>DGYFR06201__coassemble_4425_pt1 | contig 5412 bp, 5 predicted proteins | sample DGYFR06201__metabat2_high_PE_040 | metagenome-assembled genome bin DGYFR06201 | reverse complement strand
TTGCTCGCCGTCTGGCTCCCTCTCAGGAAATCGTCGTTTGTTCAGTAGACATTAGCTACTCCTGCGGATAGAGCTGCTGCGTGAGCGACAGGGCGAGGCGGAGACCCTGTGCGAAGCACTCTGCGGCGTAAACGGAGAAGCCAAGGGCGAATTCGTCGAACAGCTCGATCAGCCCCGCGCGCTGCTTGCGGGAAAGGCCGCTGACGAGTGCGTCGTACTGCGGCAGCTCCTGCAGATCGGGCGGCATTTTGAGCTGTTTCATGCAGTAGAGGGAGAAGAGTTCGTCAAGTGGGTTGTTCATGGGACTCACCTTTTGTATCGTTTCGTTACAAATATTATATGCAACAAAACGATACATGCCAAGAGGAGAATTGAAAATAATGAATTATGGGGAAATTTTTTGTGCGCTGCGGAAAAAAAGGGGACTGAATCAGTCGGATGTGGCAGACTATCTCGGCATTACACGCGGCGCATACGGCATGTACGAAATTGGCCGCCGCAAGATCGACGTGGATACGCTTGTCAAATTATGCCGTTTCTTTGAGGTCACGCCCAATCAGGTTTTAGGCTTTGAGGAATAATCGTAGGGCGCGAGAAGGTGAATTGCCGCGCAGCGGCAAGAGAAGCTGGCCTGGGCCACGACTCGGCGCGCCAAGCTCTGAGCCACGACCCCGGCGCGCCCTGTGTGCCCGCGCATCACGGGCTGAAAGTGCCGCTGCGCGCGGCAGGCGCACAAGAGGGGAGACACCAATGGTTTCTCCCCTCTTGCGAATCACCCCTTTTCCTTTAGGACGCGCTGCGCGCGTAAGAGTAAGTGACACTTTCCGGCTGTCGCCCATTTGCCGTGTCAGGGGAAGCGGAACGACTGCCACCCCGTAGGGCGCGACGACCTCGGCGCGCCATTCTGGGCCACGACCTCGGCGCGCCAAACGCTGCGTCCACCCCGTAGGGGCGCGCACTGCGCGCCCGCATACCTGCACCTGGCCGGAGCGTCGCCTTCACGGAAACAGCAGGCGCAAGCCTTGCATCGCCAGCACCCCCGCCCCCGGGGTCAGGCGCAGAACTGAGCCGCCGCGACGTTATCGCAAATCAAATTTTTCCACAGTATGTGGACAAATTTGTTTGCGGTCGCGGGCAGCCGCGAACCTCCCCCCGGCGGGGGTGATTCGCAAGAGGGGGCGAAGCGCCCCCTCTTCGCGAGCCGCAGCGAGCGTGCATGCGAGCAACCGCCGCTTTGCGGCGGCTCTTAGCGAGTCGTAGTGCGCCTGTCGCGCGCAGCGACATCGTTCCCGCCCGTGAAGCATGGGCACTCCCGTCCGTCTTTCAGGCGAACACCTCCGGGGGAGGGCGCACTGTGTGCCCCTGCGCAAATTTCCCATTTTGGCTATAGAAATGCTATATGCCATATGCTATAATAGTTTCGCAATATAAAACAAAGATAGAGGAACAACGCCATGAAAGGAATCATTCTTGCTGCGGGCAAGGGCTCGCGCCTTTATCCCATGACCCGGCCGGTGTGCAAGCCGCTGCTGCCGGTATACGACAAGCCGATGATCTACTATCCGCTTGCGGTTTTGATGCAGGCGGGCATCCGTGATATCCTGATCATCATCCCGCCCGGAGAAGAAGGCCCGTTTTACCGTCTGCTCGGCTCGGGCGGCCGCTTCGGCGTCAACATCACCTACGAAGTGCAGGATGTGGCGCGCGGCATCGCAGACGCGCTGCTGATCGGCGAGCAGTTCGTCGGCTCGGATGACGTGTGCCTCGTGCTGGGCGACAACATCTTCTATTCGCCGGATTTTGAATGCTATCTGAACAAGGCGCTTTCGCTGGGCGGGGGCGCGTGCGTGTTCGGCTACTATGTGGACGACCCGCGGGCGTTCGGTGTGGTCGAGTTCGATGAGCAGGGCCGCGCGGTCTCGATCGAGGAAAAACCGCGCTATCCCAAGTCAAACTATATCGTCCCCGGCCTGTATTTCTATGACAATGACGTCATGGAGATCGCGCACAACCTCAAACCCTCGGCGCGCGGCGAGCTCGAGATCACGGACGTCAACCTGGAATATCTGCGCCGCGGCAAGCTGCATGTGGTCAAGCTCGACCGCGACTTTGTCTGGCTGGACGCGGGCACGGCGGAAAACCTGCTGGATTCCGCGCAGGAGGTCAAGCGCGTGCAGGACGAGACCGGCAGATACATCGCCTGTCTGGAGGAGATCGCGTACCAGCGCGGCTATATCAGCCACCATACGCTCATGCGCCACGCCGCCGACCTGAACAAGACATTGTACGGGCGCTATCTGGAGTGCCTGTAAAAGGAGAAAATCGCAATGGCAGTTTATACCGAAACCAAAACCTACCGCACCAAGGCCCACATGGGCATGATCGACATCACGGACGACTTCCGCGCGGCGGTGCACAATGCGTGCCGCAATACGGGCATGAAGTCGGGCATCATCACCGGGTTCACGACCGGCGGCGTCGCGGGCCTGACCACGCTGGAATTTGAGCCGGGCATGGTGTACCACGACCTCAAGGCCGCGATGGACGTATTCTCGCCCTATACGGACGAGACCGGCCGCGTGATCCACTACCACCACCACGACACCTGGCACGATGACAACGGCTCGTCGCACATCAAGGCGGCGCTGCTCAGCCCGTTCATCGTGATCCCGTTCGTGGAAGGGGAGATCACCATCGGCCCGTGGCAGAACCTGACGCTGGTCGAGTGCGACACGCGCAACCGCACGCGGGACGTGGTGTTTCAGGTGATGGGAGAATGAGTTTCGCTGGAACCGTACAGGTTCCAGCGAGAAGGGACGTGCCGCGTCGGAGACGCGGACAAGTCCCGAACGCGATGTTTGTGCGCCGCAGGCGGCACACAAAATCGCGCACTGGTATCAAAACCGCCGGCAAAGCCGGCGGTCCTGATGAAAATGGCCGCACAGCGGCCATTTTCTGTTTTATGCCGGTTCACCGGGCGCAAGTTGACAAACGCCGGGCAAAACGGTATGCTGGAAGCAGAGCTGTTCTGTTTAGAAGAAAAGAGGAATCCATATGTCCAATCCCAACATGATCGTCCCGACCGCAGCGCACCGCAAGCTGCATGCCACCGAGGAGATCGCGGGGTTCCCGGTGCGTCCCGGCCTGTTTCTGGTCAACGGCGCGACCATCGTGCCCGGCGGCGTCAGCTTTACCATCCATTCGGTCGGCGCAACCAGCTGCGAGCTCTGCCTGTTCCACCGCACCGAGCAACAGCCCTATGCGGTGCTGCCCCTCCCGGACCGTTTCCGCATCGGCAATACGTGGTCGATGATCGTGTTCGGGCTGGAGATCACGGAGTTTGAATACGCCTACCGTATGGACGGGCCGTATGACCCGGCGCGCGGTCTGCTGTTTGACAAGACCAAGTTCCTGCTCGACCCCTATGCCCGCGCGGTGACCGGCCAGAGCCGCTGGGGCGAGCGCCCCTCGGCGGATACCGCCTACCATGCCCGCGTGGTGGAGGATGTGTTCGACTGGGGGGATTTCAACAGCAATATCCATATCCCGTTTCAGGACATGGTGATCTATGAGCTGCATGTGCGCGGCTTTACCCAGCATCCCTCCTCGGGCGTGGAGAACCCGGGCACGTTTGCCGGGCTGATGGAAAAGCTGCCCTACCTGAAAAAGCTAGGCGTCAACACGATCGAGCTGATGCCGGTGTTCGAGTTCGACGAGCTCGCGGACGAGCGCGTGGTGGACGGCAAGCGCCTGCTCAACTACTGGGGCTACAACACGGTGTGCTATTTCGCGCCCAATACGGGGTATGCCGCGGCGGTCGAGTTCAACCGGGAAGGCACCGAGCTCAAGACCCTGATCCGCACGCTCAACGCAAACGGCATCGAGGTCATTCTGGATGTGGTGTTCAACCACACCGCCGAGGGCGACGAGCGCGGGCCGTTTTTCTCCTTCAAGGGGATGGACAACAACGTCTACTATATGCTCACCCCGGACGGCAAGTATTACAATTTCTCGGGCGTGGGCAATACGCTCAACTGCAACCACCCGATGGTGCGGCAGTTTATTCTGGACTGCCTGCGCTACTGGGTGGTCGAATACCGCGTGGACGGGTTCCGGTTCGACCTTGCGAGCATCCTCGGCCGCGACGAGGACGGCGGCCCGCTCTCCGAGCCGCCGCTGCTCGAAAGCCTGTCGTTTGACCCGATCCTCGGCCGCGTCAAGCTGATCGCGGAGGCGTGGGACGCGGGCGGTATGTATCAGGTCGGCTCGTTCCCGTCCTGGAACCGCTGGGCGGAGTGGAACGGCAAGTACCGGGACGACCTGCGCCGCTTCCTCAAGGGCGACGACCGGCTGGCGCAGGCGGCGGTGCAGCGCATCTGCGGCTCGCCCGACCTGTATCCGCCCGAGCAGCGCCAGAACGCCTCGGTCAACTTCCTGACCTGCCACGACGGCTTCACGCTGTACGACCTGTACGCCTACAACGAGAAGCACAACCAGATGAACGGCTGGGACAACACGGACGGCGCGGACGACAACAACAGCTGGAACTGCGGCGCAGAGGGAGAGACCGACGATCCGGAAATCAACGCGCTGCGCAGCCGTCTGCGCAAAAATGCGTTCGCAGTGCTGCTGTGCAGCCGCGGCGCGGCGATGTTCCCGGCGGGGGACGAGTTCGGCAACACGCAGTTCGGCAACAACAATCCCTATTGCCAGGACAACGAGATCTCCTGGCTGGACTGGAACCGTCTGGACACCCACCGCGACCTGTTCGAGTTCGTGCAGGGCATGATCGCGCTGCGCCGCGCGCATCCCATCCTGCGCGGGGCGACCGGTCCGGCCGCCTGCGGCTGGCCGGATGTTTCGCTGCACAACGGCGGCGCGTGGAACGGCTGGATGGACGGCGAGACGCGCCAGATCGGCGTGCTGTTCGCGGGGAAACATCCGGAAGGGGAGGGCGACGATATCGTCCTGCTCGCGATCAACGCGCACTGGGAAAAGCATGACCAGCATGTGCCCGCCGCGCCCGAGGGGATGCGCTGGCGGCTGGCGGTGCACACCTCCTGCGCGCAGCCGCTCTGCCCGGATACCCCGTTTGACGGCGCGGTGTTCACGATGGGGCCGCGGTCGGTCGCGATGGTCATCGCGGAGCCAATACTGGAAAACGAATGAAAATAAAAGCCGCAGGGCAAATGCCCTGCGGCTTTTATTCATACCAATTCACTGATGGGAAGGGAAGCTGCGCCGGTGCCGCAGTGGCTGTGCGGCAGGAAGATTGCGCGAAGATGCTCCGGCTTCGCGTAAAGGAGGAGAACAGGAGGTGCGCGGCGCGCTTCGGGAAATCAGTGGAGATAGGATGGACTTACTTGGAAGCCTTGGCAGCGCGGATCGCGTCGATCATCATCGGAACAACCT
>DGYFR06201__coassemble_4310_pt1 | contig 5527 bp, 3 predicted proteins | sample DGYFR06201__metabat2_high_PE_040 | metagenome-assembled genome bin DGYFR06201 | reverse complement strand
GGGTTTTTATTCAAACCGCTGGCAAGTGTGCCTGAAAGGCGCGCGCAGACAGCGGCAGATTCGATCGAAAGCGTGGTTTCGATCGAGAGGCTGTTCGAAAAACATAGTTTTTCGACAGCCTCAAACGGCTTTGGAAATTCCAAAGCCGTTTGTTTATTTTTTGCGCGTATTGTGCGAGCTGCGCTGCTCGCGGTACTTGCCGGGCGCGACGCCGGTCTGCTTTTTGAAGATGCGCGTAAAGTAGCTCTGGTCGTCGAAGCCGACGGCGCAGGCAATCTCCGCGATCGGCATCCCGGTGGAGCGGAGCAGGGTCTTGCTGCGCTCGATGCGCAGGCGGTTGACGTACTCGGTGAAGGTGCAGCCGAGCTCGTCCTTGATGATGCGGCAAAAGTAGGATTTGGACAGGTAGACCTGCTCGGCAGCCTGATCGAGCGTCAGCTTGTCGGTCAGGTGCTCCTTGATGAAAGCGGTGGTCTTGAAGATCACGTTCTGGTGCTTGATGTCGTTGAGATCGAACACGAAGCTGATGAACTGGTGCATAATTGAGCCGATCCAGCGGTTGAGCGCCTCGATCGAGGTGAACGAGTCCACCTCCTGCTCGTAGCGCGAGCACAGGCTGAAGATTTCGTCCACATCCGCGCCGCCGTCGATCGCCGCGCGGCTCATCAGCACGAGCAGCTCGCGGATGCGCGCCTTGATCTGGTTCTGGTCGCTTTCCGCCCGGTTGTAGATGTGCAGCAGCAGGTCGTTGAGCAGCTCCTGCGCAGCGTCCTTGTCGCCCGAGCGGATGTGCTCCTGTAAGCGGCGCTCGCTTTCGATCGGATAGGATCTGCTCGTGTTGTCCGCGGACAGGTCGTACATCATCTGCAAAATCGCCGCCTGGTTGCCCGAATCCACGTCGGGCGGCAGCATATCGAGCGAGAAAGAGGAGACAGCCGCAGCGACGATCTCGCTGAGCGAGCGCGCCTGCGCGGTCGACAGCCGGGGGATGTCGTCCAGCGGCTCGGCGGTGACGAGCGGATCCTCGAAGGGGTCCTCATTGTCGTTTGCCATGATGAACGGACCGGTGATGATGCAGTAGTCCATTGACGCGCCGGTCTGCAGCGGCGGCGTCGCGATAAAGACCAGCCCGCGCGGGCAGTAGTAGATATATTTGCCGTCCCACCGTTCGGCCTCGTATGCGCCGTACAGATGGGTCAGGTAGGCGGTGCAGCCGGTGGTCTGCAGGGCGCAGGTGGTGTGGAACGGGGGCCGCAGGAAAGACTTGGCGGACAGGTCCAGCAGCGCAGTATGTACACCGGTCAGGGTTTCAATATGCCCGCAAAGATGCAGGCAGCGGTCGGTCAGATCCATTGCGCAGCACTCCTTTCCAACAAGTTCAGGGTTTTCCTATATTGTAGCAGAAAACAGAGGATTTTACAAATCGGTTTGCATCCGGCCGGGCGCGGCGCTCAGCGGATGGCGCGCGCCTCCAGATAGTAGCGTTTTTCGAGTGCAGTACCCATTGAGAAGGTCTTGCGCGGCAGCACGCCGCGCTGCATCACATAGGGGAACAGCTGCGCCTTGGGGAAGTCGGGCAGCACGAAGCCGATCCGGCTGGGCGCGTCCGCAAGGTGCAGCAGCGTGTCCGTGCCGTGGATAAAGTCGATGCCGGCCTGCGGGCGGGCGGCGAGATACGCATCGAGCGCATCCTGCAGGGCGGAAACCGGCAGCACGCCCGGCGCGAGCGGGAGCGACAGCCGACCGTTCTGCCCCTGATGCCGCCACGCGATGGAAAGCGGCGCGGCAGACTGCGGGGCGTGTGCCGCGAACCAGCCCTCGAGGAAGCGCAGCACGTCGCCGGGGTCGACATCCAGCAACAGGCGGTGCACCGCCTCAAAGCAGATGCTTTCGTCGTGCAGGTTGACCAGCTCGGCGAGCACCCAGCGCGCGGGATGGGTCTCGCGCTCCGCGGGGGACAGCGTGGGTTTGAGGCGTTCCCAGTGCGCCTTGGCTGCGGCCATCGAGTGGTTGCCGTCGCCGGTGGCGAACACCAGCGGGGCAGCGTCCGCACCCAGCCCGTAGCGCGCGCGGCAGGCGTCCGGGGCGGCGTGCGCGGCGAGCCGGTCCGCAAACGCAGCCGTCTGCGCGCCGGGGGCAACCAGCCGCCCGGTGATATGCCCGCCGCCCTGCATCAGCTCGAAATCATAAAGCGGCGGCGTTTGTGCACATGCGGCAAACAGCGGCTCGAGCACGGTGTGCGCCGGGTCGTCGAGGAACAGCAGGATGTGCGGCAGCTCGAACGGCGCCTCCGACCGGATGGCAAGCCGGGCGGGCACGCGCTCGGTCACGGTGGCCTCGGTCGGGCGGATCGGGGTGCCCGCGCCGGGGGTTTCGTCATAAGCCTCGAGGTCGAACGCGAGCAGCACCCCGCGGCGCGGCGCGCCGCGGCCGGTGTCGCGCTCGATCAGCATCAGCCCCTCGGGCAGGGGGCGCAGCGTGCCGTCCTGCAGGTAGTGCCGCATGGTGCGGTGGATGGCCCGGGTGCGCGGGCTGTCGTCCTCCGAGAGCCAGACCTCGGGCAGCGTCAGATGCAGGCAGGAGGGCGCGTCGCTGACCAGCTGCGCCGCGTGCGCCCAGTAGGACGGTTCGGCGGTGAACTGGTCGCAGGCGATCACCGCGAACCGGGTCAGGTCGACCCCCGGGGCGGGAAAGAGCAGCTGCGGCAGCCGGATGCAGTCGAGTGGCATGGCAAGGATCCTCCAAAAAAACAGTGATGGTTCTATTATACGGATGCAGGCCGCCTTTGTATAGCAGTATTTTGCACGGGTCTTATGACAGGATTGACATTTTTGCATGGTATTCGACAGCGATGCCGCGCTGCTGCGCCGCAAGACACCGTTTTCCGGCGGATAAAATTTGCAAAAACGCTATTCCCCCTGTTATTTTCCGGCAAAGCCCGCAAAATATTTGGGATATACTGGGAAAACAAGGGAGGCATCACGAAAATGGACAAGCAAAAGACAAGGAGGGCTGCGCCGCGGCTGCTGGGACGCGCGGCGGCGTGGGCGGCGCAGCTCTGGAACGAGGAACATCTGCACACGCTGGTGAGAGGCGTGCAGCGGTTTATCATCTGCGCGGTGCTGGCGCGCGGCACGGTATTCGGCGGGTATGCCCCCTTCGGCTTGGCGATGGCGGCGGCGCTGATGGCGCGCGGGGCGGGGCTGTCCGCGCTCGGCGGCATGATCTGCGGGGTCATGCTGCTGGGGGAGGGCCTGAAAAGCGGGGTATATGTGGCGGCGGCGCTGCTCGTGCTGTGCGTGATGAGCGTATGCGCGGGGCTGCGCGTGGTGACCGCGCGCTGGTTCGCGCCCACCGTGGCCACGCTGGCGGGTACAGCGTGCACCTTTGTGTTCCTGCCCGTCGGGCCGGCGCTGGGCGCAGCCGATGTGCTAACGTTTGCCGCGGTGCAGGGGCTGACCTTCGGCGCGTGCTGGGTTTACGGCGCGGCGCTCGCCCCGCCGCGCGATGAGAACGACTGGCGGCGGCCCGCGACTCTGCTGGTCCTGACGGCGACCGTGCTGCTTTCTCTGTCCGACCTTAGCCTGTTCGGCCTGCTCGCGCCTGCGCGCATCGTATCGCTCGTGCTCGTGCTGGCGGCAGCCTACCTCGGCGGTTCGACTGCGGGCGCGGCGGCCGGCGTGGCGTTCGGCGCGGCGATGGACCTGTGCGTAGGCTACGGCGCGCTGTTCACCTGCTGCTACGGGCTGTGCGCGCTGGTGTCCGGGCTGTTCCGCGATAACGGGCGCGGCTGGTTCGCGGTGTGCGCGCTCCTGTCCGGGCTGTGCGCGGCCATGCTGGGCGTGGACCACGCGCTGTTCGTGCCGCTCATTCTGGAGCTGATCTGCGCGGTCGCGGCGTTCGCCGCCCTGCCGCCGATGGTTTGGGACGCGGTGCGGCACAGCCTGCTGCCGGATACGCTGATGGGCGAATCCGCGCGGCGCAATGTGCGGCGCACGGCGGGCAAGTGCGCGACCGAGGCGGCGCAGGCGTTTTACGAGCTGTACCTTGCCATGCTGAGCGGCGTGAGCGAGGGCAGGGCGGCGGGTGACCACAACGTGCGCGTGGTGTTCGACCGCGCGAGCGACCGCGTGTGCAAGCACTGTGTGCTGTGCGCGCAATGCTGGCAGCGCGACTATGTGACCACTCTTGCGGCGTTTAACGATGTGACCCAGCCCATGCTCAAACGCGGGCGCGCCGAGCTGACCGATTTTCCGTACCACTTCGCTTCGCGCTGCGTGCACCTGCCCGAGCTGATGCGCGCGATCAACAGCGCGCTGTTTGCGCTGCGCGAGCGCCAGAGCCTTCGGCGCCAGCAGGAGGAAAACCAGAGCCTGCTGGCGCGGCAGTACGCGGGCATCACGGACATTCTGCGGCAGCTCGGCGCGGAGGTGACGCAGGACGTGACCGCCCAGCCCATGATGGAGCGGCAGGTGCGGCGGTATGCGTCCGCCTTCGGCTGGATCGACAACGTGTGCGCGGTGCGCGACGCGCAGGGGCGGCTGGTGATCGAGCTGTACGGCGAGGGCATCGACGACGTATTGCAGCAGGGCGAAGGCTTCTCGGCGGGGCTTTCCGCGCTGCTCGGCGTCGGCCTGACCCGCCCGAAAAAGGTGGAGGAGGGCGACACGGTACATCTCGAGATGCGCGAGCGCGCCCCCTTTCGCGCGGTCGTGGGCATCGGGCGGCAGCAGAAGGAGGACTCGACGGTCTCGGGGGACACGGGATGCTATTTTCTGACCGACGCGGGTGTGGCCTGCCTGCTGCTCGCGGACGGCATGGGCACGGGCGCTGCCGCTTCGCAGGACAGCCGCCTGCTGGTCACCTCGCTCGAGCGCTTCCTGCGCGCGGGCATCACGATTGCGGACGCGCTGCGGGCGGTCTCGCCCGCCCTGCGGCTGCGCTCGGACGGCACACGGTTCACCACGCTGGACGCCCTGACCCTCGACCTGTTCACCGGCAAGGCGGAGAGCCTCAAGTGCGGCGCTGCGCCCTCCTACCTGCGCATCGGCGGGCAGTGGACCATCCTGTCCGGCAAGGCGCTGCCCATCGGCCTGGCGGAGGAGGACCAGCTGGGCGAGCCGGTGCCGCTGCGGTTCGGGCACGGGGATCTGTTCATCATGCTGTCGGACGGGATCTCGGACGGCATGGAGGACGGCTGGGTGCGCGAGCTGCTGCTTGCCCACGCGGGCGACAGCCCCAAGGAGCTGGCCGCGCGTCTCGTGACCGAGGCCAAGGGCCGCGGCCACGACGACGACCGCACCGCGCTCGTCATGCGTATCGAAAAGCTGTAGAGACAGCTTCTCGATCGAAACCACGCTTTCACTCATTGGAATATCCGCCGCAGAGCGGCGGCAAGTGGTTAGCGGGCTACGGCCCGATCGAAAGTTCCGCTGTCTGCGCGCGCCTTTCAGGCAGCCCGTAGGCCACTCTCCTTAATTTGCCGCTTGCGGCATTTTAATGAGTACACTTGCCAGCGGTTTGTATA
>DGYFR06201__coassemble_4245_pt1 | contig 5592 bp, 7 predicted proteins | sample DGYFR06201__metabat2_high_PE_040 | metagenome-assembled genome bin DGYFR06201 | reverse complement strand
GTGCTGGCGATGCAAGGCTTGCGCCTGCTGTTTCCGTGAAGGCGACGCTCCGGCCGGGTGCAGGTATGCGGGCGCGCAATGCGCGCCCCTACGGGAGCAGTAAACGGTACGCGCACCGTTTTGGGGTAGCAGTCAATCCCCTGCCTGTCGCAATGGCAACCGGGTGGCAGATGGAAGGCGTTACTTACTTTTACGCGCGCAGCGCGTCCTTATTTGCGGCAGCAAATGCCGCAAATCTTTGGGCAGATACCTATATACCTGCTCTTACCCAAAAGGAAACGGGGTGATTCGCAAGAGGGGAGAAACTTCGTGTCTCCCCTCTTGTGTGCCTGCGGCGCATAGCCGCGAATATGCCGTTATGATTTGGCATACACGGCGCGCCGAGTCGTGGCCCAGGCCAGCTTCTCTTGCCGCTGCGCGGCAATTCACCTTCTCGCGCCCTACGATACCTGTGTGCAACGGCATCGTATTCTCCGGGCGCGCAATGCGCGCCCCTACGAGATGCAAACGGCAGACGGCTCGCCAGGCAGCGAAATCCTCTGCCTGTGATGCGCGGGCACTCAGTTTGCCATATTTGGCGAATATTCTCACCGCACAGGGGCACTACCTGCGCAGCATCTTCACGCCTTTTTTTGCGGCGGCGATGAACGCATCCACATCCTCTCTCGTATTAAACGGCGCGAACGACACGCGGATGGCGCTGTCCGTGCGCGTCTTGGGCAGGCCGAGCGCGCGGAGCACGCCGCTCTGCTTGCCCTTGGAGCACGCCGAGCCGCTCGACACATAGACCTCGTCCCCCTCGAGCACGCGCAGCATGACCTCGCTTTTGCAGCCGGGGATGGACAGGTTGACCACATGCGGCACATCGCCTTCGCCGTTACACACTGCGTCCGGCAGGTTTGCCGCGGCCTGTTCTTTGAGATAGGCCGCAAGCTCCGCCACATGCGCGTAATCCTCGTCAAAATGCGCCATGCGGATCTCGCACGCCTTGGCGAACGCCGCGATATTCGGCAGCGGCTCGGTGCCCGGCCGCAGGCCCTTTTCCTGCCCGCCGCCGAACATCAGGGGCGGCAGGCGCAGACCCTTTTTGACATACAGCGCGCCGATGCCCTTGGGCGCGCCGATCTTGTGGCCGGACACGCTCATCAGGTCGCAGTTCCACTTTTTCGGCGTGAGCCGCACGCGGCACAGCCCCTGCACCGCGTCGATGTGGAACAGCGCGCCCGGCGCTTTTGCCTTGAGCAGCGCGCCCAGCTCGGCCACCGGCTGCACCGTGCCGATCTCGTTGTTGACCAGCTGGCAGGACAGCAGGATGGTGTCCTCGGTCAGCGCGGCTTCAAGCGCCGCGGGCGTGATATGGCCGGTCCTGTCCGGCGCGAGGAACACCACGTCGAACCCCTCAGCGGCCAGCTGTTTGCAGGTGTTGAGTGTCGCCGCGTGCTCGATCTCGGTGGTGATGATGCGCCCTTTTTTGTGGCGGTTCAGGTGCGCCGCGCCGCGCAGGCTGATGTTGGTGCTCTCCGTGCCGCAGGAGGTGAAATAGGTCTCCTCGGGCAGGCAGCCGAGCGCCGAGGCGACCGTTTTGCGGCTGTCCTCCAGCAGGTGCGACGCTTCGATGCCCATTTTATGCAGGCTCGACGGGTTGCCGAAGCCCTCGCACATGGCGTGCACAGCGGCCTCGGCCGCCTCGGGCAGGACGCGCGTCGTCGCCGCATTGTCCAGATAGTGCATGAATGATTGACTCCTTATTCGTTCCATAGCTTGCATTACGCAATTATTTTACAACGGTGGGAAGCCTTTTACAAGACAAAACCCGCAAATGGCGGCAAATACAGGATTGAAATGCCGCCCGCGCTATGGTATACTTTACCCGTATGACGCGGTGAAAGCGCGTCCGACAGAAGAAAGGAAGGAAAACCTATGCCAGGTAAGGTAATTCTCGGCGCCCAGTGGGGCGACGAAGGCAAGGGCAAGTTCATTGATATTTTCGCGGGCAAGGCCGATCTGGTCGTGCGCAGCCAGGGCGGCAACAACGCCGGCCATACGGTTGTGGTAAACGACGAGAAGTATAAGCTGCAGCTCATCCCGTCCGGCATCCTGTATCCGGACTGCGTCAACATCATCGGGCCGGGCGTGGTCGTCAACCCCAAGGCGGTGCTGGGCGAGATCGACGGCCTGCATGAAAAGGGCGTATCGACCGACAAGCTGTTCATCGACGCGCGCTGCCACTGCATCCTGCCCTGGCATCTCGAGCTGGACGCGCTGAGCGAGGCCGAGAAGGCCAAGGAAGGCACCGCGATCGGCACGACCAAAAAGGGCATCGGCCCGACCTACATGGATAAATCCGAGCGCAGCGGCATCCGCATGCACGATTTTGTGGACGCAGAGCGCTTTGAAACCGTCATTCGCGAGACCTGCGCGCGCAAAAACCGCGTGATCACCGGCGTTTACGGCGGCGAGCCGATCGACGCGGACGCGGTCATCGCGGAGTACCGCGTATACGCCGACCGCCTGCGCCTGATGGTGCGCGACACCACGGTCATGACCTGGGAAGCGGTCAAGGCGGGCAAGGAAGTGCTGTTCGAGGGCGCGCAGGGCACGCTGCTCGACCTCGATATGGGTACCTATCCGTTCGTCACCTCGTCGCACCCGGTGGCGGGCGGCTGCTGCATCGGCTCGGGCGTCGGCCCGACCGCGATCACCGAGATCATGGGCATCTTCAAGTCCTACACCACCCGCGTGGGCGAAGGCCCGTTCCCGACCGAGCTGTTTGACGAGACCGGCGACTACATCCGCAAGGCCGGCGGCGAGTTCGGCACGGTTACTGGCCGTCCGCGCCGCACGGGCTGGTTCGACGCGGTCATCGCGCGCTATGCGGTGCGCGTCAACGGCCTGACCGACGCGGTCATCAACAAGATCGACCCGCTGCGCGGCCTGCCGAGGCTCAAGGTCTGCGTGGCCTATAAGCTGAAAAACGGCGAGACCGTCACCGAGTTCCCGGCGAACTTCATGGATCTGGTCGACTGCGAGCCGGTTTACGAGGAGTTCGACGGCTTTGACGAGGATATCACGGGCTGCCGCTCGTTCGACGAGCTGCCGCAGACCGTGCAGAACTACATCAAGGAGCTCGAGCGCATCATCGGCTGCCCGATCACCATGCTGGGCGTCGGCCCGGCGCGCGACCAGGTCATGACGATCAAGTAATCAGCCGCCTGAAGAGGGAGGTTGCCTGTGGACAAATCCGTTGCGGGCTTTTTCCTGCCGATCGCAGTGCACATCATCTGCTGCATCGTCAACTTCAGGAATTTCCTATGGGGACATCCGACATGGATAAACGTGCTGGCGAGTGCCTGCTGCATCCTGTTCGGTTTCCTGTTTCCGCTTTTCGCGCAGCGCTGGCCGTTTGCGGTCACGGTCACGGCGGTGCTGGCGGGATTCCTGCTGCTGAGCTGCCTGCTGGCGCTGGCCGGCGAGGTGCTGCCGGGACTGCTGCCATTTGCGACACTGTTTGTGTTTGCATTTTGGATGACGGTAAGCGGTGTGTTTGACCGGCTCTTTTATGGAATATACGGTTGGACGGCTATGGCGGTTTTGGCACTGGTCTGGCTGTTGTATCTGATTTGTCTGCGGCGCAGTGCCAGGCGTCCCGATAGTTAAGTACAAACAAAGGCTTCGGCTGATTTCAGCCGAAGCCTTTTTCATATCATTTTTCCGGCTGGACGGCAACCGAATACGAGCCTTTCCCGCCGTCCGGGAGCGCGATAACGCCCTGCCAGCTGTCTTTTTGCGGCTGGCTGCTGACGCTGCGCTCGGACTGGCAGAGAGGGCGGCCGTCCTGATCGTACAGCGTGAGCGTGACGCGGAGCGCCGGCGGGTCGCCGGAGAGATGGACAAAATGCGCGCACACGTGTCCGCCTGCAAACAGCGCCGCGCCGGCCGCGACCGCCGCAGTGATCCGCAACACGGTTCCGCGCATCTGCACCGCCTCCTTTTGCCCCATCATAGCACTATACAAGATAATTTACAAGATAAATAATAGTGTAATTTACCATGCAAAATACGCGCGTATATTCACCCGGATTTTACACTTATAATATTGGGGTGAGGCGGTGAAAAAATGTTTCAAGTCAAAAAGCCGGAATATGTGAATAAAACCTTCCGTATGCCGCGCGAGCTGGTGCAGGAGCTGGAGGTGCTTGCCCAGCAGAAGGATGTTTCGCTCAACCAGCTGGTGACGCAGTGCTGCCGGTACGCGCTCGACCATCTGGACACCGACGGGGACTGAGAGGGGTGCTTTATGGAGCTGACGACCGAACGCCTGATCCTGCGGCCCTTCCGCGAGGACGATGTGCAGGCGCTGTACGACTATTCCAAGGACGAGCCGGTCGGCCGGAACGCGGGCTGGAAGCCGCACGAGAGTTTGCAGGAGTCGGACGATATCCTGCATCTGGTGTTTCTGAACCAGCCGAGCGTCTGGGCGGTCGAGCGTAAATCGGACGGGCGCCTGATGGGCTCGGCCGGACTGATTACGGACTCTGCGCGGCAGTACGGCTCGGCGCGCTCGCTGGGCTATGCGCTCGGCGTGGACTACTGGGGGCAGGGCTACATGACCGAGGCGGTGCGCGCGGTCATCCGCTTCGGGTTTGAGCAAATGGGGCTGGACCTGATCTCTGCGACCTGCTATCCGGACAACGCAGGCTCGCGCCGCGTGCTGGAAAAATGCGGCTTCCGGTACGAGGGCACGCTGCACCGTGCGGAGCTGCTGTATAACGGCGAGATCAGGGACCATCTGCATTTCTATCTGACGCACGAGGCGGCGGAAAAGCTGGATTTGTGCAGAAAAAAATAAATTTTACTTACATTCCCCTGCAAAATGTGCTATAATATTACCAGAAGATACAGAACGCGGCAGCGCAGGGCGCTGCCCGCGCCTGCGTTTGATCGTATTTTGATGAGGAGGCATATCATGTATCAGGCGGGGGAATTCATCGTTTACGGGACCAGCGGCGTTTGCAAGGTGGAAGCTGTCGGCAAGTCGCCCTTTGAGGGGGAGGAGGACAAGCTGTACTATACGCTCACCCCGGTCGCCGGCACGGAGACCATCTATCTCCCGGTCGACTCCCCGGTGTACACCCGTCCGGTCATCACCCGCGCGCAGGCCGAGCGGCTGATCGCCGCCATTCCCTCGATCGAGGAGGACCATTTCACTTCGCACAGCCTGCGCATGTCCACCGAGCATTACCAGACCGTGCTCAGGAGCCACGACTGCCGCGAGCTGGTGCAGCTGATCAAGGCGGTCTATGCGAAATCCCGCCGCGGCGGGCGCCGCGTCAGCCAGATCGACCAGCGCTACCGCAAGCGGGCGGAGGAGTTGCTGCACGGGGAGCTGGCCGTCGCGCTCGGCATCCCGATCGACGAGGTGCAGCCCTATATCTCGCGCAGCATTTCGGAGGCTGCGGCAGAGACCCCGAAGGCATAACAAAAGAGGCAGCAACCGCTGCCTCTTTTTGAGGCTGTCGAAAAACTATGTTTTTCGGACAGCCTCTCGATCGAAACCACGCTTTCGATCGAATCTGCCGCTGTCTGCGCGCG
>DGYFR06201__coassemble_3820_pt1 | contig 6054 bp, 7 predicted proteins | sample DGYFR06201__metabat2_high_PE_040 | metagenome-assembled genome bin DGYFR06201 | reverse complement strand
TAGGAACGGCAAAATTTTTTGCACTTCTATTGCTTCTTTATCACACATAAGCAAATGTGACGGGTTTGTTTTTTCCCTTTTCACCCCCGGCTGGCATCCCGCATAGCCTGAAAACGGGGTGATTTTCTTTGCGTTTTCATTTTGGACGCCCGGCTGCCGCGGCGCAGGTCCGCAGCCCCGGCGGGCCGTGCGGCGTCGTCTCCTTTTATCCATACGGCCCGGATACGCTGGTGGTCGCTGATATCTGCCGCCTGCCCTGCCGCACCGGTCCGTGTGCGTCCGGTATTTTTGCCCTGCACATCCATGAGGGGAATTCGTGCGGCGGCGATAACTTTGCCGACGCCAAAGGGCACTTCAACCCGGGCGGCTGCCCGCACCCGTTTCACGCGGGCGACCTGCCGCCCCTGTTTTCCTGCCGCGGCCATGCGTTCATGGCCGTGCTCACCGACCGATTCCGCATCCCCGAGATCATCGGCCGCACGGTCGTCATCCACAGCGGGCGGGACGATTTCACCTCCCAGCCCGCCGGAGATTCCGGAACCAGGATCGCCTGCGGCGTCATCCGCCCGGTTTAAACCCAAAACCGCCCCAACCGGGCGGTTTTGCTCTGTTCTGCCCCGCTTTACAGCACAGGGGCAGTGTGCTATACTATACCCATCTTACGACAGATTATGGGGGGATTTGACATGATCAAACGAATGTGCGCCGCTCTGCTCGCCGCAGCTATGCTGCTCTGTGCGTCCGGCTGCGGCCCGAAACGCGAATCCGCGCAGGCGGTCGTGGAGCAGGCGATCAACGCTGTGCAGGAGATGGATACCGAGGCCATGCCGGCCTACTGGGGCGGTAGCCTGCTTGATGACGCGCTCACATCCGAGGATGCGGACGCCGATGCGGCCTATACCGCCGAAATGCTCGACCTGCTGACGGACAGGCTGGATTACACCATCACCGGCAGCGAGGAGGACGAGGACGCGGGCACGGCGACCGTCTCGGTCACGTTCACAAACGCCGACCTGTCGCCGGTCATGGAGGAGTTTCTGACGCACGTGCTCACGCTTTCGCTCGGCTATGCGTTCACTTCCGCGGAGGACCAGCCCTCGCAGGAAGAGCTGTCGCAGCAGTATATGGATATCCTGACCGAACTGCTGCGGCAGGAGGACCTTGAAGTCAAGGAATTCCCGGTCGAGATCGGGCTGACGCTGACGGACGACGCATGGCAGATCACCGACGGCACGGACGCAGTCGACGCGATGCTCGGCGGCCTGATCACCTACTTCAACGAGCTGGCCGACGATCTGGATCAGGCGGCGCAGGACGCTGCCGTTGCCGAATGACCGTTTCTTCGCAGCCGCCCGCCTATCAGTCGGCTGTGGAAAAGCGGCAGGGATTATGCTATAATCCTCTCATGTGAAATCAACTGCAAGGAGTTTTTATGAGCCAGCCTTTATATCCCCGGCGCCCGCAGCGCCGCACAAAAAAGCGATCCCGGCGTCTCGCCCTGCTGATCCTGCTGCTGATTGCGATCATTGCAGCCGTGGCCGCCGGCGTGCTGATCTACCGCGCGCAGCACAGCATCATCAAGAACGAACTGGGCCTGCGCAACATTGAAATGGACCTGTCGCAGCTGCAGACCGACGGCACGTTCTACGCCTACGAGAACAGCGCGGACGATGTGATCACCTCGGTCGGTGTCGATGTATCCACCTATCAGGGTACGGTCGACTGGGCGGCGGTCAAGGACGCGGGTGTGGACTATGTGATCGTGCGCGCCGCCTACCGCGGCTACGAGACCGGCAGGATCGTGCCGGACGACCTGTACGAGCAGAACATCCGCGGCGCGGCGGACGCCGGCCTGCACGTCGGCGTCTACCTCTACTCCCAGGCGCTGAGCGAGGACGAGGCCAGAGAGGAAGCCGACTATCTGCTCGGCCTGATCGAGGGCCTGCCGATCGATTACCCGGTGGTCTACGACCAGGAGGAGTACACCGCCGACCAGGCGCGCACGGACGGCCTGACCGGCGAGCAGGCGACCCTGAATGCGCTCGCCTTCTGTGAGCGCGTGTATGACGCGGGCTACATCCCCATGATCTACACCAACAACGACTGGGCGCAGAACATGTACGACATGGAGCGGCTCGACCACTACCCGATCTGGTATGCGGACTATACCGCCGCCCCGTCCCTCACCGGCGGCTTCGCCATGTGGCAGTATACCGACAGCGGACAAGTCCCCGGCGTCACCGGCCCGGTCGACCTCAACCTGCTGTTCCTGCCCGCGGAATAAATGGCCCCGTATCCCAACCCATGACCCGCCGGGTCATGGGTTTTCTTCACTGTGTCAGACCGCACTTTTTTGCGCAAAGCCCTTGACTTGGAGTGCACTCCAGGTGGTAAAGTAAAATTATGAAATTCCCCATTCCATAAAGGAGGCGCTTTGTCATGGCGATCACGGATTCCGCCAGGGCATATTACGAAAAGATGTTCCCCGGCAAGGCCAGCCCACTCGCGCAGACCGACCCGGAATTTGCCGAGCTGCTGTGCAACTTCGCGTGCGACGAGGTGGTGAACCAGGATGATCTGGACGACCGCACCCGTTTTCTCGCGATCCTCGCCGCCCTGCTGGGCTGTCAGGGGCTGGACGCCTTCCGCGCGATGGTGCCCGCGGCGCTGCATTGCGGCGTCACCCCGGTCGAGATCAAGGAGACCGTGTATCAGGCGACCGCATACCTCGGCATTGGCCGGGCCTATCCCTTCCTGCACGCGGTCAACGAGGTGTTTGAGGCTGAAGGCATTGCCCTGCCCCTCCCCGGCCAGTCGACCACCACGCGGGAGACCCGCCTCGAGGCCGGCAACCAGACGCAGATGGATATCTTCGGCGAGGGCATGCGCGGTTTTCAGGACAGCGGCCCGGAGGAGAGCCGCCACATCAACCGCTGGCTGGCGGACAACTGCTTCGGCGACTATTACACCCGCACCGGCCTGGACAACAACCAGCGCGAGATGATCACCTTCTGCTTTCTCGCGGCGCAGGGCGGCTGCGAGCCTCAGCTGACGAGCCATGCGGCCGGCAACATGCGGATCGGCAACGACAAGGCCTTCCTCATTAAAATCATCTCCCAGTGCCTGCCCTATCTGGGCTATCCGCGCAGCCTGAACGCGCTGCGCTGCGTGAACGAAGCCGCAAAATAAGTACAGACGGAGGAGAAACCGATGACCATCGCAGAAGTGAGCAAAAAATACGACATTTCCGCCGATACCCTGCGCTACTATGAGCGCATCGGCCTGATCCCGCCCGTGCCGCGCACCAAAAGCGGCATCCGCGACTACGACGAGGTATCCTGCGGCTGGATCGAGCTGATGAAGTGCATGCGCGCGGCAGGCGTGCAGATCGAGGCGCTGATCGAATACGTCGCGCTGTTTCAGCAGGGCGACGCCACCGTCGACGCGCGCAAGGCCATCCTGATCGAGCAGCGCGACCAGCTGATCGAGCGCATGGAGGACATGCAGCGCTCGCTCGACCGCTTAAACTACAAGATCGAGCGCTATGAACAGGGCCTGATGGTCAAGGAGCATCAGCTCCGCGCGCAGCAGGACAAGGAAGAATGACGCTTTCGCAGGGGGAGATCCGGACGCCGGATCTCCCCCTGTTTTTCTGTGCATTTTCGGCCTTCACTGGCAGATTAACCAGATTCTGCCACCAATTTTCGACAGTTTGACAGTGTCCGGTCTGTATGTGAGTAACATTGCCCAAGACTTACTTACAAATAAACAAATTTATTGTTTTATTCCGTTCATTTTTACAGTTGACGCGATAAATCCGGTGTGGTATATTGATAGACGTAAACAAAACTTAACAAAAATATATGCAAAATACAACCGAAATCAGACCATCCTTTGCCACCCGGCGGGAACGTGGTCCGGTTTGTCCTGCCGCGCTGCGCGGCTGCTTTTTCATGGCGGAACGCCGGCTCTCCGTCGGCATCGGCAATAAATTACCAAACAAAAAGGAGACTTGAACATGGATTTCCATCTGACCCGTGAACAGGAACTGGTTCGCCAGATGATGCGTGATTTCACCGAGAATGAAGTCAAGCCCATCGCTGCGGAAACCGACAAAACCTCTACTTATCCCCGCGAGAACATCGAGAAGCTGTTCGATCTGGGCGTTATGGGCATGATCGTGCCTGAAGAATACGGCGGAGCGGGCGCAGACGACCTCTGCTCTGCGATCGCGATCGAGGAGCTTTCCAAGCAGTGCGCCTCCACCGGCGACATCCTCGCAACCCACAACGGCCTGTGCTGCGGCCCGATCATCCAGCACGGCACCCCCGAGCAGAAGGAGAAGTACCTCCGCATGCTGACCGAGGGCCACAAGGTAGGCGCTTTCGCGCTGACCGAGCCGGACGCCGGTTCTGACGCTGCCAAGGGCACCTGCACCGCTGTCCTCGAGGGCGACCACTATGTCCTGAACGGTTCCAAGATCTTCATCACCAACGGCTACGTAGCGGACGTTTTCGTTGTATTCGCTATGACCGATAAGTCCAAGGGCACCCGCGGCATCTCTGCCTTCATCGTAGAGAGCTCCTTCCCGGGCTTCTCTGTCGGCAAGCACGAGGAAAAGCTCGGCCTGCACGGCTCGCCCACGGCGGAAATCGTGTTCACCGACTGCATCGTTCCGAAGGAAAACCTGCTCGGGCCGGAAGGCAAGGGCTTCAAGATCGCCATGCAGACCCTGGACGGCGGCCGTATCGGCATCGCAGCGCAGGCGCTCGGCATCTCCGAGGGCGCGATGGAGGAATCCATGAACTTTGCCAAGACCCGTGAGCAGTTCGGCCGTCCGATCGCGAAGTTCCAGAACACCCAGTTCGTCTTCGCTGATATGCACGTTGCCATCGAGGCTGCCCGCCTGCTGACCTACAAGGCTGCTACCCTCAAGACCGAAGGCAAGCCCTTCACCCTCGACGCTGCTACCGCTAAGCTGTTCGCTTCCGAGGCTGCCATGAAGATCACCACCAAGGCGGTCCAGATCCACGGCGGCTACGGCTACACCAAGGATTACCCGGTTGAGCGCATGATGCGCGACGCCAAGATCACCGAGATCTACGAGGGCACGAGCGAGATCCAGCGCGTCGTTATCTCCGGCAACATTCTCGGCAAGTAAGAAATAGGAGGAAAACTGAACATGAAAGCTATCGTTTGTGTAAAGCAGGTTCCGGATACCTCCGGCAAGGTTGCAGTCAATCCCGACGGCACCCTGAACCGCGCTTCTATGGCTACCATCATCAACCCGGACGACAAGAACGCTGTCGAAGCGGCTCTCAAGCTCAAGGACGCAACCGGCTGCAAGGTCGTTGTTGTTACGATGGGTCCTCCCCCGGCGCAGGGCATGCTGCGTGAGCTGCTCGCAATGGGCGCGGACGAGGCTGTGCTGGTTTCCGCCCGTGAGTTCGGCGGCTCGGATACCTTCGCTACCTCCCAGATCCTCGCCGCTGCGATCAAGAAGATCGGCCTCGAGGACGACGACGTTGTATTCTGCGGCCGTCAGGCAATCGACGGCGACACCGCGCAGGTAGGCTCCCAGATCGCGGAGAAGCTCGGCATCCCGCAGATCTCCTACGCTGCCGACATCCAGAAGGACGGCGCTACCGTTACCGTCAAGCGTATGCTCGAGGACGGCTATATGACCATCCAGACCAAGACCCCCTGCCTGATCACCTGCATCAAGGAGCTGAACGTGCCGCGCTACATGTCCATCAAGGGCATCATGAGCTGCTACAACAAGCCGGTTGAGGTTTATGACTACAACACCCTGAAGGATGATCCGCTGATCGACCCGGCTACCATCGGCCTGAAGGGTTCTCCGACCAACATCTTCAAGTCCTTCACCCCCCCGCAGAAGGGCCAGGGCCGCATGCTCGAGGGCGCGGACAAGTCCACCTGCGAAGAGCTGGTTTCCGAGCTTCAGAAGAAGCACATCATCTAATTGAAAGGGGAATTCTACAATGGCTGATTTCAACAACACCAACCTCGCCGATTTCAGCGGCGTATGGGTAT
>DGYFR06201__coassemble_3725_pt1 | contig 6169 bp, 6 predicted proteins | sample DGYFR06201__metabat2_high_PE_040 | metagenome-assembled genome bin DGYFR06201 | reverse complement strand
CGGTTTGTATAAAAACCCACGCGCATGTCGCGGGTTTTTATGAAAATTGCGGTCTGCCGCAATTTTCTATTTCATACGCGCTGCGGCGCGAGGACTTTTTCGACAAGCTGAAAGAGGCAGCAACCGCTGCCTCTTTTTTGTTTACAGGTACTGGTACTGCCTGCGCTTGGCGTAGAGCAGGCCGAGGGACACGGCCGCGCCCAGCCCCTCCGCGGCGATGACCGCGGTCCAGATGCCGTCCAGATCAAACAGGATGGGCATGAGCAGCACCATGCCGCCGCGCAGCAGCAGCGAGCGCAGGAAGGAGATCAGCGCGGACAGCGCGCCGTTGCACAGCGCGGTGAAGAACGAGGAGGCATAGATGTTGATGCCGCAGAACAGGTAGCACAGCGCGAACAGCCGGAACCCGTGCACGGTCATCTCGAGCAGCTCGGCGTTGTAGCCGACAAAGGCGGAGGACAGCGGCCGGCTGAGCAGCTCGCTGAGTATGACCATCGCCACGGAGGTGCACAGGATGACAGCCATGCTCTTGCGGAACACGTTTTTCAGCTCCGGGTGGTTGCCCGCGCCGTAGTGATAGCTGACAATGGGCGCGCTGCCGATGGAAAAGCCGAGGAATGTTGCCACGAACACGAAATCCACATACATCATCACGGAATAGGCGGCGACGCCCTGCTCGCCGATCAGGCGCATGAGCTGGATGTTGTACAGGATGCCCACGACCGAGGAGGAGATATTGCTCATCAGCTCGGAGGAGCCGTTCGTGCAGGCGTGCAGCAGCTGCTTGCCGTAAAACCGGGTGCGGGTCAGGCGTATCCCCTCGCGCTTGGGGCGCAGGAAGTACAGCAGCGGCAGCACGCCGCCCACGCAGTATCCCATGACGGTCGCGATCGCCGCGCCCGCGACGCCGAGATCGCACACCGCGATCAGCACATAGTCCATCACCATGTTGGTCACGCCCGCGGCGATCGAGAGCATAAGGCCCAGATGCGGCTTTTCCGCCACCACGAAAAAGCTCTGGAACGAGGTTTGCAGCATGAACGGTACGCTGCCCGCGAGCAGGATGCGGCCGTAGACCACGCAGTCGCCGATCAGCGCGTCGCTCGCGCCCGCAAAGCGCGCGATCGGTTCCATATAGATCACGCAGACCGCGCTGAGCACCGCGCCCAGCAGCACGACCGCGTAAATGATCATAGAGAAATACCGGTTGGCGAGCGGCTGGTCGCCCTCGCCCATCGTGCGCGCGACGATCGCGCTGCCGCCCGTGCCCAGCATAAAGCCGAACGAGCCGACGATCATCGCTACCGGGAACACGATGTTGACCGAGCTCAGCGCCAGATCGCCGACCAGATTGGACACAAACAGGCCGTCCACCACGCTGTAGATCGAGGAGATCACCATCATGATGATGGAGGGCAGCGTGAACCGGAGCAGCCTGCCATAGGAAAAGTGGTCGGATAGCTTGATTTGCATTGCGGCTTGTCTTCCTTTCTTTTCATGCCGGGATTGCAGGACAGTAATAGTATAGTCCGATACCGGACTAATGTCAAGCGGTTTCGCCGGCGCCGCAGCGCAAAGCAACCGCCGGACAGGAATCTGTCCGGCGGCTGCAAAGCAGCGGGTCACTTTTCGAGCGGTTTTTCGTAGGTTTTGGCGCGGTCGCTGTCGGACAGGCCGCTGGTCGTAGGGTCGTTGAGCGCGGACCAGACATTAGAGGCCACGAGGAACAGGCAGTAGGGATTGGTGAAGGTGTTTTTGACCAGCCCCCACAGGGCGGGCCAGGTGGTGAGGTCGGCGGCGGTCAGGCCGGCGTAGGCGAGCGCAGTCGCGACAGCGCCCAGAATGATCTGCACCCAGAAAACCGGGTTTTTGATGCGGACACGCAGGTTCATGGCGGTTCTTCCTTTCTTTCCGGTGCGGCGCGGGGCCGCGGTCGTTGGCGGGCTGTACCCGCTGCTTTCATATATACGCCGGAAAACCTGGCGGATTGACTGCAAACGGGCAAACGCGCCGGGGCAAAGAATGGACAGCGCCTGGTTTTTGCCCTTGACGGGGGCGGCGGGCGCGGCTAAAATAATCCCAAAGGGAGGGATGCCGGTGGCACGCACGATGGACGAGCTGCTCGAGCGGTATTACGAAAGCTGGCTCGGGCTGGACGCGGTTTATGAAAAATGGGCGGCGCGCCGCGGCGTCACCTTCAATATGCTCAACATCCTCACGCTGCTCGACGACGAGGGCGCACCGCTCGCGCAGGCCGAGCTGTGCCGCCGCCTGCACCTGTCCAAGCAGACGGTCGCCAGCGTGATCGACAGCCTGGAAAAGCGCGGTCTGGCAGCGCGCAGCGTGTCCGCGGACGACCGGCGCAGCCGTGTGGTCTCGCTGACCGGGGAGGGGGAGACCTTCGCGCGCGGCATCAACGGGGCGCTGCGCCGCTTTGAGATCGGCGCGCTTGCACGGCTCTCCGAGGCGGAGCGGGAGGCGCTCGTCGATACCACGCACAAGCTGTGGCGCAGCATGGCGGACGCGCTCGAGCAGGAGCAGCAGGACGACAGCACAGATTGAACAGCCCCAAACGGCCCTTTGGGGCCGTTTTTTGTTTACCTTGCGGGCGGACTGTGCTATACTGTATACGGATTACTGCGCCGCGGCAGCGCTGCGCAGATGCCGATAAGCGTTTATAAAGTTTGGGGGAAATTGTTTGAAAACCATTCCCAGTTGCATATACCATTCGCGCGAAACGGCCTGCAAATCGCCGTACGGCGCTGTGCCGGCGGGGCAGACCGTGACGTTCTCCACTTACCCGAAGCGCGAGCACGGCACCGAGCATATCACGCTCTGGGTGGAGGAGGACGGCTGCGCGCCGCAGGCCTATCCCATGCGGTGGTACGGGCTTGCCGGCGCGCGCGACCGCTACAGCGTGACCTTTACGCCCGATCACCCCGGCCTGTACTGGTACTATTTCACCATCGACACCGCGGACGGCCCGCGCTACTGCGCGCGCGGCTACGGCGGCCGCGGCGAGATCATCGACGCGCTGGGCGATAAATACCAGCTGACCGTCTACGACCCTGCTTATCAGCCGCCGGGCTGGTTCGGCGAGGGCATCACCTATAATATCTTCCCCGACCGCTTCTGCCGGGATCGTCTGCCCGAGCAGCCCGAAGGCGAGGGCATCGCCCCGCGCGTGCTGCATGAAAACTGGGACGATATCCCGGCCTATCGGCCGGACGAGAACGGCGAAATATTGAACAACGACTTTTTCGGGGGCACGCTGCGCGGCGTGATGCAAAAGCTCGACTATCTGGAGAGCCTGCGCGTGACCACGATCTACTTCAACCCGATCTTTCAGGCCTATTCCAACCACCGCTACGACACGGGCGACTACAAGCGCATCGACCCGCTGTTCGGCTGCGAGGAGGACTTCCGCGAGCTGTGCCGCGAGGCCGCGGCGCGCGGCATGCGCGTGGTGCTGGACGGCGTGTTCAACCACACGGGCTTTGACAGCCGCTATTTCAACGGCCGCGGGCGGTATAACAGCGTGGGCGCGCACCAGTCCAAGGAGTCGCCGTATTACCGCTGGTTCGATTTTCAGCAGTGGCCTGACCAGTACGGCTCGTGGTGGGGCATCTACACCCTGCCGCAGGTGCGGGAGATGGATGAGACCTATCAGGACTATATTTTTGAAAACAAGGACAGCGTCGTGCGCCGCTGGCTGCGGCTGGGGGCCTCGGGCTGGCGGCTGGATGTGGCGGATGAGCTGCCGGACGAATTCATTCGGCGCTTAAACGCCGCCGCCAAGCGCGAAAAGCCGGACGCGCTCATCATCGGCGAGGTCTGGGAGGACGCCTCCAACAAGATCTCCTATTCCGAGCGCCGCAAATACTTTCAGGGCGGCGAGCTGGACTCGGTGATGAACTACCCGCTGCGGGACGCGATCCTCGCGTTCCTGAACGGCGGCACGGCCGAGCACTTCGCGGAGACGATGGAGTGCATCCGGGAAAACTATCCGCGCGCGGTGTTCTATAACCTGATGAACATCATCGGCACGCATGACACGGCGCGCGCGCTCACCCTGCTCGGCGTATCCGAGGAGGAGTGGCACATGGACCGCGACAGCCGCGCGCACTACACCCTGCCGATGGACCGGCTGGAGACCGCGAAACGAAAACTCAAGCTCGCCGCGGTCATCCAGTTCACCATGCCGGGCTCGCCCACCATCTACTACGGGGACGAGGCGGGCAGGCAGGGCTTTGAGGACCCGTTCAACCGCCGCACCTACCCGTGGGGCGCGGAAGACCGCGAGCTGCTCGCGTTTTACCGCCGGCTGTGCGCCCTGCGCGCGGACAGCGAAACGCTCGCGCGCGGCGACCTGCGCTTTGTCGAGAGCAGCGGCGCGCTGCTGCATTACGAGCGCGTGAGCGACCATGCGCGGCTGCATATTCTGGTCAACCGCGGCCACCATGCGGTCGAGACCCGCGTGGACGCGGTGTACGCAGTGGATATGCTGGAAAACGCGGAGTTTGACCGCGCGGACAGCCGTGGCGTGTATGTGACGATCCCGCCGGAGACCGCTTATATCCTGCGGTGCTTCGGCACACCGTTAAAGGAGGACTGACAGATGGATATGCGGGAAAAGCAGCTTTCCTGTGAATATTTCTTTGAGGGCAGGATCATGAAGGCGCGGCTCGATCAGGCTCTGCTGCCGAACGGCAAAACCGCCCCGCGCGAGGTGTGCGAGCATGTCGGCGGCGTGGGCGTGCTGCCCATTGACAGGGACGGCAACGTCATTCTGGTGCGGCAGTTCCGCTATCCGTACGGCGAGGAGATCCTCGAGATCCCGGCGGGCAAGCTGGACCACGGCGAGGGCGAGAGCATCGCGGACTGCGGCGCGCGCGAGCTCAAGGAGGAGACCGGCTGCACGGCCGGGCGGCTGGTGCCGCTCGGGTGCGTGTACCCTTCGCCGGGTTTTCTGACCGAGGTCGTGCACCTGTTTGCGGCGCTCGACCTGACCGAGGGCGAGATGCAGCCGGATGAGGACGAGTTCGTGGAGGTCGTGCGCCTGCCCGTCGCCGAGGTGGAGCAGATGGTTGCGCGCGATGAGATCCGCGATGCGAAGACCGCGCTCGCCCTGTACCGCGCAAGGCTGAAAAACCTGTTTTAATTGTTTTCACCCCTCTGAAAAGGAGGAACCTATGGATAAGAAAAAGATCCTCGTGGTCGAGGATGAAAAGGCGATTGCGGACATTCTGGTATTCAATCTCCAGCGCGAGGGCTACGACACGCTGGTCGCTTACGACGGCGCGGAGGGCCTGCGCTGCGCGCTCGAGGAGGCGCCCGACCTGATCCTGCTGGACGTCATGCTGCCCGAGATGGACGGCTTCGAGGTGCTGGGACACATCCGCGAAAAGCACGACACCCCGATCATCATGCTGACCGCCCGCGAGGAGGAGACCGACAAGGTGCTCGGCCTCGAGCTGGGCGCGGACGACTATATCACAAAACCGTTCTCCATGCGCGAGCTGATGGCGCGCGTCAAGGCGAACATGCGGCGCACCCTGTCGGGCGAGGAGCGGGCAAAGCCCGTGGTGCCGTCCGGCGGCGGGCTGCGCATCTCGCGCGACAACGGCATGGTGTATAAAAACGGGCGCGCGCTCGAGCTTTCCGCACGCGAGTTCGATATCCTGTGCTTCCTGTCCGCCTCGCCCGGGCGCGTGTTCTCGCGCGAGGAGCTGATGGAGCACGTCTGGGGCTATGAGTATTACGGCGACCTGCGCGCGGTGGATGTTGCGATCCGCCGCCTGCGCGAAAAGGTCGAGGATAAGCCCGCAAGCCCCAGGTATATCATGACCAAGCGGGGGATGGGATACTACTTTGCCAGCGAGGGCTGACGCCCTGCACTGGATTATAGGGGGAATCCGATTCCCCCTATATACGCGGACAAGTTCCGGAGAAACTTGCCCGCGATACCCCCTGGACGCGGCCCAGGGCCGCTGGGTCGGGGTATGCCAAAACCCGGCAAAGCCGGGCTTTGGCATGAAAATCGCAGGGCGATTTTCCGAATCAATCCGCGCACCGCGCGGCATTGAATAGAAATTGCGCGGGAAACGCGCAATTTCATAAAAACCGGGAGCACAAGGTGAATTGACGCGAAGCGTCAAGAGAGGGTGGC
>DGYFR06201__coassemble_2979_pt1 | contig 7292 bp, 6 predicted proteins | sample DGYFR06201__metabat2_high_PE_040 | metagenome-assembled genome bin DGYFR06201 | reverse complement strand
TAAGGTGAGGATTAATTTCTCATTTTAACTTGTACTAAATCTTGACATAGGACCAGTAGCCGCCAACTGAAGAGAAGAACGGCATAAAGCATTTGCTACCGCAAATAAGGGCGCGCTCCGCGCGCAAAAGTACGCAACGCTTCGTTTTCCATCGCCCACGTTCTTTTAATCAACAAGAAGGGCGGTTGCCACCCTGGAGGGGCGGAGTGGCACAGGTTTTGCTTACCTCGTCCCGAAAAACGAGCGGTAGCGGCAATACACTTACCCTTGCGCGCGAAGCGCGCCCTAAAGGAATGGGGTTGATTCGCAAGAAGGGACGCTCATTTTATCCGCGCACGGCACGGGAATAAGGATAATGGCCTACGGGCAAAACCTTTGGTGTTCCCCTTCTTGTGTGCAGTGCGGCCGCGTAGGCCGCGAATATGCAGATAAGCAATATGCGCCATGCTATACCTGAGCTATCATTTTGCAACCTGCGAGCGGGCGGATCTGCTGGGCGTCACCAGCCATGCGCTCGATATCTTCCGAAAATAAGGATTTATGAGAGCATGACAGAAAAAGAGGACGCTTGTGCGTCCTCTTTTTGTTCTCGGTTACAGCAGCATCTCGAGCGGCGCGTCGCAGTACGGGCAGCGGTCGCCCGGCTTGCCCTCCAGCGGCAGATACAGCTCGGTTTTGGTGATGCACTTGTGGTTGGAGCATTTGACGCCGTGCGCGCCGATGTCCTGGTGCCCCGCACGGATGAACGGCAGCTTGGACAGCGTCAGCAGCAGCGCCATGCGGCCGAACATGCCGAACCGCGCCTGACGGAAGTAGACCGCACGCGGGTCGTCGTCCACGTCCTGCGCGATCTCGTCCACGCGCGGCAGCGGGTGCAGCACCAGCATGTCCTTTTTCGCGCGCTTCATCTTTTCCGCGGTCAGCTGGTAGTTGCCCTCCAGATTTTCGTATTCCTGCGCGGTGACGAACCGCTCGCGCTGGATGCGCGTCATGTACAGCACGTCCAGCTCGGGCAGCACCTCGTCGATGCTGCTTACCTCGCAGTACGGCATATTGTGCTCCTTCAGGAAACGGACCATGTAGTCCGGCAGCTTGAGCGCGTCGGGCGCGATCAGATAGATCTGCACGTTGTGGTACCGCTCGAGGAAGTGCAGCAGCGAGTGCACCGTGCGGCCGTACTTGAGGTCGCCGCACAGGCCGATCTTCATGTCGTCCGCCGAGCCGCGCATGCGCAGGATGGTGACCATGTCGGTCAGCGTCTGCGTCGGGTGCAGGTGGCCGCCGTCGCCCGCGTTGATGACCGGCACGGAGGAGTACATGGACGCCGCCTTTGCCGCGCCCTCGCGCGGGTTGCGCATGACGATCAGATCCGCATAGCTCGAGACCATGTTGATCGTGTCCTTGAGCGTTTCGCCCTTTGCGGTCGAGGACGAGCCGGGGTCGGAGAAGCCGACCACGCTGCCGCCGAGGCGCATCATCGCGGTCGAGAACGACAGGTTGGTGCGCGTGGACGGCTCGTAGAACAGGCTGCCCAGCACCTTGCCGCGGCAGGCGTCGGCATAGCCCTCGGGGCGGTCGATGATGTTGGTGGTGAGCTTATATAGATCGGAAAACTCCTTTTCCGTTAAATCGCATAAATCGATGATATGACGCATCGTGCATCCTTCCCTTTCTCTATTTTTCCTTATTTATCATACCACAGGAAAAAACGAAAGAAAAGGCTTATTTGCGCATGGCGTCGATCGGGTCGAGCCGGGCGGCGCGCACAGCGGGCAGCAGCCCCGCCGCTGTCCCGCAGAGCACGGAGAGCGCCAGCAGAACCGCCGGCACGCGCCAGTCCGGCAGGATGGCGGCGCCCCAGTACAGCGCGCCGCCTGCAAGGAGCAGGCCAGCCAGTCCGCCCAGCGCGCACAGCAGCGCGCTTTGCAGCAGGAACAGCCGCCGGATGTCGCGCGGCTGCGCGCCGATTGCGAGCAGAATGCCGATCTCGCCGGTTTTCTCGTGCGCCGCCGCCAGCATGGAGCACAGCACGCCGATCAGCGCGACGCACAGCGTAATGGCGCCGACCGCGATGAACAGCGCAACGCACAGGTCGGCCAGCTGCCCCACGGTATCCACCATGCCGGACATGTTCTGCACCCGCACGGTACCGTCCACCTGCCCGCGGCCGGTCAGGTACCGCTCGATCTGTCCGCTGACGGCAGACAGGTCGGCCTGCGCCGTGCACTGCACGAATACCTGATCCGCATTCTCCTGCATGGATGCCAGACAGCTGTAGGGTACATAGATCAGATGCGGCGCAAAGGAGGACAGCGCGCTGCCCAGTGCGCTGGTCTGCGCCTTGACCACGCCGCAGACCTTGAAATACTGATCCTGCCCGTCGATCCGCAGGCGGATGGTGCGCCCGGTGATGTTGGTGCGCCCATAGAGCGCCTGCGCCAGCTCGTCCCCGACGACCGCCACCGGCTGCGCGGTATCCGCCTGCCGCTCGGTCAGGAGCGACCCTGCCAAAACCTCGAGCTGCATCACCTCGCCCAGCCGCTCATCCGCGCCGAGGAAGACCGCGTTTTCGGTCACATGGCCCGCGCGGACGCTGCCGGTCTTGGCCTTGATCGGCATGACGCTGTCGATCCCCGCGACCGCCTGCTCGAGCGTGTCCGCCAGCTCCGCGGAGAGCGGATTGCCCGCGCCGTGGCCGTCCAGATACACGGTCAGGCCGCTCACGCCGATGGTCCGAAGCGCCGCCTGCACCTGCGTCTGGCCGAACAGCCCGATCGACGCGATCAGCAGCAGCGCCCCGGTGCCGACTGCGACCGAAAGCGCGCAGAGCACGGTCCGGAGCGGGTTTTCGCGCAGGTTGGCCGCAGCCAGACGGAACAGGTCGGCCGTCCTCATGCCGCCACCTCGACCGGCGCGCCGTCCGTCAGCGCATCCGACGGGGACAGGACGACCGCCGCGCCCGGCTCGATCCCCTCGCATATTTCGGTCACGGTCTCGAGCATGTATCCGGTGGTGACGGCATGCTGCACCGCGCGCCCATCCTCCACGCAGAACACGTATTCCTGCTCGCCCCGCTGGCAGACCGCTTCATGCGGCACAATGACCGCGGACGGATGATATTCGGTGAATACCTTGACCGTTGCCGAATACCCCGGCCGCAGGCCTTCGGTATTGCCGTGCAGGGTCAGCAGTGCCTCGACGGTCGCCTCGCCGCTCTGCCCGGTCAGGCTCATGGCGCGCACCGCGACCGGCGCGATGCTTTCCACCTGCGCCGCATACACGGTATCCCCTGCCGCGGACGCTGTCACGTTGGCGCGCTGTCCCGCCTCCAGCTCCCCCGCATACAGCTCGGGCGACTGCGCGCGCACCTGCAGGCGGCTGAGATCCGCCACGCGGATACAGGGCAGGCCCGCGACCACGGCCTCCCCTGCAGCCGGGATGGTGAGCACCGTGCCCGCAACCGGTGCGCGGAGCACGGTGGTTTCCGCTGCGGTCACGGTCTGCGACGCCTGACCGGAGACCGCCTCCCATACCGCCTGCATGCTGTCTGCCGGCTGTTCCGCCGGCGCGTCCGCCAGCGTGCACAGCACCTCCCCCTGCTCCACCGTATCGCCCACCGACGCATAGACCGCCGCGACGACCGCGTTTTCCGCCGGGCACAGTGCTGTGCTGTCCGCCGCCTCGACCGTGCCGGATATGGTCACGCTGTTGTAGATATCCTGCACGGATGCCGTGCCGACCTGTACCTGCACGGGTTCCGGCGGGCGGCTCTCCCACGAGACCAGCAGCATCGCTGCCAGGATGACCGCTGTGGATACCAGAACCGCCCGCGCCTTCTTTTCCATAAAAATACCGACCTCCTGCCGCAAAACTGACTATAGTTTGCAGCACAAAGGCCGGTTTTACCCATGTAAATTTTCTCAGAGCACCGCGCGGATCGCGTCCGCCACGGTTTTGACGCGCACGATGTTCATGCTTCGCGTCAGTTCCTCGTCGATGTCCTGCATGGGCATGATGCAGGTGTGGAAGCCGAGGCGGTACGCCTCGTTGATGCGCTGGGCTGCGCCCGACACCGCGCGCAGCTCGCCGGTCAGGCCGACCTCGCCGAAGCTCATCACGCCCTCAGGCAAAGGCTTGTCCCGGAAGCTGGACGCGATCGCCAGCACCATCGGCAGATCGACCGCAGGCTCGTCCAGCCGCATGCCGCCGACCACGTTGACATACACGTCGGACGAGGACAGGAACAGCCCGCAGCGCTTTTCCAGAATCGCCAGCAGCAGCACCATGCGGTTGTAGTCCACGCCCGCAGCGGTGCGGCGCGGCACGCCGAACTGGGTTTTCGCGGCGAGCGCCTGCACCTCGGCAAGCAGCGGGCGGCTGCCCTCCATCACGCAGGCGATGCAGTTGCCGGAGGCGCCCTGCGGGTGCCCGGCGAGCATGGCAGCGGAGGGGTTCTGCACCTCCACAAGGCCGTGGTCGCTCATTTCAAACACGCCGATCTCATTGGTCGAGCCGTAGCGGTTTTTCGCCGCGCGCAGGCAGCGAAACGGGCCGGTGGTCTCCCCCTCAAAGTAGAGCACACAGTCGACCATATGCTCGAGGATTTTGGGGCCCGCGAGCGTCCCTTCCTTGTTGACATGGCCGACGATGAAGATAGTCACGTTTTTGTTTTTCGCGTACTGCATCAGGCTCATCGCACATTCCTTGATCTGCGTCGTGCCGCCGGGCGCGGCGGTCAGGTCGCGCTTGTAGACCGTCTGGATCGAGTCCACGATCAGGATATCGGGCGCGAGCAGCTCGGTCTCGCTGATGATCTGCTCCATGTCGGTCTCCGCGAGGATGTACAGGTCGGGCGAGGAGATATGCAGGCGCGCCGCGCGCAGCTTGATCTGGCGCAGCGATTCCTCGCCGGATACATAGAGCACGCGCGCGGACTTGCACATCTCCTGGCACATCTGCAGCAGGAGCGTGGACTTGCCGATGCCCGGCTCGCCGCCGACCAGCACAAACGAACCGTGCACCGCGCCGCCGCCCAGCACGCGGTCGAGCTCGCCGATACCGGAGTAAAACCGCGTCTCGTCCCCGCTTTCGATGTCGCGCAGCAGCGTCGGGCGGGACGCGCCGCGCTGGAAGCTGTTCGTGCCGCGCGATACGGACTCGGGCTGCACCTTGAACTCGCTCATGGTGTTCCATGCCCCACATGAGGGGCATTTCCCGTACCATTTCGGCGCTTCATACCCACATTCGCTGCAAAGATAAACTGTTTTCTGCTTCATATTTCCTCCATCAGCCGCCGCTCTCATACCGGAGATAGCCGGTCACGATGCTGGCGGCGAGTTTTTTGTGATATGCCGTGTCGTTCAGCTGCTGCTCCTCCGCCGGGTTGGACAGGAAGCCGCATTCGACGATCACAGCCGGGCATTCCAGCTGCTTCATCAGGTAGATCGTGCGCTCCGCCTGCTTGGCCTGCCGGGTGTTGGCAGGGTCGCAGCCCTCGGCCAAGGCGGCCTGCAAAAGCTCCGCCAGCGTTTTGCTGTCCGCATGGCCGGGCGAATAAAACACCTGTGCGCCGTGGTACTGGGCGTCGCTGAACTTGTTGAGATGGATGCTCAGGAAAACCGGGTCAGCCGTATCCTGTACGAGCTGCTCCCGCGCCTTGATGTCCGCGATTTTGTTCTCCCGGACCGGGCGGGAGGGGTCGTAGTCCAGCGCGTTTTCGTCTGTGCGCGTCATCGCCGTGCGCACGCCGAAAAACGCCGCCAGCGACTGCACGCGCTGCGCAATGCTCAGGTTGATATCCTGTTCGGTCGTGCCGTTTGAGCCGACCGCGCCGCCGTCAAAGCCGCCGTGCCCGGCGTCGATCACCAGCGTGCGTGCCGCGCGGCTCTGTGCGATGGCCTGCACCATGCTGCCGCCGCGCACTCCGAGCACCAGCGCGAGCGCCAGCGCTGCCGCACCCAGCGCGATCCGTTTCCCCGTCGATTGATCCATTGCGCGCACCTCCGTCACCAAAGCGTATGCGCGCCCTGTGTCCATTATAATCCACAGCGCGCACGGGCGCAATAAATTCATTGTTTCCTGCACACAATCATGCTATGATAAAAGCAGAAAACGGAGGGATAGCATGATGAACAGAGTGCCAAAGCTGCTTGCAGTCATTGATTACCAGAATGATTTCGTCACCGGTTCGCTCGGTTTTGAGGGCGCTGCCGCGATCGACGACGGGATCGCGCGCCTCGCGCAGACCTACCTTGCGCAGGGCGACCATGTGCTGTTTACCTATGACACGCACGACGACCTGTATCTCGAGACCCGCGAGGGCCGCGCCCTGCCCATTCCGCACTGCAACCCGAACGAGACCGGCTGGCGGCTGTACGGCAAAACGCAGGCGCTTTGCTGCGAGACCTGCGCCAACCACCAGATCCACACCGTATGCAAGCATACTTTCGGCATGCCGCCTGCGGAGCTTACAAAGCTCGGTCAGGAGCTGCCCGACCTGCGCGAGATCATGGTGGTGGGCGTGGTGACCAATATGTGCGTGCTGTCCAACGCGGTGCTGCTGCAGGCCCAGTGGCCGGAGGCGCAGATCACGGTGGACGCCGCGCTCTGCCGCAGCTTCGACCCCGTGCTGCATGAGAAAACGCTTGACGTCATGCAGGGATTGCAGATGACGGTCATCAACCGATAAGGGAAATGTAGTATACTGTAGTATTCCGTAGTAAAGTGTAGTAAAGCGTATACAAGCGTTGTAAAGTGTAGTAAAACGTAGTAAAGTGTTGTACCCGCGGGGTGCACCTGCTAAAAAGAAACGTATCAAAACGTATCTAAACGTATCAAAGTGTATGTAAGTGCAGCACCCGCGGGGTACACCTACGAAAAAGAAACGTATACAAGTGTATACAAACGCGCAAAAGCGCTGCACCTGCGGCGGCTCACTGGTATCCGTGCTGCACAATGCAACACTTGTATACGGATGTATACACTTTTTTTGATACCCCTGTGCAGCGCACGCGGGGTACACCTGCTAAAAAGAAACGTAGTAAAACGTGGTAAAGTGTTGTGCATGCAGCCTTTGCCTGCATCCGTACAACGGAATACTACAGAATACTACGTTTTACTACACTTTTTGTTGTACCCCTGTGCAGCACCCGCGGGGTACACCTACTAAAAAGAAACGTAGTAAAACGTGGTAAAGTGTTGTGCATGCAGCCTTTGCCCGCATCCGTACAACGGAATAGGGACAATCCCAAATTCTGTGTAACCGCCAAAAGCGGTGCAAATAGAGAAAAATT
>DGYFR06201__coassemble_2910_pt1 | contig 7441 bp, 6 predicted proteins | sample DGYFR06201__metabat2_high_PE_040 | metagenome-assembled genome bin DGYFR06201 | reverse complement strand
GAGCATCTGCCTTACAAGCAGAGGGTCAGCGGTTCGAGCCCGTTAACTTCCACCACCCAAAGGCCATGATCCTTTTGGATCATGGCTTTTTTCTTGCAGTGTGAGGAAAAGCTCCTGCCGGGCGCAAAGCGCTGATTCCGCCATATGGGGCGGCGTGTTCCGGACTGCCGGCGCAGCCAAAAAGGCAGCGCGGCGGCCGTGCCGGCGGAAGATGCCGGATACAAGCGTTTTTAACGAAATTTTAACACTTTTCAGCAGCATACCGGATGCAAACCGGGATTTGCACGGGACGGGATGTGGCTGCATTTTTCCAGCTGTTTCCGGGAAATTTGTTGAAAAACACAAGAAATTCCAAAATATGATTGCTTTTTTTCACAAAATCACTTAAACTAATTAAGTTGAGATCATTTTGCAAAATAAAAGAGAAAAGAGAGTGTGATTTGAATGAACCCTATTCTCCAAAGCATCGACTCCGTCGTAACGGCGATCAGCGGCGTGCTGTATATGCCCTGGGTGCCGCTGCTGCTGGTGGTGGCGGGCCTGACCTTCACCTTCCGCAGCAAGTTTATCCAGGTCCGTCTGCTGCGCGAGACCTTCCGCGTGCTTTCCGAGAAGCCCAAGACTGAGGGCGCCGTTTCCTCCTTCGGTGCGCTGATGGTATCCACGGCCTCCCGTGTCGGCACCGGCAACATCGTCGGTGTGGCGAGCGCGATCTGCCTCGGCGGCTACGGTGCGGTGTTCTGGATGTGGGTCACTGCGATCCTGGGCGGCGCGTCCGCGTTTGTCGAGTCCACCCTGGCGCAGATCTACAAGCGCCGCAACAAGGATGGCTCGAGCTACGGCGGCCCGTCCTACTATATTGAGACCGCGCTGCACCAGCGCTGGCTGGGCGTGGTATTCGCCATCATCATCATCCTGACCTATGCGGTCGGCTACAACATGCTCGCCTCCTACAACCTGCAGTCCGCGTTCTCGGGCTTCTCGTTCTACGGCGAGAGCACCCCGCTGATCATCGGCATCATCCTGGCTGTCCTGTTCGCGCTGTGCGTCATGGGCGGCGCCAAGCGCCTGACCAAGATCACCGGTGCGCTGGTCCCGATCATGGGCGTTATCTATGTTGCGATCGCGCTGTTTGTGGTCATCACCCACCTGAGCTTTGTTCCCACCGTTTTTGCAAACATCTTTTCGGATGCGTTTAACTTCTCCGCGATCTTTGGCGGCTTTACCGGCTCCTGCCTGATGGAAGGCGTCAAGCGCGGCCTGTACTCCAACGAAGCCGGTATGGGCTCGGCCCCGAATGCGGCGGCGACCGCGGACGTATCCCACCCGGTCAAGCAGGGTCTGGTGCAGATGCTGTCCGTCTTCATTGACACCCTCGTGATCTGCTCTGCGACTGCGCTGATGTGCCTGTGCTCGGGCGTTGCGCCGAGCGCTGAGATGGCGGGCGCGCCCTATGTCCAGACCGCTCTGCAGGCGTCGCTCGGCAACTTCGGCCCGATCTTCATCGCGGTTTCGATGGCGCTGTTTGCCTTCACCACCCTGATCGGCAACTACTACTACTGCGAAGGCTGCATGCGCTTCATCTTCAAGCGCACCCCGAGCAAGACCTTCCTGACCGTGTTCCGCGTCATTGCGGCGATCATCGTCATGCTGGGCGCTGTCATCAGCATGCAGCTGGCATGGGATACCGCGGACCTGTTCCAGGCGCTGATGGTCATCATCAACATCCCGGTCATCCTGATCCTCGCCCGTCCGGCGCTCGCAGCGCTCAAGGATTACATGGATCAGCGCAAGGCCGGCAAGGAGCCGGAATTCAAGGCGGCTTCGATCAACCTGAAGGACAAGACCGATTTCTGGAACTGATCCGGATCGGACAAGCTGCTGCGGCAGATTAAAAAACGCTGTGCCAACCGGCACAGCGTTTTTGTTTTGGTTTGATGCGTCTCAGCCGAGATAGGGCGCGGCGATGGCGTCGATCGCGGCCGGGTCGGCGGCGCTCCATGCGGCGTAGTCCATGCCGGAGGCAGCGACTGCCTTGCCCAGCGCGACAAGGAAGGCGGGAATGTCGCCCTCGAGCATCGCGCCCAGCTCGCGGCCCATTGCCTCGCAGCCCTGACGGTCCTGACCGCCCACGAACAGGGTAAACGCGCTCTGCGGCTTGCCGTCCACCAGACGGGAGGCACCGCGGAAGCCGATCGCGCCGGTCTGATGCGTGCCGCACGAGGAGGCGCAGCCGGAAATGTGGATCTGCGGCAGCGCGCCGTCCGGCAGCGCTGCTTCGCGCACGGCTGCGACGCACGCAGCGAGCAGGCCCTGCGAATCGCGCATGCCGACCTGGCAGGTCGCGCCGCCGATGCAGCTGACCGAGGTCTCGAACAGGCTCTGCGCGCTGTGCGGCGTGGCGGCGATCACCTTTTCCGCCTCCGCGCCGGTCAGGTTGACGATATAGGCGGCCTCGTCCGGCGCCAGACGCATCTCCGCCGCCGGGATGTCCTGCAGCAGGTCGCTCAGTACGCACAGCTCGTCCATCGCGGGCTGGCCGCCGACCGGGTGCCACACGACCGTGTACAGCCCGTCCTGCTTCTGCGGCAGTACGCGCGGGCCGGAGGCCGTCGTGCCGTCGCCGGTCTTGGCGACGGGTGCGGGGGTGATGTTGAGCGTCAGGTCCTCGCCCGAGGCGATGACCTCGTCCAGCTTTTCCAGATAGGCCTTCTTGTAGTTCTCCGCGCCGCCGAGCACCTCCTGCATATAGCGGGTGCGCGCCTTGCCGCGGTTCTCATAGTTGCCGTAGGCGCGGAAGGTCAGCCACATCGCCTTGATATAGTACAGGATGCGGTTCGGGTCGATGCCCTCGGCGACCTTGACGCCGAAGCGCGGGTTGTTGCCCAGGCCGCCGGCGCTGTACACGTCGAACCTGCCGTCCGAGCGGGCGACAAAGCCGAGGTCGCGGTAGGTGGCGTGCGTCTGGTTCGCCGGGGAGTTCGAGAAGCCCACCTTGAGCTTGCGCGGCATCTTTTCCGCCTTGATAAAGTGCATCAGGTAGTCGCCCGCAGCCTCGGCATAGGGCAGGGTGTCGAAATACTCATCCGCCTGCACGCCCGAGAGCGGGGAACACATCACGTTGCGCGGGAAGTCGCCGCCGCCGCCCATCGTGACGATGCCGGCGTCGAGCGCCTGCTCCATGATCGCGTAAACCGTATCCGGGCCGAGGTCGTGCAGCTGGATGGTCTGGCAGGTGGTGAAGTGGGCGCGCGCGACCTTGTATTCGCGGATCGCGCGGGCGACGAACGCGAGCTTTTCCTTGGTCACGCGGCCGCCGGGCATGCGCAGGCGGAGCATGCTTGCCTTGCCGCCCTTCTGCGCATAGGAGCCGTAGTAGCCGGAAAAGCCCTTGTAGGCGCCGACATTGCTCTTGCCCGCGTAGAATTCCTCAGTTTTCTCGCGGAAAGCGGGAAGGTCCTGCTTCCAGGACTGGGGATCGATTTTATGCATGGATATTGCCTCCTTACTCTCTCCAACAACAAAAAACGGGCAGGTCCTCATCCCGGTACAGGGTGGACAGCCCTCGATCATGGTTTCATTATACGACAGTTTGCCCGCAAACGCAAATGATCTTCGTATTTCGCAGTGGATATTTTTGCCGCAGCAGGATGCGCGCGTCCGGTTGACAAATGCCGCCCCGGGCTATACAATGAACCAAGTATTGCAAAAAAAAGCAAAGGGGGAAGTGCCGGATGCGGCAGAAACACAGCCACGGTGTGCGCTCGATTGACCATCTGGCCTATACCTCGGGCATGGGCGGGTGGAACCCGGCGTTCAAAACCATGCTTGCAGTGGGCACGCTGGTGCTCTGCCTTGCGGCGGACCGCCCGGCGGTCTCGGCCGCGGTGATCCTTGTGCTGGCGGCGCTGCAAAAGAGCAAAGGCGGCCTTGCGCTGCATGACTACTGCGGCCTGCTGCGCGTGCCGCTGGCGTTTCTGCTGCTCGGCGGGCTGGCGGTCGCGTGCGACCTGTCGCCCGTCCCGGCGGGGGACTGGAGCCTGTCGCTGCACTGGTTTTACATCTGTGCGAGCGCGGACAGCGTGCGCTTTGCGCTGGCGCTCGTGCTCAAGGCGCTCGGCGCGGTCAGCGCGCTCTACCTGCTCGCGCTGACGACGACTGCGTGCGAGTTCGTCGGCGTGCTGCGGCGGGCGCACCTGCCCGGCCTGCTGACCGAGCTGATGTATCTGATCTACCGCTTTGTCTTTGTGCTGCTGGATACGCACGGCCGCATGCGCGAGGCCGCGGGCGCGCGGCTGGGCTGGCGGGACTTCCGCACCTCCTGCCGCTCGTTCGGCGGCACGGCGGCGGGCCTGCTGGTGGTGGCGCTGCGCAAGTCGCGCACCTACTATGATGCAATGGCTGCGCGCGGCTATGACGGCGGCCTGTGCTTTTTGGAAGAGGACAAGCCGTGGCGCGCCCCGCAGGTCGCATGGATGGCGGCATTCTGGGCAGCGCTCGTGCTGCTGCGCGTATGGACGGCATAGAAAGGAGGGGAAAGACATTGGAACAGGTGGTTTTGCAGGCCAAGGACCTGTATTTTTCCTATGACGGGAAGGGAAACGCCCTGGACGGCGTTTCGCTCGATATCCGCGCCGGGGAGCGTATTGCGGTGCTCGGCCCGAACGGGGCGGGCAAGTCCACGTTTTTCCTGTGCCTGAACGGTGTACTCGCGCCCGAGCGCGGCGAGATCCTGCTGGACGGCAAACCGGTCGGCAGAAAAGAGCGCAAACATCTGTGCGAGCGCGCGGGCATCGTGTTCCAGAACGCGGACGACCAGATCATCGCCTCGACCGTCGCGGCTGAGGTGTCCTTCGGGCCGATGAACCTGCGCCTGCCGAAGGACGAGGTCGTGCGGCGCGTGGACCATGCGCTGGGTTATATGGATTTGCAGGCGTTCCGCGCGCGCCCGCCGCACGAGCTGTCCGGCGGGGAGAAAAAGCGCGTGACCATCGCGGACATCCTTGCGATGCAGAGCGAGATCATCCTGTTCGACGAGCCGGCGGCTTCGCTCGACCCCGCGGGGGAGGAGCGGCTCGAGGCGGTGCTCGCCCGCCTGTCCGATGAGGGGCGGACGCTCGTCATCTCGACGCATGACATGGATTTCGCCTTCCGCTGGGCGACGCGCGCGGTCGTGTTCGCGGGCGGCAAGGTGATCGCGGACGGCGCGCCCGAGGCGGTGTTCCGCGATGCGGAGACCCTGCGCCGCGCGCACCTGAGGCCGCCTGCGCTGCTCGAGATCTTCGGGATGCTGCGCGCGCGCGGGCTGGTGCCCGCGGACGCCGCCTGCCCGCGCTCCGCGGCGGAGCTGGAGGCGCTGCTGGACAGCGGCCGCGCTTAGGAGGATTTTACGCTTTTTAGCAGAATCCTGCACAAAACGTCCGGCCTGTGTTGACAGGGTTTGGGAGCATGATATAATTGAATTACTTCTTCCGGCGTCCTGCCGGATACAAAAAGGTGCCTGCCATTTCTCCGGCAGGGTAATAGGGAAAGAGGTGCAAGTCCTCTGCGGTCCCGCCGCTGTAAGGGAAGAGTCCAAGGTCACGCAAATGGTCACTGGGAAACTGGGAAGGCCGACCGGAAGACGATGATACCCGAGCCAGAAAACCTGCCTTTTTGAATGGAAGCGCATAGCGGTCACGAGAGATGGCCGGTGTGCAGGGTGCGTCTCCCGGAGAAAAAAGGGAGCGCAGGCTGAACGCCGGTCCGGTGCGTGGGAAACACACGGATGCGGCGTTTTTTCACATTCTGGGCGCGGTTTTAATGCACCGTGCCGCGTTGCCCATCCCAAAGGGCAGGAAAGGAGAAAAGAAAAAATGACAACAAGACAGGCAAAGCTGGTGCGCCTGACGGCGTGTGCGGCGCTATTGTGCGGCGCGCTGCCGATGGCGGGTGCGATGCACATCATGGAGGGCTTCCTGCCCCCGTCCATGTGCATTCTGTGGGGCGTGATCGCGCTGCCCTTTTTGCTCGCGGGCTACTTTTCGATCAAAAAGACGGTTGCGCACGACCGCCGCTCGATCACGCTGATCGCGATGGCGGGCGCGTTCATCTTTGTGATCTCGTCGCTCAAAATCCCGTCGGTCACCGGCTCGTGCTCGCATATGACCGGCACCGGCCTGGGCGCGATCCTGTTCGGGCCGAGCGCGGTGTCCATCCTGGGCGTGATCGTGCTGCTGTTCCAGGCGATCCTGCTCGCGCACGGCGGCTTGACCACGCTGGGCGCGAACACCTTCTCGATGGCGATCGCCGGTCCGTTTGTTTCGTATGGTATCTACAAGCTGTGCCATAAGCTGAAGGTCAATAAAATGGTGTCCGTGTTCCTTGCGGCGGCGCTGGGCGACCTGCTCACCTACTGCGTGACCAGTGTGCAGCTGGCGGTGGCCTATCCGTCCGCGACGGGCGGCGTTATGGGCTCGGTCATTGAGTTCCTCGGCGTGTTCGCGCCGACGCAGCTGCCGCTTGCGGTGCTCGAAGGCGTGCTGACGGTCATCATCATGATCGCGCTCGAATCCTATGCGCGGCCTGAGCTGCGCGCGGTCGGTTTTGAGGAGGCGTGAGGCATGACCAAAAAGAACAAAGCGATTGTCATTGTATTGCTGCTGCTGTGCGTTGTGCTGGTCGTTTCGCCCGTCCTCGCGCTGCGCGGCGCGGAGTTCGGCGGCTCGGACGACGCGGGCAGCGTCAAGGTGGGGGAGATCACGGGCGAGGAATACGAGCCGTGGTTCACACCGGTGTTCGAGCAGATGCTCGGCGGCGAGCTGCCGGGCGAGCTGGAAAGCCTGCTGTTCTGCGTGCAGACCGGCATCGGCGTGGGCGTGATCGCGTTTTTCCTCGGCCGGTTCGTCGAGCGCAAAAAGCAGGAGTCCATCCGCGAAAAGGAACAGGATAAGTAAACGCAGGCAGGGCGGAGACAGACACCCGCCCTGCTTTTCCCGCCATTGGCCTCGCGCCTGCGGGGATGATCCCCATTTAAGTTGGTTCCCATAGATGTATACAGGCTTTTCCCCGCACGCGCGGGGGTGATCCCGGCAGCGCCGTATGGGAATGGCGTTGCGTCTGCTTTTCCCCGCACGCGCGGGGGTGATCCCCAGCTACTGGACTGCCGAGTTTGTGATTCCGGCTTTTCCCCGCGCACGCGGGGGTGATCCCCGGACGGGGCGCTGGGCGGGACGCTTGGTGCACGGGGGTGTACCGCAGCTGATGGCAGGGGCCGGGGTGGCCTTGGTTGGAGCCCTACCTGTGTGGAGATGTACCGCAGCTGGTGGCAGGCGGCGGGATCCCCCCACTGCCGTGGGGGAACCCGCAGGGCGCGCACTGCGCGCCCGTCGAAATCGAAACCACAGTCCGGAAAGGAGACAGCCGCAATGCAAAACCAACATATTGCCTACCACGGCGGACA
>DGYFR06201__coassemble_2783_pt1 | contig 7670 bp, 4 predicted proteins | sample DGYFR06201__metabat2_high_PE_040 | metagenome-assembled genome bin DGYFR06201 | reverse complement strand
TTTGATTTGCGATAACGTCGCGGCGGTAGGGTTTTGCGCCTGACCCCGGGGGCGGAGGTGCTGGCGATGTGAGACTTGTGCTTACCGTTTCCGTGAAGGCAACGCTCCGGCCGGGTGCCGTTATGCGGGCGCGCAATGCGCGCCCCTACGGGAGCAGTGAACGGTACGCGCACCGTTTTGGGGTGGCAGCCAATCCCCTGCCTGTCGTAATGGCAAACGGGTGGCAGGGGAAAAGCGTCACTTACTCTTGCGCGCGCAGCGCGCCCTGAAGGAAGGGGTGGTGATTCGCAAGAGGCAGGGGGAACCTTGGTTCCCCCTCCTCTTGTGCGCAGTGTGGCCGCGCAGGCCACATTCCCACCCGTGAAGTACGAGCACACCTTCGCCCTGTCAGGCGAACACCTCCGGGCGCGCACTGCGCGCCCCTACGGGGTGTGAGCAGTAGACACCGTGCCGCGCAGGCGCACTTACCCCTCCCACATATAACCGTAACCGCGCACGGTCACAATATGCGTCGGGGCGGCGGGGTCGTCCTCGATCTTGATGCGCAGGCGGCGGATATTCACGTCCACGATCTTAAGCTCGCCCACAAAGTGATGGCCCCAGACCATCTCGAGCAGCTCGTCGCGCGAAAGCGCCTTGCCGATGTTCTCCATAAACGCCTTTAAAAGACCGTATTCGATCTGCGTCAGCTCGATCTTGATGCCGTTTTTGAGCACCTCGCGCGCGCGCAGGTTGAGCTTGAACGGGCCGGACTTGATCACGTCCTCCTCGGCGAAGGGCGAGCCGGATACGCGGCGGTACAGTGCGTCCACGCGCGCCGACAGCTCGATCACCGAGAACGGCTTGGTCACATAGTCGTCCGCACCGTTCATCAGGCCGGTCACCTTGTCCGCCTCCTGCGTGCGGGCGGTCAGCATGATGACGCCCGCCGCGTAGCCCGCGGCGCGCATCGCGCGGCAGACCTCGTAGCCGTCAATGCCGGGCAGCATGACGTCCAGCACCGCGACCGCGATATCCTGATTGGCATGGTATTTCTCAAGCGCCTCCTCGCCGGTCTCCGCCTCTATCACCTCGTAACCGCTGCGCTTGAGGTTGAGAACCAGAAAGGAGCGGATATTTTCTTCATCTTCCAAAACCAGTATTTTGCGCTTCATGGATAAATCCTCCTCATTTATACTCAGTTGTTCCAGTCCTGTGTGACCAGTGAGAAGCGGCTCTGGATATCGGCCGCGCTGACTTGCAGGGTGCTCTGCTCCGCCTCCTCCGCGATCCGCGCGAAGTAAACCGCCTGGGCGGTCTCATTCAGCTGGATCAGGTCGGTCCGGCCTGCGTAATACTCGCGCAGCGAGCCGGTGGCGCAGTAAATGGTGAACAGCGGGATCTGCTGATCCGCGCCGATGTATTCCAGAAATTCCACAGCGCTCAGGCCGCTGTCCGTGGTTTTGACCGCGGTGATCCGGTCATGCCAGCTTTCGTCCAGCGACAGGCGCCAGCCGTCTGAGATATTGTCATAGGTGGTCGCAACCGCAACGGGCGGGCGGTCCGCGCTGTAGACATACCAGTCCAGCATGAAGATCGCATCCGACGCCGCAGCGTCGTCATAGCCCGCCATGAGCACCGCGCGCGGCAGCTCGATGACGCGGTCCGCATTGATGTCGGACGCATACACCGAGATCGGGCGGTAGGTGCTGCGGGTAATCGAATCCTCGCCGTCGAGCGCGAGGTTCATCAGGGTGCCTTCGCTGTAGGCGAAGATATCCGTGGTCAGGCCGACGCCGCTCGCCATGCGCTCCTCCGCGAATACCGCGGGCTGATTGGGCTGCACGCGGCCGCTGTGCATCCGCTCGACCGTGACGGTCTCCGGGCTGGTCGCCGCCTCGCCCGCCATGAGCAGCTTATCATTCTGGTACTGGTACAGCCGCGCCACGCGCCGGCCGCCGGGGTCGGTCGTCAGCAGCAGCAGGTCTCGCGCGCCGTCGCCGGTCAGGTCGGTCAGCTCCATTGCGGAATACTCGGTCTCGAGCAGCACGCCCGGCGTGCAGCTCTCGTCAAAATCGCACATGGTCAGCGCGCCGGTGCCGTCGCCGGTCAGGCGCCAGGTGATCACCATGCCGCGCTTGCCCTCCGGCGTGATGACCGGGTAGTCGACCGACTGGATCGACGTGCCCTGCCCTTCGACCGAACCGGTCGCAGCGTACTGGTCGCCCTGACGCTTGTAGACGCAGATTTCAAAGGAATTGCTGGTCGCGGAGGTCGAACCGCGGAAAAAAGCAATGGCTTCCTCGACCCCGTCGCTGTCCAGATCGATCAGCTGGATGGAGGAGCGGTTCTCGCCCTCGGTCGGCGCGGTATAAGACACGCCCGAGGCAAGGCGCTGATCCAGCTCGGTCTGCAGCGTCTGGTAATTGGTCGATGGTCTGGGAGCCGCCAGCAGTTCGTCTCCCGATGGAAACGTGCAGCCGCCCAGCAGCAAAAAGGACAGCAGCACGGGAAGGATTCGGATCGGTTTCATGGATCTCTCCCATTCGTTATACTGCAAACATTGATACAGATTAAGTATAGCACAAAGCCCCCGGCTTTGGTACTGGAATTTGCATAAATTTTATCCGCATTTGCGTTCTGGGCCGCTTTCCCGGTGCACGGACAGCGGCCCAGCCGCACGGCCCCCGCGCGCCCCGCCCGATTGACAAATCACCTTGGAGCGGGTATACTAAACAGGTATCTATCCATGCGGGTATGGCGGAATGGCAGACGCGCCAGATTTAGGTTCTGGTGTCTTTGACGTGCAGGTTCAAGTCCTGTTACCCGCACCATATACGGAGGCATCTGCTTCGGGCAGGTGCCTTTTTTGCTGCGCGGCACGGTGCGCCGCAACGCAAACACTTCTCTGACGCATATGGCGGGCGATTCGTTCCGTTTCCTATGCGCAGCACCCCAAAAAATCCGCCCGGGCGCATCCCTGTTTGCCTCATTCTCCCCCAAGCGCCGCTTTGACGCCGCTTTTCCACCCGTTTCCCGTCCATACGGACGATCTGCGGCCGTTTGGCAAAGAATATCCTTGATACCTCCGCAAAGGAGTGATAATATTATTAGTGTTGCGGATGCGGAAAAGATACGCTTTTTCCCTGCACCGCATCCTGTAGAGGAGGATATCCAATATGCCAAGCCTGCATAAAGCCATGATCGAACACCTGCTGTATCCCGCGATGGAGCTCCGCAAGGGCAACCGCGTGCGCGCCAAGACCGCCGCCCTTCAGGCGAGCGCCTCTGCGCCCGACCTTGCGGACAAGCAGCGCGAACTGCTGCAAAGCCTGCTGCTCGACTGCATCCGTCACGTTCCCGCTTACCGCGGCCTGCCGGTCTCCGAGGAGGAGATCAAGGCCGACCCCTACCGCGTGCTGACCCGCGTCGTGCCCGTGCTGCACAAGGCCGACTTCCGCGACCACGCGGAGGAATTCCTGTCCGACGCGGTCCCGGCCGCCCAGCGCATCGCCAACTGCACCGGCGGCTCAACCGGCGAGCCGGTCCATTTCTACATGACGCGCGACCAGGTCGAGTCCTACGAAGCCGCGCGCTGGCGCGGGCTGTCCTGGTTCGGCATCACCTACGGCAGCCGCAGCCTCATGGTCTGGGGCAATCCGGTCGAGTTAAACGCCAACCAGCAGCGCATGCAGCGCATGCGCGAGCAGCTGCTCAAAAACCGCCGCATCCTGTCCGCCTACGACCTGCGGCCCGAGGACGCGCCCGAATATATCCGCTTTATCAACAGCTACCGCCCGGAATACCTGTACGGCTATGCCACCGCGCTGACCGCGCTTGCGCACATTCTGGAACCGCACCGCGACCAGCTGCACGTCAAGCTCAAAGCCGTAGTCTCGACCTCGGAGACCCTGTCCCCCGAGCAGGCCGCGCTGTTCTCCCGCGTGTTCGGCTGCCCGGCGGCAAACGAATACGGCGCGCGCGACGCGGGCATCCTCGGTTACTCCTGCCCCTGCGGCGGGCTGCACATCACCGCGGAAAACTGCATCCTGGAAACGCTCGACCCGGTCACCTATGAGCCCGTACCCGCCGGACAGAGCGGCGTGCTCGCCATCACCGACCTGACAAACCACGTCCAGCCCCGGCTGCGCTATCTGCTGGGCGACGTGGGAACGCTCTCCGAAACGCCCTGCTCCTGTGGGCGCACCCTGCCGCTGCTCTCCTCGATCGAGGGCCGCGAGGACGCGCTGCTCGTCGGCAAGGCAGGCGCACTCGTGCACGGCAACCTGATCGGCCAGCTGCTGCGCCCGCTCTCCTTTGTGCGCTCGTTCCAGTTCCGCCAGCACACGCCGCAGACCGCGACGCTCGCGATCGTGCCCATGCCCGGTGAGTCGATCGACCCGTCCGCGTTCATGCCCGCTTTGCAGGGCATTTTCCCGGATACCGAGATCATGATCAAAACCGTTGACCAGATCCCGCCTGCGGCCTCGGGCAAGATGCGCTACGCGATCCGTGAATTCCCGCTGTCCACGCAGGAGGGCGGCAAATGAAGCATCTCTGGTTTTCCCGCATCGGGTGGGTCGGCGCGTCCGTGCTGGTCGCGCTGTATATCGCGCTTGTCGTCCTGTATCCCCTGTATGCGCCCGCATGAAATGAAAAAACGCGGCGGCGTCCCTTTGGACGCTGCCGCGTTTTCTTTTTGTCTCAAAACAGGCTGAGCTGCTCGGCCGCAGGCGGCGCCTTGCGGTGCGCGTCCTTTTCCCGGGAAACGCTGTCCGGCAGCTCGTCCACAAAGCAGGACGGCTCGTGCGTGGTGGTCAGGATCAGCTCCTCCCGCGCGCGCGTCATGCCGACGTAGAACAGCCGCCGCTCCTCCTCGAGATCCGCCGGGCGGGCGGACGACTCGAGCGGCAGTACGCCCTGCTTGACCCCCGCGAGGATGACCGCGGGGAATTCCAGCCCCTTGGCGCCGTGCAGCGTCATCAGGCGCACCGCGCCCGACTCCCAGCCCTTGCCCGCGGCACGCCGCAAATCGTCCTCCTCCCCGAGCGCAAGGGTTTTCCACAGGCTGGGGAAATCTTTATGGAACACCGCCATGCCGCGCAGCCGCGCGAGCGCTTCGGACGCGCCGTATGCGCTTTCCCACTGCTCGATCAGGCGGTACGGCTTTTCCCTGCGCACCAGCGGCAGCCATGCTTCCGCCCGCCGGAGCCAGACGGAAAGATATCCACAATCTGTGGACAGTTCGCGCAGCTGCTCCGGGTCGAATACAGCCATCTCTGCGCATGCGGCCTGCGCCTTTTGGATCAGGTCCATCGGACAGTCCCACAGCAGGCGCAGGGCGGTGCCGACCGCCGCTGCGTCGCGCGGATCGGTGAGCGAGCGGAAAAACGCGAGCACACCGCGCACGCCGTCGTCGTCCAAAAATTCCTCCCGCCCGGTGATAAGGCACGGGATATCGTCGTGCCGCAGGCATTTTTCGATCAGCTCGAGCTGACGGTGCGTGCGGGCGAGCACCGCGATGTCCGAAAACGGGCGCACGGTGCGCTCCTGCCCGAGTGCCTGCGCCTCGAGCATGTCCACGCCGCCCGCGATGCGGCCGACCTCTTTCGCGACAAACACCGCCTCGGCAAAATCGTCCGCCGCCTGCACCAGCCGCACCCGCGGGCCGTCCGGGCGGTTGGCGTGCAGCACGCGCGCCTCTCCCCCGTTGTGCGCAATCACCGGCAGGGCGGCTTCAAGCACCGCGGGCGCGGAGCGGTAGTTTTCCACAAGCCGGATGGTGCGCAGGCCGGGCACGTCCTCCCCCAGCCGCGCAAAGCAGCGGCCGCTCGCCCCGCGGAAGCCGTAGATCGACTGGTCCGGGTCGCCGATCACAAACAGGCTGCCCTGCGCGCTCCACGCGCGCACAAGATCATACTGCGTGTCACCCACATCCTGAAATTCGTCCACCAGCAGGTAGCGGAACTGTTTGCGGCCCGCGGTGTCCAGCCGCAGCGCCTCGGTCAGCAGATCATCGAAGTCGAGCGCGCCGAGCGCTTTCAGGCGGGCGCAGTAATCCTGATACAGACTTTCGTCCAGCCCTGCCTCCGCCGGTGATGCGCCGTTTTTGACGCGCGAGACCGCCTGCAATAAGCCTCTGGCGTTCCCCTTTGCGCCGGCGTCGCGCAGCACGTCCCCCGCGATGGTCATGGCCTCGCTCTGCGCGATCAGGCGCACGTCGCCCAACAGGTGCAGGCAGATCGCATGGAAGGTGCCGATGGTCATGCCCCGCACCGCGCGCTTGCCGCCCAGCCGCTGCTCAAGGCGCTCGCGCATCTCGGCGGCAGCCTGATTGGTAAAGGTCACGGCGGTGATCTCGTCCGGCTTGATCCCGCGCACTTCGATCAGATGCGCGATGCGCGCGACCAGCGTTTTGGTCTTGCCCGTGCCCGGCCCGGCGACGACCGCGACCGCGGGCTCCTCCGCCTCCACCGCGGCCTGCTGCGCGGGGTTGAGGGACTCGCCCGCCGGGGCGGGCGTTTCCGGCTGCGGCGCGGCGGCGGGTTTTGCGAGCGCATGCTTTTGGGCCGGTTTTTTTGCGGGCACAGCGGCGGCGAACAGCGAAAGCTGGCCGGAGAACTGCTCGATCTCCGCCGGGGTGAGCAGGGAGATCGTGCCGTATTCGCCGTCAAAGCCCGCGCGGCGCTGTACCTCGCCCGCGCGCAGGCGGCGGATGCCCTCGGCCACGCACGGCCCGGCGACCGCCCCAATGTCCGCAATGGGCGTCTGCCGCAGGATGGTGAACTCGTCCCCCAGCTCGGCGAGCATTTTTTCATACAGCTGGGTTGTCTTTTTCGCCGCGGGCGACACGCCCGTGGAGGCCGCGATCGCCTCGGGCAGGGGCGCGAGGCTCTCAAACGGCTTGGCGTCTGCCGGGCGGAAGCCCGCGGGCCGGTCGGCCAGCTCCTCGACGCGGTGCTCCACGCCGATGGTCAGCTTTTTGCCGCACACCGGGCACAGGCCGCCGCGCGCGGCGGTTTCGACCGGGGTCAGGCACACGCCGCAGTTACGGTGGCCGTCCAGATGGTACTTGCCCTCCTCGGGGAAAAACTCGATTGTGCCCAAAAAGCCTTCGCCGGTGCGGATGGCGCGCATAAGCGAGGGGTACTCGCGCTCGCCCTCGATGAGATTCGCTTCGCGGCCGAGCTTCGACGGCGAGTGTGCGTCCGAGTTCGAGACCAGCGTCAGCCCATCGAGCGCGGACACGCGCCAGTTCATCGGCGGGTCGGAGGACAGGCCGGTTTCGACCGCATGGATGTACGGGGTCAGGTCGTCAAAGCAGTCCTCCATGGTGTCAAAGCCCGAGAACGCGCCGAACATGGAAAAGTGCGGTGTCCAGATATGCGCGGGGATGAATTCCGCGTCCGGGCAGGTGTCCAGCGTCAGCTCAAGCAGGTCACGGCTGTCCAGACCGAGGATGGGGCGGCCGTCCGACCGGATGTTGCCGATGGCCTCAAGCCGCGCGGCGAGCTCGTCCGCCGCCTCGAGGCTGGGCAGGAGGATCACGTTATGTACCTTGCGCGTCTTGCCGTGGCGCTTGTAGATCGAGCTGATCTCGCCCGTGACCACAAAGCGAGGCGCGTCTCCCGGCTGGGCGTCCGGCAGGCGGTATTCAGCTTTGAGCGTATATACGCCCTCCCCCGCGGGCT
>DGYFR06201__coassemble_2592_pt1 | contig 8065 bp, 7 predicted proteins | sample DGYFR06201__metabat2_high_PE_040 | metagenome-assembled genome bin DGYFR06201 | reverse complement strand
CAGCGTCGGACTTGCCCTTCGGGTCGAAGTCGGAACCGCCCTTGCCGCCGCCCATCGGCAGGCCGGTCAGGCTGTTCTTGAAGCACTGCTCAAAGCCGAGGAACTTAATGACGGAAGCGTTAACCGACGGATGGAAGCGCAGGCCGCCCTTGTAGGGGCCGATCGCGGAGTTGAACTGTACGCGGAAGCCGCGATTTACCTGAACCTTGCCCTCGTCGTCTACCCACGGGACGCGGAACATGATCAGGCGCTCCGGCTCGACGATGCGGTCGACAATGCCGTTCTTCTCCAGCTCCGGGCGGGCCTCGACAACCGGCTCAAAGCTCTCGAGAACCTCGAGAACCGCCTGCTGAAACTCCGGCTCGTTCGGGTTGCGCTTTTGCACGGTTTCGTACACGCGCTTGAGGTAAGAGTTGGTAAGTGCCATTTTGTTTATCCTCCTTACATTTCTGCCGCAGCCTTTTTTCAATTTAAGAAAAAAGTACGGAATAACTTACATAGTTTGCGGTAGTGTGTAATTATTATATAGTATTTCTCGGCGGAACGCAATACTTTAGCGTGTTAAAAATATACATTTTTTTCTTTGGGAATGGGGATAGTAATTGGTAGTTTTACCTGATATAATGAAGTGCGAAAGGGTGAAACTTGCAAAATGAACGCTTTTGATAAAATTTATGCGGTCGTGCGGCGCATCCCGCGCGGCACGGTCGCGACCTATGGACAGGTCGCGCTGCTCGCCGGAAACCCGCGCTGGGCGCGGGTGGTGGGCTATGCGCTGCACGCCAACCCCGACCCGGAGGGCATCCCCTGCTATCGGGTGGTGACCAGGGACGGGCATACCTCCAAAGCATTTGCATTCGGCGGCGCAGATATGCAGCGCGCGCTGCTCGAGGCGGACGGCATCGGCTTTTTGCCGGACGGCCGTGTGGATATGGAAAAATACCAATGGGAGGGCTTATCGGATGATTGACACAGCGAAACTCGCGGCGCTTGCGGTCGGGTACGATGCAGGCGACCCGCGCCGGGTGCAGCATTTGATGAAAGTATATGCGTTCTGCCGTCTCATCGGGCAGAGCGAGGGACTGGACGCGCGGACGCAGAATATATTGGAGGCAGCGGCCATTCTGCACGATATCGGCATCCATGAAGCCGAGCGGAAGCACGGTTCTTCTGCGGGAAAATGGCAGGAGGCAGAGGGGCCAGCCGTCGCGGCGCCGCTGCTCCGGCAGGCAGGCGCGGACGATGCGGAAACCGATCGCGCGCTTTGGCTGATCGCGCACCACCATACCTATGATGCGTCCGAGGATACGGATTTCCGCGTCCTGCTGGAGGCGGATTTCCTTGTCAACGCCTATGAGGACGCGCTGCCGCAGGAGGCCTGCCAGACCGCGGGCAAGCGGATGTTCCGGACGGAGACCGGAAGGTCATTATTGGAGGATTTGTACTTGAAACCACGGTATCAAGCATAAAATAGGATGATTTGGCAGGGCAGGGAGCCTTTTTGCGCAAACGCGGAAAGGCTCCCTGCCTTTGCGCCGGATGCCAATTTTGAACTTTTTGTGAAGATCGTTGACAGGACAGGGATTTTGAGTATAATGTGTTAGTGGACTAACAGTAAGGAGGCTAACAAATAATGCAGGAGCAGAGGATCGGCAGTGAGCTCGGCATGCTGAATAATTTGCTCAAGCGGCAGATGGCGTGCCAAATGCAGGGCGAGGAGATCAGCCATGTGACCGGCATGCAGGGCATGATCATCCACTATCTGTCGGTCGCGGACGGCGACCGGTTCCAAAAGGATGTGGAGACCCAGTTCCGGTTCCGGCGTTCGACGGCGACCGGCATTTTGCAGCTGATGGAGCAGCACGGGCTGCTGCGGCGCGAGCCGGTGCCGCACGACGGGCGGCTCAAGCGGCTGGTGCTGACCGACAAGGCGCTGGCGCTCGATGCGCGGATCAAGCAGAAGCTCCGCGAGACGGAGGAGCTGATGCGTGAGGGCATCAGCGAGGAGGACATGGCCACCTGGTTCCGCGTGTGCGGCATGATCCGCGTCAATCTGGAAAATTACCAACGCAAATCTTCGGAGGAAACACTATGATCAAACGATTGCTGAAAAGCGTGCGTGAGTTTAAGAAAGATGCGCTGCTCACGCCGTTTTTTGTCGTGCTCGAGGTCGTGATGGAGGTTGTCATCCCGGCGGTGATGGCGCTTTTGATCGACCGGGGCATTGATGCGCACAATATGGGCGAGATATGGAAGTACGGCATTATCCTGATCGTCTGCGCGGCACTGGCGCTGATCTTCGGCGCAGCGGCGGGCACCTATGCCGCGCGTGCTTCGACCGGCTTTGCCCGCAACCTGCGCCACGATATGTATTACGCGGTGCAGGATTATTCCTTTGCCAATATTGATAAGTTCTCGACCGGCTCGATCGTCACCCGCCTGACGACCGACGTCACCAACGTGCAGAACTCGTTCCAGATGTGCACGCGCATCGCGGTGCGCTGCCCGGTCATGCTGGTCTTTGCGCTCGTGATGGCGTTCCAGATCAACAGCGAGCTTGCGCTCATCTTCCTCGGCGTGCTGCCAGTGCTGGCGATCGGCCTGGGCCTGCTGATGAAGTTTGTCGGCCCGATCTTCGAGCGCGTGTTCAAAACCTATGACCGCATGAACACGGTCGTGCAGGAAAACGTGCGCGGCATCCGCGTGGTCAAGGCCTATGTGCGCGAGGAGCACGAGACCGAGAAGTTCAAGGGCGTTTCCGGCCTGCTCTATAAGCAGTTCTCCAAGGCGCAGAAGACGATGGCGGGCGTTGCTCCGCTCATGCAGTTCTGCATGTACACCTGTATGCTGCTGATCTCGTGGTTCGGCGCGCGCCTGATTGTCGGCGGCAGCATGACCACCGGCGAGCTGACCAGCCTGTTCTCCTACGCGATGCAGATCCTGATGAGCCTGATGATGGTCGCAATGGTATTCGTCATGATCACCATGTCCAAGGCGAGCGCGGAGCGTATCGTCGAGATCCTCGAGGAGCAGCCCGACCTGCATAATCCGGAAAACCCGGTGACCGAGGTCAAAAACGGCGATATCGACTTCGACAACGTAAACTTCAGCTACAAGGGCGACGAGCACAAGCTCGCCCTGCGGAACGTGGACCTGCACATCAAGGCCGGCCAGACGATCGGCATTCTGGGCGGCACGGGCGCGGCCAAGTCCACGCTGGTGCAGCTCATCCCGCGCCTGTACGATGTGACGACCGGCTCGGTCAAGGTCGGCGGCGTGGATGTGCGCGACTACGACATCGAGGTGCTGCGCGAACAGGTCGCAATGGTATTGCAGAAGAACGTGCTGTTCTCGGGCACGATCAAGGAAAACCTGCGCTGGGGCAATGAGAACGCGAGCGACGAAGAACTCGAGCGCGTGTGCAAGCTGGCGCAGGCGGATGAATTCATCCAGCAGATGCCCAAGAAGTACGATACCTATATCGAGCAGGGCGGCACGAACGTGTCCGGCGGCCAGAAGCAGCGCCTGTGTATCGCGCGTGCGCTGCTGAAAAAGCCCAAGGTGCTCATTCTGGACGACTCGACCAGCGCGGTCGACACCAGGACCGATGCGCTCATCCGCAAGGCGTTCGCGGAGGAGATCCCGAACACCACCAAGCTGATCATTGCACAGCGCGTTTCCTCCGTGCAGGAAGCAGACCAGATCATCATTCTGGACGGCGGCGCAGTGCAGGCGGTCGGCACGCATGAAGAACTGCTCGCAAGCAACCCGATCTATCAGGAAATTTACAACCAGCAGACCAGGAAGGGAGATGAGGAATAATGCCGGGACCCGGAGCAAGAGGACCGATGGGCGGTCCGGGACACCGCGGCCAGATGGCCGGCGGCAGACGCAGCAAAAACCCGAAAAAGACGCTCGCGCGGCTGCTGCATTATATCAGGGACGGCTATGCTGTCCAGTTCGGCGTGGTACTGGTGTGCATCCTGTTCTCCGCGGTGGCGGGCGTAGCGGGATCCATGTTCCTGCAGACACTGATCGACGACTATATCGCGCCGCTGCTGCTCGAAGCGGCACCGGTGTTCACCGGGCTGGCGCGCGCTCTTTTACAGATGGCGCTGATCTATCTGGTGGGTATCGCCTCCACCTTCCTGTATAACTGGATGATGGTGTCGATCTCGCAGGGCATCCTGAAAAAGGTGCGCGATGAGATGTTCTCGCGCATGCAGCGGCTGCCCATTCGCTATTTCGACACCCATACCCACGGCGACCTGATGAGCCATTTCACCAATGATACGGATACGCTGCAGCAGATGCTCAGCCAGTCCATCCCGCAGATGTTCTCCTCGCTGGTGACGATCATTGCGGTGTTCATCGCCATGCTGGTGACCAATGTATGGCTGACGCTGTTCGTGCTGGTCGGCATCGCGGTGATGCTGGTCGTGGTGCGCAAGATCGGCGGCCAGTCCGCCCGGTTCTTCCTCGAGCAGCAGACCTCGCTCGGCAAGGTCAACGGCTATATCGAGGAGATGATCAACGGCCAGAAGGTCGTCAAGGTGTTCTGCCACGAGGACAAGTGCAAGGAGCAGTTCGATGAGCTGAATAACGAGCTGCGTGAGAACGCAAAGAACGCGAACACCTTTGCCAACATCCTGATGCCGATTATGATGAACATCGGCAACCTGCTGTATGTGCTGGTCGCGGTGGTCGGCGGCACGCTGGCGCTGTCCGGCGCAGTCGGCGACAGCATCACCATCGGCGTCATCGCGAGCTTTTTGCAGCTGACCAAGTCGTTCACCCAGCCGGTCACACAGATCTCGCAGCAGTTCAACTCGATCGTTATGGCGCTCGCCGGCGCGGAGCGTATCTTCGAGCTGATGGACGAGGAGCCGGAGACCGACGACGGCTATGTCACCCTGGTCAACGCCAAGTATGACAAGGCCGGCAATCTGGTAGAGACCCCGGAAAAGACCAACATCTGGGCGTGGAAGCACCCGCATGAGGACGGCACGATCACTTACGAGCGCGTGCGCGGCGACGTGCGTTTCTACGACGTGGACTTCGGCTACAACCCGGATAAGATCGTGCTGCACGATATCTCGCTGTATGCCGAGCCGGGCCAGAAGGTGGCCTTTGTCGGCGCGACCGGCGCGGGCAAGACGACCATCACCAACCTCATCAACCGCTTTTACGATCTGGCGGACGGCAAGATCCGCTACGACGGCATCAACATCAACAAAATCAAAAAGGCCGATCTGCGCCGCTCGCTGGGTATCGTACTGCAGGATACCAACCTGTTCACCGGTACGATCCGCGACAATATCCGTTACGGCAATCTGGAGGCGACCGATCAGGAGGTCGAGGCGGCGGCCCAACTGGCCAACGCGGACGACTTCATCCGCCGCCTGCCGGACGGATACGACACCGTGATCGACGGCGAGGGCGGCAGCCTGTCACAGGGCCAGCGCCAGCTGATCTCGATCGCGCGCGCGGCGGTTGCAGACCCGCCGGTTATGATCCTGGACGAGGCGACAAGCAGTATCGACACCCGCACTGAGTCCATCGTGCAGGCGGGCATGGACGGCCTGATGTACGGCCGCACGGTGTTCGTCATCGCGCACCGCCTGTCCACGGTGCAGAACTCGAACGTCATCATGGTGCTCGAGCTCGGCCGCATCATCGAGCGCGGCACGCACGAGCAGCTGATCGCCCAGCACGGCAAGTATTACCAGCTGTACACGGGCGCATTCGAGCTCGAGTAAGCTGCGTACAAGGCGCTATCTATCGGAACACAAAAACACCCGCCGCACGGCGGGTGTTTCGGTTTATCGGAATTTCGATCGAAAGCGTGGTTTCGATCGAGAGGCTGTTCGAAAAACTATGTTTTTCGACAGCCTCAAAAAGGGCCGTCCGGCTCAAACCGGACGGCCCTTTTACTGCAATATGTAGCTTGTCGATCAGCCGGTGCAGATCGCGAGCGCAACCTCGGCAGCGGAAGCCGCGTCCGGGGTGTACTTGTCTGCGCCGATCTGGTCGCAGAATGCCTGGGTGATCGGTGCGCCGCCGATCATGACCTTGACCTTGTCCTTCATCTCGGAAGCCTCGACAGCCTCAACCACGCTGCGCATCTCGCCCATCGTGGTGGTCAGCAGAGCGGAGCAGGCGATGATCTGCGCGTCGTTCTCGCGGGCAGCCTCGAGGAACTTCTCGACCGGTACGTCAACGCCCAGGTCGATGACCTTCAGGCCCTTGCCTTCCATCATCATGCGCACGAGGTTCTTGCCGATGTCGTGCAGGTCGCCCTTAACGGTGCCGATAACAACGGTGCCCTTTTCCTCAACGCCGTCAGCAACCAGATGCGGACGGAGCACTTCGATGCCCTTGGTCATTGCGCGTGCAGCGATCAGAACCTCAGGAACGAATACTTCGTTGTTCTTAAACTTCTGGCCGATGATGTTCATGCCGTCGAGCAGGCCCTGCTCGAGGATCTCGCCGGCCGGGATGCCTTCGTCCAGCGCCTGCTGTACGCAAGCCTTTACCTTGGGCGCGCGGCCCTGCTGCAGCCAGGAACTAATTTCATTCAGAATGCTCATGTTGAATTACTCCTTTTCTCCACATAATCTCGCGCCGCGCATATTTGCTTACCGTTGCGCTGTTCGCTTTTACTGCATTTATCATAACATGGCGCCCTGGTATTTTCTTGAACGGAATTGTGATTTTTTTGAACAATCTTTTCCTCTGCAAAGCCGGGAGCAAAATCGTCCCAAAACCATACAGTGCCGCGGCAAAAAATACTGGATAAAGTCAATTATATCCGAATTCCGGACAATCCGCTCCTAACGGTCGGGCAGGGGCGCGTGGTATCGTAAAGGCACCGGAAAACGGATAAACAATTGATGCGGAGGTTGACCAAGATGAAAAGAAACATGGATCAGTGGACAAAAGACCTGCTCGAGGCCCCGGTCAAAAAGGCGGTGCCCGTCCTGTCCTTCCCGTCCATCCAGCTGCTGGGCATCACGGTAAAGGAACTGATTAACGACAGCGACCTGCAGGCACGCGGCATGAAGGCGGTCGCCGACCGCACTAATGCGGGCGCGGCGGTCAGCCTGATGGATCTTTCGCTCGAGGCGGAGTGCTTCGGCGCGCCCATCCGCTTCTCGGACGACGAGGTGCCGACGGTCACCGGCCCGGTGCTCTCGACCGAGGTCGAGGAGGACGAGCGCATGGCGCAGGCGGAGGCGCTCGCAGTGCCGGAGATCGGCGCGGGCCGTACGCAGATCTACATCGACGCGATCGGCAAGGTCATGGGCATGATCGAGGACCGGCCGGTATTCGCGGGCGTGATCGGGCCGTTCTCGCTGGCGGGCCGCCTGCTGGACGTCACCCAGTCGCTCATCTACTGCTATGAGGAACCGGACATGGTGCATGTCGTGCTCGAAAAGTGCACCCAGTTCATTATCAAATATATCCAGGAATACAAGAAGGTAGGGGCAAACGGCGTTGTGATTGCCGAGCCGCTCGCCGGCCTGCTCTCTCCCGCGCTCGCGCAGGAGTTCTCGGGCGATTACTGCAAGCGCATTGTAGAGGCTGTCCGGGACGAGAACTTCGCCGTGATCTTCCATAACTGCGGCAACACCGCCAACATCACGCTCGAGTCCATGTTCTCCAACGGCGCGAACGCGTATCACTTCGGCAACGCGGTCGATATGGCGGAGATCATGGAAAAGGCCCCGGCGGATATCATCTGCATGGGTAACATCGACCCGGCGGGCGAGTTCCGCAACGGCACGCCGGAATCCATCCGCGCCAAGACCCTCGAGGTCATGGAGAACTGCTGCAAGAATAAGAACTTTGTGATCTCTTCGGGCTGCGACATCCCGCCGCTGTCCAGCTGGGACAACATCGATGCGTTCTTTAACGCAGTTGACGAGTTTTACGCACGCGGCTGATATCAGAATAAAAGCAAACGGCTTTGGATTTCCCAAAGCCGTTTCAACTTGTCAAAAAAGTCCCCGCGCCGCAGCGCGCATGAAATAGGAAATTGCGGCTCGCCGCAATTTCCATAAAA
>DGYFR06201__coassemble_2280_pt1 | contig 8792 bp, 8 predicted proteins | sample DGYFR06201__metabat2_high_PE_040 | metagenome-assembled genome bin DGYFR06201 | reverse complement strand
TGCCGCTCTGGAGTCCGTAACGCGGACGAGACGCCGCGGCATACTGCGTTTTTCCGCCGCGGGGCTCGGGAATCGGTGCTGCTTTTCCCGCGTCTGCGGACGCTTTCAGCCGCGTCGTCCGCTCTCTGCCAAACGCTCATAGGGGTACTTACAGGCTTTCCTTCATCGCCTTTTGCTGCGGCTGCCGGTGTATATACCGATACCCCGCCAGCCTATGAATACCTTTATATTATACCCCAAACCGGTCTTTGTCAACCGTTATTTTGCGGTTTCGTACCGCCCGGCGAACAATATCTCGCCCTTTGCGTTGTCGCGGATCACGAACCAGAACGGGCTGTCCACGGTAAAGCTGCGGATCAGCTCCGGGCGCTCCGGCGGCGCTGCGCGCCCGGTCATTGCGGCGGTCACTGCCGCGGCCTCGGTTCCCCTCTCGTCCACCGCGATATAGGTCTTGTGCACTACGGTGTCCAGGAAGTGCTGCTGCCCCGGCAGACCGGACGGGTCGAGCATGGCACTTAGGTCGGCATTTTCCGGATCGTATGCCGTCTGCACGCCGAGCGCCTGCAAGGCTTCGTCCAGCGCGGCGCTGTACTCCACCTTAAACTTCGGCACCGAGGCATTCACGTCCCCGTAGGTGAATGCCGCGTTGTCCAGGAAGTTCTGCACATCCAGCGTATCGTCCGCCTTGATCAGGTACATGCTGAAATCCGCATCGCGGAACAGCTCGAAGTTGTCGCCCTCCATGTTGTCAACCGCATAGTTCCTGTAGGGCATTTCGAGCGCCTCGATGCCCGGCGTGGAATAGTAGCCGAAGCCATCTGTCTGGTGCATCATGTCGACTGTACCGGTCGTGCCGTCCGCGTTTGCGAAGTCCGCCTTGTCCGTATCGCTCTCGTAGAATTCGCTTGCCCACGCGGCCTTGAAATACACTGCATTGACCAGCGCGGTGGCAAATTCCCGGTTGTCCTCGGTCAGGATGGTCGGGATCTTGCCGTGCGTCTTTTCGTCCGCCCACGCATTGACCCGCTCGACCGAATCCGCGTCCGTGACCTCCTGCACCTCAGCGCGGAAATATTCGTCCATCCGCTGCACGAAATCCGGCAGGAACGCGCCCGCGCCGTCAAACCGGCTCTGGTTGAGCCAGAGCGAGTTCGCCGTCTCGAGCGACATGATGCGCGCATAGCCGTCATAGGTCTCGAGCAGCTCCTTGACGCTCTGGTTGAACGCATCCAGATCGTCGATATGCAGGGCGCTCAGCAGCTCCTGCTGCGTTTCGCCCTTTGCGCCGTTTGCCAGCATGGCAAGGCACAGGCGGATGGAATAGGGCGACACCGACCAGTTGCCCTCCGGGTCCAGCGCGCGCACGAGCGCATCCGCGAACGAGCCGGGCTGCTCGGGGTTCGAGACCGCGCTCGCGGTCACGGCGTTGGCGTTTATGATCCATCGCACGGCTTCGACACCGGAAACCGGGTCGTTCGGCCGGAATTCCAGCGCACTGGAAGCCGTGCCGTCCGGATAGGTGACATTCTGCTCGTCCGACATGTCGATCACACCGTACATCCAGCATTTGCTCACGCCGCTTTGCGCCCACTCCGCAATGTTGTAACCCGCGGGCGAGCCGGTGCCGCAGCCCGCTGGCAGCGCGGTGTACCTGTAGTCCAGGTACCGCCCGAGGAACGCCGCCGCTTCCTGCCGGGTGATGGGGTCGTCCAGCCGCAGCGTGCCGAGGCTCTCCCCGTCCCCGTCGCCATTCAGGATCCATTTGTCAAACGTCCACTTGACCTCGTCCGAGACGTCCGCACCGTCTGTGAAGTACTCCTCCATGTCGATCCACGCGCTGTCCGACACATCCTCGCCCGCGTTCAGCGCCAGGGTTTGCAGGAACCAGCCGCGCGTCGCGGTTTCGGGCGGCGCCGGGGGCGTGGCTGCGGCGTCCGGCGCCTGCGCCGCCCCCGCCCCGGCCGGCAGCAGCAGGCCGAGCGCGAGCACGAGTGCCGATAATCTTCTTTTCATGTTTATCCCTCCCATACCCTTGAGCAATGCCGCACCATTATGTCTGCGGCGCATTGCGGAAATTTTGTACCCGTATTTTGTTGCGCTTTCTTGTAATACATCCAGTATTGCAGCGAAAGCGCGCCGCATCCGGATGCAAAATATTCTCGCAAATCGCTCTTGCCAAATGATGCGGTATTGCTCTTAATTTATTAGGTTAGACGTTGCCGTTTGGCAAACGTTCCGCCTGCAAAAAGCAAAAACTCCCCTGAGGGGAGTTTTTTTCAGCATTTGAGCGCTTCGTCCTCGATATGCACCGTGATGCGGTCATAAAACGCCTGTTTCTGCTGTTCGTCTTCGAACGCGGAAAACGGCACGATGATCGCGGAGAACTCATCGACAAAAATATAGTAGTGCCTGTCGTCCGACGCGGTGCGCTGCACGGCCTCATACTGATAGACCGTGTCCTCGTTTTCGCCCACCAGCTCAAACTCATCTTCGCGCAGCGTGAGCGTCTTGGGCCCGCAGAGCTGCTTGTTTTTGGCATTGCGCAGAATGCGCTCGGTGTTTTTGACCACCTTGCGCTTCATATACCAGGGCGTGCCGAAAAAGCACACGGCCGCCAGCGCCACATATACCGCGACCGAAAACACGCTCAGCCCATGCACAAAGTACATCAGCGCAGTGCCGCCCGCAAGCACGAGCACCGCCGTCATGATGCGCGTCATCAGGATGCTGCGCTGCACGACCGCGTTGTTGACGTAATAATTGAGGTTAAAGTCGATATAATCCTGTTTTGTGATATCGTAATGCAGTTCCATAGCAGGCTCCTTTGGTTTTGCTGCTTCCATTGTACATAAAAATGCGCGCAAAAGCAAGCATAAGCACAGCATTTGCACCGCTCCGCCGGCTGCGCTGCGCTTGACAGGCCGGGCGGTTTGCTCTACTATTAACGGGAAAGGGGATGTTCCGGGTGCGCAGGCTGTTTGTTGCTGCCGCCGCGCTGCTTTATGCGGGGTTTCTGGTTCTCGACCTGACCCGCGCCGCAGACAGCGCCCCGCTCAAGTTCGCCGCCATCTCGCTGTGCTTTGCAGCCGCGCTTCCCGGCGCGCGCACGGCGGACGGCCGCCTGACGGCGCTTGCGCTGGCCTTCGCGGTCTGCGCGGACCGGTTCCTGCTCGCGCCGGACGGGCGGTATCTGCTCGGTGTTTCCCTGTTCTGCGTCGTGCAGGCGCTGTACTGCGCGCGCCTCATCCGCTGGCGCGGCGGCATCCGCCGCTGCATGCTTGCCCTGCGCCTTGCGCCCCTCGCGGCGTTTTTGTTCGCACAGGACACGCTTCCTGCGCTCGTTCTGCTGTATTTTGTAAACCTTGTGTGCAGCGCGCTCGAGGCCGCATGTCTCCGCCCGGCAAACCGGCAGACCCGCCTGTTTGCGATGGGGCTCGCGCTGCTTATCTGCTGCGACATCTGTGTCGGCGCGTTCAACCTCGGCCTTTGGACAGGCTTTACCCGCGTGGGGATGTGGCTGTTCTATCTGCCCTCTCAGGTGCTGGTCGTCCTGTCCGCCGACCCCAAAGGAGTTTGACCCATGAGACCATCCAAACCGCTTTCCATCCTGCTTTCGCTGGCGCTCGCGCTGTTTTTCCTGAGCGCCGCCATTGCGGTGCCCATCCTGTGCCGCCCGTTTTATTACCGCCAGATCGACGCGCTCGATCTGCCCGGGCAGACCGGCTGGAGCGAGCAGACCATCCGCGGCGCCTACGATGAGGTGATGGACTATCTGGTGTGCGGCGCGCCGTTCGGCACGGGCGAGCTGCGCTGGTCGGAGAGCGGTCAGGCGCACTTTGCGGACTGCCGCACACTCTTCCGGCTGGACTTTGTGCTGCTGGGCGTGTCCGCCGCGGTGCTCGCAGTGCTTGCGGTGCTGTACCGCCGCGGGAAAATCGCCTTCCATCGTTTTTGCGGCCGCAGCCCCGCCTTCTGGGCGGCAGCCGGGCTGAGCGCGGTGTTCCTGCTCGCCGCCCTCTGGGCTGTGATCGACTTTACCAGCCTGTTCACCGCGTTCCACCATATGTTCTTCCCCGGCAAGACCAACTGGGTGTTCGACTGGCGCACGGATGAGATCATCCTCATCCTGCCCGAAATCTTCTGGGCGAAAACCGGCGCGCTCGTGCTGGCGCTGTGCCTCGGCGGGCTGTGGCTGACTGCGCTCGCCGCTTGGCGGCTGCACCGGCGGCATCAAAACGCATAGCGGTTGACGCAGACGGCCGCACCCCTCTACAGCAAAAAAGTTATGCAGAATGCGGACAAACGCAATTTTGCATAACTTTTTTGCATTTTACAGGTGTATGTCAGGTTAATCGCTTTGCAAAGGCATCGCTTTAACCGTATGCAGCCCGTGTTTTTTATAAAATCAACTATTCTGCCTGTGATTGGCGCAGGAAAGGCCCAGCAGGGTTTCGACGCGCTGATCCTTCTGGTACAGCGTCATGGTGGAGTCGCCGATGCCCTCTATCGCAGTCGCCTCCCCGTCAGCCGCCTTACCCACTTTCTCGACAATGCGCTCTGCCACCTCGCCGACGCCGCAGGTGCCGTCCATAATGCCGGTCGCGTCGACATCCATATCCGCGTTGAACAGGTCCTTGTTGCCGCTCACACGGATCACGGGCACGATCGCATTGTTAAACCCGGCTGCGCCGCTGGTCCACAAAATGAGATGCGCACCCATCGCGGCAAAATTGACGCCTGCCGCACCGCACAGCATGGATGCCTCGGAAAGATAGAACCCGGGGTTTTCGGGCCGGTCCACGCCGTACCGGTTGATTTCCAGGATGTCGACGATCGGACGGCTGCCCGTCTTGTGCAGCGCACCCATCGATTTCTCCTCGATCGTCGTCAGGCCGCCTACGCTGTTGCCAATGCTCATGGTTTCGATATCCGTGCCTTCCACGCTCCAGCGGGTGCGCTCGTTGGCGATCAGCTTTTCGATTTTGCCTGCAACCTCGGAGGAGACCGCCCGCTTGGCCAGCAGCGTCTCGCAGCCCTGCAGCTCGAACAGCTCCCCGCCGATGCAGGTTGCGCCCAGGTCGACCAGGCGGTCCACCGCCGCGCCGACGCTGGGGTTGGAGGCGATGCCCGAGCTGGTATCGCTGCCGCCGCATTTAACGCCGACCACCAGCCGGCTGATGGGTGCCTCGACACGCGGGTGCTGCAGCATCTGCGTGCGCAGAGCCGCCAGCTTGGCCTTGCCCGCCTCGACCGCGGCGCGCGTCCCGCCGGCCTGCTGGCAGACCAGCGTATCCACGGCGACCCCGGCCGCGCGCAGCGGGTCCGCGATCTGGTCGGGCAGGATGCTGCCGCAGCCCATCGCCACGACCAGCACGCCCGCCACATTGGGATTGCGGCCCACCGCAATCATCTGATGGAAGGTTTCCTCGTTGCCGCCCAGCATGCAGGTCAGCCAGTTGGTCAGCACGACCGCCTCTTCGCAGGAACGTGCGATCGTGCGGACAATGCCCTCGCAGCACTCGTCCACTGCGATCAGCAGCAGCTTGTTGCGGATGCCGACTTCGCCGTTCGGCCGCTGATATCCGGTAAATGTCATTCCTCCGCCTCCTCAATGTGCATCTGACGCATGATCTCCTTTTTGAAGGCGGGCGGGATGTCCACCGTGCGGCTTTTCACATTGTGCACATGCACCAGCCGCCCGCAGGCGATATCGTGCGTGCAAAGCCCGACCGGCACACCGTATTTGACAACAAGCTCGCCCTTCTGCAGCGGGCACAGCGCGATTTTATTGCCGAACGGGATATCCTCTGCTGCTGTCATCGTGTACAGCAGCAGATTTTCCGTATCGTGAATGCCGATCTCGTCGCCCCGGTGCACATCCTCCAGAACGGTTGCCACATGGTCCCGCTCATCCATACGAATCGCACGCTTCACGATTTTTCCTCCTTTTCCGGCTGCACAGGAGCGAACTGTTTTTCGATCTCCGCAGCCGGGACCTTGCCGTAATCCTTCACCATCCAGCGGAGCCAGCCGTACAGCATGACCAGCATGATGAAGATGATCGGCACCGCAGTGATGAATGCGCAGGTTTTGATGGTATCCAGGCTTGCGCCGATGAAGATCATGGTCAGCGGCACGAGCGAGAGCATGATGCACCAGAACAGGCGCAGGAACGGGCTGGGCTCCTCATTGTTGCGCAGGCCGCGGGTGGAGGTGGAGGCCATCGTGAACGCCGCGCCGTCCAGCGTGGTAGCGAGGAACAGCAGCGAGCTGATGCAGAACAGGATCATAAAGATGGACCCGAGCGGCAGCGAACGCATGACCTCGATGATCGCCTGCGTATCCAGGCCTTCCGCCAGCAGGCTGACCATATCGACCGCGCCGGAGAGCTGGCGCTCGAGCGACAGGCTGCCCAGCACGCCGAAGTACAGGAAGCAGCCGACGCTGCCGCTGACCAGCGTATTGATGATGACCGAGCGGATGGAGCGGCCCTTGGAGACCTTTGCGATGAAGATGCCGGTGAACGGCGCATAGGTGATCCAGTACAGCCAGTAGAAAATGGTCCAGGCGCCCGGGAAGCCGGTCTGGCCGATCGGGTCGGTGAACAGGCTCATATGGACGAAGTTCTGGAGCATCAGGCCAAAGGACTGGGTCGTATTATCCAGAATGAACAGCGTCGGGCCGCAGATGACAACGCCGATCGTGAAGATGATGACGAGCTTGACGTTCCAGTCGGAAATCTTGGACATGCCCTTCTGGATGCCGATGTACGAGCTGAGCGAATAGATGACCGACAGGATAATGATGATGGCCAGATTCATGATGAACGACGACTGGATGCCGATAACCGAGCAGAGCACATCCGTGACCAGCGGGACGGAAACGCCCAGCGTGATCGACAGGCCGCCGAAGCAGATGAAGATGAACAGCACGTCGATGATGCGGCAGATGATGCCGTCCTCCTTCAGCCCGGTCACGGCGTGCACCATGCCGCTCAGGCTCAGGCCCTTGTTCTTGCGCACATGGAAGTGGTATGCGATCGGGATGCCGGCCAGCGCGTACAGCGTCCAGGCGCTAAAGCCCCAGTGGAACATGGTATAGGGGACGCTCATCTCGTAGGCCAGCTGGGAAGCCGCCTCGATGCCGAGGCCCGGGGTGTCGATGTAGTATGCCCATTCGATGAAGGCCCAGTAGCAGGTCGCAGAACCCAGGCCGCAGGACATCATCATGGCGATCCACTTAAAGGTGGAGTATTCCGGCTTGGTATCGCCCAGGCGGATATTGCCGAATTTACTGAAGGCGATGCCGACCAGCAGCAGCACGCCGAAAAAGGTGAAGATCATGGTGCCCGAACCGAAAATGCGGATGAGCGCGGATTTGATCGCGTTTGCAACGCTTTCCGACGCTTCCGGCTGGAAGTACAGACAGGCTACGATCGCGAATACAACGACCAGGCTGACGCCGATCAACAGCTTATCGAGCTTTTTTGACATCTTGTTTTCTCCTTTCTTACCCCGATACTCAGTTCATGCGATATTTTTCGATCAGGTCCTCGTCCAGCTCCACCCCAAGGCCGATGCAGTCCGGTACGGTGACAAAGCCGTCCTCGAACGGGATGCGGTTTTTGACCAGATCGGTGAAGAGCGGGCTGGTGCTCTGCGAATATTCCATGAGCGTGCCGTGCTCGCACGCTGCGAGGAACTGCACGGTCGCCGCGAGCAGGATGCCGGTCGAAAAACCGTGCGGCACGAGCTGCACGCCGTTCATCTCTGCGATGTCATAGATCTTGCGCATTTCGCTGATGCCGCCGCAGCGGGTGATATCCGGCTGCACGATGTCGGGCTGCGCCTGGCGCAGGAAAGCGTCGAATTCATAGCGCGTGGTCAGGCCCTCGCCGCCGGCCACCTTGCTGATGCCGAGCGCGCCCAGACGGGCGTAGCCGTTCATATCGTCCGGCATGACCGGCTCTTCGATCCAGTTGAGGCGGTAGGGCTCGAGGCGCTTGAACATGGCTGCGGATGCGCCGTAGGTCCTCCATTTGCACGCAATGTCGATCTGCAGTTCAAAGTCCGGGCCGGCTTCGTCGCGGACCGCGGCGATGATGGCTTCATCGGTATCCGGGTCGCTGCCGAGGATGCCGCCGCCGAACTTCAGGCTGCGGAAGCCCTGTGCCTTGAGCTTGCGGACGATCTCACGGTTTTCCTCGGGCGTATCCGCCGGGATGAACGTGCCATAGGAGCGGATCTTATCGCGGTATTTGCCGCCGAGCAGCATGTGGATCGGCGTGCGGTAATATTGGGAGGCAATATCCCACAGAGCGATATCCACCGCGCTCATCGCGTGGATGCCCAGACCGCGCCGGCCGGCGTAGTTGGAGCAGGCATACATCTTGTCCCAGAGCTTCTGGATCTCCAGCGGGTTCTCGCCGATCAGCAGGCGCTTCAGGCCGCTGGAGGAGGAATGGGATTCCGGCGCCTCGATCATGCCGCGCGCAGCAACAGGCGAAGTATCGCTTTCGCCGATACCGGTCAGGCCCTCGTCTGTATGCACCCGTACAATAAAGGCGTCGTCTCCCCATTCGCAGGGGGCATCCACCGGCGGGACACGCAGGCAGATGACTTCTACATCGGTTATTTTCATGGTATGCCTCCTTTTTCATCTGTGGGGTGATAGAAAATCCTATAAGCAATTTATAGCATATACACAATAAAACGTCAAATGAACACAAAAAATTGTGCACAATTTGACGTTTTGGACAGAAAATCTTTCATTTTTCACGCTTCTGACGAAAA
>DGYFR06201__coassemble_2246_pt1 | contig 8893 bp, 9 predicted proteins | sample DGYFR06201__metabat2_high_PE_040 | metagenome-assembled genome bin DGYFR06201 | reverse complement strand
CTCCCGGTTTTTATGGAAATTGCGGCGAGCCGCAATTTCCTATTTGATGCGCGCTACGCGCGAAGGACTTTTTCGACAGTCTGGAAAATGCCTGCGATGCAGGCATTTTCTATTTTATATGCATGCGCGCGGTGCGCGGCAGATGGGCTCTGCACGCCTTGCATTGTCCATTTCCCATTCTTCATTCTCCATTGTCTCGCGCCGCATGGCAGGAGCAGAAGCTCGTGCATTCTCCATTCTTCATTTTCCATTTTCATTTGCTTTGCGCCGCGCGGCGATCATCTCATAGAGCGCTTCGAGCGCGTCGGACAGCGTGCCGACCTCGTCGATCAGGCCGAGCGTCACCGCCTGCTTGCCCGAGATGACCGTCCCGACGTCCGCGGTGAGCTGGCCGGTCTCGCGCATGAGCTGGCCGAGCCGCTCGGCGGAGATGCCGGAGTGGCCGGTGATAAAGTCCACGATGCGCTCCTGGATCTTGGCGAGGTACTCGAACGCCTGCGGCACGGCGATGATCGTCCCGTTCATGCGCACGGGGTGGATGGTCATGGCGGCCGAGGCTGCGATAAAGCTCTTTTTGGCCGCCACGGCGAGCGGTACGCCGATCGAGTGCCCGCCGCCGAGCACGAGCGATACGGTCGGCTTGGTCATGCCCGCGATCAGCTCCGCGATCGCAAGGCCGGCTTCCACATCGCCGCCGACCGTGTTGAGCAGCACCAGCATGCCGTCGATCTCCTCGGCCTGCTCGACCGCGGTGATCTGCGGGATCAGATGCTCGTATTTGGTGGTCTTGTTCTGCGCGGGCAGCTCCATATGGCCCTCGATCTGGCCGACGATCGTGATGCAGTGCACCGTGCCGCGCGCGGTTTTCGCGGTGATCGAGCCGGTCTCGGCAATGTTATTTTCTTCGGGCGCCCCGATGGACGGATTTTCTTCGTTCATGCTGTTCCTCCCTTTCGGACAAAAAATACAGGATACTAAAGTTTGCCGCATCGGGCGCCGGTTTATCCCCGGATGCGTTTTGCACAGGGGATATTACAATTCGTAAACAGCGGACGACCGCTGTGCGGATGACTGTGGGGATAATACCGTAAGTTATCCACTTTATGCACAAGGTTATCCCCAAAGGGGCTGTGGATAGACCTGTGTATAAAGTGGATTAATTCACAGAAACTGGGAAGAATGTCATTATGGAAACATCTCTTGCCGTATGCGGGGAAATTTGCTACAATATAAATGATATACATTGCCTACGAAACAACAATGGAGTGATAGAATATGAGCAACCCGATCGTCACGATTGAAATGGAAGAGGGCGGCATCATCCGCGCGGAGCTGTACCCGGATGTCGCGCCCAACACGGTCCGCAACTTTATTTCCCTCATCCAGAAGGGCTTCTATAACGGCACGATCTTCCATCGCGTCATCCCGGGCTTTATGATCCAGGGCGGCGACCCGGAGGGCACGGGCATGGGCGGCCCGGGCTATGAGATCCGCGGCGAGTTCACCGCCAACGGCTTCCAGAACGACCTGAACCACACCCGCGGCGTGCTCTCGATGGCGCGCACGATGGCGCCGGACTCTGCGGGCAGCCAGTTCTTCATCATGACCGAGGATTCGCCGCATCTGGACGGCCAGTACGCTTCCTTTGGCATGGTGACCGAGGGCATGGACGTTGTGGACGCGATCGTCAACACCCCGCGCGACTGGCACGACCGCCCGCGTCAGGAGCAGCGCATGAAGACCGTCACCGTCGATACGATGGGCGTGGAATACGAGGCGCCCGAAACCCTGTAAGCGGAAAGAAGGGGATCGGTATTGTATTATACCAATAAAGAGGTTTTCGTCCTGTCTGCCGTCGGGTGCATGGACACCGAGCGGGACGGGCTGGAATCCATCCTCGCCGGCAACGATGAGGGCGCAAAGGGCTGCTGTCTTTCGGTCGATATGACGGCGGACGGCATCGCCGTGCTTTCGTCGGACGGCTACTGCATCGCGACCGACGGCACGCAGATGAACATCGCGGACTACAGCTATGCGGAGCTGCACCAGGCCGCGCCGCAGCTCATCCCGGCCGGACAGGCCATTGAGCTGGCGCGCACCTGCCAGGCCAAGATCGCGATCACCGTACATAACCAGACCCTGCTGCCGCAGCTACGCATGACGCTGCGCCATGTGAATTATCTGGATGACACGATCTTTGTCGGCCTGGGGCTGGTGGAGGCGGCGCGCATTGCGGTCGCCAACCCGGACCTGCACATCATGGGCGAGCTGCCCGCGCTGCCGGACAACATCGACGCGCTGGTGAGCGCGGCGCAGACGACCGGGCTGTTCGGCCTGCGCGCAGCGCCGGGCGACCTGACACCGGGACTTATTCAGGCATGCCGTCAGGCAGGCCTGTTCACCATGAGCCTGCCGACCGACGACGAAAAGACGCTGGAAACGCTGATCCGCAACGGGGTCAACTTCATCGAGACCGCGCGGCCGGATATCACGGCGATGCTGCTGCCCGCGGGCGAGGCGGAGCCGCACCAGATCCCGCTGATGCGGTATTGAGACCGTTTCCACAGGAAATGACCCAAAGGGGGCGCGCGAAAAGCGTGCTCCCTTTTTATTTTGCCGCCGGTCCGTCCGACGCGCTGTCCGCGCATAAATCCCCGGTTTGCCTTCCATACTGAAAATGGGAGGCGAAAGACCTTGCTAAAGCTCATCCATGCGAGTAAAATATATCATGAAAGCGGTGTCTGCGCGCTGCACGGGGTCGATCTGACCGTTGCGCGCGGAGACTACGTTTCGATCACAGGCGCATCCGGCTCGGGCAAGTCCACGCTCATGCACATCCTCGGCCTGCTCGATACGCTGACGGACGGCAGCTACCTGCTCGAGGGGGAGGACGTCTCCCGCCTGCCGCCGCAGGCGCTCGCGCGGCTGCGCAGCGAGCGCATCGGGTTTGTGTTCCAGCGCTTCCAGCTCATCCCGGGCATGACCGCGCTGGAAAACGTGGCGCTGCCGCTCGCCCTGCAGGGCGTGGCGCGCGCGGAGCGGCTGGAGCGCGCGGCGGCGGTGCTGGCATCGGTCGGCCTGTCCGACCGGCTCGCGCATAAGCCCGGCCAGCTTTCGGGCGGCCAGCAGCAGCGCGTGGCGATCGCCCGCGCGGTGGTCACGCATCCGGCTGTAGTGCTGGCGGACGAGCCGACCGCGGGGCTGGACCCGGAAGCGGCGGCAGATGTGCTCGCCTTGCTGGGGCGGCTGCACAAAGCGGGCAACACGGTCGTCCTCATCACGCACGACCGCGCCGCGGCCGCGCAGGCGGCACGGCGGCTGTATCTCAAAAACGGCGAACTATCCGGCTGACGGATTTTCAAGGAGGCTAATTATGAACCGACGGGACAAGGTAAACTATTACCTCGATATGGCGCAGGTCGCGCTCGAGCGCGGCACCTGCCTCAGGCGCAATTTCGGCGCGGTGATCGTCAAAAACGACGTGATCGTTTCCACCGGCTACACCGGCGCGCCGCGCGGCCGCGCCAACTGCATCGACATCGGCACCTGCATCCGGCAGAAGATGGGTATCCCGCGCGGCGAGCGGTACGAGTTCTGCCGCTCGGTGCACGCGGAGGCCAACGCGATCATCGCCGCCCCGCGCGAGCAGATGCTGGGCGCGACACTCTATCTGGTCGGCAAGGACATGGCGACCGGCGAGATCATGCCGGACGCGAATTCCTGCACCATGTGCAAGCGCATGATCATCAACGCCGGCATCGAGCAGGTCGTCATCCGCCGGGACAATGATACATACGATATCATCCATGTGAGCGACTGGGTCGACCACGACGACGTGCTGGACGGACAGACCGGTTACTGAGAAAACCGGTCCGGCTGCGCGCTGCGGCGCGAAAAAAACGGAGAAAAGACGAAAACCACCCGCCAAACGGCGGGTGGTTTTTGATTCGGGATCTGCGGCCGCTGTGAACAAAAGCGGCTGCGCCGCGGGCGGGTCAGTCCTTATAGAACGCACCAAAGCCCTTGTAGGCCATATACAGGTCGAGCTTTGCGATCACCTCGAACGGCGCGTGCATGGAAAGCACCGGTACGCCCGCGTCCACGGTGTCGATATTGCGGTTGGCGAGGTACATCGCGACCGTGCCGCCGCCGCCCTGATCGACCTTGCCCAGCTGGCCGGTCTGCCAGACCACGCCCGCCTTGTCGAAGATGCAGCGGATGCGCGCCATCAGCTCGGCGGTCGCGTCCGACGTGCCGGACTTGCCGCGCGCGCCCGTGTACTTGACGAGCGCAAAGCCGCAGTTGGCTCTCGCGTCGTTGCGCTTCTCGGACACCTCGGGGTAGTTGGGGTCAAAGGCGTTGCACACGTCCGCGGACAGGCACACCGAGTTCTCGTAGCACTCCTCGGGCAGCGCGTTCTGCGTGCGGCACAGGTCGGCCATGAAGGTGTCGAATGCGCGCGACTGCATGCCGGTCACGCCGTCCGAGCCGGTCTCCTCCTTGTCCACCAGCAGGCAGATGCAGGTGTGCGCGGGTGTGGCCTTGAGGTCGAGCAGCGCGGTCGCCGCGGTGTACGAGCACACGCGGTCGTCGTGGCCGTAGGAGCCGACGAACGAGCGGTCAAAGCCGATGTCGCACGCTTTGAACGCGGGTACGCAGCACAGCTCTGCGGACAGGAAATCCGCCTCTATCATGCCGTACTGGCGGTTGAGGTATTCCATCACCGCGAGCTTGACCTTTTCGCTGCACTTTTCATCCAGCGTCTCGCTCGGCACCGAGCCGACCAGAATGTTCATGCCCTCGCCCTTGATGACCTCGGTGGCCTTTTTGACCATCTGGTCGGAGGCGAGGTGGGGCAGCAGGTCGGTGATGACGAACTTGGGGTCCTCCGGCTTGTCGCCGATGCGCACATCGACCTTTTTCATCTGGCCGTTGTGGCACACGCAGACCACGCCGCGCAGCTCGAGCGGGATCGCGGTCCACTGGTACTTTTTGATGCCGCCGTAGTAGTGGGTCTTGAAAAACGCCATGCCGCCGTCCTCATAGAGCGGCACCGTGCGGATGTCCACGCGCGGCGCATCCAGATGCGCGGCGGTCAGGCGCATGCCCTCCGCGAGCGGCTTTTTGCCGATCACCGCGAGCGTGATGCCCTTGTGGCGGTTGATCTGGTAGATCTTGTCGCCGGGCTTGAGGGTGTCGTTGCGCGTCCAGGCATGGAAGCCCTTCTCCTCCGCAAGGCGCACCATTTCCTTGACCGCGTCGCGCTCGGTCTTGCCCTCGTCGAGGAACTTCTTGTAGTCCTCGGCATAGGCCTGCATATTCTTTTTGTCGCTGCCGGTCAGCTGATCGAAGCCGGTTTTCTTGTCGTAAAACAACTGTTCAGAAGTCATTTTTGCTCTCCTTTGCTCAAAATGGTATATAAAGCATCGGTGTCCCGCCACAGAGCGGCAAGGTCGCCGTTGTTTTCGATGATATAGTCGCACCGCGCGCGGTAAAAGTCGTCGTCCGGCTGGGCGAGGATGCGCGCACGCGCCGCCGCGTCGGAGATGCCGTCGCGCGCCATGACGCGCTGCACCCGGGTCTCCAGATCCGCAAGCACGCCGACCGTTTGCGCGCACAGGTCGTCCACGCCCCCTTCAAACAGGGTCGGCGCGTCGTACAGCACGATCGGGCAGTCCGCCTGCGCCTGCATCGCCTCCAGCGAGGCCGCGCGGATATAGGGGATGGTGATTTCGTTCAGCTTTGCGAGCTTTTCCGGGTCGGAAAACACGATCTGCGCGAGCCTCGGGCGGTCGAGCGCGCCATTTTCGTCCAGTACGCCGCCGAACGCCGCATCCAGCGCCGCGAGCATCCCGCGGTTTGTGGCGCACAGCGCGCGGTAGACCGCGTCCGCGTCCACCCAGCCCGCGCCCAGCTCGCGCATGCGCGCGGCGACTGTGCCCTTGCCCACGCCGCTGCCGCCGGTCAGGCCGATGATTTTCATTTTACCACATCCTTTGAAAGGATATTCGGAGCGCAGCAGTCCTGCGGCGGCGAATGCCTTTGCCCTTATCTTATCACAAATTCCGTCCGGCATCTACCCCAAAGGAAAAGAGAGGAGAAACCGCATGGGTTTCTCCTCTCTTTCCATGATTTTCTTCACCGCATGATGAGATACGCGGTGTAAACGACATACGTCAGCGCCATGATCGCGCCGGGTACGCGGCCCAGCCGGCCTTTGCGGGCGGGCAGGTAGAACACGATCGAGATGCCGATCAGCACCAGACAGTCGATGATCGAGGTGGACAGCACCGGGATGGGCGTGATCACCGAGGACACGCCGAGGATCAGCAGGATGTTGAAGATGTTCGAGCCGATGACATTGCCCATCGCGATCTCGTTCTGGCCCTTTTTGGCCGCCACGAGCGAGGTGACCAGCTCGGGCAGGCTGGTGCCGATGGCGACGATGGTCAGTCCGATCAGCGTTTCGGACAGGCCGAACATGCGCGCGATGCCGGTCGCGCCGTTGACCGCGAGCTGGCCGCCGATGATGATGCACGCGAGGCCGAGCACGATGTTCACGCCGATCATCAGCGGCGGCATGAGGGCTTCTTCTTCCTCCGCCTCGAGCGAATTCCGGTTTTTGAGCGCCGCGCGGATCTGGAAGAACAGGGTCAGCGCGAAGAACACGAGCAGGATGACGCCCTCGACACGCGAGATGGTCAGGTCGGGCGCGATCATCGCGCACAGGACGATCGCCGCGAGCAGGGACAGCGGCCAGTCGCGGCGCAGCAGCGTGCGGTCCATCACGAGCGGGCAGACCACCGCGGACAGGCCCGCGACCACCAAAAGATTGAAGATGTTCGAGCCGACCACGTTGCCGACCGCGATCTCGTTTGCACCCTGCAGGGCTGCGGTCAGGCTGACCGCCAGCTCGGGCGCAGAGGTGCCGAAGGCGACAATGGTCAGGCCGACCAGCAGCGGCGAAACACCCAGCCGCCGCGCCAGCGCGGATGCACCCGCGACAAATTTGTCCGCGCCCCATACGAGCAGCGCGAAGCCCACAATGAGCATGATGAATGAAAGCATGTAAAAACCCCTCTGTCATTTTTCAGCAGACCGCTCACGCGCAAAAAAAGAGACCTTTATTGCGCGTTTCACAATAAAAGTCTCGCTGCTTACGGTACGGCACGGGCCGGAAAGCGTTTCCGGCCGGATCTGACGACGCCGACCACGCCGAAAGGCGTGAGCTACTCCCTTTTGTAATACCAAAGTATAAAGGATTTGCCGGGATTAGTCAATGGAAACTTAGAAAAATCTTTACAATACGCGTGGAAACCGGTATACTATAAGATACGGAAAAATTCATGAAGGAGCATGTTCATGCTGCAATTCGAGGAATACAAGGTAAAACTGAACAACCTCGCGCCCGAGCTGGACGACCTGTACCAGTCGCTCGGCCTGGAGCGCGCAAAGCGCGAGGTCGAGGAGCTTGAGATCAAGTCCTCCCAGCCGGGATTCTGGGACAACCCGGAGGAGAGCCAGAAGATCGTCTCCCGCATGGGCGCGCTCAAGGGCAAGATCGAAGCGTACGACCGCCTGCACAACCTGTGCGACGATCTGCTCACCATCTGCGAGATGGCGATCGAGGAAAACGACGAATCCATGCTCGAGGAGCTGGAAAACGGCTACAAGGAGCTGGAAGAGGGCGTGGCCGAGCAGAAGCTGTCCACCCTGCTGACCGGCGAGTACGACCGCAACAACGCGCTCGTCTCCTTCCACGCGGGCGCGGGCGGCACCGAGGCGCAGGACTGGTGCGAGATGCTGTACCGTATGTACACCCGCTGGGCGGAGCGCCACGGCTTCACCTACAAGATCATGGACTATCAGGACGGCGAAGAAGCCGGCCTCAAGTCCGCGGATATCATCATCGAGGGCGAAAACGCCTACGGCTTCCTCAAGGGCGAGTCGGGCGTGCACCGTCTGGTGCGCATCTCGCCGTTTGACTCCTCCGGCCGCCGCCATACCTCGTTCTCCGCGGTCGAGGTCATCCCGGATATCCCGGACGACTCGGCGGACTTCGAGATCAAGCCCGAGGACTACGAGATGCAGGTGTTCCGCTCGTCCGGCGCGGGCGGCCAGCACATCAACAAGACCTCGTCCGCGGTGCGCCTGATCCACAAGGCGACCGGCATCGTGGTCTCCTGCCAGACTGAGCGCAGCCAGTTCCAGAACAAGGACAACTGCCTGCGTATGCTGCGCAGCAAGCTGGTCGAGATCAAGGAGCGCGAGCATCTCGAGAAGATCTCGGATATCAAGGGCGACCAGAAGAAGATCGAATGGGGCAGCCAGATCCGCTCCTATGTCTTTATGCCCTACACCCTCGCCAAGGACACCCGCACCGGCTTTGAAAACGCGAACATCAACGCCGTGATGGACGGCGACATCGACGGGTTTATCAACGCCTACCTGTCCGGCCTTGCCGCGGGCACCCTGTCCACCAAGTAAACCAAGATGGCAAAAGCGCGCTGCCGCGTCCGACGGCAGCGCGCTTTTTTCGCGGAAAGATGGAAAAATACCGCGAAAAACCCGGTTCATTCATGGAATTTTCATCCGCCGCCCACGAAAAACACGCATGGGCGACACCTTCCCGTCGTATGCTGTAAACTGTACCCGGGGGAGACCGCGGGGCGCAACACCACATACGAAATGGAGATGGAACCATGAAGCATTATGCGAAAAAGGCGGTTTTCGCCGCGTTTATGGCCGCGAGTCTGGCGTTCTCGCTCGCCGCGTGCAGCTCGACTTCATCCACAACCGATACCGCGGACGAGGGCACCAGCCAGTCTGCAACGCAGGAAGACAGCACGGACACGCTGGATGATACTACGGCTGACGAGTATACCTCCACGTC
>DGYFR06201__coassemble_2209_pt1 | contig 9001 bp, 8 predicted proteins | sample DGYFR06201__metabat2_high_PE_040 | metagenome-assembled genome bin DGYFR06201 | reverse complement strand
CCTTAATTTGCCGCTTGCGGCATTTTAATGAGTACACTTGCCAGCGGTTTGTATAAAATCCGAGGCACATGCCCCCGGATTTTATGAAAGTGGGCGCGATAGCGCCCACTTTCTATTTAATGCGCGCTACGGCGCGAAAGAATTTCTCGACAGGATGAAAGGACCGCTTAAAAAGCGGTCCTTTTTCTGTCGTGCGGCGGGCGGTCAGTCAATGTCCGCCTTGGGGTAGTCCGGGTGCAGGCCGGACCAGCCGAACTGCGGCAGGGTGAGGATGCGGTCCATGTCCTCATCTGAGATCACAAAGTCGAACACGTCGAGGTTCGCTTTCATGCGTGCGGGCGAGGAGGACTTGGGCAGCGGAACGACCCCGCATTGCAGGGCGAACCGCACGCACAGCTGCGCGACCGTTTTGCCGTATTTCGCGGCGATGCCGGCGAGGCGCTCGTCCTGTAAGACCCGCGTGCGGCCGAGCGGGCTCCACGCCTCGGGCAGGATGCCGTGCGCCTTGCAGAACTCGACGTTCCAGGTCTGCGGGTAGCCGGGATGAAATTCGATCTGGTTGACCATCGGCGCGATCTCGGCGGTCTCCATCAGATTGCGCAGATGGTGCGGCAGGAAGTTGCTCACGCCGATCGCGCGCACGCGCCCCGCGCGGTACAGCTCCTCGAGCGCGCGCCAGGTGTCGCGGTCGAGCTGCCGCCATTCGGCGGTCAGGTCGTCTGTGCGCGGCCAGTGGATGAGATAGAGGTCGAGGTAATCCGTCCCGAGCTTTTGCAGCGAGCGCTCGAACGCCGCAAGCGCATTTTCGTAGCCCATTTCGTCCTTCCACAGCTTGGAGGTCAAAAACAGCTCCTCGCGCGGCACGCCCGCGGCTTTCAGCGCGTCGCCGAGCGCCTGCTCGGTGCCGTAGAACGAGGCGGTGTCAAAATGCCGGTAGCCGGCAGCGAGTGCGGCGGCGACCGTGCCGTCGTCTTTTTCGCTTGTCAGATAGGTGCCGTAGCCGACGGCGGGGATCTCCACGCCGTTCGATAAAGTGAACTTTTCCATACAAAGCACATCCTTGTCTCAGTGGTTTTGCTGTGATACATTCAGTATAGCATGATTTGCGGGCGGGAAAAAGAATTTTGCAAAAAGTGAACGGAAAACCGCGCCGCATCCGTCTAATGGGGTGAAAGGGGGCGAGGGAGATGGAAAACGACCGGCAGGACACGCTTGCGCGGCTGATGGAAGAGCACGGAGACCGGCTGTACCGTCTATGCCTGCTGCTTCTGCGCGACCCGCATCTGGCGGAGGACGCGGTGCAGGACACCATGCTCAAGGCGTGGCGCGGGCTGGAGCGGTTTGAGCAGCGCGCGAGCGAAAAGACCTGGCTGACGGCGATCGCGGTCAACGTCTGCCGGGATTACCGCCGCCTGTACTGGTACCGCAAGCGGCTGGACAGCGAGGCATTGCTCGAGCAGATCCCCGCGCCGCCCGACGCGGAGCCGCAGGACGACGAGATCCTGCGGCAGGTGCTCGCCCTTGCGCCCAAGTACCGCGAGCCGGTGCTGCTCTATTATTGGCAGGAGCTGACCGTGCCGGAGATCGCGGCGTTGCTGCACGAAAAGGAAAATACGGTCTCCACCCGTCTGCGCCGCGCACGGGCGCAGCTGAGAGAAACGCTGAAAGGATGGGACGACGATGGATGACAAGCTGAAACGCGCGATCGACCGCCGGATGGCGGGCGCGGCGCTGTCGGAGGCGTCCAAGGCCCGCATCCTGCAAGCGGCTGCCCAAAGAAAGGGGCGAAGGACGATGAAAGCAAAGCGAACAGCAATCATTGCAGCGACCGCAGCAGTGCTGTTGATTACCGGCTGTGTCGGCGTTGCACTGTACCGCGATAGCATCCGCCAGACCGTGGGTGACTGGGAGGAGGAGCACACCGGCACACCGCTGAGCCTCAGCCAGTCGGACGCGGGATATACCATAACGCTGGACGAGATTTTCGGCAGTTCCCGTACTGTCTATATCAAGGGGACGGTGTCGCGCGACGATGGCAAACCGCTGCGGGCGAAGCAGGACACAGGGCCGTATGCCGAACCGGCGCGGACCGTGCTGGATCTTCGCCGGAATACTTTGGCCGAGTTGAAGGCCAACGGCGATAACGACCGCGGTGGTTCTGAAGGGCCGTTTGTGCTTCCGGATACTGATTTGAATGACAATAAGGCGGAATTTATAATCAGTCAATATTACGAGAAATGGCCGGAAGAATACACCTTTATCTTTGATATGATTTTCTACAAGGATACGGATGCGGACAAATATACGATGGTAGAGGGTAACTGGACATTTACGGTACCTGCTAAGTGGGAACCGGTAGACGAGATACTGCCGCTCGACCGGGAGGTCACACTGGCGGATGGAACCATGCTCCGGCTGGATACCCTGTACTTTGATCCGCTGGACGTCAGTCTGGAAGGCGCTGTCGTGCAGGAGAGTCCGGAGAGCAGCAGCGATCGCTATGCCCGTTTGCAGCTGAAAAACGGAGAAATCCTGATGGAGCATATCCGGGGCGGATCAGAGAATTTCCATATCCAGTTTGAGTCGTTCAATCGCGGGATGGGACATATTGGAATAGATGATGTGCAGGCACTTGTGATCGGGGAAACCACCGTCCCGCTTTCCGAATAGCGCAACTGAAAAAGCCGCCCATCCGGGCGGCTTTTCGCTGCATCTTATGAAAAATCAGAACAGGCCGGTGATCTTGCCGTCCTTATCCACGTCGATCTTCTCCGCGGCCGGCACCTTGGGCAGGCCGGGCATGGTCATGATCGCGCCGGTCTCGACGACGACAAAGCCCGCGCCCGCGGCGAGACGCGCCGTGCGGACGTTGACGACAAACTCGGTCGGGCGGCCGAGCAGCGCCGCGTCGTCGGACAGGGAGTACTGGGTTTTCGCCACGCACACCGGCAGGTGGCCGTAGCCCATCTCGGTGATGTTCTGGAGCTCCTTGTGCGCCGCCGGGGCGATGGTCACGCCGAGCGCGCCGTAGATCTCCTTGGCAATCTTGCGGATCTTGTCCTCGAGCGGGAGCTCGTCCTCGTAGAGCATGTGGAAGTCCGCCTTGCCCTCGTCGAGTACGGCGAGCACTTCGTTTGCGAGCGCCTTGCCGCCCTCGCCGCCCTTCGCGAATACCTCGCTGAGCGCCACGCGCACGCCGCGCTTTGCGCAGTGCTCGCGGATGAAGGCGACCTCTTCGTCCGTGTCGGTCGGGAACGCATTGATCGCCACGACCACCGGCACGCCGAACTTCTCCATGTTGTCCAGATGCGCGTCCAGATTGCAGATGCCGCGCTCGAGCGCCGCCAGGTTCGGGGTGTTCAGGTCGGCCTTGGCAACGCCGCCGTTGTACTTGAGCGCGCGCACGGTCGCCACGATCACGATGCAGTCGGGCGCGAGACCGGCCTTGCGGCACTTGATATCCATGAACTTCTCCGCGCCGAGGTCTGCGCCGAAGCCCGCCTCGGTGATAGCGATGTCCGCCAGCTTGAGCGCGAGCTTAGTCGCCTGCACGCTGTTGCAGCCGTGCGCGATATTGGCGAACGGGCCGCCGTGCATCAGGCAGGGGGTGCCCTCGAGCGTCTGCACCAGATTGGGCTTGATCGCGTCCTTCATCAGCGCGGTCATCGCGCCTTCGGCGTGCAGGTCGCGCGCATAGATCGGCTTGCCGTCGTAGGAGTAGGCGACCAGAATGTCGCCGAAGCGCTTTTTCAGGTCCTCGAGGTCGGAGGCCAGGCACAGGATCGCCATGACCTCGCTGGCGACCGTGATCATGAAGTGATCCTCACGCGGCACGCCGTTGACCTTGCCGCCGAGGCCGATGGTGATGTTGCGCAGCGCGCGGTCGTTCATGTCCATCACGCGGGTGAAGATCACGCGGCGCGGGTCGATGCCGAGCGCGTTGCCCTGCTGCATGTGGTTGTCCAGCATGGCGCAGAGCAGGTTGTTTGCCGCGGTGATCGCGTGCATATCGCCGGTGAAGTGCAGGTTGATGTCCTCCATCGGCACGACCTGCGCGTAGCCGCCGCCTGCGGCGCCGCCCTTGATGCCGAACACCGGGCCGAGCGACGGCTCGCGCAGGGCGATCATGGCCTTTTTGCCGAGCTTTGCCATCGCCTGCCCGAGGCCGACGGTCGTGGTGGTCTTGCCCTCGCCCGCAGGGGTGGGGTTGATCGCGGTCACGAGCACCAGCTTGCCGTTTTCCCTGCCCTCCAGCTTGTTCCACACGTCTGCGGACAGCTTGGCCTTGTACTTGCCGTAGAGCTCGAGGTCGTCCGCATCCAGCCCGGCGTCTGCGGCGACGTCAACGATCGGGCGCATCTTGCAGCCCTGAGCGATTTCGATATCGGATAGCATAACATTTTCCTCCCGTATAGTACACAGTGACAATATTATAACAATGTTCTGCACAGTTTTCCAGCGTCGGCGGCGAAAAATTTGCCGAAATTGTGACTTAAAAAAGCCGCTGCATTGTGGTATGATATAAAGCGTCATCAAAAACTCGTTCAAAGGAGGGTCGGCGTGGACATTATCAAAAAGGTTACGCATTATATCACAAATACCGACCTTTATCTGGTGATACTCGCCCTGCTGTGCTCGGCGTACGGCATGGTGCTCATCTATTCGGCAACGCTTAACCCGGCGACGGCGCTCGACGGCAGCACGCGCAACCTGTTTATTCAGGGCGCGGCGATCCTGATGGGCCTGATCGCGTTCGTCATTATGTCGCTGATTGACCTCGAGACCATGAGCGGCTGGTGGAAGATATTTGTCCTGATCAACATCGGCTTACAGATGCTGCTGTTCACCCCACTCGGTGTGGAGGTCAACGGCCAGCGCGCGTGGCTCGATCTCGGCCCGACCAATCTGCAGCCCGGCGAGCTGGGCAAGCTGATCTTTATTTTCACGCTTGCCGCGCATATCTCCGAGATCAAGGAGCACATCAACGAATGGCGCGGGCTGCTGGTCATCGCGCTGCACACGCTGATTATGATGGGCGCGGTGGTCATCGCCTCGGGCGACACCGGCATGGCGATCCAGTATTTTATGATCGCGCTGATCATGCTGTTTACCGCGGGGCTGTCGCTCAAGTGGCTGGGCGTGGGCTGCGGGCTGGCAGTGGTGAGCATCCCGATCCTGTGGAATTTCATTCTGGATGATTACCAGAAAACCCGTATCCTCGTGCTGTTCGATCCCTCGATCGACCCGGAGACCTCCCGTCAGGCGACCTATGGCAAAATCGCCATCGGCTCAGGGCAGATGGACGGGCAGGGATTGACCCACGGCACGATGACGCAGATGCAGCTTGTGCCGGAAAACCACACCGACTACATCTTTTCGGTCGCGGGCGAGGAGCTGGGCTTTATCGGCTGTATGCTGATCATCGGCCTGCTGGTGCTGCTGATCGCGCGCATATTTTACGTCTCCTATCGCGCCTCGACGACGTTTTCCTCGCTGCTGGCGGTAGGCGTGGGCGGTATGTTTATGTTTCAGGTGTTCATGAACATCTTCATGAACATCGGTCTGTTGCCGGTCATGGGCCTGACGCTGCCGTTCTTCTCCTACGGCGGCACCTCGGTGCTGACCATGTACGCCGCGCTCGGCATCGTGGCGGGCGTGCGCATGAGGGAAAAGCCATCGTGGCTGCAATAACAGCAGTATAGGGGGGATCCGATCCCCCTATATACGAGGGGCGGTTCCGAAGAAACCACCCCTCGATACCCCCCGGACGCCGCCTAGGGCGGCTGGGTCGGGGTATCCCCACACCCGGCAAAGCTGGGCGTGGGGATGCAAACGGCGGGCCGTTTGCGGATTTTATGCCGCCGCGAAGCGGCGGGACAGGAAAGGATGCTGTAGCATGGACAGAAACAAGGCTTGGGAACTTTTGCGTAAGTACAACAAGGAGCCGTTCCACCTGCGCCACGCGCTGACGGTCGAAGGCGTGATGCGGCATTTCGCGGCGCAGCGCGGCGAGGACGCGGACTTCTGGGGCGTCGCCGGCCTGCTGCACGATATCGACTTTGAGATGTGGCCCGAGGAGCACTGTAAAAAAGCGCCTGAGCTGCTGCGCGAGGGCGGCGCGGACGAGGCGACCATTCACGCGGTGTGCAGCCACGGCTGGGGCGAATGTTCGGATGTGGAGCCGACGCACGAGATGGAGAAGCTGCTGTTTGCTGCGGACGAGCTGACCGGGCTGATCTGGTCGGCGTCGCTCATGCGCCCGTCCAAAAGCGTGCAGGATATGGAGCTCAAGAGCCTGAAGAAAAAGTTCAAGGACAAGAAGTTCGCCGCGGGCTGCTCGCGTGAGATCATCCTCAAAGGCGCGGAGCTGTGCGGGCTGACGCTCGAAGAGCTGATGCAGCAGACGCTGGACGCGATGCGCGAAACCGAGGACGCAGTAAACGCCCGGATGGAACAGCTCGAAGCATAACCAGAAAAGCATGATAAAAGCCGCCCGGCCGGGCGGCTTTTTATGTTTCAAAAATTATCTCCTGCGGCGGCGCTGGTAATTGGTGTTGCGGTAGCGCGTGCGCATTTTTTTGCGCTGGTTGCGGCGGCGCATCCCGCCGAACGTCAGATTGAACAGGATGTACAGCACAACGAATACCGCGAGCACGATCAGGATCACCTTGAACACCGTGCTCTGGAAGAAGTTGCTCAGCAGATCGGCGTAATACAGCACCGTGCTCCGCTCCACGTCGCTCAGCGCGACCAGCTCGACCGTGCCGTAGGTGGTGCCGTTGTAGGAATAGGTCGCGCTGCCGATCACGTCGCCCGCCTTGATGGGCGCGTTTACGCTCTCGGGGGCGGTGATCTGCGGCTCGCCCAGATCTTCCACATCCAGATCGGCGGGGAGCAGCGAAACAAGGTCGTTTTTGACCGTCAGCACAAGCTGGTCGGTATCGGTGGACAGGCGCACATTGACAGAGCCGACCGTATCGCCCTGCCTAGCGAGCGTTTTGGAGGTAAAGGACTCAAAACCCCACTCGAACAGCGCTTTGGTATCTGTGAAGCTCGCGGGAATATTGCTGTATTCGAGCGAAGAGCTGTCGCATCCCATGACGACCGAGTACAGCTTGGCGTCGCCGTATTCCGCATAGCCGACAAAGCAGTTGCCCGCCTGCGAGGTGTTGCCGGTTTTGATGCCCTTGCAGTATGCGTATGCCCACGGCTGATAGGAGCTGAAGATCAGCTGGTTGGTGGTCAGGACTTTGCGCTCTTCCTGCATGTTGGTTTTGGACATGTTCCACTGCACCGTGTCGGCAATATCCGCAAAGGTCTCGTCCTGCATGGCGGCGTAGGCGATCTTGTACAGGTCGCGCGCGGTGGTATAGTGGTTATCGTCATGCAGGCCGCAGGGGTTTACAAAATGCGTGCCTGTGCAGCCGAGCTCCTCAGCGCGCTTGTTCATCATGTCCACAAATGCTTCGTAGCTGCCGGCGACGTGCCGCGCGAGCATGTAAGCGGCTTCATTGCCCGAGGGCAGCATGAGGCCGTAGAGCAGATCCTCGACCGTGACGGTCTCACCCTCTTTGATGCCGGCGCTCGAGCTGTCCGCCTCGAGGGTTTCAAAGTCGGAGGCCTGCGCGGTGACGGTCTCGTTCAGGTCGGCGACGTTTTCCAGCACGAGCAGCGCGGTCATGATCTTGGTGGTGGACGCCGGGTAACGGCGCTCGTCCGCATTTTTCTCGTACAGCACCATGCCGGAGTCCGGGCTGATGAGCAGCGCGGCTTCCGCGTTGGTCGCCGGGGCGTTTGCGGCGGCGGCGGTGACATTGGTGGTGTTGGTCGCACCCGGCTGGGCGGCGGAGGCATCCGTGCCGTCGCCTTCTTCGTCGCCGGTGTCCTCACCGGTATCTTCGCTGCCGTCCTCGGTATAGTTCGTATCCGAGGTTCCGGTCTCGTCCTCCGGCGCGGCAAAGGCCTGCGGCAGGGGGGCGGCGGCGAAAAGCAGCACAAAGCAGAGCGCAAGCGCTGCGAATCGATTTGCTATTGTGTTATTTTTCATTGGTATCCCCCAGTGAGAAGTCTGCATCCGTGAAATGTCCGCGCAGGGCGGCGGGCTTGGGCGGGATGCGGCGCAGCGGGTCGTACCGGAAAGCACGGCAGTGGTCTGCGCCGTCCACCACGCCGCGGCGGCGGCAGAGGATGCGCTCCCCGTCCGACATGGGGGCGCCGTGCGCACAGTAGGTGCAGCGCGGCTCGATATTTTTACGCAGCAGCTTTTTCAGCCTCATGCGGTTGGTCACTCCTGTCAAATCAGGCGGGATGCCGCGCGTTTTGCGCCGCGGGGCCGCCCCATAGTATTCTGTGACCCATTATACCTTATTTTTCGCCCTTTTTCCACCCCAAATTGCAAACAACAGCACAAAGGCTGACAGCGCCGCGGCAGCGGCCGGCCAGCCTCGGGCGCTGGGGGCGGCGGGGGCAAAGACCGCGAGCGCGGCGGGGGACAGGCGGAACACCAGCGCGGTCAGCAGCGCGGCGATCGCGCCGTGCAGCAGCTTTGCGGCGGTAAAGCCCGCCATCGGCAGGTCCTGCGGCGCGGCGAGCGCGCGCACCTGAAAGTGCACCGCCAGCCCGCCGAAGCCGAGCAGGAAGGAGGCGAGCGTGACAAGCCCGCCGCGGGACAGGGGCAGCGCCGTGAGCCAGTCCAGCCCGTTTGTCAGCTCGATCACACCGGCAAGCGCCTGCCCATAGGGAATGGGCGCGAGCACAGGCGCAAGCAGCCGGAGCAGGATGGAGAACACGGTCAGGAAAGCGGTCACGGTCAGCGAAGTCGCCGCCGCCTGCTGCACTGCCGCGCAGAACGCGGCGGCAAAGCCTTCGCGCGGCGCGTGGACCGGAAGCATGCCATTTGGCGGCAGGCGCTGCGGGCTGCCGTCCCGGGCGGTCAGCAGCCCGGCGAGCAGGGCGGACAGCGCGTGGATGCCGTAGAGCACCGCGCCCGTGCGCGCGCTGC
>DGYFR06201__coassemble_2190_pt1 | contig 9054 bp, 9 predicted proteins | sample DGYFR06201__metabat2_high_PE_040 | metagenome-assembled genome bin DGYFR06201 | reverse complement strand
AGCGTGGTTTCGATCGAGAGGCTGTTCGAAAAACATAGTTTTTCGACAGCCTCAACACCCGCCGGATGGCGGGTGTTTCAGCAAAGCATAGTCGGATATTGTTATACGTTGAACCGGAACAGCACGACGTCGCCGTCCTGCATGACGTATTCCTTACCCTCCGAGCGGACAAGGCCCTTTTCGCGCGCAGCCGCGAGCGAGCCCAGCTCGATCAGGTCCTTATAATTGATGACCTCGGCGCGGATGAAGCCGCGCTCAAAATCCGAATGGATCTTGCCCGCTGCCTGCGGCGCCTTGGTGCCCTTTTCGATCGTCCATGCGCGCACCTCCTGCTCGCCCGCGGTCAGGTAGCTCATCAGGCCGAGCAGGTCGTAGCAGACCTTGATCAGACGGTCGAGGCCGGACTCATGCAGGCCGAGCTCGGACAGGAACATCTCCTTTTCCTCCGCGTCCATGCCCGCGATGTCCTCCTCGAGCTTGGCGCAGATGGGCAGCACCATCGCGCCCTCCGCGTCCGCGATCGCCTGTACGGCCTTGAGGCGCTCGTTCTCCGCCGCGTCGCCGGTAAAGCCGGCTTCGTCCATATTTGCAGCGTAGATCACCTTTTTGGCGGAAAGCAGGTCGCTTTCGTTCACCACGCGGATGACGTCCTCGTCCTCGCCGAAGCCCTCGAAGGTGCGGGCGGTCTTGCCCTCCTCAAGGTGCGCCTTGAGCGCTTCGAGGATCTCCACGTCCTTGAGCAGCTTCTTGTCCGCCTTGGCGGCCTTGCGCGTGCGCTCGAGGCGGCGCTCAAGGTGTTCGATATCCGCAAGGATCAACTCGAGGTTGATGGTCTCGATGTCGCGCGCCGGGTCGACCGAGCCCTCGACGTGCACGATATTCTCGTTTTCAAAGCAGCGCACCACATGGACGATCGCGTCCACCTCGCGGATATGGGACAGGAACTTGTTGCCCAGGCCCTCGCCCTTGCTCGCGCCGCGCACCAGGCCCGCGATATCCACGAACTCCACGACCGCCGGGGTGGTCTTTTTCGCGTGGTACAGGTCGGTCAGCGGCTGGAGCCGCTCATCCGGCACGGCGACCATGCCGACGTTGGGGTCGATCGTGCAGAAGGGGTAGTTCGCGCTCTCCGCGCCCGCCTGCGTGATCGCGTTGAACAGGGTGGACTTGCCGACGTTAGGAAGCCCCACGATGCCGAGTTTCATATTTCTTCACATCTCCTTATTTTTCAGCGGGCCGCAGCACCGGACAGCGTGTTTTGTCCCGTTTCTGCTGCACAGCCCGATCAGATACAATGGAAAAATCCAATACGTAACAAAGATTATAACACAACGGCTTTGGTTCCTCAATAGTTTGCGCGCGCTGTTCTGCAACTTCTTTCCAACGATATGCGGCGCAATGGATGCAACAAAACGGATGTTCCGCCTCGTCTTATTTTATTGGGCGTGATATTTTCCCTCTCCGGCGCGCCGCTATCCATTCATCAAACGAGGTGCAGCATGGTATTCAGCAGTCTGATTTTTCTGTTCTTTTTCCTGCCCGCGGTGCTGCTTTGCTACTATATCGTACCACAGCGGCATCTGGCGGTGCGCAACGGTGTGCTGCTGGCGTTCAGCCTGTTCTTTTACTTTTATGGTGAGCCGCGGCTGATCGTATTGCTGCTGGTGTCCATTTTCGTTAACTTTGTCTTCGGCCTGCTCATGCGCAGCCCGCACCGCAAAATCTGGCTGACGCTGTGCGTGATCTTCAACATCGCCATGCTTGGCGTGTGCAAATATCTGAACTTTTTCATTTCCACCGCGAACAGCCTGTTCGGCACATCGCTCCCGCTGACCGGCATTGTCATGCCGATCGGCATCTCGTTTTACACCTTTCAGGCGCTCAGCTATGTGATCGACGTGTACCGCCGCGAGGCCTGGCCGCAGAAAAATCCGTTTTCGCTGGCGCTGTACGTCTCCATGTTCCCGCAGTTGATCGCCGGGCCGATCGTCCGCTATCGCGATGTGGACGAGCAGATCGCGCAGCGCGCGCACACTGCGTCCGTTTTCTCCGCGGGCATTGACCGGTTTGTCTACGGCCTGTCGAAAAAGGTGCTACTCTCCAATGTATTCGCGCAGATCGCGGGCGGTGTATTCGGCCGCCCGGCGGCGGAGCTGACCAGCCCGCTGGCATGGTTCGGCGCGATCGCCTACACCCTGCAGATCTACTACGACTTTTCCGGCTATTCGGACATGGCGATCGGCCTGGGCAAGATGTTCGGGTTCCACTTCCTCGAAAACTTCAACTATCCCTACATTAGCCGCTCGGTCACCGAGTTCTGGCGCCGGTGGCATATGTCGCTCTCGACTTGGTTCCGCGACTATGTATATATCCCGCTGGGCGGCAACCGCTGCTCGGCTGGGCGGCATATCTTCAATCTGCTGGTGGTCTGGGGGCTGACCGGATTCTGGCACGGCGCGAATTTCACCTTTCTGGCGTGGGGGCTGTACTTCGGCGTGCTGCTGATCGTGGAGAAATACGCCCTCGCCCGTGTGCTCGACCGGCTGCCGCGCATCCTGACCCATGTATATGCGCTGTTTTTCATCGTGATCGGCTGGGTGCTGTTCCGCAGCGATACGCTGTCCTACGCGCTGGACTATCTGCGGGTGATGTTCACGCCCAGCCTGACCGCAGACCCGCTTGCGACAGAATACCTCATGCGGTTCTGGCCGTATCTGCTGTTCGGCGTGGTGCTGTCCGCGCCGCTGTATCAGCGGATCGCAAAAAGCAGGGCGTATGCGGTGCTGAGTTATCCGCTGCTCGCGGTGCTGTTTGTCCTGTGCGTGATGTCGCTGCTGACGAACAGCTATAACCCCTTCATCTATTTCCGGTTTTGACAGGCGGTGAGATGATGAAACATTTTCTCAAAATCGTCTTTTTCTGCGGTGCGCTCCTCCTGATCCCCGTGCTGACGCTGCTCAAGGAGCCGGCAGCGGCCTCGTATTATGAAAACCGCTCGCTCGCGGTATTCCCGCCCTTCAGCATGCAGGAGGTGCTGGACGGCGAATACTTCCCTCAGGTGGAAACCTGGGTCGGCGACCATCTTGCGGGGCGCAATCTGCTGCTGAAATTAAACACACAGAAAGAACTCGCGCTGCGCAGCCCGGTGGTGAATGACACCGTGGTCACGCGGGACATCCTGCTGCCCTATCACGGCACGGTGCTCGACCACTATAATGCGGAAAACATGGAGAAAGAGCTGGATATGCTGCAGGCGCTGAACGACTACTGCACGCAAAATGGGATCGAATTCCTGTATGTCGGCATACCGGAGCAGAGCAATGCGTTCCGCGACCGGTATCCATCTTATCTGAACCCTTCCAGCTACCGGGACGATTCGATGCGCACGGATTTTATGGCCGGTATGGAGGCGCGCGGCATCGACCATATCTGGATGGCGCAGTATTTGTCCGCAGACTATGACAAATATTACAGCAAAACCGACCACCACTACAACCTGTATGGCGCGTATGAGACCTATCTGCGCGTGATGGCATATCTAAGCAGCAGCGGCATTGCCGCGCCGGTCACGACCGATCTTACGATCACGCCAGCCAGCACGGCGTTCCTTGGCTCGCGCAACCGCAAGCTGTTCGGCCTGTTCGAGACCGATGACCAGCTCTATACCGGTATGCTGGCCGAGGCGGTGCCGTTCACGCGCACGGACAACGGCAAGCCGGTCGGGGCGACGGTATACAGCGAGAGCAACCGGAACGCGTATGCCTACTACATGGGCGGCGACGTGGCGGAAACCATCATCCAGACCAACCGCCCGGAGCTGCCGGCTGTACTGGTGGTGGGCGACTCGTTCACCAACGCGCTGGAAACCATCCTGTACACCTCGTTTGACGAGATGCGCAGCCTGGACTTTCGCTACTACACCGCAGGATCCATCTATTCGCATCTGGAGAACTGGCAGCCGGATGTCATCCTCTATGTGCGCGACGACCTGTCCTATATTGTGACAGAGGGGAACGGCGGTCTGGGTATATCGTCCGCTGCCGCGCAGTAAATACAAAAAAGGGCGCCGGAGTACCGGCGTCCTTTCCCTTTCTGTCGCTGTTCTGCATCCGTGGACGCGTCATTCGTCCTGATTATTGCTCTCAAACAGCGCTTCGTTCATCTCCTTGATCTCGCCCGCTGTGTAATAGTCGCTTGCACCATTATAGGAATTGGCGTATTCCTCCGTGATCTGCTGCAGGTTCTCCTCCAGCCCTTCGGCCGGGACCTCATCGCGGCCGTTGGTATAGCTGACCGTGCCGTCCTTTTCCTGCCGGGTGAGTTTGCCCCACCTCCCGCCGCAAACTGTATAATAGATGGCCCCGCTGCTATCCTCCCGCTCCTCGAGCAGCAGCAGGACGTCCTCGCCCGGCTCCAGCACAGCCTCGCTGCGGTAGGTCTGCTTTTTCCAGCCGATCTTCCCGCCGTCCAAACGGACCGTGATCTCCTCCGGAAGTGACGGCGGCCGCTTTTCGTCGGGCTTGTAGGTCAGGAACGCCTGCGCAGGTCGGACGGTCGCATCCGTGTACATCATATCGAGGTTTTCCCCATCCTCCCCAACCCTCCATTGGCTGAGGGCCAGGGCGTCCACCGTACCCACCACGGCGAGGTCTGCATGCAGCAGGACATCCTCCAAAGTCAGTTTCTGTTCATCGTCATATCCGGTCGGGTCTGCACTGATCGTCTTGGGCCACATCAGGTACACCAGCAGCCCGCAGCCGATCACCACCGCAATGACCGCCATCTTTTTCACAGTCATCCCCCCTGTTGTCCGCTGCGTTTTTGTTTTTCCTATCACAAAACACCCCTTGCCCGGTATCGGCAGCATTGCAGGCAGACAGGCAGAGGGGTGTTATTGTTTTGACACAAACTATTATAATTGATCGGATTTTTTCTCATTTACAATACCGCGCCACAGGCAGACAGCCGCCGACGCAACCAGCAGGATCGCAATGATAAGTGCAACGTCTTCTATCACGGGCGTCGCACGGATGATGGTTTCAGCCAGATCATACTGCGGCATTTCATTGGAGATCGCATACTGAACCACCATATGCTTTGCCATCAGCCACCGGCGGCCGGCAACCAACGCTACGCACAACAGGATACAGGCGACGGACAGACCATACAGGCGCTTTGACCGCCTTTTGAGCGCCGCTTTCCTGCGCCGCCGGACCGCTTCTTTATCGAGCCGCTGTTTGATGATCTCCAGATTGCCGTCATCCTCAGGAAGCAGGTGATCCATGTATTGCTTGAGCAACTCCTGATCGCGGTCGTTATGTGTCATCTTGTTCACCTAAAACTTCTTTGATTTTCTGCATGGCCCTTGAATACCGGCTGCGCACTGTGACCGGATTCATCCCCAGCTGCTCCGCAATCTCATTGAAAGAAAAGCCCTGATGCCGCAGCCGCAGGATCTGCTGCGTTTCCGGCTTGAGGACGGAAAGCAGGTCGCCCACATAGATCCGGTTGATCACGCGGTCCTCCATATTCCGGCTGATCAGGGAGGCGGCCTCCGCATCCGAAAGCGCATCAATGGACGGCAGCGAAACCAGCCGCATCTCGCGCTTTTTCAGATAGGAAACCGTCATATTATGCGTCACCTTCGCCAGCCAGCTGGTCGCGCCGAACCGCGGCAGCTGGTCCGGCGCCAGCGTCGTCAGATGGAGGAAAACCTCCTGCAGGATCTCCTCTGCGATGCTTTTGTTATCCGTCATATTCATGATATGGAAGTAGATAAACCCGCTGTAATCCCGGTACAGCTCATCCATCGCCGTTTCATCGCCCTCCGCAAGGCGTCTCAGCAGGCGGTACAGCTTATGATTTTGTAACGATTCACTGAATAATGCCATGTTTCACTTCCCACCGATCTGTCCGCTCCATCTCATCGCGCAGCAAGAGTACAGGCAGAAGTGCCTCGGCGATGTAACGCAGCTGACTGGGCGTGCAGTTTGCAAGCTGGCAATTGATTTCGTTGCAGAATTGGAGTGCTTCCGCGATTTCCGGCGCATCCATATAGGTTTCGATGCCGTCCAGCAGATAATCCATCGAAATCCGCAACGTCCGTGCGATAATGCGGAGCATGGAAACCTGCGTCGGCTGGCCGTGCTCAATGCGCCTGATGCTGTTGGCGGAGATAGCCGCGGCTTTGGCGAGCCGCTCCTGTGTCATGCCTTTCTTTCTGCGGGCATCCCGGATGCGCTGCCCGCAGGCTTTCCAATCAATTTCCATAACTTCCTGACGCTTTCTCTTTTTTCACCCTGTCAGATTTATGGAGGAATCCACACGACAAATCATGTGCCGAAAGCTGTCCACAGCATGTACGGTTCCTGTATTTCATTATAAACCCGACGGGGACGCATGTCCATTGAAATTCGGGAAAAACGCTGCGAATGCAGGCTTTCCCTATTTTATATAGACAGCAGCCGCAAAGTGAATTGTTGCAGTCCGTCTACCGTATTTTTCCGCCTGCATCCGGGCTTTCCGCTCTCCCCGACAACTTCCTCTGGCTTTTTGCAGCGGTTTGGCTTATACTAATCTTAACCGTATTTTCGTAATAAGGAAGGATGCCCCATGCCGTCTTATGCCACCCATCATATTTTCGCCGCGACCGTGCAGCGCGTGACCGGCGATTCCGTCGCCCGCATTGCTGCCGCCTACCCCGCGAGCTACCGCTGGGGCGCACAGGGCCCGGAGCCGCTGTGCCTGTACCATGCGCCCTTCCCCAGCCAGATGCGCCGCCTGGCGCAGCGCATGCGCACCGAGCCGCCCGCCCCGCTGTTCGAAGCGCTGTGCGATGCCGCTGTGCGCGAGCACAACACCGCGGCGCTCGCCTATGTGTTCGGCTTCTGCACGAACTATGCGCTTGACCGCGTCACGCACGCCTTTATCGGCGCGCAGGCCGACCGCCTCGCCCTCTATGTGCCCGGCTATTCGGCCGAGGCGCGGCGCAAGCTGGCGGAAAGCGATATTGACGGCATCATGATCGCGGGGTTCATCGCCGCGGAGCCCGCCAAATTCGAGGCTTACCGCCTGCTTGATCCGAACGCCGCGGAATGCACCGTGCTCTCGCGCGTGGTGTCCTCTGCTGCGAAATCAGTCTACGGGATGCGCGTCCCGCCCGCCGCGGTTTATCACTCTCTGCACGACATGCGCCGCATACTCCATCTGACGCACAGCGGCAGCCTTGCCCGCGGCCGCCTGCAATGGGTCGAGCGGCTGTTCGGCAAAGCCGGTCAGGCTTCCTCGCTCATCCGCCCGGCCGAGCCGCTCGCGGCGGACTGCGCCAACGAGGAGCACCGCCCCTGGCTGTCGGACGGCGTCGAACGCACGGACTCGTTCTGCGACCTGTTCGATGCCGCAGTGCCGCTCGCGGTCTCGCTCCAGCGCGCCGTACTCGACCGATATTATCAGCAAAAACCGCTCGATCCGCGCTTTTTCCCCACCGATTTCACCGGAACAGTTGCAAAAAGTTAAATTTTTATAAAGTGCCGACAGGTTTCGCCTGACTTCGTCCCTCCAAATGCGTATGCTATCCATTGTTACCAAACTGTAACCTTTGGATTGCGAAAGGAGGGAATATGGAGAGCATTTTTTCTCCATACTACCGTCATGCGAAACCTGTTATCTTTTGTATTCGGGCTGTTTTCCGGCCTGTTATATGTGCTGATCCGGGCCGTGCTGCTGCTCGACCGGCTGATCTGCTGGATTTATGACCTGCCGCTGTGGGCGGCCATTGCCCGCGCGTTCCGCTTTGCGCAGCGCAGGCGCGCGGTCTGCGCGTTCTCCCTGTTCGTGCCGCTGTTTTTCGTCCCCAGCGCGCTGCTCACGCAGAGCGGCACCCTGGTGCTGGCGGACGGCGCGCCGCTCGGCTTTGTGGAAGATGCGGACACGCTCTCCGCGGCGGTCGATGCGATCGAGCAGAGCGCGTCCGCGCTGGCGGGCAGCGACTACGCCCTGCCGGTCTCCATCACCACCAAATCGCTGCGCGCGCCGGCGTCCCAGTTCCTCTCCGGGGATGAACTGGAAGCCGATCTGATCGAGGCAAGCGGCGAGCTGGACACGCTGGCGGTCATCTCGGTAAACGGCGAGCAGACCGGCGTGTGCCGCTCCGCCGAGGAGGCACAGGCGCTGCTCGACCGCGTCAAGGCGCAGTACACCACGCCCACGGATGAGAACACCGACTTTTTGCAGGAGGTGCGTGTGGACGCGGTCGTCGCGGAGACCCGTCTGGTCTCGGATTTCGGCGAGCTGTACGACTACCTCGCGCCCCGGCTGGATGTGACCTCGACCCGCTCGGTCACCTACACAGAGGAGATCCCCTATGAGACCATCACGCGCGAAAACGACCAGCTCGACCAGACCTACCGCGCCACCCTGCAGGAGGGCTGCGCGGGCGAAGCGGTCGTCACCGCTGAGATCGAGACCGTGGACGGCGAGGAACACGGGCGCACCATCCTCGAGCGCACGGTACTGAGCAGCGCGACCGACGAGATCATCGAGGTCGGCACCAAAAACGTGGGCATCGGCACGGGGGAATTCTCCGTCCCGGTGACCAGCTACACCTTTACCTCGGGCTTCAAATGGCGCTGGGGCAAGCTGCACAGCGGCGTTGATCTGGCTGTGCCCGAGGGCACACCGGTCTATGCCGCGGACAACGGCAAGGTGATCGTGGCGGGCGATCTGGACAACGGCTATGGGAACTATATCATCCTCGACCACCAGAACGGCTACAAGACGCTGTATGCGCACAATTCCGAGCTGCTGGTCTCGGTGGGCGATGTCGTCGCCAAGGGCGAGCAGATCGCGCTCTCGGGCAACACCGGCAACTCCACCGGCCCGCACCTGCATTTCGAGGTGCATGTAAACGACGAGAAGGTCGACCCGCAGCAATATTTGACGCTGGCCTGATGAAAAATACAGGGGCGCGCATTGCGCGTCCGTTCCACAATGGTTCGCCTGACGAGGTACGGGCGTGCCTGCTTCCCAAGTGGGTGGAATTTGCGCCTGCGCGGT
>DGYFR06201__coassemble_2123_pt1 | contig 9334 bp, 9 predicted proteins | sample DGYFR06201__metabat2_high_PE_040 | metagenome-assembled genome bin DGYFR06201 | reverse complement strand
GGTAATCCTCGAACTCTTAGCTGCGACTAGTTTTTGTTCAGTTTTCAGGGTGTAAACCCTAAATAGTGCGTGTCAATGGTGACGAGGGTACACCTGTTCCCATTCCGAACACAGTAGTTAAGCTCATTTACGGTGACAATACTTGGCTGGCGACGGCCCGGGAAGATAACTCGACGCGCACACGAAACGCCGACCTTCGGGTCGGCGTTTTGATTTTGTTAAGATTTTGTGATTTTGTGGAATCTATACCCCTACGCATGGTATAATAAATATGATAAACACAAGCTGTAGTGTATAGGGGGCTGGAATGAACAAAATCCTCAAGGAAAAAATACAGGAAGCGTTGTCCTCGGTCATACCGATCACACTGATCGTTTTGCTGCTCAGTGTGACGATCACGCCCATGCCGGTTGGTACATTGGTGATGTTCCTGACCGGTGCGGTGCTGCTGATCATCGGTATGGCTTTTTTTCAGCTGGGCACGGATGTATCCATGACACCGATGGGCGAGGGCATCGGCGCGCAGCTGCCGCGCACCAAAAACCTGTTTGCTGTCATTGGCATCACGCTGCTGATCGGCATCCTGATCACGATCGCAGAACCCGATCTGCAGGTTTTGGCTGAGCAGGTGCCGTCCATTCCCAATGCGATCCTGATCTGGACGGTGGCGATTGGTGTCGGCCTGTTCTTCGTGATCGCGGTGCTGCGCACGGTGTTCAAAATTCGGCTGTCCATGCTACTGATCGCCTTTTACATTGTGGTATTCGTGCTGTCCATCTTTGTTCCGAATGAATTTGTATCGGTTGCATTTGATTCGGGCGGCGTGACGACCGGCCCGATCACCGTGCCGTTTATCATGGCGATGGGCGTCGGCCTTGCCTCTATCCGCGGTGACCGCGACGCGCAGGACGACAGCTTCGGTCTGGTCGCGCTTTGCAGCATCGGCCCGATTTTGGCGGTGCTGCTGCTCGGCATTTTCCACCGCGGTGGCGATCCGAGCTATACGCCGGTCTCCGTTCCGGAGGTTTCGGACACGCAGGAGCTTGCACTTCTGTTTGTGCACGATCTGCCCGAGTATATCCGCGAGGTGGTTTCCGCGCTCGTGCCGATCATCGTGTTCTGCGTGGTGTTCCAGCTCGTGTTCCGCCGGTTCCAGCGCATCCAGCTGGAGAAGATCGGCATCGGCTTTATCTATACCTTTATCGGCCTTGCGCTGTTTCTGACAGGCGTCAACGTCGGCTTTATGCCCGCGGGCCATTACCTTGGCCAGCAGCTGGCTGAAAGCGGCCACAGCTGGATCCTCGTGCCGCTCGGCATGCTGATCGGTTATTTTCTGGTCACTGCGGAGCCGGCGGTGCATGTACTCAACCGGCAGGTGGAAACCATCACCAACGGCGGCATTTCGCAGCGCGCCATGATGCTCAGCCTGTCGATCGGTGTGGCCTGCTCGGTTGGCATGGCGATGCTGCGCGTGCTGACCGGGATTTCGATCTATTGGATTCTGGTGCCGGGCTATCTGCTCGCACTGGTAATGACGTTCTTTGTGCCCAAGATCTTTACCGGCATTGCGTTTGACTCGGGCGGCGTAGCTTCCGGCCCGATGACGACCACCTTCCTGCTGCCCTTTGCAATGGGGGCGTGCGAAGCGCTGGGGGGCAATGTGCTGACCGATGCGTTCGGCATTGTCGCGATGGTCGCAATGACGCCGCTGTTGACCATACAGGCGCTGGGCCTGATCTACAAGCACAGGCAGAAGGCGCAGGACGCGGCAGAGCTGATCACGGCCGCGGACGAGGATGAGGATGAGATTATCGTGATCGAGGAGGATGAGACGGATGCATGACGCACAGCCCCAGATGATGCACCACAGCGCCGTGGAGCTGGTCGTTTCTGTCGTTGACGTCCAGCAGGGGGAACAGGTGCTGCATGTGTATCGTGACAGCCACGCTCTGGTGGATTTTGTATGTATGGCGCACGGCACTGCGCGCACCGAGATGCTCGACCTGCTCGGCATCGGTGAGACTGCGAAAATCATTGTCATGTGCCTGATGTGCCGCGAGGAGGCACGGGCGCTGCTCACGCGGCTGGGCCGCGAGCTGGAGATGCGCTATCCCGGACGCGGCATTGCGTTTTCTGTCCCGATCACCGGGATCGGGGTGCGCTGGCACAAACTGCTGACCCAGTCGGCAGCCGAAGAGGAGGTACACTGCATGAACAAGCAGGAGAAGGCCGGCGGTCTGGACGTGGTCGCGGTCGTGATGGAACGGGGATATACGAACGTTGCGATGGACGCCGCACGCAAGGCGGGCGCCCGCGGCGGCACGGTGATCGCGGCGCGCGGCATCGCCGAGGATGAGGTCAAGCGCTTTTTCGGCATCGAGATCCAGGCCGAGCGCGAGATCGTGTTCCTCGTGGTCAGGAGCGAGGAGCGTCAGGCGGTCATGACCGCGCTGATGAAGGCAGTCGGGATGAAGACGCGCAGCCGCGGGCTGGTGCTCTCTCTGCCGGTTTCGAGCGCGATCGGGCTGGCCGATTAAACTGCAATACAGGGCCGCAGCTTTGAGGCTGTTCGAAAACAGAGTTTTTCGAACAGCCTCTCGATCGAAACCACGCTTTCACTCATTGGAATATCCGCCGCAGAGCGGCGGTAAAAGGTTAGCGGGCTACGGCCCGATCGAACATTCCGATGGCTGCGCGCGCCCTGCGGGCAGCCCGTAGGCCACTATCCTTACTTGCCGCTTGCGGCTTTTTAATGAGTACACTTGCCCTCGGTTTGTATAAAATCCGAGGCGCATGGCCCAGGCCACCCTCTCTTGGCCTTCGGCCAATTCACCTTGTGTCCCCGGATTTTATGAAAGTGGGCGCGATAGCGCCCACTTTCTATTTGATGCGCGCTATGGCGCAAAGGACTTTTTCTACAGCCTCAGGGCCGGGAAAACGATGGCAGCAGGGCGCACACGACATACTATATCTTGTGGTGCGCTGTTCCCGGAAAAAAGTGGGTTTTTCCACAGGCGTCAACAGGAAAACCACAGGATTTTCCACAGCTGGGGACTTATCCACAGCCGCTTGTCCCCACTGTCCACAGAAAGGAAAAACAAAATTTCAGAGAATGCGACAAGAAAAAACACCCGTTTCCGACAAAACTGCCAAAAAGCGCCGAGCCTCTTGACAGGCGCGGGCAATCGCGTTACAATAGAATGCACAAGCACAATATATGGTGCGTGTTTTCAGAAAATGCTACGAAATTTTGTGATCGCCGCAAGGCGGTTTTTGTATGGAAGAGGGAAATGGCTACATGATCGAGCAGATTGTCAAACGCGACGGGCGCAAAGCCCCCTTTGAGATTGAGAAAATCGCCAATGCGATTTTCGGCGCAGCGCAGGCCTCGGGCGGTCAGGATTACGAGATGGCGCGCAGCCTCGCCGAGCAGGTCGAAAAGGTGCTGGAAGCCTCTGCCGGCGACCAGATCCCGACGGTCGAGCAGATACAAGATACAGTGGAGAAGGTGCTGATCGAGAGCGGCCACGCCCGCACGGCGAAAAAGTACATCCTCTACCGCAACGAGCGCACCCGCGTGCGCGAGATGAACACCAGACTGATGAAGGTGTACGAGGATCTGACCTTCCAGTCCTCGCTCGAAAACGACGTCAAGCGCGAGAACGCGAACATTGACGGCGACACTGCGATGGGCACCATGCTCAAGTACGGCTCGGAGGGCGCCAAGCAGTTCTATGAGATGTTCATCCTCGACCCGGCGCACGCCAAGGCGCACCGCGAGGGCGATATCCACATCCACGATCTGGACTTTTTGACGCTGACCACGACCTGCTGCCAGATTGACCTGCTCAAACTGTTTCAGGGCGGCTTCTCGACCGGTCACGGCTTCCTGCGTGAGCCGAACGACATCCGCTCGTATGCGGCGCTCGCGTGCATCGCGATTCAGTCCAACCAGAACGACCAGCACGGCGGCCAGTCGGTGCCGAACTTCGACTACTCGATGGCCCCGGGCGTGAAAAAGACCTTCCGCAAGCAGTTCCGCGACAACCTCGCCAAGGCGCTTGAGGTGTTTGGCGCGGATGAGAATAACGAGGTCGACGCGCAGGCGCTGACCGAGAAGATCGAGCAGCAGACCGGCAAATGGGCCTGCCTCGCGGGCGGCAACGGCTATGACGAAGCGATGGCCGCGGCGCTCGGGGAAACGCTCAGCGAGGAGCAGGTCGGCAAATGTATGCGCTTTGCCCGCAAGTATGCGGACAAGGAGACCCGCAAGGCGACCTATCAGGCGATGGAGGCGCTGGTGCACAACCTGAACACCATGCACTCGCGCGCGGGCGCGCAGATCCCGTTCTCCTCGCTCAACTACGGCACGGATACCTCGCCCGAAGGGCGGCTGGTGATGGAGCAGCTGCTGCTCGCCACCGAGGCCGGTCTGGGCAACGGCGAGACCCCGATCTTCCCGATCCACATCTTCAAGGTCAAGGAGGGCGTCAACTACAACGAGGGCGACCCCAACTACGACCTGTTCAAGCTGGCCTGCCGCGTGTCGGCCAAGCGCATGTTCCCGAACTTCTCGTTCCTGGATGCGCCGTTCAACAAGCAGTATTACAAGCCCGGCCATCCGGAGACCGAGGCGGCTTACATGGGCTGCCGCACCCGCGTGATCGGCAACCACTTCGACCCCACGCGCGAGATCGTCAACGGCCGCGGCAACCTGTCGTTCACTTCGGTCAACCTGCCGCGCATCGCGATCCGCAGCCACGGCGACATCGACTGGTTCTTTGAGGACCTCGACCGCAAGATCGATCTGGTGATCGACCAGCTGCTCGCCCGCTTTAAGATCCAGTCCGCCAAGAAGGTGCGCAACTATCCCTTCCTGATGGGCGAGGGCGTGTGGATCGATTCGGACAAGCTCGGTCCGGACGACACGGTCGGCGAGGTGCTCAAGCACGGCACGCTGACGCTGGGCTTCATCGGCCTGGCGGAGGCGCTCAAGGCGCTGATCGGCAAGCATCACGGCGAGAGCGACGAGGCGCAGAACCTCGGCCTCGAGATCGTCAGCCACATGCGCGAGCGCATGGATCAGGCGAGCGAAAAATACGGCCTGAATTTCTCGCTGATCGCCACCCCGGCGGAGGGCCTGTCCGGCCGCTTTGTCAAGATCGACCGCGAGCGCTTCGGCAAGATCGAGGGCGTGACTGACCGCGATTATTACACCAACTCCTTCCATGTGCCGGTTTATTACCCGATCGGCGCGTTTGAAAAGATCGCGCGCGAGGCGCCGTATCACGAGATGACCAACGGCGGCCACATCAGCTACATCGAGCTGGACGGCGACCCGACCCAGAACCTCGAAGCGTTCGAAGCGGTTGTCCGTGCGATGAAGGAAGCAGGCATCGGCTACGGCGCGATCAACCATCCGATCGACCGCGACCCGGTCTGCGGCTATACCGGCATCATCGGCGAGACCTGCCCGCGCTGCGGACGGCGCGAGGGCGAGGGCGTGCCGCTGTCCAAGCTGCAGAAGCTCGGCCTGTACAAGAATCTGAACAGCACGACGCTCGGCTACCACGGCGACCCCGCCGAAGAGGCCGACCGTCAGCCCAATACATTGAAAATCGTCAAGGACTAAGGAAAGGAAGCGGACTATCATGGAGGAAAAGGTAATGCAGGAGCAGCTGATTGGCGAAGGCGTGGGCTTTGAGCGCATCCGCCGCATCACCGGCTATCTGGTCGGCACGCTCGACCGTTTCAATAACGCCAAGCGCGCAGAGGAGCACGACCGCGTTAAGCACAATGTTTCGTGCTGCTCGCTCGAAGAGGAGCACACCGCGTAATGGAAGGCACCATACGCATTGCGGGCACAGTCGGGGAGTCCATTGTGGACGGCCCCGGCTTCCGTTATACCGTGTTCACGCAGGGCTGCCCGCACCACTGCCCGGGCTGCCACAACCCGCAGACGCATAACTTTGCGGGTGGCAAGGACGTTGAGCTGGACACGCTGCTGCACGATATGTGCCGCAGCCCGCTGGTAAAGGGCGTGACCTTTTCGGGCGGCGAGCCGTTCTGCCAGCCCGAGCCGCTGTACCATCTGGCGGTCGAGCTGAAGAAAAAGGGCAAGCACCTGATGGCCTATTCGGGCTATACGTTTGAGCAGCTGATGGAGCTGCCCGACCCGTTCGTGCAAAAGCTGCTCTCCCAGCTGGACCTGCTGGTGGACGGGCCGTTCATCGAGGCGGAGCGCAATATTGAGCTGCGCTTCCGCGGCAGCGCGAACCAGCGCGTGCTGGATGTGCCGGCCTCGCTCGCGGCCAATGCGCCCGTGTGGGCGGAGCAGTACCGGTAACGCTGCTGCGAGCGGGAGTGGGTCTGCACAAAGCGCGGATTGCTTCCCGTACAACGATATTTACGCGCCGCTAACGGCGCAGAGACGAAAAAAACCGCCTTTCGGCGGTTTTTTTGTTTATGCCTTGTCGGCGGAAGCAGATTTTTTCTTTTTGGATTTTTTCTCTTCCGGCTTTGGCTTGTCGATCGCGCAGACGAGGTGCGGCATCGCCTTGCCCTGATAGTGCTTCATGATCTCGCCGACCACCTGCATTTTGCAGGACGCGGCGACATGCAGCGAGGCGAGGTTGCCCGGCCGGATGGTCGCGATGACACGTTCCGCCCCGAGCTTGTCGAACGCATAGCGGATGGACGCCTCGGCGCATTCCTTGCCGTAGCCCTGCCGCCACAGATCGCGGCGGACGATGTAGCCGATGCCGATCGCGGTCGTATCCTTGTAAAGGTGTTCGACCAGTGGCCCCGCAAGCGCAACCAGCTCGCCGGTCAGCTTGTCGAGCGCGGCGAAATAGCCGCAGCCGTCCTCGCGGTAGCGGCGCATCATATCCGCGATCCAGTCGCAGACCTCGTCATAGGTGAAGCCGTGCTCCCAGGCGTACATGGTCTGCTCATCCTGCAGGATGGGCGAGATCAGCGCGTAGTCGTCCGCGCGCAGGCGGCGGAAGCAGAGCCGTTCGGACTCCATTTCGTAATGCTGCAGTTCTTCCATTTGCATTCTCCCCTGTAAAAGCGGTGCGGCTGACGCCGCACCGCTTTGCTTTTGCTGGCAGAGGGGCCGCGCTTCTGCGCAGCCGTCCTGTCCTTTTGATTTACTTGGTGCCGAAAATACGGTCGCCCGCGTCGCCCAGACCGGGGACGATGTAGCCGTGGTCGTTGAGCTTCTCGTCGATCGCAGCGACGAAGATCTCAACATCCGGATGCGCCTTCTGCACCGCCTCAATGCCCTCGGGCGCAGCGATCAGGTCCATCAGCTTGATGTGCTTGACGCCGCGGCGCTTGAGGCCGTCGATCGCCGCAACAGCCGAGCCGCCGGTCGCGAGCATCGGGTCGAGCAGCAGCACATCGCGGTCCTGGATGTCGTTCGGCAGCTTGCAGTAGTACTCGATCGGCTGCAGGGTCTCGGGGTTGCGGTACAGGCCGATGTGACCGACCTTGGCAGCCGGGATCATCTCCAGCATGCCGTCCACCATGCCGAGGCCGGCGCGGAGGATCGGAACCAGTGCGATCTTCTTGCCCGAGATCACATGCACGCGCGCATCTGCGACCGGGGTCTCGATGGTGATCTCCTTGAGCGGCAGGTCGCGGGTCGCCTCGTAGCACATCAGCATGGCGATCTCGCGGGTCGCCTCGCGGAATTCCTTGACGCCGGTGGTCTTGTCGCGCATCAGGCTGAGCTTATGCTTGATCAGCGGGTGATCCATTTCATGAACGGTTGCCATAATCGTAAGTCTCCTTTTATTTTCAAATTCAGGTATGCCCGGAAAGCCGTTTGAGACGCTCGCGTTCCGCCTGCGGGCGGCGCAGGTAAAACGCATCCAGCTCCTGCGGGGAGCAGGCTTTACCCGCGCGCAGCAGCGGCAATGCGGCCGCGGCCACGCCGTAGCCCGCAGCGTAGCGCAGCTCGGGCGGCGCAAGGCACAGGCCGGCGCATCTCTCCTTAAGGGTATTATAACATAGATCAGCCCCGTCTCCAACCAGAAAATACGGCGTTTCGCCGATTTCTTCGCCCAGATCGGTGAGCTTCAGCGCGCGGTCATCGCACAGGCGGCGCGGCGCGCCGTTTTCGACCGCAAACAGGGCGTTGTAGACCTGTCCGGCGCGTGCGTCCATCACGCAGCACAGGCGGCCGCCGAGCGCGCGGGCGCCCCAGGCCATCGCCTCGAGCGTGGACACGCCGATGCAGGGCTTGTCCGCGCCGAGCGCCAGCCCCTTGACCGTTGCCACGCCGATGCGCACGCCGGTGAACGAGCCGGGGCCGTGCGCGACCGCGAGCGCATCCACATCGTCCAGCGCAGCGCCGCAGTTTTTAAGCAGGCTTTCCGCCATCGGCAGCAGGGTGCGCGAGTGGGTCAGGCCGCAGTTCTGGAAGGACTGCGCGATCAGCTTTTCGTCCTCGACCAGCGCGACCGAGGCGGAAACCGCCGAGGATTCAAACGCAAGGATTTTCAATCGGACACCTCCCCAATGGCGACCATGCGGTCGTTTTCAGTATTCCCGTACGAAATATGCACGGTTTTATAGGTTTCCGGCAGGATATCCGCCGCGTTTTCGCTCCATTCGATGAGCACGATACGGCTGCCGTCCAGATATTCGTCAAAGCCGATCTCGAACAGCGCCTCGCTGTCGAGGATGCGGTACAGGTCAAAATGCGCCACGCGCCCGGCGGGCGTGTCATACTCGTTGGCGATCGCAAACGTGGGGCTGGTCACGCGGCCTTCGTAGCCCAGACCGCGCAGCACGCCGCGGGTGAACGCGGTCTTGCCCGCGCCGAGGTCGCCCGAAAACGCGACCACGTCGCCCGGGTGCAGCGATTTTGCGTATTCCGCGCCGAGGGCTTCGGTCTCCTCGGGCGAGTGGGTGGTATATTCCATCAAAACACCTTTTCTATACATTCTCTGCTTATCATACCACGGCGGGGCGTAAATGGCAAGGCGCAGCCCGGCGCGCCGCTTTACCGGTATTTTACGCGCAGGATGCCGCAGACAGTTTGGGGATTTATTGTTCCCGCGCTGCGGGGGCAGGCTGGAGCGGTAGGCGGCAGTTGCGGAGTATCGTATTCCGTGATATACTGGCAGCAAAAGCAAGGAGGGACAGGAAATGAAACGGAAAATCGTGTGGGGCGGCGCGGTGCTTGTCATCGCGGCAGTGCTGGCGTATTTCCTGTGGCCCATGCCGCTGGGCGAGGTGCTGCCGGAAGAGGAAACGATCAACGTAGTGTATATCAAACACATTCTGACGGAAAATGGAGAGGCATTGCAGGAAAGTACGGATT
>DGYFR06201__coassemble_2116_pt1 | contig 9352 bp, 10 predicted proteins | sample DGYFR06201__metabat2_high_PE_040 | metagenome-assembled genome bin DGYFR06201 | reverse complement strand
TCGGGCGCGAGATCGCGCGCCTGCTCGCGGCGCGCGGCTATGAGCTGGTGCTGTGTGCCCGGCGGGAGGACCGCCTGCGCGCGCTCGCAGCCGAGCTGCCGACCGTGTGCCATGTGATCGCGGCGGATATTGCGGACGAGCAGGAGTGCCGCCTGCTGTATCAGGCGGTGCGCGGGGATGACCTCGAGGTCGTGGTCAACAACGCGGGATTCGGCCTGTTCGGCGAGTTTACCGCCACAGATCTGGACGACGAGCTGCGCATGATCGACACGAACATCCGCGCGGTACACATCCTGACCAAGCTGGCTTTGCAGGATTTCACCGCGCGCGGGCGCGGGTATATCCTGAACGTCGCGTCCTCGGCGGGCTTTCTGCCCGGACCGCTCATGGCGACCTACTACGCGACCAAAAACTACGTCCTGCGCCTGACCGAGGCCATCCGCGAGGAGCTGCGCCGCGCGGGCAGCCCGGTCAAGGTGTGCGCGCTGTGCCCGGGGCCGGTGGACACCGAGTTCAACAAGGTCGCGGGCGTGCGGTTCGCGCTCGGCGGGCTTTCCGCCCAGCGCGTGGCGCGCGAAGCGGTGAACGGCCTGTTTGCGGGCAAGGGGATCGTGGTGCCGGGCGCAGCAATGAAAGCCATGACGCTCGGCCGCCACTTTGCGCCCGACTGCCTGCTCGCGCGCATCACCTATCACTTCCAGCACAAGAAGGGCGGCGCATGACCGCGCGCGACATCCGGCGCACGCTGCAAAGCGAGTTCGTGCGCACGCTCCGCAAGCCGTTTGTGGACGCGGTAAAGGAATATGACATGGTGCGGGCCGGGGACAGGATCGCGGTGTGCATCTCGGGCGGCAAGGACTCCATGCTGCTCGCCCTGCTCATGCAGGATCTGCAGCACACGGTGGACTTTGAGCTGGTCTTCCTCGCGATGGACCCGGGCTATGCCCCCGCCGGGCGCGCGCATCTGGAGGAGAACGCCGCGCGGCTCGGCCTCCCGCTCGAGATCTTCGAGACCAACGTGCTGCGCGTCGCGGGCAACCACGCGGCCGAGCACCCCTGCTTTCTGTGCGCCAAGATGCGGCGCGGCCACCTGTACACCGAGGCGCAGCGGCGCGGCTGCAACAAGATCGCGCTCGGCCACCACTATGACGACGCGATCGAGACCGTGCTCATGGGCCTGCTTTACGGCGGGCAGGTGCAGGCCATGCTGCCGCGCGTCAAGGCGAAAAACTACGCGGGCATGGAGCTCATCCGCCCGCTGTACCTGACGCGGGAGAAAAACGTGCAGGCGTGGGCGGATTTCTGCGGGCTGACCTTCCTGCCCTGCGACTGCCCGGCGAAAACGCGCGAAACCGACACCAAGCGCGCCGAGATCAAGGCGCTCATCGCCTCGCTCGCCGTGGGCAACCCGCAGATCGAGGCGAATATCCTCAATGCGGTCAAGAATGTGGACACCGCGAAGCTCATCGGCTGGCGAGACGAAAACGGGAAACACAGCTTCCTCGACCGGCTGTAAGCAATGAAAAGAGGGAAAACCATTGCGGTCTCCCCCTGAGGCTGTTCGAAACCACGCTTTCGCGATTGAATATCTACGCAAAAAAGTCAGGCGCATGTCCTGACTTTTTATGAATTTTGCAGCTTCCTGCAAAATTCTATCTGATGTGCGCGCCGCACGAGAGACTTTTCCGACAAGCTGACGCCCGGGCAAAAGCCCGGGCGCTGTTTTTACCCATCTCCGGTGTCTCAGCTTTTGGACTTGGGCTTTGCGAGCAGCGCGAACAGGCAGCCGAACACGATCGCCGCCGCGATGCCGCCCGCGGCGCCGGTCACGCCGCCGGTGAACACGCCGAGCAGCCCTTTTTCCGCCACCGCCTTGGCCACGCCCTTGGCCAGCGAATACCCGAAGCCCAAAAGCGGCACGGTCGCGCCCGCGCCCGCGTAATCCACCACGGGCTGATAGATGCCGATGGCCTGCAAAAACACGCCGATCACCACCAGGCTGACCAGGATGCGCGCCGGAGTCAGCTTGGTCTTGTCGATGAACACCTGACAGACCGCGCAGATCGCGCCGCCCACCCAGAAGGCGTTTATATACTCCATCCAGTTCATGCGCCGCTCCTTTCGATCACGACCGCGTGGCAGATGCCCGCGATGGGCTGGCCCTGCTGCACCGAGGTCGGGCTCATCATCGCGCCCGTGCCCGCGAACACCAGACGGCGGATCTTGCCCGCCTGCATATCGCGCAGCAGCGGCCCGCACAGCACCGCCGCCGAGCAGCCGCAGCCCGACCCGCCTGCGTGCGCGTCCTGCCCGTCGCCGAACAGCAGGCTGCCGCAGTCCGAATACACCGGGGACAGGTCGATCTTGTCCTCGCGCAGCAGGGTGAGCAGGATATCCGCGCCCACATGCCCGAGGTCGCCGGTCACAATGCAGTCGAAGTCCTTTGGTTGCGCGCCGAGGTCGGCCAGCAGCGTGGACAGGGTATCATATGCCGCAGGCGCCATCGCCGCGCCCATGTTATTCGCGTCCTTGACGCCCATCTCGACCATCTTGCCGAACAGCGCGTGCGTGATGCGGATATGCCCGCTCCCCTGCCCGCCCAGCACCGCCGCACCGGCTGCGGTGGCTGTCCATTGCGCTGTCGGGGTGCGCTGGCCGCCGTAGGCCAGCGGGAAGCGGTACTGCCGCTCCGCCGAGCAGAAATGCGAGGACGCGGACGCGACCAGACGGCGCGCCGCGCCGCCCTCCACGAGGCACGCGCCGAGCGCCAGCCCCTGCGCCATTGTCGAGCACGCGCCGTACTGCCCGAGATACGGCACGTCCGACTGCATGGATGCGAGGAACGAGCCGATGCACTGGTTGAGCAGGTCGCCCGCGAGGATCATATCAAGGTCGCCCTTTTGCAGGCCCGCCTTGTTGAGCGCGGTCTCGATCGCGGTCTTTTGCAGCTCGCTCTCGGCCAGCTCCCACGACTTCTGCCCCATGCGGTCGTCCTCGGTGACAAAGTCGAACTGCGAGCCCAGCGGGCCCTCCCCTTCTTTTTTGCCGACCGCCGCCGCGTGCGCGAGCAGGAACGGCCGGTTTTCCAGCTGCAGCGTGCGCTGCCCGATGCGGCGGATCATCCTGCGCCCCCTCCCAGCAAGACCAGCACCAGCCCGTAAACCACGCTGGCGGCAATACCGTACACCAGCACCGGCCCGGCGATCACGAACATCTTCGCCGCCATGCCGAGCACAAGGCCCTCGCTCTTGAACTCCATTGCGGGCGACACGATCGAGTTGGCGAACCCGGTGATCGGCACGATCGTGCCCGCGCCCGCGTGCTTGGCGAGCTTTTCGTACAGATGCAGGCAGGTGAGCAGCGCGCCGAGGAACACCATCGTGATCGAGGTCGCGGCGGCCGCGTCCGTGGTGTCCAGCCCGCGTCCCTGCCAGAAGTTGCTCACCGCCTCGCCCACCGTGCAGATCGCCCCGCCGAACAGGAAGGCCTTGAGGCAATCCTTCCACAGCGGGGAATTCGGGCTTTTCTGCTCGAGCATCTGCTGATATTTTTGTTTGTCCAGCTTCATGCAGTTTCTCCTCTCCGGGAGGTTTCTCCCCTGTTTTTGCTATTTTGCGCACCAAACGGGGTTTTATCCATCTGGCATTGTAAATTAGTCAGGAATTGGCTATTTTAAAAATGCCACAGTCGCTGTATCCTTGTTACCAGACAGAAACAGCAAGGGGGCAATCCACCGTGGAAACCAAGAAAAGCAAGATCACACTGTATGACATCGTTGCGGTCGGCCTGATGGCGGCTGTCGTATTCGTCGTCACCATGTTTTTATCCATCCGCATCCCGACACCTACGGGCACGACCATGATCAAGCTGGCGAACGCTTTTGTGCTGCTGTGCGGCCTGCTGCTCGGGCCGGTGCGCGGCGGGCTGGCTGCGGGGTTCGGCTCCATGCTGTTCGACCTGATGACGCCGGAATATGCGCCCGAAGCGTGGATTACGTTTATCCGCTTTTTCCTGATGGCGTGGTTGTGCGGCCTGATCGCCTATGCGGGCCATGCCGCGGCAAAGAAATTTTCGCGCAACCTGATCGCCTGCATCGTGGCGGCGGTATTCTCGTCCGTGTTCTATATGGTCAAGGGCATTGTTGAGCTGATGATCGGCGGCAGCGCGCTCGCGCCCGCGTTTGTCAGCAACATCCCCAAGCTGCTGACCTCGCCGCCGAACACCATCATTGCGGTCGTTGTGGCAATGGCGCTGCTGCCGGCGCTCAAAAAAGCGATGGACAGCACCTCCTTTTCGCGCCACCTGATGCACGGCTCCACCAACCAGTAACTGCATTGCAGCCATAACAAACAGCCGCCGGAACCAAGGTTCCGGCGGCTTTCCTGTTATTTGGAGGCTTGTTCGGCGACATAAACAATGAATTCTTCGGGCGTCGGGCGCTCACCCTTGCAGGGGATCTGACGGATGCGGTAGGACGTGAGGGCATTAGACGGGTTGTAGAACGCCCGATCGATCGCCTCCTGGATCTCCTGCCGCACCTGCTCCGCCGTGATCCCTTCCCTGCGGGCTGTTTCTTCAATTGCACGTCTGGCTTTGTCTAAGCTCATTTTTATCATCTCATATAGTAGTATTATTATATAATTATATTATCGAATAATAGAATTGTCAACCGCATATATATGTTTTAGGGTATATATGAGGTGAAGTCTATGAGCAGCATCCGCCTGACCTTAAAGGAAGTGCTAGAGCAGCGCGGTATTACGCGCTATGAATTGAGCCAGCGTACGGATATCAAATATCCGATCGTCGATAAATATTACAAGAACAAAGTCGTCCGCTATGACAGCGCGCTGCTGCTGAAAATGTGCGTCGCGCTCGACTGCGGGATCGAAGATCTGATCGAAGTGATCAAGTGATATAAGCTCCGCTGTTTCAAACAAGACAAAAAGACCGCCCAGATGGGCGGTCTTTTTATTATCCGAGTCTCTCCTTGCGCTCGCGGCCGTCGCGCAGCAGCGCGGTCAGGGTCTCGCGGTCGCCCGCGCGGATCGCGCGGCGGTATTCGTCCAGATGGCCGATGATCTCGTCGATCTCGCGCGCCAGCGGCTCGGCGTTGCACAAAAACAACTCGCTCCACATGGTCTCGTTGAGCTTGGCCACGCGGGTCAGGTCCTTGTAGCTGCCCGCCGAGTAGCCGTTATGCTTGTCCGCTTCCGGGCTTTTGATATACGCCGAGGACACGACATGCGCCAGCTGCGAGGTGAACGCGATCATCCTGTCGTGCTGCTCTGCCGAGCAGCGCACGGTCTGGCCGAAGCCGAGCGACATGAAGTAGGCTTCAAGCTGCTCGAGCACTCGCTCGGTGCTGCTTGCGGTCGGTACGAAGATCATGCTCGCCCCGTCGAACAGGGTCGGCAGGGAGAAATCCAGGCCGGAAAACTCGCGGCCCGCCATCGGGTGCCCGCCGACAAAATGCACGCCCGCGTCGAGCGCGGCCTGCTCGAGCCGGTCGACCATGAACTGCTTGACGCCGACCATGTCGACCACCACGCAGCCCTTTTTCATCTTGGGCATATTCTCCAGCAGCCAGTCGACCGTCGCCTGCGGATACAGGCCGATGATGACCAGGTCAGCTTCCTTATACAGCGCCTCGGTCGCGATCGCGTCGATCGCGCCGTCCGCAAGCGCCTGCTCCGCGGTGCGGCGGGTGCGGTTCCAGCCGAGCACGCGGCTGAGCGTGCGCGTTTTGATGGCCTTTGCCATCGAGCCGCCCATCAGGCCGAGGCCGGCAATGAGTACGGTGTCGAACATGGTTGGTCCCCCTTGTTTTATGGTTTTACTTGACTAAATTGTATCGTGCGGGGCGGGCTTTGTCAATGGAAAAGGCGGCCGGATGAACCGGCCGCCTTATATTATTCTGCTTTCACCAAGTAGGTAAAATCGGTTTTGCTGCCATCTGAAGTGGGAATGCTGATCGTTAATTTGAATTCATCAGACAGGCTATTTGCTTCGACAGGAATATCCAGATAAGATCTCCGGGTTTCTTTAGCACCAACCGACAGCAGCAAATTGTTGCTGGCACCGCGCTGCCATTCGTTGGCTGGAATGGTTTGCATACTTCCGTCAATATCTCTGATCTTTTTTTCCGGATCTACCATATATGCGCCTTCCTCCAAGGGTGTTTCTGCGCGCGAGTAAGCTACGCCATCATATTCCACAGAAGCGAACGAACCATCGTGGAACTCCGCAGAAGCGCGATCCAGGTTCGTCACCGTGTAAGTGAAAGCGGCAAAGGTATGCCCTTTGGGCGCAACATACGGATTGTCGGAATCTTGCTGCGCATCAAATTCCTTCGGTAGAAAATAATTTTCATCTACAGTATTGTCCAGAGCAATTGCTAATGCAGCAGAATCCAAGGTAAAAGAGAAAATATCGGTTGATACAGTATCGCCTACTGCAGCATACTGCTCCTCGGAAACCTCGGACGGGATATCCCCATCAGAGGAAGCGCTGGCTTGCTCCGTTTGCGTACCGCCGCACGCCGCCAGCGAGAACAGCATACAGCCTGCCAGCAGTAACGCTATGATCTTTCTCATTTTTGCCCGCCTCCTGTAATATAATTACATATTTAATGATAGCATATTGCAATGTGCTTTGCAATATATCGTCAATCTTTCATGTGTACCGATCGAGCGGTGGCGAAAAATGCAAAGCGAGCCTCTGCGAAGCAAGCGGCGCGGCGAGCCGCAATGACCTGCTTCACGCGCGCTACGCACGAAGGATTTTTTTGACAGACTGTGACAGGCTGGCAATGCCAGCCTGTTTTTCTATTTCTTCGGCCTTGGGTTGACCCGGCAGATATGTTTCCAGAGCGGCGTGATCCGGCAGAATACGAACACGATCAGCGCCCCGGCGAGGTTCAAAATCAAATCGTCCACGTCGCACGAGCCCGCGCCGGTGTACACCTGCGCGACCTCGACCGCGGTGATGCCGAGGATGAGCGTGGCTGTGAAAAAGAAGATGCTCCGCTGCCAGCGGAACAGCGCGGGCAGCAGCACGCCGAGCGGCGCAAACGCCACGAGGTTGCCCAGCAGATTGAGGATCACGAGCCGCAGCGAGATGTTGCCGTAGCCGTAGGCGATGAGGTAATTTTTGACGGTGCGCAGCGGCTCGAGGTTGATCGCCCCGTAATCCACGCCGAGGTGGAAGCCGCGGCCAAAGGCGTTGTCGAAGAACAGAACATTCGCCAGCACCCATAAGTAGTACCAGAACAGCAGCATCATGTAATCGTGCCGCCGCGTGCCGCGCGCGCCCTTGGGCACGCCGTAAAACAGCGACACGCCGAGCAGGGCGGAGAATCCCGCAGCAAACGCGATTTTCCATTCCGGACCCACGATGTAGCCGGGCGCCAATTCATAATACAGGTTAAAGCAGAGCAGGACAACGGTCAGCACCGCCGCCAGCCTGCGGACAAAGGTTTTCAAAAGGGTATTGCTCCTTTGTGGAAGGATTTCGCCTGTTTGGCGGAGGGGGATGCCCGCTTCCGGCGGGCGGGGATAGCCCCGACGGGGCTGCGCCGTAGGGACGCGCACTGCGCGCCCAATGGGGGTGTTGGCCCAACAGGGCGAAGGCGTGCCCGTACTTCATGGGCTGGAATGCGGCCTGCGCGGCCGCACTGCGCACAAGAGGGGGCGCTTCGCCCCCTCTTGCGAATCACCCCCCGCCGGGGGATGTACGCGGGTGCCCGCGACCGCAAACAAATTTGTCCACATACTGTGGAAAAATTTGATTTGCGACAACGTCGCGGCAGTTGCGTTTTTTCGCCTGACCCCGGGGGCGGGAGTGCTGACGATGTGAGGCCCTCGCCTGTTGTTTCCGTGAAGGCGACGCTCCGGCCGGGTGCAGTGCGAGCGCGGGGTGCGCGCCCCTACAGGGGGACGCAGCGTTTGGCGCGCCGAAGTCGTGGCCCAAGCCAGTTTGGCGTGCCGAGGTCGTCGCGCCCTACGAGGTGGCAGCAGTGAACGGTACGCGCGCCTCTGGGGTGGCATCCATTCCGCTTACCCTGACAAGGCAAATGGGTGGCAGCCGGAAAGCGTCACTTACTCTTGCGCGCGCAGCGCGCCCTGAAGGAAGGGGTGGTGATTCGCAAGAGGCAGGGGGAACCTTGGTTCCCCCTCCTCTTGTGTGCCTGCGGCGCACAGCCGCGAATATGCCGTTATGATTTGGCATACACGGCGCGCCGAGGTCGTGAACCAAGCCAGTTTGGCGCGCCGAGTCGTCGCGCCCTACGAAATTGCACGTCAATTCACCTTCTCGCGCCCTACGGAATATGGACGACACGCCGCGCAGGCCACAATTTCAGCCCGTGACGGGCAAGCACACACAGCTCACAGTGACATCATATCCCCGGGCGCGAATTGCGCGCCCCTACGGCAAAGCGCATTGCACTACCCTGCACCCACCGGGTGCTTTCTTACAGGCTCTCCGCCTCGGAAAGCCACAGCGCCGCGCACGCGTCCGACGGCATGCGCCAGTCGCCGCGCGGAGACAGCGTGACCGTGCCGACCTTGGGGCCGTCCGGCAGGCAGGAGCGCTTGAACTGCTGGGTAAAGAAGCGGCGGACAAAGGTCACGAGCCACTTTTTGATCGTCGCGTCGTCGTACACGCCTGCAAAGGTTTTGCGCGCGATGCGGTAGATCTTGCGCGGCGGATAGCCGAAGCGCAGCATATAATACAGGAAAAAGTCGTGCAGCTCGTACGGGCCGACCAGATCCTCGGTCTTCTGGCTGATCTCGCCGTCCTTGGGCGGCAGCAGCTCGGGAGACACCGGGGTGTCGAGCACATCGTACAGCACGTCCGACAGCTCGCCCATCGTGCGGTCGGCCTCGTAGGCCACCAGATAGCGCACCAGCGTCTTGGGGATGGACGCGTTGACGCCGTACATGCTCATATGGTCGCCGTTGTAGGTCGCCCAGCCGAGCGCGAGCTCGGACAGGTCGCCCGTGCCGACCACCATGCCGCCTGTTTTGTTCGCGAGGTTCATCAGCACCAGCGTGCGCATACGCGCCTGCCCGTTCTCGAAGGTGACCGAGAGATCGTCCTTGGACTGGCCGATATCGCTGAAGTGCTGGTCGACCGCGGCCTTGATGTCCACGGTCTCGAGCGTTACGCCGTAAGCATCCGCGAGCTTTTCCGCGTTGCCCTTTGTGCGCGCGGTCGTGCCGAAGCACGGCATGGTGACCGCAAGGATGCCCTTGCGGTCCAGACCCAGCATATCGAACGCATGCACGAGCACGATCAGCGCGAGCGTGGAGTCCAGCCCGCCCGACAGGCCGACGACCGCGGTCTTTGC
>DGYFR06201__coassemble_2098_pt1 | contig 9423 bp, 7 predicted proteins | sample DGYFR06201__metabat2_high_PE_040 | metagenome-assembled genome bin DGYFR06201 | reverse complement strand
ACACCCCGTTCTTCAACAACTACCGTCCCCAGTTCTACTTCCGTACCACCGACGTTACCGGCGTTATCACCCTGCCGGAAGGCACTGAGATGTGCATGCCGGGCGACAACGTTGAGATGGACGTTGAGCTGATCACCCCGATCGCTATCGAGGAAGGCCTGCGTTTCGCTATCCGTGAGGGTGGCCGCACCGTAGGTTCCGGCGTTGTTACCAAGATCAACGCTGACTAATTTCGCATAGCGCGGAAAGCGTATTTTGTACGACAGAGTTCCCATGCCCTTTTGGGCATGGGAACTTTTTTCATGGGTATCGCAGCGCACCTTGTGACAGACTAAGGCCGAGGAGGGATGCTGTGATGAAACAGAACGAGTATACGCAGGCGCAGGCGGATTCTGCACGCAAGAGTTTTGAGTGGATGGCGCGCAGCAAGCCGAGCGTGGCCGCGCGGAGCGGCGGGCAGGAGGAAGAGGACGGTGTACCGTCCGGCATTGCGCTGCCGCCGCACGAGCGCGACTGCGGCCGGTCGCATCCGATGCGCGGCACGAACAGCGAGGACCTGACCGAGTGGTGCACGAAGCACCAGACCTGAGGCAGGGCATGGGGACCGCCGGAGCCCGTTCCGGCGGTCTTTGTGCGCGCGTATCGTTTTACTTTCTGCGCGGTCTGTGATATAATAACCCAAAGATGTGTGTCATGCGACTTGCTGTATAGCGATGCCGCCCGCGGCGCATGACCGATAAACTGCCTGCCTCTCGGCAGGATCATTCCCGCAAAACAGGAACCGTATTCGTTGGCGCTGCATAGCCTGAAGACAGGAGGGGAGTCTCATGTCTGTTTTTTGGCAGTCCGTGCTCGCGGTGTTTGCCGCTGTTGGATTTTATGCGCTGCTGCACACGGTTTATGAGCTGATCAGTGCGCGCGTGCTGCGTATGCACGGCTCGGCGGAGCTGACGCTGTACGGCGACGGCTGCGATGCGGCGAGCGAGCAGCTGATCCGGGTGGCGCTGCGCATCCGGCGGCAGTACCTGCCCGGGCTCTCGATCACCTTTGTGGAGATCGGCAGCGGGCAGGGGCAGAACGTTGCCAAACATATGGCGGCGCGGCAGGATTTTATGTATCTGGAATAACAGGAAGAGGAACGGTGGAGCGTGGACGAGAGAGAATATGTATTGATACGCGGCACGGTGGAGCAGATCGTTTTCTACAACGAGGAAAACGGCTATGCCGTGCTGCGTCTTGCGTCCGATAACGGTGCGGAGGTGACGGCGACCGGCACTTTCCCCAACATCGGGCTGGGGGAGGAGGTCACGCTGACCGGGTTCTGGGTCACGCACCCGTCCTATGGCGAGCAGTTCGCGACCGAGCAGTTTGAGCGCCGCCTGCCCTCGACCGTGCGGGGCATTGCGGAGTATCTGGGCTCGGGCCTGCTCCGCGGCGTGGGCCCCAAGCTCGCGGCGCGCATTGCGGAGAGGTTCGGCGAGGACACCTTTGACGTGCTTTCATCCGAGCCCGAGCGATTGACCGCCATCCGCGGCATCACAGAGAAAAAGGCGCGCGAGATCGGCCGCCAGTTCGTCGAACAGAGCGAAATGCGCCTGCTGATGGACTTCCTCAGCGAACACCGCCTGCCGGTCGCGCTCACGCCGCTGCTGTATAAGCGCCTGCATGAGAGTGCGATCGACGCGCTGTGCGAAAACCCCTATCTGCTCTGTGACCCGTACTACGATGTGGACTTCAAGCTCGCGGATGGGTTGGCGATGGAGCTCGGGCTGTCCATGCTCTCGGACGAGCGCGCGGACGCGGGCGTGCTGTACACGCTGATTTTCAATCTGGACAACGGACACACCTTTATTCCCGTGGAAAAGCTGACCCACGTCGTCTGCACGCTGCTCTCGGACGACGACGTGGTCTTTGATGAGGAGCGCGCGCTGGCCAGCATCGACCGGCTGGCCGCGTCCGGCAAGCTGGTGCGCGAGCACATCGCAGGGCGCGACGCGGTCTATCTGCGCGGGATGCACGACGCGGAGACCTACCTCGCAGATATGCTCGGCAAGATGGCGGAGCGCAATTATGAGTACGATTTCGACGTGGACGAGCTGCTGGGCGCGCTGCTGGAGGGCGGCGAATTCCCGTATTCGGAGAAGCAGAAGCAGGCGATCTCGTGCGCCGCGCGCAACGGGCTGGTCATCCTGACCGGCGGGCCGGGCACGGGCAAAACGACCACCGTGCGCGGCATTTTGCAGGTGTTTGAGGCGCTCGGGCTGAACACGCTGCTCGCGGCGCCGACCGGCCGCGCGGCAAAGCGACTGTCCGACCTGACCGGCATGGAGGCCAGGACCATCCACCGCCTGCTCGAAGCCGGCTTTGCGGTCGGCGGACGCATCGGCTTTGCGCGCAACCTGACCAATCCGCTCGAGTGCGATGCGGTGATACTGGACGAGGTCTCGATGGTGGACATCACGCTCATGCAGGCGCTGATCGAGGCGCTGCCGCACGGCGCGCGACTCGTGCTCGTCGGCGATGCGGACCAGCTGCCGCCGGTCGGGCCGGGCAACTTCCTGCGTGATATCATCGGCTCGCACCGCGTGCCGACCATTGGCCTGACCGAGATCTTCCGGCAGGCGCAGCAGTCGGATATTGTTATGAACGCACACGCGGTCAACGCGGGGCAGATGCCCGTGCCGTCGCATGCGGACGGGGACTTTTTCTGGCTCAAACGCACCGACCCCGCTTCGGTGATCGAGACCGTGGCGCAGCTCTGCGCGACCCGCCTGCCGAACCATTATGGCTTTGTGCCGTCGCAGATCCAGGTGCTCTCGCCTGCCAAGCGGCAGGGGAGCGGCACGATCGCGCTCAACCGGAGGCTGCAGGAGGTGCTCAACCCGCCGTCCGAGGACAAGCTGGAAAAGCGCTTCGGCGACTGGGTCTTCCGCGAGGGCGACCGCGTCATGCAGGTGCGCAACAACTACGACATCGTCTGGGAGCGCAGCGAGGACGGCGAGCAGGGCACGGGGGTGTTCAACGGCGACGTGGGCGAGATCGTGCGCCTGTTCCCGCAGCAGGAGTGCATGGTCGTGCGGTTTGACGACCGCATTGCGACCTATACTTACGATATGCTGGGCGAGCTCGAACTGGCCTACGCGGTCACGGTGCACAAATCCCAGGGCAGCGAGTTCGACGCGGTCGTGCTCGCCCTGTCGGACGGCCTGCCGCGCCGTCTGCTCACGCGCAACATCCTGTATACCGCGATCACGCGCGCCAAGCAGCTGCTGGTCATCGTCGGCAGCGCGGACACGGTTGCCTATATGGTGAACAACAACCAGAAGGGGCGGCGCTACAGCGCGCTCAAGGCGCGCATGCGGGCGGAGAACGCGCCGGATGCGCCGGTTATCCCGCAGATCTGAGCGCAGGATGCACCGCAGCGTCAATAAATTCTCAAATAGCCTTGAAAAGATAAGGATGGTTGCGGTATAATAGTAATACTGCAAACTGACGGCTACGAAATGAAAAGGATGAATCAAAAATATGGCTTCGTTTCTGGAAACACTAGCGAGAAAGTTCTCGCTTTTCTCGAGCGATATCGGCATTGACCTCGGCACCGCGACCGTGCTGGTTTACGTCAAGGGCAAGGGTGTTGTGCTCAACGAGCCCTCGGTCGTCGCGGTGGACAAGGTATCGGGCAAGATCCTGTCGGTCGGCGCGGAGGCGCAGAAGATGCTGGGCCGCACGCCGGGCAACATCATCGCCATCCGTCCGCTGCGCGAGGGCGTCATCTCGGACTATGAGATGACCGAGCGCATGATCAAGGAATTTATCCGCAAGGTGCAGGGCTTCCGTCTGTTCAAGCCCAACGTGGTCATCTGCGTGCCCTCGATCATCACCGAAGTCGAGGAGCGCGCGGTCATCGACGCGGGCACGCAGGCGGGCGCCAAGCGCGTGTTCCTGATCGAGGAGCCGGTCGCAGCGGCGATCGGCGCGGGCATCGACATCGCAAAGCCGAACGGCAATATGGTGGTCGACATCGGCGGCGGTACGACCGACGTCGCGGTCATCTCGCTCGGCGGCATCGTGGAATCCACCTCGATCAAGATCGCGGGCGACAAGTTCGACGAGGCGATCGTCAAGTATGTCCGCCGCAAGCACAATGCGCTCATCGGTGAGCGCACCGCGGAGCAGATCAAAAAGACCATCGGCTGCGTGTACCCGCGCACCGAGGAGGTCTCGATGGAGGTCAAGGGCCGCTGCCTGATGACCGGCCTGCCGCGCACCTTTACGGTAAACTCCACCGAGATCCTGGACGCACTCGAAGAAGTCAGCGCCTCGATCGTCGAGGCGATCCACTGGGTCATCGAGCGCACGCCCCCGGAGCTGACCGGCGATATCTCGACCAACGGCATCGTTATGACCGGCGGCGGCTCGCTGATCTGGGGCTTTGATAAGCTGGTCGCCTCCAAGACCGGCATCCCGACCCATGTTGCGGACGAGGCGGTCTCCTGCGTGGCATACGGCACGGGCAACTGCCTCGAGAACCTCGCGGGCATGCAGGACGGCACGATGAACCTGTCCCGCCAGCGCGAAATGATGAAGTGACTTCGTTTGCAGGCGCGCCTGCAAGCGAACGTGGGATGTGCCGCGCAGGGGCGTGGAGGCAGCGCATTTCCGAGCATCCCTGCATCGGCACCCAAACACCCGCCGCAAGACGGGTGTTTTTGATGGGAGGCTGAACGATATGGGCCTGTTTGATTGGAACCGGGACGACGACGTTAAGGAAGCGCGGCCGGAGCCCAATCCGCTGTATCAGTCGCAGGAGGCGTATGAAGCACGCCGCCGGGCCTTTGAGGCGTACAAGCCGATCCGTCTGCACGATGCAGGGGGCGGCGCGTGGTGGCTTGCGGCGGCAGACGGCGCTGTGGTGCTGTTCCCGCTGCACGAGCGGAACGGCACGCCGAAGGAAACGCTGGACGCCGCGTGCGAGATCCGCATCCCGCTGGAACAGGCGGATGTGCGCCGGATCGAGGAGGCGCGCACGCCCATCCGCACGGAGGGCATTTTCACAGTCTACGAAAAGCCGGAAGTGCACATCGGGCTGAACGTGCCCGGGCATGGGCGCATGGCTTTGACCGCGGATCAGACCGAGCGCGCGATCCCGTACCTGATGGAGCGCGGGCTTGCCCGCTTCCGCGCCGTGTATGACCTTGTGGAGTGCACGGGGCCGGTGTTTGATATCCGGTGCAGTCAGGGCGGCGAGCTGTTCCCAAAGGGATATACATCGATGCAGGTGTTCCGCGATGCGGACGACCTGATTTTTGTACATAACAAGCGCAATATCTACGGCGGCGGGGAGAAAACGGTCGCGATTGGCCGCCTGCCGGCAGCAGCGGTGCGGTTTTACCGGCTGTGCGGCGGCGTGCGCACCGAGACGCGCGTCTCCGGCGGCGGGGTGAGCATTGACCGGAGCGCGGTGTTCTGGGGCGATTTCCGGCATATGTTTTCTTTGAACGCCCATGCGGATATGATGGAGGACGCGATTTCTACAACGCCGATCCGGACAGAGCAAGTCGAGCACGATGAGCGCTATGTCGAGCTGTGCATCCGTATGGACGGCAAGACCTATGACCTGCAGTTCTCGCCGGACAGCCTTGCGGCGTTCGATGCGATGGTGCCGGAAAAGGACTTTGACGAAGCGGCGCTGTCCGACCGCCAGCCGACACCGGCCGAGCAGATCGCTGTTCTGGCGGGTTTATGCGAAAAAGGCTGGGTAAGCCGCGCGGAGTTTGAACAGGCGAAAGCCCGGCTGCTCGCGCAGATTTGAGGAGGATCATGACCGAACAGGAAAAATACATGAAGGCTGCGCTGCGTCTGGCGCATAAGGCGGCGGATGAGGGCGAGGTACCCGTCGGCGCGGTGGTCGTGTGCGAGGGGAAGATCGTCGGCCGCGGCCGCAACCGGCGCGAGACCAAAAAGGACGCGCTGCACCATGCGGAGATCGAGGCGATCGGCAAGGCGTGCAAAAAGCTGGGCGGCTGGCGGCTGCACAAGTGCGATCTGTATGTGACGCTCGAGCCCTGCCCGATGTGCGCGGGCGCGATCATCAATTCCCGCATCAAAACCGTGTATTACGGTGCGCCCGACCCCAAGGCCGGCTCCTGCGGTACACTGGTCAACCTGTTCGAGCTGCCCTATAACCACAAGCCTGCGGTCGTCTCCGGTGTGATGGAGGAGGAATGCGCCGCGGTGCTGCGCGATTTCTTCCGTGCCCTGCGGCAGAGGCGCAAGGAGGAGCGAAAGCTGCGGGCGGCACAGCCCGCAGACGGGCAGCAAAGCTGATACAGGTGAAAACAGACGCCTTGCGCCGTTTCCGGACAACCGGCACGGGCGTTTGACATAGATAGTAAGCTGAAAAACAAGGGGTAAGAAAGCAATGCAAAGAGAAAGACTCGGCTCGCGCCTTGGCTTCATCCTGCTTTCCGCGGGATGCGCGATCGGTGTGGGCAACGTATGGAAGTTCCCGTGGCTGGTAGGCCAGTATGGCGGCGGCGCGTTTGTCGTCTGCTACATCATCTTCCTGCTCATCCTCGGCCTTCCGATCATGACGATGGAATTTGCGGTCGGCCGCGCGAGCCAGAAAAGCCCGGTGCGCGCGTATCAGGCGCTGGAAAAGCCGGGTACCAAATGGCATATCCACGGCTACATCGCGCTGATCGGCAACTATCTGCTGATGATGTTCTATACCACGGTATGCGGCTGGATGCTGTACTATTTCTATCAGATGGCGGCCGGCAAATTTGAGGGGCTGGATACCGCAGGCGTAGAGGCTGCGTTCCCCGAAATGCTCAGCCAGCCGGGGGTCATGGCCATCTGCATGGTGATTGTCGTTGTTGCGGGCTTTTTAATCAACTCGTTCGGCCTGCAGAGCGGCCTGGAGCGCGTAACCAAAGTGATGATGCTGGCGCTGCTGGCGATCATGGTCATCCTGGCAATCAACAGCATCATGACCGAGGGCGCATCTGAGGGTCTTAAGTTCTACCTCGTGCCCAATCTGGACAATATGCGCGAGGCGGGCATCACAAGTGTCATCGTTAATGCGATGAACCAGTCGTTCTTCACGCTGTCGCTCGGCATCGGCGCGATGGCGATCTTCGGCAGCTACATCGGCAAGAGCCGCGCGCTGTTCGGCGAGGCAGTTAACGTGGCGATCCTGGATACCTTTGTAGCGTTTACTTCGGGTCTGATCATTTTCCCGGCGTGCTTTGCCTTCGGTGTTGCGCCGGACAGCGGCCCGAACCTGATCTTTGTCACCCTGCCGAATATTTTTAACCACATGGCGCTGGGCCGCCTGTGGGGCACGCTGTTCTTTGTCTTCATGGCCTTCGCGGCATTCTCGACCGTACTGGCCGTATTCGAGAACATCATGTCCTGCTGGATGGATATGACTGGCTGGAGCCGCAAAAAGGTTGCAGTCATCAACATGGTTCTGATCATTCTGCTGTCCCTGCCCTGTGTGCTGGGCTATAATGTCTGGTCGGGCTTCCAGCCGTTCGGCGAAGGCTCGGCGATCCTCGACCTTGAGGACTTCCTGGTCTCCAACATCTGGCTGCCGCTCGGCTCGCTGGTTTACCTGCTGTTTTGCACCACCCGCTACGGCTGGGGCTGGAAGAACTTCAAGGAAGAGGCGAACGAAGGTGGCGGTCTCAAGATCCGCAACTGGATGCGCTTTTATGTCAGCTACATCCTGCCCCTGATCGTGATCGCGCTGTTCGTGATCGGCATCAAGGACAAGTTTTTTCCCTGAAATCTCTTGAAAAAAGGGGAGCGATACGGTATAATACATATCGTCGCTTCCCCGATTTGCCGGTGTGATGGAATTGGTAGACGTAGTGGACTCAAAATCCACCGCTGGCGACAGCGTACCGGTTCGAGTCCGGTCACCGGCACCAAACAAAACCCCCGTATTCTTCGGAATACGGGGGTTTTTGCAACTTTTTTGGGGAAAATAAAAATGAACATTTTGTATGTTTTCTTAGTTTGGTGTTTATTTGGTGTTTATTAGACGCCGACACGTCTGCAGCATACGGCCTGCGTGAGCGTGTTTTCGAGCGCTTCTGCGGCTGCAGCTTCGACCGATTGCAGGGAATGGGCATACAGGTCACCGGTGATACCGATGGAAGAATGCCCAAGGTGCGAGGATACAGCCTTGACGCCAGCCCCTTCGGCAATCAGCAAAGTAGCATTCGTGTGTCGTAAAGAATGTATGGTAACCGGAGGCAGATCTGTTTGATGGATAAACGTATGAAAGCGGTGTGTTAGTGAATTCGGATTCATAGGCGCACCATCCCAACGGGTAAAGATCCGGTCATGTTCCTGCCAGCAGTCGCCCAAGCGAAGACGATTCTGCATCTGCACAGCATGATGCTGCCGAAGCAAAGTGAGCGCAGTATCTGTAAGCTTGAGAACCCTGCGGGAATGATAGGTCTTGGTTTCATCCGTGAATACGCCCTTACCAGCCACATACTGACTGGTGCGCCGAATACTGAGCAGACCTGCTTGAAAGTCGATATCCTTCCACTCAAGTCCGAGCAACTCACTGCGCCGCAACCCGGTATACAACAGGAGCGTAATCATACAACGCATATCCTCGGGTTCATTCTGCAACAGCTCAAGCAGGTGTGCAACTTGCTCAAGCGTCAAGTATTGCGCTTCCTTTCGTTTCCGTTTTGGTGGTGCGACGCGTTCACAGGGGTTGGCAAAAATTACTTGCCATTGGACGGCGGTAGAAAGCACAGAAGAAATAAAGCGATGGTAGTGTTGAAGAGTGTTCCCGGACAGGCAGGACTCCTGCTTGGGAACTTCAAACAGTCGAGTGATCGGTTGATGCAGTGCTGCCACAAGGAGCGTTGCATTTTTGTGTCGGAGTCCGGCACCGTTGATTACTTTGGAGGTGCGTCCGCGCGTCCAGCCGCAGAGTTTGTCTACAGCCACTGTCGTCAAACTAGCCCTTTCTATGAATTCCTTCAATTTGGGTTTGGCATGGTATGACTGGTTGGCGCGTACGCCGGGCTGGGCAAGTGTATTATAGAATGACATCAAATGATGTGGCTGTAGTTTTGCGAGCGGAATATGACCGATGACAGCATATGTTCGACCGGTCAGCTTGCGGTATCCAGCAACCGTAGTGGGACGCAGTTGCTTTTCTGCATATTCCTTAAACCACAATTCAGCAAAGTCCGCAAATTGAATATTGCCGTCCAACACCTGTCCGGTGCGGACTTTTTCTTCAAATAATACAGCCTGCCGGTTGACTTCTTTTTGAATCTGTTTATTGGTCATACCATCAGGCGGGGTCCATGTCATCGTGTGACGGATCTGCTTGCCGGACAGATCGTAGCCGCTGGAAACTGTGATTTTGTAGCTTGTTCCGCGCTT
>DGYFR06201__coassemble_1823_pt1 | contig 10449 bp, 11 predicted proteins | sample DGYFR06201__metabat2_high_PE_040 | metagenome-assembled genome bin DGYFR06201 | reverse complement strand
TCCTCAATGGTGACAGAGTTAGAGGCGTAAATGCCGCAGCTATTCCCGCCAGCTTTCCCGCTCGCGGCGTTAAGGGTGCCGTCCTCAATGGTGACAGAGTTAGAGGCGTAAATGCCGCAGCTATTCCCGCCAGCTTCCCCGCTCGCGGCGGTAACGCTGCCGCCGTTGATGGTGACAGCACCACTGGCGCAAATGCCGTAACTGGCCGCGGACGCGGACTCGCCTGTGACGGTAACAGTACCGCTGTCAATGGTGATCGTGCCGTTAGCGTAAATGCCGCAGCTGTTGCCATGCTCAGTAGGCCCACCATAGACCGTCAAAGAGGCGCCGTCCTCGCCGCTTATGGAGAGGCTGCCGCTGCCCAGATTGATGCCGCAGCTGGCGGCAGTTCCGTTGCCCGGCGCGTCAACGGTGTTCTCGCCCACCAGCACAAGGTTCATGTTGCCGGACGCGAGGTAAACGGCGATTTTCTCATTGCTTTTGTCGGAATATTCCTCTGCTTGCTGAATCGTCGCGTTCCGAAGCGTCAGGGTGCTGCCGTCCCACATGACGTTGTAGTTTTCGGCGGTTGCACCATTTGTTGTGACGGTGCCGGTGGTTGCGTCCGTTGTGGCGTAAACAACTGGGTTATCTTGTGTGTTCGTCAATGCCACGCCGCCCACCTCGATTGTGCCATACGCAGTCGCGCCCGCCGCCAGCGCCGCGGCGGGCAGCAGCCACAGGCACAAAAGCACTGCAAAAAGTCGTTTTCTCATGTTCACTTGTCCTCCTTCGCAGGTTTCTTTTTGTTCCGATCCCGGTATTTGATGCACAACACGGTGATCACAACGGCCGCGGTAAAGGAGATCACCCCTACCAGCACATAGCCGCCCACGTCCTCGTGCAGCAGGATCGCGCCATACACAGACAGCGCAGCGGTGCGCCCGGAACCGGCAAACGCGCCCATCGTTCCGACCAGCGAAACCGACAGGAGCAGGCACAGGGCGGACAGGCCGCAAAGCGCGCGCGTTTTCTGCCTGCGCCGTTTCTGCCGCACGCGTTTCTTGACCAGTCCGATACGGGTAGCCGTATTATACATTCCCATTGGCCTCCTTTCCGAAAGACCGGCCCCCAAAAAAGCCTTTCACTTATATAGGTACAAAAACCTGCAAAAACTCTCACCTGAAAATTCGTTTTTTCAAAAATTTTTGGGTCACAAAAAAAGAGCTGCCATCTGGCAGCTCAATGCGTGTTTTCTGTTTCGTTTTCCGTCTGGCCGGGAAGCGATGAAAGGCATTTTCCCGCGATCTTTCCCAGCGCCACGGCCAGCACAGGCAGGGCGTAAGCCACATACTGCACCCAGCCGCCGTAGGCGATCAACAGGTTGTAAATGCCGTGAAAGATCACGGCGCCCCCCAGCAGGCCGCAGGTTCCGGCCACTTTCAGCCACCCGCGCCGCCACACATACGCAAGCCCAAACCCCACGATGGCCCCGCAGACGATGTGCATAGCCCCTGTGCCAAAGCCCCGTATCAGCAGAAAACCGAGGTGTTCCGCGCCGTGCTGGATCAGATAGCAGATATTTTCAAAGGTGGCAAACCCGGCGGCAATGGTGAGGACGGCGGGACGGATCTGCTCCGGCTCGGGCTCGAATACCAGCAGATAAAAGAGCAGGGGCAGGAGCTTGATGACTTCCTCCACCACCGGAGCGATCTCCGCCGTGGCGTTGAACACGGTTGCGCCGTAGAGGGCGGCAAAAAAGGTGTTCACATAGGCCGCCACCAGACAGGCTCCCATGCCCGCAAAGGCAAAGAGGAAAAAGCGGAGATATTTCCTCCCCATGCAGAGGGCGGCCACCAAAAGCGGGGCGGCAACGCACACAAAGACATTTTCAATATAGGTCATGCCCGCACCGCCTTTCTCACCGCCGGGAACAGCGCAAGGATCGAGGCCGTCACGGCAAAATCAAACCAGAAGTAGGGATTTGCCAGCGTGTCGCCCGCCCAGGGATAGCTGGACAGCCACAGGCCGTTTTCCAGAACAATATAGCCGATCATCACAAGGTGGAAAAGCCGCTTGCTTTGATCCGGCTTCGGCTGTTTGCTTTGCCAGGCAAGGCCCCGTATGGCACGCCAGAGCATGACGGCCATCAGCGCGCCGACGATCAGGTTATAAAATACGTCACCGATGCTGATATAGTACGCCGTCAATGGGATTTCGATCCCCAGCGCAAGCCACGGCAGACGGCTCCTCGGCGTGTGCTCCTCTTTGTCCGCAAGGCTGTATTGCAGCAGGAGCAAAAAGAGAAAGCAGCTGATCCACCCGATGTCCGACACATAGAACATGGGCGGCGTGTCCGTGACAAGAAGAGCATAGAGCAGCCAATAAAGCAGACCGAACCCGAAACAGCCGTAAAAGCAGCAGAGCAGGAAATAGGGCTGCCTGCGGCTTCGCAGATAGAATACCCCGGACAGGACACAGCCGGACAGGGCGGCCAGCAGCTGCGTCAGGTTGTCAATGAGCTCTGCCATCGCCGTCCCCCGTTTCCTCATCCTTTTTCTGAAAGGCTTTGAGCCCAAAGCACAGGACGGTCACGCACACGCCCAGCACAAAGGCCAAAAGTCCGATGATGATATAGCCAGCGGCGGCGCTGCCGCTGAAAATACTCGCTGTCGTTGCATATCCGGCGTAGTCTCCGACGAGCAGCTTTTCCGAAATGCCGGGCATGGCAAAGGCCGCGCCCACGATCACGGCAAGGCAGGCCGCCACCGAGGACAGCGCCACAATGCGGTTTTTCCGCTGCCGCTTCTGCCGCTCGATCTGCGCTACACGCCGCTTGACAGCGGCCACCCGTTCTTCAGTACTCCGCATAGGTGACACCCTCCTTTTCCAAAAGCTCCCGCAGGCTTTGTTTGCCGCGATAGACCATGTTCGTGATCTGTTTGATATTTTTCCCCATGACCTCGGCGGCTTCCGCATAGCTCATTTCCTCGAAATAGGTCAGGTACAGGGCTTCCCGGTACTCCGTATGCAGCCGCCCCATGCAAAGGTGCAGAATACGGCTGCGCTCCCTGTTTTTCACCACTTCTTCGATCAGCGTTTCCACCTCGGGTTCCTCCGCCAAATCTTCCAGACTGAATACCGTACGCCGTTTGCTTTTGTGCCGCAGTGCCATGTGGCGGGCCGCTTTGTAAAGATAGGCTTTCAGGCCGCCATCCCGAATACGGGGACGCTTGGCCAGCAGATAGGAGAAGACCTCGATCATCAGGTCCTCGGCCTCGTGAATATCGCCCAGGTAGCCGTCTATGTATAAAGTCAGGGCATCGCCGTATTGGTCCATCAGCACTGTAAGCCCCGACTCGTCGCCGTCCAGATACCGGCGGTAAAGTTGCTCATCGGTCACGACCATCGCCCCCCTTTTCTTTTTTCGAGGATAGCCCTTTGCCAAAAACTTTGCACATCGTTTTTCAAGATGAATTATATACGGATATCCGCGTATTTTCAAGGTGCGCACGAAATGGCAGGCAGGACAGGCGCAGGCGCACTTGCCATTTTGCAGCCTGAGGGACCCAAAGAAACGCCTGTTGGAGAGGCTCCTTGCAGAAGAAAAAACGCTGGACTTAGCCATAATGGCTAAATCCAGCGTTTTCCTTTGCAGCCGATCCCGTTTGACAGTTATCAATTAATCATGGGATGTCAATTCGGCTTGTATTCTTATGGGTTTATTAATGGGCGGCTTTTATTATACCTTTTCGCTGACCACGACCAGATGCGGATAGGCAATGCCGATCCCCTCCTGCTCGTAGATCTTCTTGATATTTTCCTGCACCGTGCACTTGAGGCTGAACGCCGTGCCGTTGTCCTTGGCCCAGAGCGAGGCGCGCAGCGTGACCGAGGACTCGGCCAGCGCCAGCACGACCACCTGCACCAGCGGCGCGCCCTCTGCGATCTGCTCGGGGGTGCGCACATCGAGGAAGTCCGGCTGGCGGGCGATCTCCTCCGCCAGCAGCTGCTTGGCGCGCCCGATATCGGATTCATAGGTCACGCCGATCTCGAGGAAGGAGCACACGCGGCTGTCCGTGTAGTCCGCGTTCTCGATGATCGAGCTGTTCATCACGCTGTTCGGCACGATCACGCGCTTGTTCTCATAGGTGCGGATGGCGGTGTGGCGCAGGGTGATCTCCTCGACCACGCCCGAGATGTTGTTGTCCACACAGCGCACCACATCCCCGATCACGAACGGCTTGAACGCCAGGATCATCAGCCCGCTGACGATGCTGCCGAGCGCCTCCTGCGACGCGAGGCCGCCGACCACCGCGAGCACGCCGCCCGCGGCCATCAGCTTGTTCATGCCCGCGCTGAGCGCCGGGATGTTGGACACGATCACCGCGAACCCGGCAAAATACACCGCCGCGATCGCGAGATACCGGCAGAACGACAAAATGGTCGCGCTGCCGTTGTTGACCTGCTTCTGGCGGTCGATCAGCCGGAGCAGGACGCGGTTGACCACCCGCACGCAGACCAGCGTCACGATGACCGTAACCGCGATGAACAGCGCGGTCAGCGCAATGCCGGGCAGCTCGTTCTGCATGAAGTTTTCCAAGCCAATCAGCCTCCTTGCTTTTCGTCTTTGGGAGACGGGGGAAACGCCCGTCGTTCAAGGGCCGGGGGATTCCGCGTGCTACGGCGCGCGGGGAACGGTGCGCCTGCTCGGCGCGGGGAACGGTGCGCCTGCGCGGCGCGGGCGCACAAGAGGGAAAGGACCAAGGTCCTCTCCCTCTTGCGAATCACCCACTCCCCTTTAGGGCGCGCTGCGCGCGCAAGGGTAACTCCCTCGAAACGGCTGCCACCCGCTTGCGGGGACACGGCAGGCAGAACGGCTGCCACCCCGGCACCCGGCCGGAGCGTCGCCTTCACGGAAACGGCAGGTGTAAACCTTGCATCGACAGCACCCCCGCCTCCCCGCGTGGGCGCACCACGCTACAGGCGCGGCATCACCGCAAACATGCAATGTTTGCGGCCGCGCGCACCCGCTTTCATCCCCCGGCGGGGGTGATTGACAAGAGGGGGTAAGACCCCCTCTTGCCCGCCCGCGGCGCGCAGCCGCATCGTCTTCCGCCCCGCCTTGTAGGGCGAAAACCTCACACCCGCCATGCAAGGCGGGAATATCAATAGGCAATGCCCCAGACGACCATCTTGTGCGCCGGCTTGCCGCACACCGGGCATACGTCCGAGATGTGCTCCTGCTCAAACGGCATGCAGCGGCTGGGCATGCCGGTCTCTTCCTTGATCTTCTCTTCGCACGCACGGTCGCCGCACCACATGGACTTGACAAAGCCGACATGCTCTTTCAGGATGTCTTTCATCTCGTCCAGGCTCTTCGCGGTGTAGGTGTGCTCCTCGCGGTTGCGCAGCGCCTTTTCAAACAGGGACTTCTGGATATCCTCGAGCAGCGCCGGGATGGTAGAAGCAAGGTCCTCGAACTTCACGACCGTCTTTTCGCGGTTGTCGCGGCGCACGAGCACGCACTGGCCCTGCTCGATGTCGCGCGGGCCGACCTCGAGGCGCAGCGGCACGCCCTTCATCTCGTATTCCGCGAACTTCCAGCCGGGGCTGTTCTCGGACAGGTCGATCTTCGCGCGGATGCCCGCAGCGCGGGCCGTCTCAAGAAGCTCCTCCGCCTTTTCGGTCACGCCGGGCTTGTGGCTTGCCACCGGGATGACCACCAGCTGGGTGGGCGCAATGCGCGGCGGCAGCACCAGGCCCTCGTTGTCGCCGTGGGTCATGATGATCGCGCCGATCAGGCGGGTGGATACGCCCCACGAGGTCTGCTCCATGTACTGCAGGGTGTTGTTCTTGTCCGTGTACTGCATACCAAATGCCTTGGCAAAGCCGTTGCCGAAGTAATGGCTCGTGCCGGACTGGAGCGCCTTGCCGTCGTGCATCATGGCCTCGATGGTGTAGGTCTTTTCCGCGCCCGCGAAGCGCTCCTTCTCGGTCTTTTCGCCCTTGAGCACCGGGATGGCAAGGTACTCCTCGCAGAACTTCGCATAGATGTTCAGCATGCGCAGGGTCTCCTCCATCGCCTCCTCGGCGGTGGCGTGGACGGTGTGGCCCTCCTGCCACCAGAACTCACGGCTGCGCAGGAAGGGACGGGTGGTCTTTTCCCAGCGCACGACCGAGCACCACTGGTTGTACAGCTTGGGCAGGTCGCGCCACGAGCGGACGACCTTGGCGTAATGCTCGCAGAACAGCGTCTCCGAGGTCGGGCGCACGCACAGGCGCTCCTCCAGCTTTTCCGAGCCGCCGTGGGTCACCCACGCAACCTCGGGCGCAAAGCCCTCGACGTGGTCCTTCTCCTTCTGGAGCAGGCTCTCCGGGATGAAGATCGGCATCGCCACGTTCTCATGGCCGGTCTCCTTGAACATGCCGTCCAGCACATGCTGGATGTTCTCCCACAGCGCCTGCGCGTAGGGGCGCATGATGACGCAGCCCTTGACCGAGGAATAGTCGATCATCTCCGCCTTTTTTACAATGTCCGTGTACCACTGGGCAAAATCCACGTCCATCGACGTGATCTCACTGACCAGCTTTTTCTTGTCTGCCATACTTGGAAACTCCTTCACCTTTGTTTGATTTATTTCATAAATTGAATTGACTGACTTACTTATCTATAAGGGGTTTTCGCTATGAATTTCTCTCACTCGTTTTTTGTCAAGCCCGCGGCGCACGAGGTCGTGGAGACCACGGTCGCCCTGTCCGCCGACCAGCGCCCCGCGCTCGTCGGCACGGTGCTCGGCACGGACGGCAAGCCCGTCCCCGGCGCGCTCGTGACCGTTTACTGCGCGGACGCGCCCGCGCGCCCGGTTGGGGCGCTCTACGCGGATGAGCAGGGCCAGTTCGCCTTCGGCCCGCTCGAGCCGGGGCGGCTGTACCACGTCAAGGTATTCAAGCTGTCGGACAACATCCGCGCGCTCGAGTGAGGGGGTGTGTAAACACAACCGTGGCAGACCGTGGCACTTCGTGGCAAACGCAGCTTTCCTGCCACGGTCTGACACGGTCTGACACGGTCTTTTTTCTTTATATACCGTATTACCGTATATACGAATATACGACGATATACTCTTATACGCTCTTATATACTCTTTTTATAAAGGGTATGCACCCGCCGCCCTGCGCTGCTGTCCGACGGTGGGGAGTATAAAATACCGTCGTACCGGAGCAGATCGCCCGCGAGACTGCGCAGGCGGGAGCTGACGCTGCGCGAGCTGAGCTCAGCGCCGGTCTGCTCAAACAGATACCCGCAGAACTCGCTCGCCGTGCCCTGCCAGCCGCCGGGGCTGGACGCCGCCAGCGCGCAGGCCGCGATCACGACCGGGTCGGCGCGGTAGCGCGCCTCGCGGCTCTGGGTACGCGGGTCGGCGACCGGCTGCCAGCGCGCGGTGATCTGGTCAAAGCGCATGGAGATATCGTCCGCGACCACGTCGCGCCCGGTGGCGGACAGGGTGGTGATATCGTCCTGCCGCTCGTCGCGGGTCATGACCAGCGCGGTATCCGCCGCGCCGAGCAGGCCGTTCGTGCCCGAGATGCGGGCAAAGGGGTCAGCCGCGTCCCCGGCCTTGCGCAGATGGTGGACGAGCAGGATGCAGATGCCGTGCGCGTCCGCAAACTGCTTGAGCGCGCCCACGTCGCGGTAGTCGCGGGCGTAGATATCCGCGCCCGCGCGGCTGCCGTCGCGCACCTTCTGGAAGGTGTCGATGACGACGAGGCCGGTGTCCGGCCAGCGGTGCAGGTGCACCGCGAGCTGGTGGAGCAGGCGGTCGCCGATCGTGCCCGCGGCGGTGCCGTAGAACAGGCCGTCCGGCGGCGCGTCCCCGCCGAGGACAGCGGCAAGGCGCATCTGCAAACGGTTCGGGCTGTCCTCAAGCGCGAGGTAGAGCGTATCCGCCCGCTCGGTCTCCCGCCCGAGGAAGGGCGCGCCCCGCGCGACCGACACGCACAGATCGAGCGCGAGCCAGCTTTTGCCGTATTTGGGCGGCGCGGCGAGCAGGGCGAGCCCCTGCGGCAGCAGCCCCTCGACGAAATAGCGGATGGGGCGCAGCTTTGCGCCCAGCAGCCCGGCGGCGCGGTTCCACGAAAGCGGCGTGGGGTCGACCGTGCCGTCCGCGCGCAGCATGTGTTCCTCGCGGAAGCGGGCCTGTTCGGCCTCGTCCTCCTGCGGCGGAGGCGGGTCCTGCGGCGGCTTGTCCCCTGCCGGGGGCGGCTCCCCCGCGGACGGCTCGGGCCCCGGCGGGAGCGGGGCGTTCTCCTCGTCCCACCAGCCGGGCGCGGCGGCTTCCAAAGCTTCGTATTCCATGAAAGACCTCCTTACAGGCAGCGCCGCGCCATTGTGTCTGCGGTGCTGCCTTAGATGATCTTTCAGAATAGCGCGCACGGGAAGGCGCTGCAAGTGCAATCATTTGCCGCGCATCAGGCGCCCACGCCGATGCAGAGCGCATCCAGACGCGCCTGCGCCTCGGTGTCGCCCGGGTAGCCGTTGTCGATCGTGCCGGCGTTCGCCGCCCCCGCGGCGCACGCCAGCAGCATGAGTGCGAAACAGATGGAAACCAGCTTTTTCATATATACCCAGATCCCCTTTCGGTATATAGACGGGCGGGATGCATGCGTTTGTGGCTCTTTATGCGATTATTTCAGTTTTTCCTTGACCTCATAGGTCAGCTTTTCGATGAACTCGGAAAGCTCCATCGGCGTGGTCTCGCCGGTCTTGCGCTCGCGCACCGAGATGATGCCCTTTTCCTCGTCCTTGTCGCCAATGACGACCATATACGGCACCTTGTGCACCTGCGCCTCGCGGATCTTGTAGCCGATCTTCTCATTGCGGTCGTCCATCGTCACGCGGAAGCCCGCCTCGGTCAGCTGCTTTACGACCTCCTGCGAGCAGGGCACGTTGCGGTCGGTCATGGGCATGACGCGCACCTGCTCGGGCGCGAGCCAGGTCGGGAACGCGCCGGCAAAGTGCTCGGTGATGACGCCGATGAAGCGCTCGATCGAGCCCAGCACGACACGGTGGATCATGATCGGGCGGTGCTTCTCGCCGTCCGCGCCGATATACTCCAGCTCAAAGCGCTCGGGCAGCTGGGAGTCCAGCTGGATGGTGCCGCACTGCCAGGTGCGGCCGAGCGAGTCCGCCAGATGGAAGTCCAGCTTGGGGCCGTAGAACGCGCCGTCGCCCTCGTTGACGACATAGTCCTTGCCCATCTCGGTGATGGCTTCCTTGAGAATATCCTGATTGTGCTCCCACTGCTCGGCCGTGCCGATGTGGTCCTCCGGCATGGTGGACAGCTCGATCTTATAGGTAAGGCCGAACACCGAGTACACCTCGTCAAACAGCTTGACCGTGTTCTTGATCTCGTCCTTCATCTGCTCCGGGGTCATGAAGATGTGCGCGTCGTCCTGGGTGAAGCAGCGCACGCGGAACAGGCCGTGCAGCGCGCCGGACAGCTCGTGGCGGTGGACAAGGCCCAGCTCGCCCACGCGCAGCGGCAGCTCGCGGTAGGAGTGCGGCTGGGACTTGTAAACCAGCATACCGCCCGGGCAGTTCATGGGCTTGATCGCGAAGTCCTCATCGTCGATGACCGTGGTGTACATGTTGTTCTTGTAGTGGTCCCAGTGGCCCGAGCGCTCCCACAGCTTGCGGCTGAGGATGACCGGGGTGGAAACCTCGACATAGCCGTACTTCTTGTGCACCTCGCGCCAGTAGTCGATCAGGGTGTTCTTGAGCGTCATGCCGTTCGGCAGGAAGAACGGGAAGCCCGGGCCTTCCTCGGTCAGCATGAACAGGCCGAGCTCCTTGCCGAGGCGGCGGTGGTCGCGCTTCTTGGCCTCTTCGAGCATGTTCAGGTATGCGTCCAGCTCATCCTTCTTCGGGAAAGCGGTGCCGTAGATACGCTGGAGCATCTTGTTGTTCGAGTCGCCGCGCCAGTACGCGCCGGTGACGTTCATCAGCTTGATGCCGTTTCCCTTGACGCGGCCGGTGGAGTCCAGATGCGGGCCGGCGCACAGGTCGGTGAACTCGCCCTGCTTGTAGAACGAAATGGTCGCGTCCTCCGGCAGGTCGTCGATCAGCTGCACCTTGTACGGCTCGTCCTTCTCTTCCATCAGCCGTCGGGCCTCGGCGCGCGGCAGCTCGAAGCGCTCGAGTTTCAGCTTCTCCTTGCAGATCTTGCGCATCTCAGCCTCGAGCGCGTCCAGATTCTCCTGCGTGAAGGAGAACGGCGCATCGAAATCGTAGTAGAAGCCGTTTTCGATCGACGGGCCGATGGCGAGCTTGACCTCGGGATACAGGCGCTTGACCGCCTGCGCGAGGATGTGGGATACCGTATGGCGGTAGGTGTCGCGGTATTCCGGGTTTTCGAACGTGTACTTGTTTTCTTCGGACATAACTGTTTCCTCCTTTGGTATTTTGGGGGG
>DGYFR06201__coassemble_1791_pt1 | contig 10552 bp, 10 predicted proteins | sample DGYFR06201__metabat2_high_PE_040 | metagenome-assembled genome bin DGYFR06201 | reverse complement strand
GTGCCCTTCAAGTGGTCAAAACAGAAATCCGTCTGTGGTATTTCTGTGGTCAAACGAGAAATCGCCGTGGTAAAAACCACGGCGATTTCCAGTTTTGGTGGACGGTAAGGGGATCGAACCCTCGACCTCGGCGATGCGAACGCCGCGCTCTCCCAGCTGAGCTAACCGCCCAAATCAGCCATTTTTCAATCAAAAAAGTTATGAAAAACAGATTTTTGAGATATTCAATTTTGAGGGGAAAGTCCGAAAAATCGGACTGCTGATTGGAAGGGGACCGGAGCCGTGGGATGTGCGTCCATATAGATGCGAACCGAACGCTCTCCCAACTGAGCTACAGGCCCATAATGAAATTTTCTTGTCGGATTCAGGCGCTTGGTGAAGTGCCCTTGACAAGTAATAATTATACATGTAGAATAGAGCCATGTCAAGCACTTTTTTTGATGCGAGACGAAAAAATGCGTGCATCAGCCAGATGCGCCAAAAGGAGAATTGAAAAATGAAAAACAGCGAAAAGACAATGGACAAAATCGTAGCCCTGTGCAAGGGCCGTGGCTTCGTGTATTCCGGCTCGGAGATCTACGGCGGCCTTGCCAACACCTGGGACTACGGCCCGCTCGGCGTGGAGTTCAAAAACAACGTCAAAGCCGCGTGGCGCAAGAAGTTCGTGCAGGAGAGCCCGTACAACGTCGGTCTGGACGCGGCGATCCTGATGAACCCGACCACCTGGGTTGCTTCCGGCCATGTCGGCGGCTTCTCTGACCCGCTGATGGACTGCAAGGACTGCAAGACCCGTCACCGCGCGGATCAGCTGATCGAGGACGCGACCGGCGAAAACCCGGCCGGCTGGACCAACGAGCAGATGAAGGCCTATATCGATGAGCACCAGATCGCGTGCCCCAACTGCGGCGGCCACAATTTTACCGATATCCGCCAGTTCAACCTGATGTTCAAGACCTATCAGGGCGTTACCGAAAATGCCAAGAACGAGATCTATCTCCGTCCGGAGACCGCGCAGGGCATTTTCGTCAACTTCCAGAACATCCAGCGCACCACCCGCAAGAAGATCCCCTTCGGCGTCGGCCAGGTGGGCAAGTCTTTCCGCAATGAGATTACACCCGGCAACTTTACCTTCCGTACCCGTGAGTTCGAGCAGATGGAGCTTGAGTTCTTCTGCAAGCCCGGCACCGACCTCGAGTGGTTCAAGTACTGGAAGGACTACTGCCACAACTGGCTGCTGTCCCTCGGCATGAAGGATGAGAACCTGCGCCTGCGTGACCACGATCCGGAGGAGCTTTCGCACTACTCCAACGCGACCACGGACATCGAGTTCCTGTTCCCGTTCGGCTGGGGCGAGCTGTGGGGCATTGCAGACCGCACGGACTTCGACCTGACCCAGCACCAGAACACCTCGGGTGTTTCGATGGAATACTTCGATCAGGAAGCAAACGAGAAGTATATCCCGTACGTCATCGAGCCGTCGCTCGGCGCGGACCGCGTGGCGCTCGCGTTCCTGTGCGACGCATATGACGAGGAGGTCGTCGGCCAGGACAAGAACGGCAAGGACGACGTCCGCACCGTGCTGCGCCTGCATCCGGCGCTCGCACCGTTCAAGGCTGCGGTGCTGCCGCTGTCTAAGAAACTGTCCGACAAGGCGATGCCCATCTGGGAGACCCTGTCCAAGCAGTTCTCGGTCGACTTTGACGACGCGGGCTCGATCGGCAAGCGCTACCGCCGCGAGGACGAGATCGGCACTCCGTTCTGCGTAACGGTCGACTTTGAGACCGAGCAGGACGGCTGCGTCACCGTGCGTGACCGCGACACGATGGAGCAGGAGCGCATCAAGATCGAAGATGTTGCTGCCTACATCGCAAAGAAGATCGAATTCTAAGAGTTCTTTCTGACAAAGTAAAGCCCCCGGCTCTGGTCGGGGGCTTTTTTGCATACAAAACCATTCAGGAAGCGCGGTGTTCGGTGGGCTCGGTATGGCTGCGGAACAGGAGCGAGATGCACCAGAGCGCTGCAAGGCCGACAAGGCCGTAAACAATGCGGCTCATGACGCTTGCCTGCCCGCCGAACAGGAACGCGACCAGATCGAAACCGAACAGGCCGATGCTGCCCCAGTTCAGACCGCCGATGATGGCGAGCGTCAATGCAATTTTATCAATCATTAAATAATTTCCCCCTTTCGGTTTGCCGTTAGTATGGCCGAAAGGGGGCATTTTATGCGGTTTTGCGAAAATCATGGAAGAATGCGCGTTACAGCTGGGAAAATACCTCGCCGATCGGCTTGTGAATGACAAGGTCGGCGCTGCGGTCGGCCGGGGTGGCGGATTTGTTGACCAGCACCAGCTTATTCCCGCGGTAATAGTTGATCAGGCTCGCAGCCGGATACACGGCAAGCGAAGTGCCGCCGATGATCAGGATATCCGCTTTGCGAATGTAATCCACGCTCTTATTGATCGTGTAGCTGTCCAGGCTTTCCTCATACAGCACAACATCCGGCTTGATCGTGCCGCCGCAGCTGCATTTCGGCACACCGGTGCCTGCGGCGATATCGCGCACATCATATGGCTTGTGGCAGCGCATACAGTAGTTGCGCAGCACTGAACCGTGCAGCTCGAGCACCTCTTTGGAGCCCGCCTTCTGGTGCAGGCCGTCGATATTCTGCGTGACGACCGCACGGCACTTGCCCATGCGTTCCCACTCAGCGAGCTTCAAGTGCGCGGCATTGGGCTCGGCATCGAGGGCAAGCATTTTCGCGCGGTAGAAGCGGTAGAATTCTTCGGGCTCGGAGATAAAAAACGAGTGGCTCAGGATGGTCTCGGGCGGATATTTGTACTGCTGGTTATACAGGCCGTCCACCGAGCGGAAATCCGGGATGCCGGATTCCGTGCTGACGCCGGCGCCGCCGAAAAACACGATATTATCGCTCGCGTCCACCCATTCCTTGAGCTTTGCGATCTGTGCATCCATGAGAGTACCTCCTTTTCGCATTCTCGTGCGTTCTTTTATTCGACGAACGACACCAGACCCTCCTTGCGGGGCTTTGCCGGGGTTTCCTTGGCGATGTAGCCGACCGCCGCGGAGCAGACGACGATATGGTCCTCCGGCACGCCGTACTCGGTCAGGATGGCGCGCACCTTGGGATCATCGCAGCATTCGCGCAGCTGATTGATCCAGCAGGAGCCGAGGCCCAGCTCGGTCGCCATGAGCAGCAGGTTTTCCATCGCAGCGGCGCCGTCGACCAGCGCGTGATGCTCGTCACGCTTGTAGGAGATGATGATGTTGACCGGCGCGCCATAGAAATTATAGTCCGGGCCGCGGTTGTCCGCCTCGGCGACGGCCTTGGCGAGCGTCAGCGATTTTTCTGCACTGTAAACGACCGTGAAATGCCACAGATATTTGCTCATGCCGGAGGGCGCCCACTCGGCGGCCTCGACCAGCTGCATGATCTGGTCCTTGGGCGGAAGCTCGGATTGGAACGCGCGCGTAGAGCGGCGGGATTTGATGATCTCCATCAGGTTGGACATAGGGAAAAACCTCCTTGATAAGAATAAATATAGTATAGACCCTGGACGGCGCTGTTTCAAGACAACATGAACAAAATTGCGCGGCGGCCTGTAAAAAAACTGTGAAAACACAGGTTTGTATGGTATACTGATACAGATTTGAAAGACTGATGGAGGAAGCATATCCCATGATTACGATCACTGATTTAAGCCTGAATTTCAGCGGCGAGCCGCTGTTCAAGGATGTGAACCTGAAATTTACCGAGGGCAACTGCTACGGCGTCATCGGCGCCAACGGCGCGGGCAAGTCCACCTTCCTGCGCATCCTGTCGGGCGACCTCGATCCCTCGACCGGTACGGTGTCCATCGCGCCCAAGACGCGCATGAGCGTGCTCAAACAGGATCACTTCGCATTCAACGAGGAGACTGTGCTCAATACCGTGCTCGGCGGCAACCCGCGCCTGCTCGAAGTCATGCGCGAGAAGGACGCGCTGTATATGAAGGACCCGTTCACCGAGGAGGACGGCAACAAGGCGGCTGAGCTCGAAGCTGAGTTCGCCGAGATGGGCGGCTGGGACGCTGAGACCGAGGCAAACCAGCTCCTGAACGGCCTGGGTCTGGACGCGGACGCGATCGCGTACACCGAGATGAAAAACCTTGGCGACGTGGAAAAGGTCAAGGTGCTGCTCGCGCGTGCGCTGTTCGGCAAGCCGGATATCCTTCTGCTCGACGAGCCGACCAACCATTTGGACATCCTCGCGATCCGTTGGCTGGAGGACTTCCTCGCGGATTTCGAGGGCACCGTGCTGGTCGTTTCGCATGACCGCCACTTCCTCAATAACGTTTGTACCCACATCGTGGATATCGACTACGGCAAGATCAAGCTGTATGTCGGCAACTACGAGTTCTGGTACGAGTCCTCGCAGCTGATCCAGCGCATGATCAAGGACCAGAACCGCAAGAACGAGGAAAAGATCAAGGAGTTGCAGAACTTCATCCAGCGCTTTGCGGCGAACAAGTCCAAGTCGCGTCAGGCGACCAGCCGCCGCAAGCTGATCGACAAGCTGACTGTCGAGGAGCTGCCCGCATCCTCGCGCCGCTATCCGTGGGTCGCGTTCCAGCAGGACCGTGAGGCAGGTAAGGACATCCTCGAGGTGCGCGGTATTTCCAAGACCATCGACGGCGAAAAGGTGCTGGATAACGTGTCCTTCATCGTGCGCCGCGGGGACAAGATCGCGTTCATCTCGGACAATGAGCTGGCCATGACCACGCTGTTCCAGATCCTGATGGGCGAGATCAAGCCGGATGAGGGCAGCTTCAAGTGGGGCGTGACCACCTCGCAGAGCTATTTTCCCAAGGACAACAACGAATACTTCGAGGGCCACACCGAGAATATGCTCGACTGGATCGCGCCGTATTCGCAGACCGATACGCTGGAGAGCACGCTGCGCGGCTTCCTCGGCCGCATGCTGTTCTCGGGCGACGACGTGTACAAGCCGGTGCGTGTGCTGTCGGGCGGCGAGAAGGTGCGCCTGATGCTCGCGCGCATGATGCTGTTCGGCTCGAACGTACTGGTGATCGACCAGCCGACCAACCACCTCGACCTCGAATCCATCACCGCGGTCAACAACGGTGTGCGTGATTTCAAGGGCACGGTGCTGTTCGCGTCGCACGACCATGAGTTTGTGCAGACCATTGCGACCCGCATCATCGAGATCCGTGAGCAGGGTGTGCTGGACAAGGAGTGCACCTACGACGAGTTCCTCGAGTTCCGCGAGACCTACAAGGGCTGATGCGTGGGCGGATCCGGCAGGGCCTTTACGGCCTTGCCGTGCTTGCAGCGCTGTTTGCAGGAGCGTATCTGTCTGCATCCATCCTTGGATGGGGCTGCCCGCTGCAGCATTTTACCGGCGTGCCCTGTCCGGGGTGCGGCCTGTCGCGCGCGCTGTTCGCCCTGCTGCGGCTGGACTTTGCAGCGGCATTTCGGTATCACCCGATGATCTATGTGCTGCCGCCGGTGGCGCTCTACACGCTGTTCGGCAAAAAGCCGCTGCTGGGTTCCAAAACACGCGAGCGGGTGCTGCTCTGGGGCACGATGGCGCTGTGGGCCGCAGTGTGGCTCGCGCGGCTTATTTTGCATGACCCGCTGGTATGGGGACCCTGATAAAGAGAAATGACAGCGCATGGCGCAGGCTGTGCGCTGTTTTGCTTGCCTGACCGATGAATAATATGGTATAATAAATCCAATTGGGCTAACATTGAGGAGGAAGACCGGAATTATGATCATTACCTGCCCGCACTGTCAGGCCGAGACCGACCACAAGGTGCTCGACCATATCAATATCGACCGAAATCCCGAGCTGCGGGCCAAGGTGCAGGATTTATCCTGTTTCCGCGTCAAATGCCCAAACTGCGGCGAGACCGCTCTCGTCGTACATCCCTGCCTGTACCACGATATGTCAAACCAGTTCATGGTCTGGCTGTGGCCGGAGGAGGAGAAAGCGCCCCGTGCGGAGTTTGACCCGCTGGCGGGCTATACGCTGCGCATCGTGGACAGCCTGAACACTTTCCGCGAGAAGATCAACATCCTCGAGCGCGGGCTGGACGACCGCACGGTCGAGATCATGAAGCTGCTGCTGTTTTCGCAGCTGAACCGCGATCTGGATGTGGTCGAACTGCTGTTCCACGAGCTGGATGAGCGCACGATGGACTTCCGCTTTGTCGCCGTGCTGTCGGACGGGGCGGAGCAGTATGCGGCCATGCCGGGGGCAGTCTATCAGCGCCTGCATGAGGACGTGGAAAACTACCTGTACACGCCGGGCGGCGACTTTGCGCGCATTGACATGAACTGGGCGCACGACGCGCTCGAACTGCTGCACGAGCTCGGATAAACAAAAACGGCCTCCCCTTTGAGGGGAGACCGTACCCTTTATCGAGCCTGGATCAGCCGTAGAACACCTGCACCAGCATGCCCCCGAGGACCGCGACCACGAAAGTCGCTGCAATGACGGGGAGCGCGCGGCGCCGGCCTTCTTTATCCTGAAACAGGACGATGTACCCGAAGCCCGCGCCGGTAGACAGACCGGCGATCAGGGCGCCGAAGCTGATCGTGCCGCCGACAAACAGCTCGGAGAGCAGTACGCTCACCGCACAGCTGGGGATCAGGCCGAGGATGGCGCACAGGAGCGGCTGGAACAGCGTGTCCGACAGGAGCAGGGAGGCCAGCAGGTCCTCGCCGATCAGGTGCATGACGATGTCGAGCACAAGCATCACGGCAAAGAGGAAGAACGAAGTCTTGAGCGTGTGCCAGACAACGCTCCACACCGGAGAACCGGCGCTGCAGTCGCATGCACTCATCTCGACCTCAACCGGCTCGTCGCTCTCCGGACGGTGGCTGTGGAATACCGTGTATTTCAGGATGTAGCCGCCGATCACTGCGATCGCGAATTTGACCACGAGCAGCAGGACGACCTGCCTGATGCTCGCACCGCCTGCCAGCATCACCGGCACTGCCTCATCCGATGTGGCAAGGAAGACCGCGACCAGCGTTGCGGGCGCGAGGTACCCGGCGCTGAACAGGGCAGCGGCTGCGGCGGAAAAACCGCACTGCGGGATGGTGCCTGCCAGCGCACCGACGACCGGGCCGAACTGCGCAGCGCGGGACAGCAATGCAGGTGTATTGGTCAGCCGGTTTTCGATATAATAAAGAAGGGCGTATACCACAAGCAGGAGCGGCTCGGTCTTTAACACATCGAAAAATGCCTCCGGTACAACATGTGCTAAAATATGGAGCAAAGATTTCACCTCATAAATATTCTCGGGGATAAAAAGACAACTATATAATACTATACCACATCGAGGGGCATTACGGCAAGCGGGATTTGCCGAAATGCGCCAATTTCGGAAAAGGAAACGAATGACCACCATGAAATTTAATGAACTGAAGATACAGAAGAATATCCTGCGTGCCCTGCGAGAAGCGGGCTACGAGCAGCCGACCCCCATCCAGCAGGAGGCGATCCCGCCGGTACTGACGGGGCGCGACCTGCTCGGCTGCGCGCAGACCGGTACGGGCAAGACCTGCGCGTTTTCCGTGCCGATCATCCAGCACCTGTGCGAGGAAGAAGGCAAACCCGGCGTTGTCCGCGCGCTGATCCTGACGCCGACGCGTGAGCTTGCATTGCAGATCTACGAAAATGTCTGCCAGTATGCGCGGTATACAACGGTCACCGCGGCGGTGATCTTCGGCGGCGTATCCCAGGTGCCGCAGGTCGAGGCAATCCAGCGCGGCGCGGATATCCTGATCGCCACGCCCGGCCGCCTGTGGGACCTGATGGGGCAGAACATCGTCAAGCTGAACAAGGTCGAATGCTTTGTGCTTGATGAAGCCGACCGAATGCTGGACATGGGCTTTTTTCCGGACGTCAAGCGCATCATCAAGTATCTGCCTGCAAAGCGCCAGACCCTGCTGTTCTCCGCGACCATCCCGAACGAGATCGCGGCGCTGGCGGACAGCCTGCTCAAAAAACCGGTGCGCATTTCGATCACGCCCTCTGCCAAGCCGGTGGAGAAGATCGAGCAGAAGGTGTTTTTTGTCGAGAAACCCGAAAAGAGGGAACTGCTGGCGGATATCATCCGTCAAAGCAATGTCCACCAGACCCTGGTGTTTACCCGCACCAAGCATGGTGCGGACCGCGTTGCGCGCGACCTCAACCGCGCGGGCATCAAGGCCAAGTCCATCCACGGCGACAAGTCGCAGAACCAGCGCCAGCGCGCTCTGAACGAGTTTAAGGAGTGCAAGATCGCTGTGCTGGTGGCGACCGACATCGCCGCGCGCGGCATTGACATCAACGAACTGCCGCTTGTCATCAATTTCGAGCTGCCCAATATCCCGGAGACCTATGTGCACCGCATTGGCCGCACCGGCCGCGCGGGGCAGGAGGGGACGGCGATTTCGTTCTGCGATAAGTCTGAACGTCCTTATCTTGCGGATATCGAAAAGCTGATCGGCAAGCACATCCTGGTTGCAGGCGAGATCCCGCACACCGAGAAGCAAGCGGAGCCGGTAAAGCGCGAACCGGCCCAGCGCAAGACCACCAATACCCGCACCCGCCGCAAGCTGGTTTCGGAAAATGCGCCCGCGGAAGCGGTCGCGGCAGAGGCCGCGAAAGAAAAGGCGGCAAAGCAGAAGGCGCGCAAAGCCGCTGCGGCAGCCAAGCGCCCGAACCGCAAGGAAAAGGCGGCGGAGATCCAGGCAGAGCAGCACGCAAAGGCTGCGGCGCCTCGCGCACGCCGTTCGGCGGCTGCTTCGCGCGGCAGCGGACGCCGGAACGATCCCTATGCCCGGTATGAGAAAAACGAGCCGCGCGTGGATGCGCATACGCCCTCGCGTGCCTATGCGCTGAGCGACGAGGCTGCCGAGCGTATCCGTAAAAAGGTAGAGGCTGCGCTGGCAGCGCGCGCGGAGAAAACCGCCGCTACTGCCCCTGGGCCGAAAGAGAAAAAAACGGCGCCTGTCCGCCGCAGCCGCCGCCGTGCACGTAAGTAATAGAGAGAAAAAAGGAGAACACCACCTATGAATGGCGCTAAACACCGATTTGCCCTCGGGCTGACCTGCTTTTTCATGATATGCCTGACGGTGGTGTATCCCTTTCTGCTGTATACGCCCAACGCATTTGTCACGCGCTGGCGCGAATGGTATATTGAGACCGCAATGGGCACTATGACCCATCAGTGGCTTGCAACCGCGTTTATCCCGCATGACATCATCGAGGAGGTTATGTCCAAGCGCTATCTGCTCAACCAGCGTCAGGTCGATGTCGCGAGCAGCTGGCTTGGCACGGATGAAGAGGAGGAGCAGGCCTCCACCCCGGAGGAGCGGTTCTACCAGACCTTCTCCGAGCTCGATCGGGACAGCTTTGAAGCGTTCCTGCGGGACAACCCGGAATACATAGCGGACGGCTACGAAAACATCAATATCAACCTGATCAAGGACCCGGAGGACAAAAATTACAATACCGGTATTAAGACCAAACAGGGGGACACTGTGCTGGCCGTAAACGCAGAGCACGGCATCCTGATCGCGGAGATCGTGGGCGAGGACTCGCTTGGTATGGAATACGCCGGTAAGGTCGCGCTGTGCAAGCAGCCGGAAAACATTATTGTTGGCACCTGCAGGGGGCTGTATGAATACGGCTCATATGTTTCGGAAATGGTGAGCGATTACAATGCCATTCTCGGCATCAACGCATCGGGCTTTGACGATTACGAGGGCAACGGCACGGGCGGCCTGCCCTATGGCTTCCTCAAGAGCGAAGGGAAGACCCTGCAGCCTGCGGTCGGCGATACCTGGAAAATCATCGGCTTTGACGAGGATGACCACCTGCAGATCGGCGCATTTTCCGATACCTCGAACCTGCGGGATGCAGTTGAGTTCCATCCGGCGCTCATCATCAACGGCGAGAACCTTGTGGCCGGCTCGGGCCTGAATGACCAGCAGCCACGCACCGCCATCGGGCAGGCGCAGGACGGCACGGTCATCATGCTGGTCATAGATGGGCGGCAGCTGCACTCTTTCGGTATTTCGATCGAGCGGTGCGGCGAGATCATGGAGCGCTACGGCGCCTATCAGGCATCCATGCTGGACGGCGGCTCGTCCTCTGTCATGGTATACGACGGTCGTGAGATCACAAGCCCGACTACGCTGTCCCAGAATCCGGAGGGACGATATCTGCCGGATGCGTTCCTGGTCAGATAAAAATTTCGCAGGAGACCGAAAAAACTCTTGTCTTTTTGGGAAGTCTCTGGTATAATAAATAAGCGCCTGCAAGAGCAGGCGCGAACATGGAGAAGTATCGAAGTGGTCATAACGAGCTCGACTCGAAATCGAGTTGACGGTAACACGTCACGTGGGTTCGAATCCCACCTTCTCCGCCATATTAATCCGCACTTTCTGCCAACAGAAAGTGCGGATTTTTTGTTTTTGTCTTGAAGTCCTGAACCTTTCGTTATATCACTCGAAAGATAAGGCTTCCAAATACTGC
>DGYFR06201__coassemble_1726_pt1 | contig 10911 bp, 11 predicted proteins | sample DGYFR06201__metabat2_high_PE_040 | metagenome-assembled genome bin DGYFR06201 | reverse complement strand
CGCAGACGGCGGCCGTGGCACGCGGGACACGGGATCTCGCTCATGCACTCCTCGATCTCCGAGCGCGCATAGTCGCTCGAGGTCTCCTTATAGCGGCGCTCAAGATTCGTGACAATGCCTTCGAACGGCTGGCGCATCACGCCGCCCGATACGCGGCTGACCGACAGCTCGAGCGGCTCTTCCGTGCCGTACAGCAACTCGTGCATCGCCGCGTCGGACAGCTCCTCGATCGGGGTATCGAGCGTAAAGCCGTGCTTTTTGCCGAGCGCGTTGTAGTACATGGCCGCGATCGTGCCCGGGTCGGCGTTGCCCCAGCCGGACGCGCGGATCGCGCCCTGCTTGATGGACAGCTTGGGGTTGGGGATGATGCGCTCTGGGTCGACACGCTTCTGCATGCCGAGGCCGGTGCACACCGGGCACGCGCCGTACGGGTTGTTGAACGAGAACATGCGCGGGGTCAGCTCTTCGATCGAGATGCCGCAGTCCTCGCACGCATAGTTCTGCGAGAACGAAAGCGGCTCGCCGCCGATCACGTCCGCGATCACCAGACCGCCCGACAGCGCGGTCGCGGTCTCGACCGAGTCCGTGATGCGGCCGCGGGCGTCCGGGCGGATGACCACGCGGTCGACCACGATCTCGATGTTGTGCTTCTGGGTCTTTTTGAGCTTGATCTCCTCGGCAAGGTCGCGCACCTCGCCGTCCACGCGCACGCGGACATAGCCCTGCTTGCGCGCATCCTCGAACACCTTGACGTGCTCGCCTTTTTTGCCGCGGATGACCGGCGCGAGGATCTGCACGCGCGTCTTTTCCTCGAGCGCCATCAGCCGGTCGATGATCTGGTCGATCGTCTGCTGGTGGATCTCCTTGCCGCACTTGGGACAGTGCGGCGTGCCGATGTTCGCCCAGAGCAGGCGCAGGTAGTCGTAGATCTCGGTGACCGTGCCGACCGTCGAGCGCGGGTTCTGCGAGGTGGTCTTCTGGTCGATCGAGATCGCAGGAGACAGGCCGTCGATGTAGTCCACATCCGGCTTGTCCATCTGCCCCAAAAACTGCCGCGCGTAGCTGGACAGCGACTCGACATAGCGGCGCTGGCCCTCGGCGTAGATCGTGTCGAACGCCAGAGACGACTTGCCCGAGCCGGACAGTCCGGTCAGCACGACCAGCTTGTCGCGCGGGATCTTGATGTCTATATTTTTCAGGTTGTGCTCACGCGCACCCTTTACATGGATAAATTCCTGCATGTTCACCTATCCTTATTCCAATATGCAGTATCTATTTTTGAATTGATTGCAGCTCCGTCACGCTGCCCGCCGCGAGGAACGCAATCCGCTCGCCGAGCGTCTCGTGCAGCACCGCGAAGGCATGCTGCCCCGTGCAGTGGCAGGTGTAGTAGCGGCTGCCCGTCTGCGCAAGCCGCGCCGCTACCGCGCGAATATTTTCATCCGGCTCGCTTTTGCCCGTACTGGGGCTGAACAGGTGCATCCCGCCGATGACAAAATCCGGGTCGCGGCCGATGATCTCCTTTGCGCGGGCGCAGATGTTGACCACGCCGCGGTGGGCGCAGCCGGTAAACAGGGCGACCTTGTCCCCCTCGCGCACGATCAGGCTCTGTTCATGCGCGAAACGGTCGGGGACATAAGCCCCGTTTTCCCGCTCGAACAGTGTACGGTTGCCGCCGGGACAGCAGTCCTGCCCGGTCACGTCCGAGAACAGGGTCAGGTCTTCGCTCACCTGCGTCACGCCGTCGGTCAATATCAGCCGACCGCTGTCCGCGAGCGCCGTATCCAGCCCGATGGGCTTGATGCCGTCCGGCTTTTGGGAAAAATGCGGCTCGAACGCCTGCTTGTGCAGGTAGACCGGCGCGCGGCGGTTCACACCCAGGAACGCCGCCAGCCCGCCGCCGTGATCATAGTGTCCGTGCGAGACGAAAGCAGTGTCCACCTCGTCAAGCGACACGCCGAGCGCCTGCGCGTTGCGCAAAAACAGATCGGTCTGCCCCATGTCGAACAGCAGCTTTTGGCCGTTCGCCTCGATATAAAAGCTGAGGCCGTGCTCGCAGGCAAAGTCCGGCGCGCACGCAGTGTCCTCCATCAGCGTTATGACTTTCATTTGCCTTCCTCCAGCGCCCTGATCTGGTCGCGCAGCTGGGCGGCGATCTCGAATTCGAGCATTTTGGCCGCTTCCTTCATCTGCTTGGTCAGGCGGGCGATCTCCTGCTGTTTTTCGCCCTTGGTGCGCAGCTTTTTCTTGCTACTCGTCGGCACGTTGGATGTGATTTCGATCACGTCCTGCACCTTCTTTTTGACCGACTTGGGCACGATGCCGTGCGCCTTGTTAAACGCATCCTGCAAAGCGCGGCGGCGCTCGGTCTCGTCCATCGCGCGGCGCATCGAGGGCGTGATGCTGTCCGCGTACAGCACGACCATGCCGTGCTCATTGCGCGCGGCGCGGCCGATGGTCTGGATGAGTGATGTCTCGGAGCGCAAAAAGCCCTCCTTGTCCGCATCCAGGATCGCGACAAGCGACACCTCCGGGATGTCCAGGCCCTCACGCAGCAGGTTGATGCCCACCAGCACGTCGAACACGCCGAGACGCAGGTCGCGCACCAGCTCCTGCCGCTCGATGGTCTTGATATCGTGGTGCATATAGCGCACCTTGATACCCGCGGTCTCGAGGTAGTCGGTCAGGTCCTCGGCCATCTTTTTGGTCAGCGTCGTGACCAGAATGCGCTCGCCCTTGGCGGTGCGCGCGTTGATCTCGCCGATCAGGTCGTCGATCTGCCCCTCGACCGGGCGCACCACGACCTCGGGATCGAGCAGGCCGGTCGGGCGGATGACCTGCTCGACCACCTGCCCGGAGCGGGACAGCTCGTACTCGCCCGGTGTCGCCGAAACATAAACGATCTGGTTCAGGCGCTCGTTGAACTCATTGAAGTTGAGCGGGCGGTTGTCGTAGGCCGAGGGCAGGCGGAAGCCGTTTTCAACCAGGCTTTCCTTGCGCGCGCGGTCGCCGTGGTACATGGCGCGCACCTGCGGCAGGGTGACGTGGCTCTCGTCCACGATCAGCAGGAAGTCCTTCGGGAAATAGTCGATCAGCGTAAACGGCGCGGAGCCCGCCTCGCGGCGCGAGAGCACGCGCGAGTAGTTCTCAATGCCGCTGCAAAAGCCGATCTCCTGCAGCATCTCGATATCGTAGCGCGTGCGCTGCGCGATGCGCTGCGCCTCGATCAGCTTGCCGTTTTCCTCAAAGTATTTGACGCGGGCCTCCAGCTCTTCCTCCAGATCCTTGATGGCGGCCTGCAATTTATCCTTGGGGGTAACGTAATGGCTCGCCGGGAAGATCGCGGTATGCCCCAGCTCGCCCAGCGTGACGCCGGTCAGCGGGTTGATCCGGCTGATGCGGTCGACCTCGTCGCCGAAGAACTCGATGCGCACCACGTCCTCGTCCGAGTAAACCGGCCAGACCTCGACCGTGTCGCCGCGCACGCGGAAACGGTTGCGCTCGAGCACCATGTCGTTGCGCTCGTACTGGATGTCGATCAGGCGGTGGATCAGCTGCTCGCGGCTGATTTCCATGCCCGGGCGCAGCGAGATGACCATCTTCTTGTAGTCGATCGGGTCGCCCAGCGAATAGATGCACGACACGGACGAGACGATGATCACGTCCCGCCGCTCGGACAGCGCCGAGGTCGCGGAGTGGCGCAGGCGGTCGATCTCGTCGTTGATCGCGGAGTCCTTTTCAATATAGGTATCGGTCGATGCGATATACGCCTCGGGCTGGTAATAGTCGTAGTAGGAGACAAAATACTCGACCGCATTGTTCGGAAAAAACTCGCGCAGCTCGGTGCAGAGCTGTGCGGCAAGTGTTTTGTTATGCGCGAGCACCAGCGTCGGCCGCTGGGTCTGCTCGATGATGTTTGCCATTGTGAAGGTCTTGCCCGAGCCGGTCACACCCAGCAGGGTCTGCTCGGTCAGGCCGTTGTTGATGCCCTCGACCAGCTTTGCGACCGCCTCCGGCTGGTCGCCCGCCATTTTATACGGGCTGACAATTTTAAAATCCGGCATGATCCGCTCCTTTTCCGTTTAACAGGTCCCGCCGGCATTTCCGCCGGACCGAAGTATACTGCCCGCGCGCCACAACGCAGTGGTCGACCAGCTCAATGCCCAGGCCGCCCAGCGTGTTCTCCAGCATGCGGGTCGCGTCGATATCCGCCTGCGAGGGCTTTGCCGCGCCGTTCGGATGATTGTGCGCGATCGCGACGCCCGCAGCATGACACAGCAGCGCGCCGGTCGCGATCTTGTATGGATCGATCGAAACGTGCGCGTGTCCGCCGCGGGCGATCTCCTCGCACTTGATCACGCGCCCCGCGCCGTCCAGATACGCCGCGAGCAGCACTTCGTCCTGCTCGCAGGCAAACTGCGGCACAAAATATTCGCCCACGCGCTCGATGCTGGTCAGCCTGTCGCGGTGGCGCTCCATCTTTGCCACATCCGCCTGATACCGGCCGAAAAGCCCGAACACGGTCTTGATCAGATCCGCCGAGTGCGGGCCGATGCCCTCGACCTCGCAGAGCTGCTCGGCCGGCGCTTCAAACACCGCATGCAGCGAGCCGAACCGGTCGAGCAGGCGGTGTGCGGTCGGATTGGTATTGCCCTGCCGGATGGCGAAATACAGCAGGATCTCCAGCACCTCGTGGTCGCTGAACACGTCCATGCCGAACCGCCGGAGCTTTTCCATCATCCTTTTGCGGTGTCCGCTGTGCGGGTTATCCGCCATGACAGGACCTCCCTTCTTTATATCCGTTACAGGTGGACACGCTGCGCCGCCTGCCGCAGGGCGCGGCTGACCAGCGGGCTGTCCTGGATCTCGGGGAACGGCACGGTCGGCTGCGGCTCGCCCTCGTGCGGGCGCAGGCTCTTGCCCATCCACAGCACATCGCGCCACTGGCCGAACTTGTACATGCTCTCCTGATATGCGCCCGAGATGATAAAACCCATCGCCTTGTGGAACTTCATCGAGCGCTCGTTGGGCGAGGTGATGCCGACATATATATTATAGTATCCCTGCATGGCGAGCAGTTCAAACAGCGCGGCATAAATCGCGCCTGCGATGCCGTGCCGGTGCCACTCGGGCGCGACATAGATCGAGGTCTCGACCGACCACTGGTACGCCGCGCGCGTACGGTGCGGCGAGGCGTAGCCGTAGCCGACGATCTCGCCGTCCACCGTGCAGGTGAGCCACGGCAGGCGCGCGGTGTAGGTGCGCATGCGCCCGACGAACTCCTCCAGCGAGGGCGGCTCGTATTCGCTCGACACAGTGGTCTGGATGACATACGGCGCATACAGCGCCAGCATTTCCGCGGCATCGGCTTCGGTCGCGGGACGCAGGATGATTTCCGACATGTGGCCTTCCCCATTTGCTAAAAAATCAATGTAAAAACCGCCGCAAAGCGACTCGGACGCTGTGCGGCGGGGTCGTGTTTATTATACCGCGCCGCTCTATATTCTTCAACAGCTTTTTACGCCCCCGCCTGCCAAAAATCGTACATCCGTTCGCTTCCCGTTTGTGCGTTTTTTCGCCCGGTAACGGGAAAGCGTTATTTCCGGTTGGGTTTCCGCTTGACCGCCAGCAGTTTCATATAATCATCAAACTGGGCGGTGTCCGTCGGTTCAAACATGACCCATTTGCCGTCGTGATAGGTTTCGGCCTCGTCATACTGCCGGCAGACGGCATCCGAAATCGTGTCCCTGATCTCCTCCACCTTTGCCCTTTCCGCTTTTCCGAAGATGATCATAAAGCCCATGCAGCCGCTTTTCGCATACAGGCTGCAAAGCGTTTTGCCGCCCCTGCGGTATTTGTATTCATAGTCCCAATTCTTGCCGCCGGCGTTCCACAGCCGCTCCATCTCGTATTTCGCATCAATGACCGCGCACAACTCCTGCCAAACTGCAAACAAGGGCGCGCCGAGCAATTCAGTCATCGCAGCCGCAGACGGAACCTTTTCCAGCATGGTATCCCCTCCGTAAAGCAGATTTCTGGTTTCATTGTAAAAGAAATCCATGCACAATGCAAGCGCAGGAAACACGGCGGCCGCGCAAACGCCGCCGCGCCGCAGTTGCTTTTTCCGGCAAATTGGGGTATACTGAGAAAACAGATTTTGCATCAAAGGAGGCCGGCACAATGGTCCGCTATGGGTTCATCCACTCCAAGGAGGATATCAAATTCCTCATCCTGTTCGCTATGGACCTGCTGCCCTTCCCGGTCAGCTTCAGCACGGTCGTCGATCTGACGACCTGGTGCGACGAGGGGTTCGGCTATTTCGAGCTGAGCGAGGCATTTTATGAGATGGTCCCCACGGGCCACATCGAGGAGCGCACGGGCGGGGACGACACGCTTTACAGCATCACAGACAAGGGCCGCGAGGCGATCCGGGTGTTCGAAAAGCAGCTGCCCTATCCGGTGCGCGAGGCCGCGCAGCGTTCCGCGCTGCGGGTGGTGCGCCAGATCCGCCGCGACGCCGCCATCCATACCTCGGTCACCGAGCGCGCGGCGAACGACCTGACCGTCCGCATGGAGATGGAGCAGGTTTTCGCGGTCGAGATGGATGTGGTCAGCCGCGCGCAGGCCTCCATGCTGGAGCATACCTTTAAGGCCAATGCAGAGGCGATCTACCAGACCCTGCTTTCCGCCATGACCGCAGACTACGAAACCGAGAAAGAAGACGAAGATACTTGAGATACCTGAAACAACTGGGCGTCCTGCTCGCTTGCTGCATAGCGGGCGACGCCCTTTCCATCCTGCTGCGCGGCGCGCTGCCCGGCAATGTGCTGGGGCTGGCGCTGCTTTTGGTCCTGCTCGTTTTGGGCGCGGTGCGGCCGGGCCATGTGGAAGACACCGCGGATTTTCTGCTGCAGAATATGGCGTTTTTCTTCCTGCCCGCCTGCCTGGGCGTGCTCGAAGTCTTTTCGCAGATCAAAAGCGAAATCCTGGCGATCCTGGCGGTATGCGTGCTGACCACGCTGTGCACCGCAGCGGCCACCGCGCTGACCGTGCATCTGGTCTGCCGCCTGCAGCGGCGCGGAGGTAGGAAAGCATGAGCGAACTCCTGTCCTCCCCCGTATTCTGGATGTGCGTGTCGATCGCCTGCTATGCGCTCGGCCTGCGGATCCAGCAAAAGACCGGCTCGCCGCTGTGCAACCCGCTGCTGATCGCATCCGTGCTGGTCGGTGTGCTGCTGGTCGCCAGCGGGACCGCCTACCAGACCTACGAGAGCGCGGGCGATCTGATCTCGTTCTTCCTCACGCCTGCGACTGTCGCGCTCGCTGTCCCCATCTTCCGCAAGCTGGATGTGCTGCGCGCCAACCTGCTGCCCATTCTGGCAGGGGCGATGGTCGGCTCGCTGGTCTCGATCGTCAGCGTGATCGGGTTCAGCCGGCTGTTCGGCCTGTCGGATGTGACCATGCGCTCGCTCATGCCCAAATCGGTCACCACGCCGATCGCGGTCTCCCTTTCCGATATGCTGGGCGGCCTGTCCGCGGTCACGGCGATCTCGGTCGTGTTCACCGGCATCGTGGGCGCGATCCTGCTGCCCGGCTTTCTGGGCGCGCTGGGCGTTAACGACCCGGTCCAGATGGGCCTTTCGATCGGCACGGCCGCGCACGCGGTCGGCACCTCGCGTGCCATCGAGCTGGGCGAGACCGAGGGCGCGATGAGCGGTCTTGCCATCGGCGTCGCCGGTCTGCTGACCGCGGTGATCGTGTCGGTCGGCTCGGCTATTTTCGCATAACAAAACGCAAAAGAGCAGCGGAAAAGCTGCTCTTTTTTCGCGTTTCCCCTTCCGAAAGTTGTATTGCATGAGAATTGACAAGGCGTTCCCGGGTGTGATATGGTTAAAGCATACCAATCCATGCGGGATGGCGCATCCCAATGCAAATCATTCGAGAGAAAGAGGTAACTGCAATGAAAAAATGGATATCGCTTCTTTTGACAGCAGTATTGTGCTTATCCCTTACGACATGTGCGCAGACAGGCACAGATGACACAGCAGCAGAGCAAAACACAGACCAGAGCATCGAACAGCCGGACAGCGAAACCGCATCCGAAACGACTGTTTATCATTTTGGCGACACCGTCACGGTAAGCGATGGAATGTTTGAGTTTACGCCTGTTTTTGAGGGATTCGCACAAACGCTGGCGAACTGGCCTGATCAGGATTTTTTGACACCCAACGGTAAGATTTCCGGAAGCACCCCTTATGAGGCATCCGAAGAAAAAGTTATGATGTATTTTTCCGGAACCATTAACTATGTGGGCGAGTCAAAGCAAAACGAGTCTTTCGGATATAATTTTACGATTGATTATGACGATGGCTATTTGTTTGAGTTTGCCGGCGGCGATGCCTGGAACAGCGGGCTGGGGTATCATTCCGGCGCCGGAATCGTCGAAGATCCCGATAATATCCAAACGGGAGATTGGGACTATGATTGTTCTGCAACCTTTGAGCCGCTTAGCTCTAAAAAATCACGTTATGTGAGATTTTGTATTGAAGTGCCCAATCAGTTGGAAGCAGACAGCGAAAATATCCTGATCACCTTCCATCTTAACGGTGAGGACTTTATTTTTACGATGGCATAACCACAAACCAGAACAGGCGGGAGCAATCCCGCCTTTATTTTTTCAATAATTTATACACAAAATCTTGACATTATTCATATATAAATATATGATGGATTATATATTAGTTGTGCAATCTGCCATTTTTATACTTTCTTAACAACGGAGAGGAGGACTGTATTGCGGCACGGCAGGCACAGCGAAACATGGATGCACCTTACAAGGGCGTTGGGGAAGGAGAATAAAAATGTTCCAATGGTTTGATAAAAATATTTTCAATCACGTCGGTCGGACGATCCAGCGGTACGCGATTATTTCCCTGCTGGTTGATGTTGTTGCCTGTGTTATCATGGCTCTTTTGCTTTTGGGGGACGACGCCTTTATTTCCCTGATCATCCTCGCCTGTGGACTGGGATACGCTTTGATCTTTGCGTTTCCCATCTATGCTTTCGGCCAGCTTGTCGAGGATATCCATCAGACGAAGGAAAACACGCAGGGCAATACCCCCGTCCTTGACGAGCTTCCTGACCTGTAAAGGAGGACGAGGGCGATGAGCGAAAGATATGCACGGCTGTTTATCCTGCCGGAAAACCTGTATGCCGCAGGCGCTCCTGTCGTCATCGCGGCAGGCGCCCTGCTCAAGGACACGCAGACGGACAGGGTATTAGCCCAACTCAAGCTGCGGAACATCGGCGACAAGCCGATCAAGGCGGTCACGGTAAAGGTTGTGCCGCTGGACACAGTCGGCAAGCCGCTGGGCGAAGCGGTCGACTACCAGTATTTGGACCTGAACGAGGCGCGCGATGCCAACTTTGGCGCCAAGGTGCCCATCGTGCTCCCCGATGCTGCGACGCGTGCCTTTTCTGCATCCGTGGATGAGGTGATCTTTGCGGACAACAGCCTCTGGACGGCTGCCGGCGCACCGTGGGAGCCTCTTTCCGTCCCTGTGCCGCTGGAAACCGCGCTTGAGGACAGCGAGCTGGCGAAACAATACCGGATCGAATACGGTGCGGACAGCAAATACAGCTACCAGACCGAAAAGGATCTGTGGCGGTGCGTCTGCGGTGCGCTCAACCATCAGGAGGAAGCGCAGTGCCACCGCTGCCGGAAAGAGGCCGCCGCCCTCGCCGCGCTGGATATCGAAGGGCTGAAGGAGCGGTGTCAGGAGCGGCTGGCGGACGAGGCGCAGAAAGCCGCGGAAGCCAAAGCCGCCGCAGCGCTGAAAATGAAAAAGGCCAAGAAGCTGGCGATGATCATCGTGCCTATCGCGATCGTGATCGTCGCGGCCGGGGCGCTGATTTCCAGCCATATGGAAAAAAGCGCTGCGTACGACGACGCGGCAGCCCTGCTCGAAGAGGGCGAGTACAATGATGCCATTGCCGCCTTTGAGGCGCTCGGCGGTTTCAAAGACAGCGCAGAACGGGTCAGTCAGGCCAAGTACGACAAGGCACAGACGCTGGTCTTTTATGCAAAAACCGGCGGCAGGAAAGGGTTGTCGATGATCCTTTCAGACGGCGAGGCGGTTGCAGACGATGCCGACCTCTCGAAAATGTATTATGAAGAAGCGATTGCAATTTTCGAGGAACTCGATGGCTATCAGGACAGCGCTGAGCAGGCCGAAACCATACAGAACTATCTCCATGCCGTAGAACTCGTAAACAACGGTGACTATGAGGCTGCCGCTGACATTTTTGCTGCGCTTGGCGATTTCGGAGACAGCGCGGAGCAGTTGGAAGGCATCGAAAAGCTGGGGATGTACTGGCCTTACGTCGGAGAATTTGCATATACGCTCGACGGGGAACAGCATCATTTATCATCGGACTTTGTCATAGAGGATGGAAAAGTCACTTGGGAAGTGACGATCCCGGACGGAGAATTGATCGGTCTTGGCAATTACTTTTTCCTGAGCAAAGGCGATACGAGACAGTGGCCGGTCAGTGAAGATATGACGGTTGTTGACAAAAATACAACAATGGGAACCGTAACCGTAAAATTCGAAAACGGGAATATTCTGGTCACCGGCAAAGGCGGATATATCGACAGATCGGATTACGACGAGTTTTGGAACCGCTGCTATGTGAAAGTCAATTAATATGGAGAGAGCGGGAGCAATCCCGCCCTTTCCTTTTTCCTGCGAAAGAGATTGATTGTGCAATTCCGATCAATTACACATGTGAAAATCAAAAAGTGTGAAGTGGCAAAAGGCTGCACACCAGCTTACACATTCCAGTAAAACGCAAAAAGGAGGCTTCTTCAAATTATGTGTAAACCTCCTGAGTGGTGTAAAATAGAAGCATC
>DGYFR06201__coassemble_1646_pt1 | contig 11319 bp, 15 predicted proteins | sample DGYFR06201__metabat2_high_PE_040 | metagenome-assembled genome bin DGYFR06201 | reverse complement strand
TCATAAAAACCGGGAGCACAAGGTGAATTGACGCGAAGCGTCAAGAGAGGGTGGCCTGGGCCATGTATCACGGTTTTTATGCAAAGGCGGACAGGAGGAAAAATCAAATTTTTTCTTTCTGTCCGGCGCAATAGCCCTTACAGCCTCAGGCTGTCAAGGGCGTTTTCGATCGGAAGGCGTGCCTTTCGATCGAAATTTTAAATTTTCCCTTCCGCGTGCCGTGTCACATGGCAGGAGATATTCACCACACACGGCAGGCCCGCGATGTGCGTGCCGAACGGCTCGATCGCGCAGGAGAGCGCGGTCACCGTGCCGCCGAGGCCCTGCGGACCGACGCCCGAGGCATTGACCTTGTCGAGGATCGCCTGCTCCATCTCCGCGTACAGCGGGTCGGCATTGTGCTCACCCACCGGGCGCAGCAGCGCGCGCTTGGCAAGGAAAGCCGCCTTGTCGCTCGTGCCGCCGAGGCCCACGCCGATCACGATCGGCGGGCAGGGGTTGGAGCCTGCATTCACGCACGCATCCGCAATGAAATCCACGATCTGCTCCTTGGTCGCGGCCGGGGTGAACATCTTCATCGCGCTCATGTTCTCCGAGCCGAAGCCCTTTGGCGCGACCGTGATCTTGATCTCATCGCCCGGCACGATCGAGGTGTAGAGCACGCAGGGCGTGTTGTCGTTCGTGTTCTCGCGGCGCAGCGGGTCGCCCACCACGGACAGGCGCAGATAGCCATCGATATAGCCGCGGCGCACGCCCTCGGTCACCGCGTCCTCAAACGCGCCGCCGGTGAGATGCACGTCCTGCCCGACCTCGGCGAACAAGATCGCCATGCCGGTGTCCTGGCAGACCGGCACGTCGTTTTCCCGCGCAAGATCGCAGTTTGCGATCATCTCGCCGAAGATCTCCTTGCCGAGCGGCGACTGCTCGGCCTGCTGTCCGTCCACAAACGCCTGCCGCAGATCGGCGGGCAGGTAGTAGTTTGCGTCGATACACAGCTGGCGCACCAGCTTTGTTACTTCCGATACGTCGATTGTCCTCATCTTGTCCTCCTGTATTCCAGTGCGCCGTTTACAAAAACGGCCTGCACCTGAGTTGTGATATCCAGCGGGTCGCCGCTCCACAGCACGCAGTCCGCATCCATGCCTTCGCGCAGGCTGCCGATTCGATCCTGCATACCCGCGATCTGCGCCGGGACGGACGTGACCGCGCGCAGCGCGTTGGTCTTGTCCATGCCCGCGCGCACGGCCAGCATGAGCGCCATCGGCAGCAGCCGCAGCGGGATCTCCGGGTGGTCGACCGTGATGGCGGTCGGGATGCCCGCCTTGCAGAGCAGGCCGGGCGCCTCGTCGGTCAGGTGGCGCAGTTCGGGCTTGGAGCGGTCGGTCATAAACGGGCCGCACACGACCGGCACATGCTCCTCCGCGAGCAGGTCAGCGACCAGATGCGCCTCCGTGCCGTGGATAATGACCGCGCGCAGGCCGAACTCCCTGGCAATGCGCAGAGCGGTGAAAATATCGTCCGCACGGTGCGCGTGGAAGTGCGCCTCCGCCTTGCCCCAGAGCAGCGGCAGCAGCGCTTCGAGCTTGCTGTCGTAATCCGGATCGTCCTGATCCGGGTCGTCCTCCGCCCGCGCCTTGCGCGAAAAATATTCCTTTGCCTTATAAAGCTGCTCGCGGATCAGCGCCGCGGTCGCCATGCGGGTGACCGGCGCTTCGTCCTTATCGTGGTAGACCGATTTGGGGTTCTCGCCCAGCGCGAATTTGATCGCGAGCGGCGCCTTTAGCACCATATCGTCCACGCGCCGCCCTGCGGTCTTGAGCAGGGCGATCTGCCCGCCGATCGGGTTGGCGCTGCCCGGGCTGACTGCGACTGTGGTCACACCCGCCTCGCGCGCCTCCTGAAAACCGCGGTCCATCGGGTTGACGCCGTCGATCGCGCGCAGGTGCGGCGTGACCGGATCGGTGTCCTCGTTGCCGTCCGCGCCCTCGAAGCCCAGGCCGTCCTCATACAGGCCAAGGTGTGAGTGGATATCGATCAGGCCCGGGGTGAGCACACCGCCCTCCCCGTCCAGCATCTCCGCGCAGGCGGGCGGCTCGCTCTCGCCCATCGCGGCGATTTTTCCGTCCTCGAGCAGCACCCAGCCGGAAAAGCGGGTGTCCTGCGCATCCATCGTCCATACCTCGATATTTTTAATCAGTGTTTGTTTCATGCAAATCCTCGAAAAAATGATTGACAAATTTGGAAATATATGGTATATTAATCATGGCAGTTGGGAGAACTGCCATGCACCGTTCATATCTTTATCCCCACAATCCTACTTTTGGCGCTCTTTCTTCGGAAAGGGCGCATTTTTTTACATTCGGGGGGATTTTCCCGCCGCATCCGGATAAAAACAAAACCGAGGTCGCCCTCGGTTTTGGTGTTCAGCGGCGTCTGCGCGAACCGTTCTTGCGGTCGGTTGCATGGCGCACGTCTGCCTGACGGCTTTCGCTGTCCGACATGAACGCTTTCAGTTTATCCTCAAAGCTCATGGTGGCAGGGTCCTTGGGCGCCTGCGGCGCGCGGCCGCGCGGCCCGGCAGAACGCTGCTGGAAGCGCTGCTGACGCGGCGCATAGCCGCCCGCGCGCTCCTGGCGCGGCTCCTGCGGCTGCGCCTTTTTGATGGACAGGTTGATGCGCCCGGCCTGATCGATGTTGATGATCTTTACCTTGACCTGCTGCCCTTCCTGCAAAAAGTCCTTGATATCGTTGACAAAACTTGCCGCAACCTCCGAGATGTGTACCATTCCCGACTTGCCTTCGGGCAGCGCAACGAACGCACCGAATTTCGTAATGCCCGTTACCTTGCCTTCTACGATAGATCCCACTGCCAAATCCATATAAGTTTTTTTGCCTCCGTTATTTCTTTCCCTACTACTTTCCGGACGTGTCCACAAAGACACGCTCCCCCGGCTCCGCATAGCTCAGTTCGTTGCGCGCCAGCTCGCTGATGTCCTCCTCGGTGATGCCTCGCTGCATCTCCTCCTGAAGCGCGGCATTCGCCTCCTGGTATTCCTGCACCCGCAGGGAAAGCGACTCCAGCTCCGCCTGCTTGCCCGCAATCTGCGAGCGCAGGCTGACGATGGTGACGACCGCATACAGCAGGAACGCCAGCATTGCAATTTTCACGATACCCGGCATCTTCCGTCCGGTTGTTCTCGCCATACTGCAGCTCCTCCGCGCACTCACTGATTCGAGTTTTATTTTATACCTTTCCTGCGAAAAATGGAAGAGGAATTTGCAATTTTTTTCGCAGAAGATCGAAATTTATCCGGTAACCCGCTGCGCTCTGCGGCGCGGCGGACCCACTGCGCGGCCGCCGCAGCGGTGTTCCAGACGCGCGCGGCAAGGCCGAGCAGCCCGCCCAGCACAGCCAGCACCGCGCCGCTGAGGCTCATGAAATACAGCGCCATCCCGCCCACCGCGCCGCCGATGACAAACCAGCGGTCCTGTCCGGCCGCGAACACGATGCCGAATTCAAAAAACGCCGCCGCCGTCGCCAGCCAGAACAGCGCGTCGTATACGGCGGTCGCCGCCCTGCCGCACGCAAAATGCCAGCGCAGCGCGCGCAGCACATCATAGAAAAGCCCGATCCCCACGCCCAGCAGCAGGCTTTGCAGCAGCAGCCGCAGCTGCTCCGCGTTGGTGAACGCCCCCATGCCGCGTCACCTGCCGAACAGCCGCCCCAGCAGCCCGCCGCGCGGCTGCACGCTGTCGTCGTACTCGACCAGGCCGACCTCGCCCTCGACGATCAGCTCGCCCGCCTCGAGCTGCAGGCGCTCGACATGCAGCCCCTGCCCGCGCACGACCAGCATCCCGCGCACGGTCTCGAGCAGCACCTGCTCCTCGTCAAAGCTCTGCACGTCGATCACGCCCGAAATGGACAGCTTTTCCCTGCCCTCCAGAATGACGGTGTGCGGCATTTCCTTATTTCGCTCATCGGGTGTCATGCCAGTCCCTCCTTATCCAGAACACATCCCGCTCGCTTCATCCTATGCGCCTGCGGCCGCGGATATGCGCAAAAAAGCACCCCGCCCCAAACGGGCGGGATGCTCGGGATTTATGCAAGTTCTTTATAGAGGGCGGCGGCGTCTGCCTTAAGGGCGTGCTCCGCAACAGCCAGCACTTCCACCTTCATCGTGCGCTGGCCAAAGGCGATCTCGATCACATCGCCGACCTTTACCTGATAGGACGCCTTGGCGGCCTTGCCGTTGACCGTGATGCGCGCCGCGTCGCACGCATCGTTTGCCACCGTACGGCGCTTGATCAGGCGCGAAACCTTGAGATATTTATCCAGCCTCACGTTACTTCGCGTCCACCTTATCCTTGAGCGCCTTGCCGGGCTTGAATACCGGGATGGTCGCCGCAGCGATTGCGATCTCCTCGCCGGTGCGCGGGTTGTGGCCCGTGCGCGCTGCGCGCTCCCTGGTTTCAAAGGTGCCGAAGCCGCTCAGCTGCAGCTTATCGCCGGATGCCATCACATCGCCCAGCACGGTGAAAACCGCGTCGATCGTCTTTTCCGTGTCCTTTTTGGAAAGCGAAGCCATTTCTGCGACCAGCGTGACAAATTCGCTCTTTTTCATGCTCATACCTCCGTTATTCTTTTTCTTTTGATCTATTCCAAAGCGTATCCAGCTCTGTCAGCGACAGATCGGACAGCGCTTTGTTTTCCTGCTGTGCCTGCCGCTCCATCTCGGCAAAGCGCCGGACAAATTTATTGCAGGTCTTTTCCATCGCCCGCTCGGGATCGACCTTCAGGTGACGCGCCACGTTGACCACCGCGAACAGCAGGTCGCCGAGCTCCTCCTCCGGGTCGCCGTCGCCGGCCACGGCCCGCTTGACCTCGTCCAGCTCCTCCTCGACCTTTTCGAGCGCGCCCTGTGCATTCTCCCAGTCAAAGCCGACCTTGGCCGCTTTCTTCTGCAGCTTTTCCGCGCGGATCAGGCCGGGCAGGCTCTTGGCCACGCTCTCGAGCGCAGAGGTATCGGTCTCCTGGTGCTTTTCCTTGCGCTTGAGCTCATCCCAGTTGCGCAGGATCTCCTCGGAGGAGCCGACCTCGACCGTGCCGAAAATATGCGGATGGCGGTAGATCAGCTTTTTGCAGATGCCGTCCGCCACGTCGCCGATGTCGAACACGCCTTTTTCCTTTTCCATCTCGGTGTGGAACACGACCTGAAGCAGCACGTCGCCAAGCTCTTCTTTCAGATGCTCGGGGTCCTGCTCGTCGATCGCCTCGCAGACCTCGTAGGTCTCCTCAATGAAGTTGCGGCGGATGGACTGGTGGTCCTGCTCCCGGTCCCACATGCAGCCGTCCGGCGCACGCAGGATCTCCATGATCCTTAGCAGATCGTTAAAATTATACTTCTCTTTTTTCTGAAAATCAACCATTTTTGCGCACTTCCTGCTATTTTAAATGTAAAATATCTGCAATTTTTTCACCTTTTGGCAAAAGCAGCATATCTTCCCTGTCCACCGCGTGCAGCATGAGCAGCAGCACGCCGTAAACCGCAACTGCGACCGCGATCACAACGAGCGTGACGAGCTTATCTGCCGCCGCGCCCGGCGCTGCATCCGTCACCCGCAGCAGCACGGTGTGGCAGATATAGGTCGCCGCACCCATGCCGACGGTCGCCGCGAGCGGCCACCCCACGGTCTTGCCGATGGGCGGCAGGCTGTGTGACAGCCGGCTGATGTGGAACAGGTTGATGAGCGCGATCAGCCAGTAGCACACCGCAGTGCTGATGGGCGCGCCCGCGATGTTGAGTTCAGGTATGCCGATCAGATAATAATCCCCGAAGATCTTGACCAGCGCGCCGAGGAACATCGAGATCAGCGGCAGGTCGATGCGGCCGAAGGCCTGCAAAACCGCGTTCGTGATCGCGACCAGCGCGACCGCGGGCACAGCAAAGCCGAGCAGTGCCATGAGCTGCCCGCCGAGCTCGGTGCCCTCGGAGTAAAACAGGCGCAGGATCGGCCCGGACAGCAGCAGAAAGCCCGCGCCCGCCGGCAGCGTGATGATCATGGTCAGGCGCAGCGTGGTCGCAAGCGTCCGGGAGACCTTTGTAAAGTTCTGCGCCGCCCGCGCGCTCGCGATGGTGGGCAGCACACTGACCGCAAGCGCCGTGATCAGCGTCTGCGGCAGGTTGAAGAAGTTGACCGCGTTGCCGGTGTAGATGCCGTAAGCCGTGGTCGCCTGCTCCGCCGTCATGCCGACCGCCGGGCTTTGCAGCCGCGCCGAAATCAGCGCCACGTCGATCAGGTCGGTCAGGCTCATGACCGCCGAGCTGATCGTGATCGGGATGGACAGCGACAGCAGGGTCTTTGCCAGCTGGCCGGTCGGCCGCACGGCGTCATTGAGCACGCGCACGCGCTCGGCGCGCCGGCGGGTCGCCGCCGCCTGTACGAGCATATAGGCCGCCGCAACGACCTCGCCGAGCGTCACGCCGAGCACCGCCATCGCGGCGGTCTGCGGCTCGTTCATCCCCTGCTGCACCGCGTACCAGGCAAGCCCCAGGCCGACGAACAGCTTGCCCATCGCCTCGATGACCTGCGAGACCGCGGTCGGCACCATGTTGGCGCGCCCCTGATAATACCCGCGGAACACCGAGAGGATGGAGACCATCAGCACGCTCGGCGCAATCGCCATGACCGCGAGCTCCGCGTCCGGGTTTTTGATCCAGCCCGCAAACGTATCCGCGCCGCACAGCAGCACGACCGTGGCCAGCGCGCCGACCGGGACAAAGATCCCCGCCGCCACGCGGACGATCCGCCGCACCTCGCGCTCGCGCCCGCAGGCGGTCGCCTCCGCGACCATTTTGGAGAGCGCCGCGGGCAGGCCGACCGTCGAGATCACGAGCATGGCCGTATAGATGCGGTAGGCCGCACTGAACAGGCCGAAGGCCGGCGAGCTTTCCCCGCCGATCAGGTTTTGAAGCGGGATCTGGAAAAACGCGCCGATTACCTTGACGACCAGGCTCGCGATCATCAAAATGACCGCGCCTTGTATAAAATTCTGTTTTTTTCGCTGCAAACGCTACACGCCCTTTGCTTTTACTGATTCTACGGTATGGCAGGGCGCCGCGAAATATGCGCTCACAGCGCGCCGCCGCAGCCCGAGCAGAACGCATCCTCCCGGCTGCACGTCTTGCCGCAGTGCGGGCAGACCACGATCGACCGCATGCCGGCGAGCTCCTCGCGCAGGGCTGCGATCTTCTCCTGCTTTGCATCAATCGCGGCGATCTTTTCGTCCATCTCATCGTTTGAGACCTCGGCGCCGCAGTGCAGGTCGTATACCATTTTGCCGATCTCCTTATAGAGCACCTCGCACTCGGTGTTCAGGTCGAAGATCTGCAGGTTGATGCGCGTCGCACTCGCCAGCTCGGTCGCCTTTTTGCCTGCGGCGTCCGCCGCGCGGCCCGCTGCCTGGCTGGTCTTATCCGCCATCACCTTGATCTTATCCAGAAACGACTGTACCTTTGCATCCATTGTCCATCGCTCCTTCCGGCGGAAAGCCCGCCATATTGGTTTTGAAGCAGCACCGCTCATCCTGCGGTGACGCCTTATTATACTTCATGCCCTGCGAAAATGCAAGGTTTGCCCGGTTTTCCATATTTCAGCCGATGAATTCATGCAGCACTGAGTCGTCCGGAATGAGGTCCGCATAGTCGATCGGCTCGACCTGCCCGAGCATCGCGCCCACCGGCGCAAGGTCCGCATCCGCGAGCGCCTCGGCGTGTGCGCGCAGCTGCGGCTCGAGGCGGGTCATCAGGATGTTCAGCTCATACGGCAGGAAGGTGTCCACGGTCAGGTTGGCCTGCCCCCGGTGGGGCGCAATATACAGCCGCTCGCCGCGGCGCACCGAGTTCCACTGGCCGAGCGTTTCCGCCACCGGCGAATTGCGGAACAGGCTGTCGCGCATCGCGCGGCGCAGAAAGCGCAGCATATACGGCTCAAGGCGTGGCCCCTCCTCGGGCATGACCGTGCTCGCCACCGACAGGTACACGCCAGTCGCGGCGTGGGCCAGATCGCCCATGATGACCGGGTTGAACGAGTGGATGCCCTCGATGAGCACCACCTCGTCCGGGTCGAGGCGCAGCGACTGGCCACCGGGCACAGACGAACGGGTCTCGAAATCAAACCGCGGCAGCTCGATCTCCTCACCCGCCACGAGCTGCGCCAGATGCTGGCTGAGGAGCGGCAGGTTCATACACTCCGGGCTTTCCAGATCGGGCACGCCGTTTTCCAGGTCGGGCGGAATCTCATAGGTGCCGACCGTACGGTAATAATCGTCCATCGAGATCATCTCCGCATGGATGCCGTGCTTTGCGAGCGCACGGGCGATACGGTCGTTCGTGGTAGTCTTGCCCGACGAGGACGGGCCGTTGATCAGCACGATGGGCCTGTGCGCGCTGTTCTCCGCGATCTCCTCCGCCACGCGGAGCACCTGGTCGTGGTACTGCTGCTCGCACTCCCCGATAAACGCCGCCGCGTCATACCGCGCGCGGTGGTTGATGTATTTGAGCGTATACTCCGCCATAAAAGTTTCCCTCCTTACTGCCTGGGAAAAAGGATCTTGCGTTTGCCGGCTGCCAGACGGTCCGCCGCGCCGATGTACTCGAGCGGATACTTGGGATTGTTGGTCCGCTCGATCCAGCCGGTATCCCGGTCGACGCGCTTGGACACGCCGCCCGCGCCGAGCGACAGGATGGTCTGGAGCTCCTCCATCATGGTCACATTGTAAAAGCACTCGGTATCCGGCTTGCACCAGCCGACGTTTTCAAACCCGCCTGCGGTGAATTTCTGCCGGTACAGGTAATACGGGCCGTAGCCCGCCGTTTGCAGCGCGTGCGATGCGCCGTCCAGCATACGCGAGACCGTCTCGCGCTGCGCCGCGGCCGCCGCCTTGTCGGTCAGGTCCGCGCCGCGCTTGATGGCCAGCGTATGCACGGTGATATTCTCCGGCGCAAGGCCGATCAGCGTGTCGATCGTGCGGGCAAAGGTCTCCGCCGTGTCGCCGGTGAGACCCGCGATCACGTCCATGTTGATCTCGCGGAAGCCCGCCTGCCGCGCCTCGTCGCAGGCGCGCAGCACGTCCGACGCCGCGTGCCGCCGTCCGATCGCGGCGAGCACCTGATCGTCCATCGACTGCGGGTTGATGCTCACGCGGCCCACGCCCGCCGCCCGCAGCGCGTGCAGCTTGCCCGGCGTGATGGTGTCCGGGCGCCCCGCTTCCACAGTATATTCACGAAGACCGGAAAAATCAAAGTTTTGTTCCAATGTTTTCAGCAGGCGCTCCAGCTGCTGCTCGGAGAGCGTCGTCGGCGTACCGCCGCCGATGTACACGCTCTGCACCCGCTTGCCCGCCTCGCGCACGAGCGCGGCGGTCTCCGCGATCTCGCGGCACAGGGTATCCAGATACGGCTCGATCAGGTGGCCGGACTGCGCGGTCGTGGACGACACGAACGAGCAGTAATAGCACCGCGACGGACAGAACGGAATGCCGACATAGAGCGAAATGTCGTCCGGCCCGATCGCCTTGTCCAGCTCCATTGCGGTCGCGGCCGCGCGGATGGTGAGCGCGGTGCGCTCGGGCGATACATAAAAGTGCTCGCGCAGATGCGCCGCCGCCTCGCCGCGGCTCATGCCGCGCTCGATCAGGCCGCGTGCGAGCTTGGCCGGGCGCACGCCGGTCAGGCTGCCCCACACAGGCGGCTGCGCAAGCGCGGGAACAACTGCGTCGTACACAGTCATCTTGACCAGCTCGGTGATAACACGCTTGTAGTCGAGCGGCCCCAGCCCTGCGACCGGCGCGCGGCGCACGCTCTCGTGCGTCACGCCGCCGATGCAGGCGATGGCCCGCCCGACCGCCTCGCCGTCCTGCTCGGAGAGCAGGCTGCGGCACCAATCGCCCTCCCCTGCCTCGTCCGCGCGCGTGAGCGTCGCGGTGGGCAGCAGGTGGAACAGCATCTCCTCGACCGCGTGCTTAAGGTCATGTCCTTCCAGTGTGTAGATCATCGTTTCCCGACCGCCTGCAGCATATACGGGTTGGCCGCGCGCTCCTCGGACAGGGTCGAGATGCCCTCATGCCCGGGCAGCACCTTGTAGTCGCCCTCGAGGTCGTGCAGGCGCTTCAGCGACTGGAGCATCTGGCCGAAATCGCCGCCCTCGAGGTCGCAGCGGCCGCACTCGTGACGGAACAGGGTATCGCCCGTGAACAGGCAGTCGCCCATTTTGATGACCGACGAGCCGGGCGTGTGGCCGGGCGTATTCATATAGGTCGCGGTAATGCCGCCGAAGGTGACCTCGGTGCCCTCCTTTGCGGCGATATCCGGCGTATCCTGCACATAGCTGCGCGCAAGGCTGCGGAACTGGCCCATGTTGCCCCGGTCGAGCAGCCACAGATCGCCCTCCGGCACGACATACTGCGCGCCCGTCGCCTCCAGCACCTCATGCGCGGCAAGGATATGGTCGAAATGCGCGTGCGTCAGCAGAACATACTTGACATTGAGCTTTTCCCGCTCCACTGCCTTCAAAATCGAGGGCGCGTTGTCGCCCGGGTCGATCACCGCGGCCTCGCGGGTGTTTTCGTCGTATACGATGTAGCAATTCGTGCCGACCACGCCGACACAGAGCTGCATGATTTTCATAAGCTGTCTCCTTTTCTTCACCGCATCTGGGCGGTGTCCATCCACAGTGTGACCGGCCCGTCATTGAGCAGGTCGACCTTCATATCCGCGCCGAATTCGCCGGTCTCGACCGGCAGGCCGCTCTCGCGGCAGCGCGCGATAAACGCTTCGTACAGCGGGATCGCGGTCTCCGGGCGCGCGGCGGCGGTAAAGCTCGGCCGGTTGCCCTTTTTGCAGTCCCCGTACAGCGTAAACTGCGACACCACGAGGATGCCGCCGCCCACGTCCGCGAGCGAGCGGTTCATCTTGTCGTTTTCATCCGTGAATACACGCAGTTTAACCGTCTTGTCCGCGAGATAAACCGCGTCCTCCACGGTATCCCCGTCCGTAATGCCGAGCAGCACCAGAAAGCCCTGCCCGATCTTGCCGTGCACCGCGCCGTCGATCGTCACCGACGCGCGCGCAACACGCTGAATGAGTGCCCTCATACCTGTCGTTCTCCGTTTCCATCCCGTGCATACTGTGCACGGCATAAAATCAGCCGCTGCTTGCAGCGGCTGTCCACAGGTGCAGGCGGCTTTGCCGCCGAGCACCTTGTTCCCGCCCGCAGGCGGCCGCGCGTCCCGCGCGGCTTTTAACAGAAAATGCCGCAAAG
>DGYFR06201__coassemble_1571_pt1 | contig 11679 bp, 13 predicted proteins | sample DGYFR06201__metabat2_high_PE_040 | metagenome-assembled genome bin DGYFR06201 | reverse complement strand
TTTTGATGAAACGAGACGAATTGCGTTCGCTGCTGCGCGAAGCGCCGTATGACGCAATGGTATTGACCAGCGAGATCAGCCGCCGCTATGCGACCGGCTTCCACTCGACCGCGGGCGCGGTCTACCTTTCCGCGAAGCAGGCGGTGTTCTATACGGACTTCCGCTATGTCGAGGCGGCGCGCGCTGCGATCACGGATTTTGAGGTGCGCGAGATCGGCGGCGGCAAGAGCTATACCGCCGTGGTCAACGAGCTGATCGAACAGGACGGCGCGAAAAAGATCGCGCTCGAAGACCGGATGCTGACCTATGCGGAATACATGTCCTGGGCATCCGCCCTGCACGCGACTGCCGTGCGGCTGGAGGACGGCGTGGAAAGCCTGCGCGTCTGCAAGGAGGACGACGAGGTCGGCAAGATCGTCGCCGCGCAGCGCATCGCGGAGCAGGCGCTCGAGGAAGTGCTCAACGACATCAAGCCGGGCGCGACCGAAAAGGAGATCGCGGCGCGACTGACCTATCTGATGCTGCACTACGGCGCGGAGAACATGTCGTTCGACCCGATTGTGGTATCGGGCGCGAACAGCTCGAAGCCGCACGGCGTGCCGACCGAAAAGCCGATCGAGGCGGGCGATTTTGTCACAATGGACTTCGGCTGCATCGTGGACGGCTACTGCTCGGACATGACGCGCACGGTCGCGGTCGGCCATGTGACCGACGAGATGCAGGCCGTGTACGACACGGTGCTGAACGCCCAGCTCGCGGGTATCGCGTGCTGCAAGGCGGGCGTGACCGGCAGGGACGTGGACGGCGCAGCGCGCAAGGTCATTGCAGACGCGGGCTACGGGGATGCGTTCGGCCACGGGTTCGGCCACGGCGTGGGCCTCGAGATCCACGAAGCCCCAACCGCCGGCCCGCGCGGGGAAGCGCCGCTGCCCGCGGGCTCGATCGTGACCGCCGAGCCGGGCATCTATCTGCCGGGCAGGTTCGGCGTGCGCATCGAGGATATGCTGTATGTGATCGAGGACGGCTGCATCAACCTGACCGAAGCGCCCAAGCAGCTGGTGATCCTGTGATCCTTCCGGTTGCCGATCCGGCGGCGCTTGCGCCCCTGCTGGACGGCTGGGAGGAAGGCATGTTGTATGCCTACCTTTCCGGACGCATGGGGTATGCGGCGACAAATGAAGATTTCCGGTCGGCGCAGGTGCGCGTGGGTGATTTCTGCTTTTTCGCGGGCGTACCGGATGCAGCGGTCGCGGCGTGGCAGCCGGAAAAAACGAGGCCGTACACCGTTTTCATCCCGCGCACGCGGGACTGGGATGCGCTGATCGAGCGGGTTTATCCGCAGGCGAGGCGGTCGGTGCGGTATGCGTTCCGGAAATGCAATGCCTTTGACACAGCGCGGCTGCGCAGCTTCGCCGCCGCCCTGCCTGCGGGGTATGCGCTGCGGCGGATGGATGAGGCGCTGTACCGGCAGGCCGCGCAGCAGGAATGGAGCCGCGATCTGGTCTCGCAGTATCCCGCGTGGGAGTGTTACGCCGCGCACGGCGCAGGATACGCTGTGCTGCAAGACGGCGTGCTGGTCTGCGGCGCGTCCAGCTATGCGGACTGGCCGGGCGGCATCGAGATCGAGATCGATACCCATCCGGCGCACCGCCGGCGGGGCCTCGCGCGGGCGTGCGCCGCGGCGCTGATGCTGGACTGTTTGGCGCGCGGGCTGCATCCCTCGTGGGACGCGGCCAACCCGGTTTCTGCGCATCTCGCGCAAACGCTGGGTTATCTCCCGGCGGGCGCGTATCCGGTGTATGAATGGCTGCGGTAAACCTCTATATTTTTGCAAAGAAAAACAGCTCAGGATGATTCCTGAGCTGTTTTTTATGTATGGCTTGCGCGCAGTTCTTACTCGTCGTCGATCTCCAGATAATCTGCCAGATCCTTGAACAGCGCGGTAGCGTCAACGTCGTCCTCGAGCACGATCTGCAGGGGCTCGTTGAGCGAGAGCAGGAACATGCCGAGCAGGCTCTTGGCGTCTACCATGCCGCTCTTGCCGTGGATCCAGATGTCAAAGCCGTACTTGGTGACGATCTTGTTGATCTTCTGGATATCGTCCGTATTCTTTACGCGGATACCTCTGGTCATAATACATACCTCCTGATATTGATAAAACAATAAAATCCTTTTCTGCTATCATTATAGCATAAAAAACTGGAAAGGAAAGAGTTTTTTACGGTATTTTGCATTTTCATCATTTTGGAGCGCAAGAAAGAAGCAACACGGTCGGAATTGTATCAGATGCACAAAAAAGATTGATAAAAATTGTACAATACGCAAAACAGTCCGCCGATGGGCGGACTGGATGCTTCGGGTTGACCGGACGGCCCCACACCGCCCGGCCCATTTTACCCCCACGGGGCTTTCTACTCTGCTATCGTGATGGTCATATCATCAATCGTCACCGCTGCAATGTCCGACAGCGGCAGGAAGCGGCGGCTGTGTGCGCCGGTTTTGTATTCATAGCTGATGTCAAAATTGGCAGCCGGATCGCTGTCCGACGAGGTGATGCCGGTGGCGTAGGCGTTGGTGCTGACCGTGGTGCCGTCCTGCAGCAGCAGGGAGATGGACGGCCGCTGCCAGTCGGGCGCGGCGTGGCAGGTCCCGTTGAGCTGGATGCCGATCGGCGAGACCGAGATGCGGGTGACATGCGTGCCGTCGGGCAGGTGCAGGTCCATATTATGCGCATAGGCGGCGACCGGCGCGGTGCTGAAGGAGAAAGTCAGCGTTTCCGGGGTCAGCGGCAGCGGGAATGTGTAGGTGATCTGCGGCTGCAGATAGGGCAGGTCGTCCGCCGTGATCCCCGGGAAACAGGTCTCATAGTACTGGAGCATGCCCTCCGCCTGTCCGAAGCTGCTGCCCGAGTCGCTCGGGATGCTCTCGCCGGTGCGGGTATCGAGCAGGGCGGAAACCTCCGCCGAAGCGCCTTCCACAGGGGCGGAGAGGGCCAGATACAGGCTGTCGCCCCGCAGGGACATGCCGGCGAAGCGGATATCGGGCGCGCGGTTGTCCAGCGGGAGGGGGACTGCGGAGAAATCCTGCTGCACATAGGCGGCAGCGAGCGTGGTGTCGCTGCTCTCCTCGGCAAGCGTGAGCGGCTGCGCCCTATACAGCGCAGCGAGGTCGATCTCAGCATCGAGAGGCCCCTGAACCTCGATGTGCCGGATCGGGTCGACGGCAAAGGTGAGGCTGATCTCCTCGTCTTCCTGGCCGCCGAAGTACTCGTATTCCTGATAGCTGTACTGGATCTCGGGATGGTCCGGGTCATAGACGCTCTGCGCGATGTGCGGCGACTGGGGAGCTGCGCCGTCGACCGAGAGCAGGATATCCCCGAACTCGACCTGATCCTCGAGCGCAGCGCCGTCCGTGCGCCGGACCGAGAACATCGCCGCGATGCTCGAGCTGCTCACGATGGCGTCCTCAAGCGTGACCGTGCAGCCGTCCACAGTCTGGCTGGTTTGCAGCGGCAGGGCGACCCCCTCCGGCAGGGTCACGCCGCTGCCGAAGATCGCGTGCCAGCCGCCGGAAAACTGCATCACCGCTGCCGCGGCAGTCATTGTGAGCAGCACCGCCGCCAGAACGGCGGCCAGGATGCGCTGCGGGCTGCGCAGCGGGATGCGGCGGCTGCGCCGGGCGCGCTGCTCGCGTACCGCGGCGGAGATATCGTACATGGGTGTCTCGATCTGCTCGAGCGCGGCGCGGATGCGCCTTTCATCCGGTGTGAGATTCATAGTCCCTGCGCCTCCTTTCCGCCGGCGTGCCTGCGAGGGCCTGCGCCAGCTTTTTCCGCGCGCGTTCATACCGCTTGCGCAGGGTCGCGGCGGGCTTGCCGTAGATGACGGCAAGTGCGTCGAAGCTGCGCTGTTCGATGACGCGGCCGTATACCAGTGCGCGCTGTTCGGCGGACAGGCTCGCCAGCGCGCGCCGCAGGTCCTCGCCGATGTAATCCGGGTCCTCGGCAACGGGCGGCGGCGTGAGCAGCTGGTGCTTGCGGCGGCGCAGCATGTCCACACAGGTGGTATAGGCGAGACGGTACAGCCAGGCGCTCAGACTTGTGCCCGGACGGAACCGTTTGTGATTGTCATAGGCCTTGATAAAGGTGGTCTGCACGGCGTCCTGCGCTTCGTGATAGTCGCACAGGATATGGTGGCAATAGCGCAAAAGCGGCTGGCCGTACAGCGCGATGGCATCGGCAAGCGCCTGCTCGCAGCCCGCGGCAAAGCGCTCCTCCAATGTATGGGCGTCCATCCTGCCGCCCCCTTCCTGAAAGAACGTGTTCACTCTTTATAACGCAGGGGAGGGCGGTTTTGTGACGCCTTCGCGCAAGGTTTATCCGTTTTGTTACCAAGTTTTTTTTGGGCGGGAGGGAAATGATGCACAGATATTAATGTTTATCATTAAAAAATAGTTGAAAAATATAAATTACGGTGATACAATACAGACAACAAGGAGGGATGGCTATGCCGGAAGAACAGAAAAATATCCTGCGCGCACGATGCGAGGACATCGGTATGTTCCTGCGTTTTTTGTTCTGGCTCACGGCAGCACTGCTTGCGGTGCGTGCAGTCTATGGGATATGGCTGGCGTTCCAGCCTGCGGACTGGCTGATCTGGCATTTTTCGCTCAGCGTGGATTGGACCGGGCAGGCAGACTGGCAGGGGGCTGTCCGGCTGGCCAGCATGCTGTCCTTCTGGTGGCATACGCTCATCTGGCTGCCCATACTGGGTATCTTGTGGTACTGCCGCAGGATCTTCCGGGGGATTGACCAAGAGGGGACGCCGTTCCTGCCGGAAAATACCCGCGCTGTGCGCAGCATCGGTGTGCTGGTGATGCTGATGAGCATTTTACGCGGTGACGCGCTGCGGGGGCTGTACCGGTCGTGCGGCTTTGCTGTCACGCAGCAGGAAACGCTGGTGCGCGACGGCGTGCAGTTGGTTGCTGGGAGTGGAGATGGCTCTCTGGTCAATATGACGTATATCCTGCTGGGCGCGGTGATTATCTGCCTGTCTTATGTGTTCGCCTATGGCGCGCATTTGCAGCAGGAATCTGACGAAACGCTGTGAGGTGGGTTGGATATGGCGATCATACTGCGGCTGGATCGTGTCATGGCGGACCGTAAGATATCCTTAAATGAGCTGGCCGAGCGGGTGGGTATCTCGAATGTGAACCTGTCACGCATCAAGACCGGAAAAATCAGTGCGATCCGGTTTTCCACGCTAAACGCGATCTGCGAGGTACTGGAGTGTCAGCCGGGGGATATTCTGGAGTACCGGCCGGATGAAAACGGAGAATAGGAACGAAAAAGGCTTTGGAGCCGCGCTCCAAAGCCTTTTTTGATACAGTTGTTCAGATTTCTTCGAGCAGGCAGACGCAGTGAGCCGCAATGCCCTGTTTTTGGCCGGTAAAGCCCAGCCCCTCCTCGGTCGTGGCCTTGACCGAAACGCGGGATACCTCGCAGCCGATGGCCGCGGCGAGGTTTTCGCGCATTTGCATAATATGGGGCGCGAGCTTGGGCGCCTGCGCGAGCACGGTCGCGTCCAGATTGCCGAGCCGGTAGCCCTGCTCGCGCACGAGCGCCGCCACATGGCGCAGCAATTCGATGCTGTCCGCGCCCGCATAGCGCGGGTCGGTGTCCGGGAAGTGCTTGCCGATATCGCCCAGCGCGAGCGCGCCGAGCAGCGCATCCATGACCGCGTGGGTGAGCACATCCGCGTCCGAGTGGCCGTCCAGCCCGGTCTCGTGCGGGATATCCACCCCGCCGATGATGTACCTGCGGCCGGGGGTCAGGCGGTGCACGTCGTAGCCGTGTCCGATGCGCATGTCAATCCTCCTCCCTGTGCAAAAACGCCTCCGCGACCAGAATGTCCTCGGGCGTGGTGATCTTGATGTTTTCGTAGCTGCCGTGCGTGGCGTGCACAGCTTGTCCCATTGCCTCGACCGCGGCGCAGTCGTCCGTAAACGAGCGGTTTTCGCGAGCGGCGGTTTCGAGCGCGCGGGTGAGCAGGGCGCGGTCGAACACCTGCGGCGTCTGCACCGCGGCAAGCGTGTCGCGCGGCACATCCGCGGCGATGTTGCCGTTCTGGATGCGCTTGATGCTGTCCTTGACCGGGACGACCGGCGCGGCGGCGCCATATTCCGCGGCAGCATACACCGCTTCCGTGATGACCGCCTCGGATACCAGCGGGCGCGCGCCGTCATGCACTGCGACGAGCCCCGTGTCCTCGGGCGCGGCGGTGATGCCGGCGAGCACCGAGGCGGTGCGGCTGTCCCCGCCGCGCGTGACCGTGCGCAGCTTGGAGATGCCGAACGCGCGCGCAAGATCGCTGTAGGGCAGAATGTCCTGTTCGCGGCAGACCAGCACGATGTCGCGGATCGCCGCGCATTTTTCAAACGCGGACAGCGTATGTGCCAGCACAGGCGCGTCGTCCAGCGGCAGTAGCAGCTTGTTCTCGCCGCCCATGCGCCGCGACGAGCCCGCCGCGACGATCACCGCGCACACCGCAGGCAGCGCGGGTTTCTTTTTCCGTTTTCCCAGCATGATGATGATCTCCTTTAAAGAAAGGCTTTGCATTCTGCAAAGCCTCAGATTGTCGAAAAAATCCCCGCGCCGCAGCGCGCATGAAATAGAAAATTGCGGTAGACCGCAATTTTCATAAAAACCCGCGACATGCGCGTGGGTTTTTATACAAACCGCTGGCAAGTGTGCCTGAAAGGCGCGCGCAGACAGCGGCAGATTCGATCGAAAGCGTGGTTTCGATCGAGAGGATGTTCGAAAAACATAGTTTTTCGACAGCCTCAGGCTTTGCGTTCTGCAAAGCCTTTTGGTTCAGCGGCATAATTTTTGTTCGATGATCTCTGCGATTGCCTGCGGCGTCTGCCCCAGCGCGAACGCCAGCTCGGACTCGAGGATGTGCCGCGCGGAGGCGAGCATTTTCTTCTCCCCGGTGGACAGGCCGCGCTCGTGCTCGCGCGCAGAGAGATCCTTGATCACCTGCGCGACCTCGAGCAGGTTGCCCGAGCGGATGTGCAGCATATTTTCGCGGTAGCGTTGGTTCCAGCCCTTGCTCTCACCGCGTGTGACGCTGTCGAGCTGACGGAGGAGGGCGGACGCCTGTTCGCGCGAGCAAACCGGACGCACGCCGAGCTTGTCGCACGCATCGGTCGGGATGAAAATCTGGGTATCGTCCAGCGCGAGCTTGAGGGCATAATACTGCGCGGGCGCGCCGTCGATGGTGCGCTCGACAATATCCTCGATCACGCCTGCGCCGTGCAGGGGATGAACGACCTTGTCGCCGATCTGAAACATAGTCCCTCCGTTCCAGCGAGCTTGTGTTTGTACCTTTATCTTACACCATAGCGGTTGCTTTGGCAAGGTTTTTCACGGTTTGCGTGCTGATGAGCGCGCCGGTGAGCAGAAGCCACATGCCGCCGCCCAGCTGCCACAGGCGCACGCCTGCCGCGAGCAGGCAGAACATGGTCAGCAGCGAAATGCCCTGCCGCACAGCGGCAAACCGCCCTTCCGCGAGATGGGAAAGCGCCATCCCGCCATCGAGCGGCGGCATGGGCAGCAGGTTGAATGCGCCGAGCAGCACGCTCGCGCCGGCGAGCCGGTAGGCGCCGAGCGCATTTGCCGCCGCGGTCAGCGCAAAGCTGGCCGCGGGCCCGGCGAGGCAGACCGCCGCCCGGGCGCACCGGCCCTCGGGCAGCGCGCAGCGCAGCACTGCGCCGCAGCAGGTGAACGTCAGCCGGTGCAGCCGTCCGCCGGACAGGTGCAGCACGAGCAGGTGCCCGGCTTCGTGCACGGCGGCGGCCAGCAGGAACAGCGGCAGCACATTGGTCTCGTCCGCGCACCAGAGCGCGGCGAGCAGGACGGCGAAGCCGTCCCGCACTTGGATCCGCCCGCGCACTTACAGCCCGGTCAGGTAGTCCGACGGATCGAGCGCCGCGCCGTCCTTCCAGATCTCGAGATGCAGGTGCGGGCCGGTCGCGTTGCCGGTCTGGCCGACGCGCGCGATCTCCTCCCCGCATTTGACCTCGTCGCCGACCGCGGCGGAAATGCTGCTGCAATGCGCATACAGGGTGGAAAAGCCGTCGTCGTGGTCGACGATCAGGTAATTGCCGTAATCCGATTCGCCGATTTCGCGCACCGTGCCGTCCGCGAACGCGCCGATCACAACGCCCTCGTCCGCCGCAATATCCAGCCCGTAGTGGAAGCCGGGCTGCCCGGTCGTCGGGCTGAGGCGGCTGCCGAAATCCGAGGTCAGCGTGCCCTCGGTGGGCAGGACATGCTCAAAGTCCATCGGGTACACGGTTTCGTCGACCGTGTCGGGGAACAGCGTCTTTTCCCGGCCGAGGATGTCGTCCGCCCCGCCCGAGGATGCGGCATAGCTGCTTTCCGCATTGCCCTCCGCCGGCTGCGCGCCGAACACCTCGCTCGTATCCTCTTGTCCGCCGAATACCGCGAGCACCTTGTCCACGCCGGGCGCGCCCGCGATCACCTCGGCCGCTTTGTCCCGCGCGGCGGTGACCAGCGGGGTGTCGGCGTATTTGATGATCCCCGCTGCCAGAACGAGCACCACCACGAGCAGCAGCCCTTTTCCGCTGCCGCTCGGCCGCCTGCGCGCCGGCCGTTTTCCTGTCATGTCCGCCGCCTCCTTTCGCACCTGATAAATTCTATGCAGAGCGGGACAGGGATATGAGGGGAAACAGAAAACCGGTCATGCTTTGTCCGGTTTTTATGCTATACTGGAGAAAAAGGGGGAGAGGCCCATGCAAAGCGGGCGCTTATTTGAGATTCTATACATCCTGCTCGAGCGCGGCGGGGCGACAGTCGGCGAGCTGGCGGACCAGCTCGAGGTATCCGAGCGCACCATCCGCCGCGACATCGACGCGCTTTCCGCCGCCGGCGTGCCGGTTTACGCCGCGCGCGGGCGGCGGGGCGGCGTGCGGCTGCTGGACGGGTTCGTGCTGTCCAAATCCCTGCTCAGCGCGCGCGAGCAGGATGAGATATTGTACGCCCTGCAAAGCCTGCGCGCCACTGGCGCGGGGCAGGACGGCGCGCTGCTCACGCGGCTGTCCGCGCTGTTCCGCCGCGAGGCGGTGGACTGGATCGACGCGGATTTTTCCGACTGGGGCGACGCGGGCGAGCGGCGCGCACTGTTCGACCAGCTCAAGGCGGCGATCCTGGAACACCGTGTGCTGGCCTTTGACTATTACGGTCAGAACGGACAGGCCACGCACCGTACGGCCGAGCCGGTCAAGCTGCGGTTCAAAGGCATCTCGTGGTATTTGCAGGCGTGGTGCCGGGAGAAACAGGGGTTCCGCACCTTTAAGCTGTCCCGCATGGAGCATGTGGCGCTGCTGGAGGAACAGTTCGCGCCGCGCGAAGCGCCGCCGGCGCTTGACGGTGCGGGCGCGGTATCCGTACCGACCACAGGGATCGTGGTGCGGTTTTCGCCGGTTGTGGCGTTCCGCGTGTATGACGAGTTTGACCGCGCCAATATCACGCCCCAGCCGGACGGCTCGCTGATCGTGCGGACCGAGTGGCCGGTTGGTGCGTGGGGCGCGGGGTATCTGCTGTCCTACGGCTCGTACGCGGAGATCCTGCACCCGCCCGCGCTGCGCCGCCATGTTTCCGGGGAGGCAAAAAAGATTGCCGCCCTGTATCAAAATGCGGACGGGCGGTGTCCGGTATCCGATGCTACAATGGAGGCATCAAAACCGAAAGGATGAACGTTATGCTGCAATATGAGATGGTCACCCTGACCGAAAAACAGGTGGTCGGGCTGAAAATCCGCACCGGGAACGCCGATCCGGCCTGCTCGGACAAGATCGGCGGGCTGTGGGAGCGGTTTATGGCAACCGATGCCTATCGGGAGCGGATGCAGAAAGACCCGGACATCCCCTGCTATGGGCTGTATACGGGCTACGGCTGGGACGACGGGAGTTATGACGCCCTTGTCGCGTACGAGAGCGAAACCTGTCCGGAGGGCTTTGCTGCGGTCACGATCCCGGCAGGGGAATACGCGAAGTTCCATTTTCACGGCGATATCCGGGAAGTCCCCATGCGGGCGTGGGCTGAAATCTGGTCCATGCCGCTGCCGCGGGCGTACGGCGTGGACTTTGAGGAATACCGCAATTATGCGGACGGCAGCGCGGATATTGACATCTATATCGGCATGGCGGATATCTGCCAGTCGTGCGGCATGCCGATGGCGAAGCCTGCCGACCGCGGCACAGAGGCGGACGGCACGGAGAGCCATACCTACTGCACCTACTGTTACCAGAACGGCGCGTTCACCTATGACGCGACGATGGAGGAACAGATCGAACACAATCTGAACTGCGCGCCCGAATTCTACAGCGACCGCGAGCGGGCGCGCGAGCAGATGCGGGAATACTTCCCGACGCTCAAACGGTGGAAAAAGTAACGCCATATGCGGCATCCCGCGCCGCAGGCGCACATCAGATGGAAAACGGCGGCTGCGCGAAGCAAAGCCGCCGTTTTCCAAAATTCCGCGGGCGTGTACCTCGGAATTTTAACAAACAGAAAAAGGCTTCGGAATCAAAATTCCGAAGCCCTTTTTTCTGCAATAGCCCTTACAGGCGAAGCCTGTCAAGGGTGTTATTCGATTGGAAGCGCTTTGCGCTTTCAATAGAGAATCAGCATACGCCCTGCGCCAGCATCGCGTCCGCGATCTTCTCAAAGCCGCCGATGTTCGCGCCCATGACGAGGTCGTCGTCGTGGCCGTACTTCTTGGCAGACTCGATGCAGGTCTTGAAGATGTTGACCATGATGTCGTGCAGACGCTGGTCAACCTCCTCGAAGGTCCAGGACAGGCGCAGCGAGTTCTGGCTCATCTCGAGACCGGAGGTAGCAACGCCGCCCGCGTTGGCAGCCTTCGCCGGGCCGAAGAATACGCCGTTTGCCTGGAAGGCAGCAACAGCCTCCGGGGTGGACGGCATGTTCGCGCCCTCAGCGACAAACTTGCAGCCGTTCGCGATCAGCGCCTTGGCGTCGTCGCCGTTAAGCTCGTTCTGGGTCGCGCAGGGGAGCGCGATGTCGCACTTGACGCCCCACGGACGCTGGCCCTCGGTGTAGGTGCTGCCCGGAACGCGCTCCGCGTACTCCTTGATGCGGCCGCGCTTGACTTCCTTGATGTCTTTGACAACATCCAGGTTGATGCCGTTCGGATCGTAGATGAAGCCGTTGGAGTCGGACATGGTCACGACCTTGGCGCCCAGCTGGGTCGCCTTCTGGCAGGCGTAGATCGCAACGTTGCCCGAGCCGGAGATCGCAACCGTCTTGCCCTCGAACGAGGTGCCTTTGTATGCGAGCATTTCCTTCATATAGTAGCACAGGCCGTAGCCGGTCGCCTCGGTGCGCGCGAGCGAGCCGCCGTAGGACAGGCCCTTGCCGGTCAGAACGCCGGTGAACTCATTGCGCAGGCGCTTGTACTGGCCGTACATGAAGCCGATCTCGCGGCCGCCGACACCGATGTCGCCCGCCGGTACGTCGGTGAACTGGCCGATGTGCTTGGACAGCTCGGTGATAAAGGACTGGCAGAAACGCATGACCTCAGCGTCGGACTTGCCCTTCGGGTCGAAGTCGGAACCGCCCTTGCCGCCGCCCAT
>DGYFR06201__coassemble_1555_pt1 | contig 11786 bp, 13 predicted proteins | sample DGYFR06201__metabat2_high_PE_040 | metagenome-assembled genome bin DGYFR06201 | reverse complement strand
ATTGCTTATTGGGAATTCTCTCATTTTGACTTGTACTATTTTTACTCTAGCAACATTTTGTTAACAGCGTGGTGGTCTATGATGACTATATTCTCGTGACCTTCAACTACAAGGAGGGTGCGGAGCGGATCACCTTTGAACAGATTGAACGTTCGGATTTATCATCTCTCGGGGGACCAAATGATTCAGAAAAACCGCCGAAAACGGCGGTTTTTCTGTTTTTATTGAAAAAACGATCGCGTCACCCAGCCGGCAGGCTGGCTGCACATATTTCACCTTGGTGAAAAATTCAAACATATTTCCGCACTTTTTGACCAAGTTCGCTGATTTTTTTCGGATTTCTTAATTTGATGTGGACAGGCAGGGTGGAATTTGATATCATAATATAGTCTTTTCATTTTCCGTATTTCACAAAATAAAGGAAGGCAGTTGACAAAATGCAAAAAGAGAAAACATCCAATGGCGAGCTGTTCCGGCTCAACGGCAAACCATCCTGGGGGCAGGCCTTTCCGCAGGCCTTGCAGCATGTTCTGGCTATGCTGGTCGGCAATATCACCCCGCCGATGCTGATTGCGAGTACGCTTTCACTTTCCGCAGCGGATCAGATTATCCTGACGCAGGCGGCAATGATCATCGGTGGCATTACAACCCTGCTTCAGCTCTATCCTGTTATGGGATTCGGCATGGGGCTGCCGAATGTCATGGGTGTAGCTTTCGCCTATATGCCCATCCTGACCATGATCGGCACACAATATGGCATTTCCGCGATTTTCGGCTCGCAGCTGGTCGCTGGCTTTATTTCCATTTTCATTGGCATGTTCATGGGAAAAATACGGCGGTTCTTTCCGCCGATCGTCAGCGGCACTGTGGTGCTGAGCATTGGCCTGTCGCTGTACCAGACCGCGATCACATATATGGGCGGCGGCTCAGCGGCGCAGGCTGACGGGTCGTTCGGCTCCGGCAAATTCTGGATCCTGGCGCTTGTCACGCTGGCAGTCACGCTCGCATGCAGCCTGTTCGGCAAGGGCTATGTCCGTGTATCCGGCATGCTGATCGGCATTCTGGTGGGTTATGTGATCGCTCTGGTCATGGGCGGCATTGTGGACTTTTCCGATGTGAGTCAGGCTGGCTGGGTCTCTGTGCCCGTGCCGTTCCATTTTGGCCTCGCGTTCCATCCGGATGCTATCATCATGATGGTGCTGATGTACGTTGTGCAGGCGGTGCAGACCATCGGTGACGTATCTTCCACCGCGATGGGCGGCTTTAACCGCGAAGCGACCGACAAGGAGCTCGGCGGTGCCATCAAGGGCCAGTCGGTCTGCGGCATGATCGGTGCGGTGATCGGCGGCCTGCCGACCGATCCGTACAGCCAGAACGTCGGCCTGATCTGCACGACCAAGGTGGTTGCCAAGCGCGTGTTCCTGATCGTCGGTCTGGTTATGCTGGCAGCAGGCTTCTGCCCGAAGTTCGGCGCGCTGATGACCACCATCCCGCAGCCTGTACTGGGCGGCGCAACGGTCACGGTGTTTGCCGCTATCACGATGTCGGGCATCCAGCTGCTGAACGAGCAGCCGATGAACTACCGGAACAAGCTGATCGTCGGTATTGCGCTTGCCATCGGCATTGGCATCGACACAGTGCCGGACATCCTGCAGTTCTGCCCGCAGCTTGTCCAGAATATCTTCGGCAGCTCGCTGATGGTATCGTTCCTGATCGTGTTCCTGCTCAACATCATCGTTCCTGAGGATGATTCCCCGGCGACCTGATTTCTCCCTGTACAGATGGGGAAAAGCACAAGAATATACGCAAGCCACCTGTTTTTGAACGCAAGAACAGGTGGCTTTTATCCCGTGAAGGCTCCAATATCGAGCGGCAGTGCATCCGTTTTGCGCGAAATAGAGTGTTCGGCATGGATGGAAATCCGTTGTATCACCTGAAAAGCAAAAAAGGACAGTGTATATGAAGAAAACAATGTTTTTCCGTATCTTATTTTATATCATCGGCCTGCTGGTGCTGGCGTTGGGGCTGACGCTCAACACAAAGGTCGGACTTGGTGTTTCGCCAATCATTTCGGTCTCCTTCAGCATTTCGACCATCTGCGGGCTGAACTTCGGCAACATGACGCTGGTGTTGTATGCGGTGTTTGTGCTGGTAGAAATACTGCTGCACACAGGACAGTACCGCCGGTCCCGGCAGACAACAGCAGGGGAGGGGTGCCTGTACGCAAAGCAGGTCGATCTGAAAATCACGCTGCTGTTCGATGTGCTTCAATTTCCGCTGAGCCTGATTTTTACACGCTTTTTAAATCTGTTTTCGAAACAGATTCCAGAGCTACAGACGGCTTACGCAGACGCTTTTGCGGGCAGCCTGCCCGGGCGGTTCCTGTTCCTTTGCCTTGCGATCCTGCTGACCGGCATTGGGGCGGCCATGTCGCTCAACATGCGTCTGGTGCCCAATCCCGGCGACGGGATCGTGCAGGCGATCGCCGACACGATCGGGAGGAGCGTAGGGTTCACCAAAAACTGTTTTGATTTGTTCAACATTGTGCTGACGACAGCCATCAGCCTGCTGTTTGCGGGGCATCTGGTCGGTGTGGGCGTGGGCACGGTCGTGGCCGTCGTCGGCGTCGGCCGCGTGATTGCGCTGTTCAACCATTTTACGCAGGACTGGATGGCGCGCAAGGCAGGACTTCTTCCTTCCGCATAAAAGCAAAAACCGCAGCAATAACCGCTGCGGTTTTTCTCTTTTTCAGCGCAGGAAGCCTTCCACGATCTTCGCTTCCGCTTGTTCTTCGGTCAGGCCGAGCGTGCACAGCTTGAGGATCTGCTCGCCCGCAATCTTGCCGATGGCTGCTTCGTGGATGAGCGCGGCGTCCTCGTGGTTCGCGGCGAGCTCGGGCGCTGCATTCACCGTGCCATGTCCCATGATGATCGCATCGCACTCGCTGTGCCCGGTGCAGGGGCGGTTGCCGCGGATCATTGAGCGGAACTCCTGATGGGAATTTTCCTTGGCGACCGAGCGCGAGATCAGGTCGCAGCCGCTGTCGTCGCCGTTCAGCTCGACCACGAAATCGGTGAACGCCTGCTGGCTGCCGTCGGTCAGCAGGCGCTCGCGCACCTTAAGCTTGGCGCCCGCCGCGAGCTTGGCTTTCATCGTGCGGTGGGTGAGGTCCACGCCGCCGATCTGCGTGGTCTCCATCTCCATTTGGCTGCCTTCCTCCTGCTCGACCTCGGTGACCGGGTCGATCTTGCGCGCCCCTGTGCCGTCCCCGGTGCCCAGATGCTTTTCCACGTATAAAACATGCGCGTTTTTGTGCAGGATAAAGCGGTGGATGCCGTTGTGGCGTGCGTCCTCCTCGCCGTCCGCGTGCACGCCGCAGCCCGCGATAATGGTTACATCTGCACCTTCGCCCACATAAAAGTCATTGTATACCAGATCGTCCACCGCGCTGTGGGTCACGCAGGCAGGGATATACACGGTCTCGCCCCTGGTTCCGGGGAGGATATGGATATCAATGCCGGGCTTATCCGTTTTGGAAGTGATCCGGATGTTTTTGGTGGACTGCCGCCCGGCGCACTGCCCGTCCTCGCGGATGTTGTAGGCGGCGTTCTGCGGTACGCCCATCCAGTCCGAAACCGCTTTGAGCAGCCGCTCTGTGATCTTGTTCATCTGTTCTGCGCTCCTTCCAGCGGGCATCCGCACGCTTTTTCCGGCTCGCCGAGCAGCTGCGGCAGGATCTCATCCCGGCTGCCCTGCGCGGATACCTGCCCGTTTGCAATGACGACGATCTCGTCGGCGATTTCCAAAATGCGGCGCTGGTGTGAAATGATGAGCAGCGAGCCGTCGATCTCCTGCATCATGTTTTCAAACACGTCGATCAGCTTTTGAAAGCTCCACAGGTCGATGCCGGCCTCCGGCTCGTCAAAAACGGTCAGCCGCGCGCGCCGCGCCAGTACGGTCGCGATCTCGATGCGCTTGCTTTCGCCGCCGGACAGCCCGGCGCTGACCTCGCGGTCAATATACTCTTTTGCGCACAGGCCGACCTTGGACAGGATCTCGCACAGCGCGTCCTCCTCCATCTGCCTGCCCGAAGCCAGTTCCATCAGGTCGCGGACCGTGATGCCCTTGAAGCGCACCGGCTGCTGGAAGGCGTAGGCAATGCCGCTTTGGGCGCGCTCGGTCACGCTCAGGCCGTTGATGATGCGGCCATCGAGCAGGATTTTGCCGCTGTCCGGCTGGGTGATGCCCGCAATGAGCTTGGCGAGGCTGGTTTTGCCGCCGCCGTTCGGGCCGGTCACAACAACGCATTTCCGGTCCGGTATGGTCAAATTGATGTGGCGGAGCACCGGTTTGTCCGGCACGCTCCAACAGATATCGTGTAATACCAGCATAGTATATGCTTCACGGTCCTTTCAGAGTGCATGGGTTGTTTGTTTGGTTGCATTTGCTAACCTATACTGATTTTATCACTTTTGGAAACAGAGTCAACACCTATTATGATGCCCTCCCAAAAAGGCTGTATAAATTCCGGCGCAGAACGGCATACTAAGGACGAAATCAAAAAAGGAGGTCCTTCTCATGGATAAATCCCATTGCAACAAGGCAATCCGCTGCACGGTTGACCAGTGCGCCAACCACAGCGCAGGCGCGGAGTACTGTGCGCTCGACTGCATCACGGTAGGCACGCACGAGGCCAACCCGACGGTGGATCAGTGCACAGACTGCAAATCTTTCCAGCGCAAGGCATGATGGCCAGCACATGACGGCAGGGAGGACACCGGGATCGTTCCGATGTCCTCCCTGCATTTTCCGGTGTTGACAGAGCCCTGCGGAAACGGTATACTGTATCAGTGGACATCCTTTCCTGAAAGCCGCGGGCTGACAGGCGAGCATCCTACAAAAATTTTATGATCTGCTGTCAAAGATTCGATCTGCGATGAAGAGCCAAAAACCGGAATTTTTGCGTCCTGCATCGTCTGATGTGGGACGCATTTTTCAAAAGGGGGAGAATATGATGGAAAATCGTATTGCAATTTTGGGAATCTTTGTGCAGGACCGGGAATCCAGCGGGGAGGTCAACCAGCTGCTGCACGAGTACGGCGACTGCATCATCGGCCGCATGGGTATCCCGCGCCGCGGGCACTGCTCGATCATCACGGTCGTGCTGGAATGCCCGAACGATACGATCAACGCACTGTCGGGCAAGCTCGGCCGTCTCAAAAACGTGCAGGTCAAATCCATGATGGCAAAGTAAGGAGTAATGGAAAATGAAACGTATTGTTGCAGGCCTGATGGCCGCTGTACTGTCCCTGTCGCTGCTTGCGGGCTGCGGCCAGGAGCGGAATACCGCCCCCGCTGCGGAAGAGACCCAGCAGCAGGCGGTCGAACCCGGATATGAAGAGGGGCTGACCACCCGCGTTGCAGCCCTCAAGGGGCCGACCGCGATGGGGCTGGTCTGCCTGATGGATGACAATCAGGCAGAGGACGCGCCGTATCAGTTTGACCTGTATACCTCGGGCGACGAGATCGTGCCGCTGATCGCGCAGGGCGAGGTGGATATCGCGCTCATCCCGACCAATCTCGCGGCGACGCTGTACCAGCGCACCGAGGGCGGCGTGCAGGTGCTGGACGTCAATGCGGGCAATGTGCTTTACGTCGTCTCGCACGACGAGGCGCTGACCGACCTCGAGGGTCTTAAGGGCCGGACGGTCTACATGACCGGCAAGGGAACCTCGCCGGACTGGACGCTGCAGTACCTGCTGAACAAGGCCGGCATCGCGGCGGACGAGCTGACGATCGAATTCAAGTCCGAGCCGACCGAGGTCGTGTCCTCGCTCGCGCAGGACAGCACGGCAGTCGGCATCCTGCCGCAGCCGTTTGCGACGGTCGCCATGATGCAGGATCAGGAGCTGTCGCTCAACTTCTCGCTGGAGAACGCATGGAAGGAATACAGCCCGGATGGCAGCGGCATTGCGACTGGTGTGACCATCGTGCGCACGGCGTTTGCTGAGGAGCACCCGGCGGCAGTCGCGCAGTTCGTCGCCGACCACCAGCAGTCGGTCGCCGCGGCGGAGGAGGACCCGGCGCGCGCCGCCCAGCTGATCGAGCAGGCCGGTATTGTCAAGGCCGCGGTCGCGCAGCAGGTGATCGAAAACTTCAACCCGATGGTCGCGGCGTCCGGCGAGGAAATGCAGACCTGGGTCGCGGGTTATCTGGAGATGCTTTATGAGATCGCGCCCGACGCGGTAGGAGGAACGCTGCCGGATGAAGGCTTCTACTATCTGGGATAAGCGCTGGGTGCGCCGCCTGACAGCTGCCGTCTTTTGGCTGGCGGTCTGGCAGGCGGTGTCCCTGCCGCTCCCTGATCTGTTGTTTGCAGGCCCTGTACAGACCGTACAGAGCCTGTTTTCCATGCTGCTGGAAGGCGATTTCTGGCTTTCCATCGCGCATTCGCTGGGCAAGATTGCGGCGGGCTTCCTGCTGGCGTTCGCGCTGGGGTGCCTGCTGGCGGCGCTGGCGTACCGGTTCCCGTTTGTGCGCATCCTGATTGAGCCTGCGGTGCAGATCATGAAAAGCGTGCCAGTGGCATGCTTTGTGGTCGTGGCGCTCATCTGGATCCGCTCGGCGTGGATCTCCGTGCTGACCGCGTTTTTTGTCGTATTCCCGGCGGTGTACATCAATTTGTATGAGGGGCTGCGCAGTGTCGATCCCAAAATGCTCGAGATGGCGCAGGTGTTCCGCCTGTCCGGCGGGCAGAAGCGGCGCGCAGTCTATCTGCCCGCTGTCATGCCGTACCTGCTGTCCGCGTGCCGCGTTTCGGTCGGCATGGCGCTCAAAGCCGGGGTGGCGGGCGAGATCATCGGCCTGCCGCGCTGGTCGATCGGCGAGCAGCTGTATCTGTCCAAGCTGTATTTGAATACCGCGGACCTGTTCGCATGGTCGTTTGTCATTATCGTGCTCAGCGTTGCGCTGGAAAAGCTGCTGGTCTGCTTTGTCAGCCGGATGCAGCGGAAATGGGGGGACGGCAGATGATCCTCTTTCAAGGGGTAGGCAAATTCTACGATTGTCAGCCGGTTTTGCAGAATGTCAACTGGCGCATTGAGGCCGGGCAGCGCTGGCTGGTCAGCGGCATCTCCGGCATTGGCAAGACCACGCTGCTCCGGCTGCTGATGGGGCTTGAGCAGCCGGATACCGGCCGGATCTCCGGCATCTCCGGCGTCCGGTTCGCGCCGGTGTTTCAGGAGGACCGTCTGGTCGAGCACTGGAGCGCGCTGGAAAACGTGGGGCTGGTGTGTCCGGATGCGGCCCGCGTCAGGGAGATCCTGACCGGCCTGCTGCCGGGCGCCTCCTTGCAGCAGCCGGTGCGCACCTTGTCCGGCGGGATGCGCCGCCGCGTCGCGCTGGCGCGTGCGCTGGCCGCGGAAAGCGATGTATTGGTGCTGGACGAGCCGTTTACCGGGCTGGATGCAGCGGCGGCCGAGCGCGCGGCGCAGGTCATCGCAGCGTACCGCGATGGCCGGACGGTGGTTGCCGTGTCGCACGGCATGGAGGAATGTTTCCCGGCGTATCAGACATTTTTATTGATGTAGCAGCGCAGCCGCCTTCGGGCGGCTGTTTTTCTGTAAAATCGTGCAGAAAGGTTTGCCAGATTACACCTTTTTATGATAGTATATTGCAGTAAAGGTTGTGATACATGATGCAAAAAGGAGATGCGGCGAAGCTGAAGCTGCTGCTCAGCGGTATTTCGGCGCGCCTGACCAAAAACCGGGACTTTTTCGTGCAGGCAGTCTGCACGTTCACCTCGGGCAAAAAGAAATTTGATGCGCAGCTGGCGAGAACAGAACAGGGCTATGCGCTGCGCTTTCAGGGAAGCGCGCGTGAGGTGGATGCCGCCGGTTTCTGCGCGTTTTTCGCCGAGCAGGCGGAGAAGTTTGACGAATCTGTGCTGACCTATACCGAGCGCAGTGCGGTCGTGACCCTGTCGGTTACGGCGCGCGGGGTGCAGATGAAGCAGGCCGAGCGCGAAGCCACAGCAGAGGAAAAGGCCGCGGCCGCGAACCCCCTGCTGGACAGCGGGCGGCAGTACCTGATCCGTGTCGATCAGGCAGCGGCCCTGCTGCGGGAGATCGGCATCCTGACCGCAGACGGCAAACTCAAAAACGACATGATCCGCAAATACAACCAGATCGACCACTATGTCGAGCTGGTCGCGCCCATGTTTGAGCAGGACGACAGCGAGGAGATCGTGCTGCTCGACTGCGCCTGCGGCAAGTCCTACCTCAGCTTTGTTATGAACTATTATCTGCATGAGGTGCTGCACCGCCGCTGCCGCGTGATCGGCGTGGATATCAACGAGCATGTGATCGAGGAAAGCCGGGCAATGGCAAAGCGCCTCGGCTATCACAATATGGTGTTCCAGTGCGCGGACCTGCGCACCTACCGGCCGCCGAAAAATGTCACAGCCGTGATCTCGCTGCACGCCTGCGACATTGCGACCGACCTCGCGCTGGCGACCGCGATCCGTGCGCGTGCCAAGTATATCGCCTGTGTGCCGTGCTGCCATAAGGAACTGCTCGACCAGTATACGCTGCCGGGGCTGGAGCCGCTGACCAAATTCGGCGTGTTCAAAGCGCGTTTCAACGACGTGCTGACCGACAGCATGCGCGCGCTCAAGCTCGAAGCCGAGGGGTATAAGGTATCGGTCGTGGAGTATATCTCGCCGCTCGATACACCGAAAAACCTGCTCATCCGCGCGGTGCGCACCGGCAAGGTGAACACGCGCGCCCGGCAGGAATATGATGCCGTACGGCGCATGCTCGGCACCACTTCCGAGCTGGACCGCCGCTGCATGGAGATGGAAAACGAGTTTTTTGTCACGGATGAGGACCTGCTGCAGTAACACCATGACCGCCTCTGAATAAACTGGTATTGAAGGCTCTTCAATCACGTTTTTGGAGGTAATATACATGGCTGATAAAGTCTGCTGCCCCGGTCCGATCTGCGGCAGTAACAATAATAATGCAGCTGCCGGCGGTTTCCGCGAGGCGGTCTGTGTCCACACCAAGAAAGTCTATGACTCCTGCCGGAGCAAAGAGTGCCTGCGCGACATCCGCGTCTATCTGTGCCGGGATGCGCAGGAACTGCTCGATGCCGGCGGCATCGCATCCGTCAAGCCGCGTGCGGCAGAGCTGCTCTGCGTGAAGATTGACGTCGAGCGCGTGCAGTTTAATAGTGGCATCCGAGGTTTCAACGTCGGAACAGGTCAATGCGGAAGCAGAGGATACACCTGCAATTTGAGGTTGCCGGGGTTATTGGATGTGACGCGGACAGTCTTGCTATAGACGATTTTTTCAATCACGGTTTTCAGCAAACGGTTTTGCTCCAGCGCGTTTTCGGCGGTTTCATACGATTCGAGGACATGCTGGAGTTTGGGTAGGAATTCGCGGCGGATCGCTTCATCATTCGCCAGCTTTTCCAGTTCAGCCTTAATGTTATCAATTTGCTTCATCACGGAGGCGCGCTCGGCATCGAGCGCGCTTTTTCGTTCGACATAGAGTTCCGGGGAATATACCCCAGTCTCAACGAGTTCAAACGCGCGGTTCATGCGTGCATCAAGGTCTGCAAGATGCTTTTCAAACTGCTTGAGCGAAGTGAGCAGCTGCTCGGACATATCGCGGTGCGGAAACGGATTGGAACCATCAGAATAAGATACCAACCAGCTTTGCAGTGTTTCGAGGATCAGGGATTCAATTTCTTCGTAGCTGTGTGAGATTGTAGGACAGGCCGAACGGCCTAAGCAGAAAAGAATAGATCTGCGCGGTTCGCCGGGCTTAGATGAAACGAAATTGCGCTGCATCTTTCGGCCGCAAGCGCCACAGACCAGTAAACCCGTAAGCGCATTCTTTTGGCTCTTGCCGCGCGGCACCGGTGGAGTATAGTTTTTGGCCAGCATTTCCTGCGCCTTATGCCAATCTTCGCGCGGGACAAGGGCTTCGTGCCGCCCTTCGTACAACGGAACATCCTTGGCTTTAAGCCGGATCACTTTCAGCTTGCCGTCTACGACTTCCTTGCGCGTTGGGCGTCGGGTGCCGGTGGTATAGCCTGCATAGTGTGGATTGCGCAGGGTCAGAGAGACGCGGCGATCGGTCCAGCGGTTACGCTCGCCAGGCGGGGGCGGGAGCATCTGGTTCAATCTGTTTTTTATCTGGGAAATGATCATGCCTTCGTGGACATACCAGTGGAACATGTCGCGGATGATCGGCGCGGTTTCCGGATCCGGTTCCAGCGAACCGCCTTTTTCACCTTTCAGCTTGATTTTCTTATAGCCAAACGGCGGCTGCCCGGCGGTGTACTTTCCTTCGCGGCGTGCGGCCTGCACGCCAGCGTTCAAGCGGCGTCGGATGGTTTTGTATTCCCGGCGGGACATGAACAGGCCAAATTCAAAATACTCCTCGTCATATTCATTGTTCGGGTCGAAAGTCTTGAACGGTGTGATAATCAGCGTCTCGGAGTATTTGAAAGCGCGGGCAACAACGCCCTGGTCGATGCTGTCACCGCGGGCAAGACGTTCGATCTCCATGACGATCACGCCGCGCCACATGCCCGCCTCAACCTCTTTCAAGAGCCGCTGCATCTGCGGGCGGGCGGCGATGGTATCGCCCGAGACAACCTCCTCATAGATCGCACCGACAGGCAGGCAGCGTGCTTCGGCCAGCTCGGTGAGCGTGCGCCGGTGCCGGGCGAGGGTATCGCCTTCGCCGCGCGCTTCGGCTTCGAGGTCTGCACGGCTTTTTCGCAGATAGATACAATATTCGGTAGACATGGGATCAGCTCCTTTTAGGGGAAAGCCCCGCGCGAGGCGGGGCTACTTTAGAATGTACGCCAGTTAAAAGAGGATAGAAAAGAATCAAGTTCGTTTTGGTATTTACCTTGAGCCGTCGCGGTGTTTCCAGAGAGCGAGATAAATCTGGAAGCGTCCGAATAATTATTCGTGATAGTGTAGGAATTATATGCGTTAATGGCGGAATGGAATAAGTTCACATAGTTGTTATACAGAGGAACTAATTCCTCTTCAATCAGCGTGTAATTCACATTCTCTTCGGATACAAGATCAAGCATATTGGAATTTCTTTCAAATATCTGATTTATGGTATCCAAGGAATCGTTCACCGTCGATGAAATATCAGGCGGGTTATCCATAGTTGCTGCACTTTCCATAATACTTAGGATGGAATCTCCAAAGAACATTACATGGTTCAGCTTATATGCGACAACAATGATTTCAGTAAAATCATCATAGACATAGGCGGTGTTCGTGGAAGAATCATAGCCAACATCGGCCCCAAAGGTTTCACTGATTGCACGGATCGGAACATAGGTAGTACCCTGGTAAACGAAAGCGTCTACCGGTTTGCCGTTCGCATCAGTCATGGAGATTTGCTGTCCATTGAATTCGACGTCTATTCCATATTCGACATCGATAGACTTTCGGTAGGCATTTGCCGCAAATGAGGTGGACAGGAAAAGCGCGAACATCAGGATAACAGCGGGAATTCTCTTTTTCATGGGGATGCCCTCCTTTTATTTTACCGCCCGAGGGGCGGTTTTTTTACTTATGCTTCTTTATCCAAGCGAGATTCAGAACATTTTTTATATTTTGAGATTCCTTTCAAATCCGAGACATAGTCCCGGATTTTTTCTTTGCCCTCATCGTTGAAAGTGCGGTAGTCCTCGACAAGCTGGTGCTCGTCGGGAGCGAGGGCAGGCGCTTCGGGAGCGATAAGACC
>DGYFR06201__coassemble_1530_pt1 | contig 11863 bp, 9 predicted proteins | sample DGYFR06201__metabat2_high_PE_040 | metagenome-assembled genome bin DGYFR06201 | reverse complement strand
TTTGTTTTGGTGACCCAGCGGGGATTCGAACCCCGGACACCCTGCTTAAAAGGCAGGTGCTCTGCCGACTGAGCTACTGGGTCATGTGAAATTGAAAGAAAATTGGCAGGGATGGCTGGATTCGCTTTTCTGCGGAAAAGCCACGGCGGTTCAAACGATCCCCCGGATCGTTTTCAAGAGCCGCCTTTCGAATCCGGCAACTGCTGATCAGATAAACTTGGCAGGGACGGCTGGATTCGAACCAGCGAATGTCGGCGTCAAAGGCCGATGCCTTACCGCTTGGCGACGCCCCTGTATCCGTCGGGTCAAAAGCCTGCCCCTAAGCATAACGCGCTGCTTTGGGCAGCGCGTCTCAGGGTCATATGGGGTGGGTAAAGGGACTCGAACCCTCGACCCTCGGAACCACAATCCGATGCTCTAACCAACTGAGCTATACCCACCATATTTTTTGTCTCGCCAGCGGGAAGATGGCACGCCAGGAGGGATTCGCTTTTCTGCGGAAAAGCCACGGCGGTTCAAACAATCCACTGGATTGTTTGCAAGAGCCGCCTTTCGAATCCCTGGCCCGTGCCTTATCATACCTTGGCACGCCAGGAGGGATTCGAACCCCCGGCCTACTGCTTAGAAGGCAGTTGCTCTATCCGGCTGAGCTACTGGCGCATATCAATTCCGCAAGCCCGGTACCATAATAAAGTATGGAGCGGGTGATGGGAATCGAACCCACGTGTTCAGCTTGGAAGGCTGACATTCTACCATTGAACTACACCCGCGGGTTTTTCTGACGCTTAAATAGTATAACAAGAGATGGGTGTTTTGTCAACATCTTTTTTATTTTTCTATGCTTTGTTTTGAAAAAAATTTTACAAAAGCCCAGCGCGTCATAAAAAGGGCAGACGGCCGTGCTATACTGGAAGCAGAAAAAGGGAGGGGATCGCGATGGGCTACACGATTTTGCTGGCCGAGGATGAGCGCGACATGCGCGAGGTGGTCGCGGATTACTTTGCGGAAAAGAGCGGCGGGACAATGGCGGTCGAAACCGCAGCGGACGGCGACACCGCGCTTGCCATGATCGAGGCGCGCGCCTACGACCTGCTGCTGCTCGACATCATGCTGCCGGGAACGGACGGCTTTGCGCTGTGCCGCGCGGCGCGGCGCAGGGGCGATGTGCCCATCCTGTTCGTGACTGCCCGGGAGGACGAGCAGGACAAGCTGCACGGCTACGGCCTCGGCGCGGACGACTATGTGGTCAAGCCGTTTTCGCTGGCCGTATTATATGCTAAAGCGCAGGCGCTTATCCGCCGCGCCAAGGGGCTGACGCAGGATGATGTGCTGACCGCGGGGGCGCTCGTGCTCGACCCCGCGCGCGGCACGGTGACAGCGGGCGGGCAGCCGGTCGCGCTGCCGCCCAAGGAATTTGCCCTGCTGCGGGCGCTGATGGAGCGCAAAAACCGCGCGCTGACGCGCGACGAGCTGTTGAACCTTGCGTGGGGCTGGGATTACGACGGCACCGACCGCGTGATCGACAGCCATATCAAAAAGCTGCGGCGTGCACTGGGGGATTATGCGGGCTGCATCAAGACCGTGGTCAAGCAGGGCTACAAACTGGAGGTGGATGGAGATGAAAACCAAACGTAGGAATTACTGGAGTTTTTTCTGGCGCGTGGGCGCGGGGTTCCTCGCGTTCTGGCTGGTGGTGATGGCGGGGTTTACCCTGCTGTTGGGCTGGCAGACCGCATCCAGCCTTATGGATTCGCTGCAGGACTGCGCAGATGATTACCTGCATCTCTATATTCCGAATGCGCTGTCTGACGAGGAGCAGATCAACGGAGACGGATCGCCGAAGACCGAAGCGGAGATGGAGAAAGATCTGCTGGGCGGCGCTTATATTGCAGAGATGAGGAGCAATCCGGAAGCGGATATCCTGTTGACCGAAAATGCAATTATAGAGCTGTCGGGCGAGCTGCTGCAAAGCAACCGCTACTGGCTGGCGGGAACGGATGAATCGTCTGTGTGGTATGTGGACATGAATGACCAGCCCAAAGAAATCTATGAAGCACTGCTGGAATCTGCATTTGTAGATTATTCCGGCAAAACGGGCAGCGAGGTTCCGCCGGAGGCGCATATCGAAGCATGGATAGATGGTAACATTGCCTATCCCAAAACGATTACAATGCAGCCGCGCGTGGCGACTGGCACAGAATGGGTGGCACAGGGCGAGCCGACCGTTTATCCGTGCAGCTATGACGAAAGCCGGATGCAGGGGCTCCCACTGCAAACCATGCGCAGCGTGGGAATGGATATGCCGGGGAGCATGTCCGACTCGCTGCAGGCAACGGTTGATTCCATGACCTCGCCGCGCCGCACAGCGCTGCGGGCATGGGTAGAGTCCCCTGAGAGTCCTGCAATGACGCGGGCTGTCTATGAACCCTGGCTGGTGCAGTATTTCGTGCGCAATATAGAATACTGCGCATTTGTGGAAAACGATGTAGTGGCTGTATCCTTCGCTGGTGAAGCCTATCCGATTAAGGCTTGCCTGCCGACGCTGGTGCCGGTCTACGGCTTCAGCTTCGCGCTGGCGGTGCTGTTTTCCGCTATCCTCGCGTTCGCCCTGCTGCGCGTGTGGCGCAAGCAGGAGCGCGTCGAGCAGGCGCGCCGCGACACCACCGCCGCGCTCGCGCACGAGCTGAAAACGCCGCTTTCCGTGCTGTCCGCGACCGCCGAGCTGCTGTCGGACGACATGGCGCAGGACAAGCGCGCGCATTATCTGGACGTCATCCGGCAGCAGGCGGCGCGCATGGACGGGAGCGTGGGGCGCATGCTCGAACTCTCCCGGCTGGAGGCGGGCGCAAAGGCGCTGCGCCGCGTCAAGTTCACGCTCTCCGACCTCGCGCAGGAGCGCTTGGACGCGGCCGTCCCGCCGGACGCCGACCTGCGCATCGAGGTTACGGTGAGCGGCGCGGAGGAAATCGAGGCCGACCGCGCCCTGCTCGCCCGCGCGCTGGACGCAATCCTCGAGAACGCGGTGCAGCACACCGCGCCGGGCGGCAGCATTGCCGTCCGCATCGAAAAGGGCGTGTGCGCGGTGGTCAACACGGGCGCGGCGATCCCGGCGGACGCGCTGCCCCGCCTGTGGGAGGCGTATTATCAGGCGGATGCGTCGCGCGCCGCCAAAGGCGACGGGCTGGGGCTGTCGATCGCGAAGACCGTGTTCGATCTGCACGGCTACGCCTGCGGCGCGGAGAACACGGACGAGGGCCCGCGGTTCTGGTTCCGGTTCGGATAGGCCGCTCCCGCCGCACAAAAGGAAGGATAGACGCGGAAAAGCCGCCCATATGGGCGGCTTTTCGTGCGCTCGGCTTATTGCAGGTCGATCGTGACGGCCTGATCTTCGAGCAGAGTCAGCTCATTTGGCTGCCAGAAAGATACATCCGTGATCTGTGAGAGCTGCTCCGGCGTCGCATCGGGGTACTCGATCGTGGTGATGCACAGGGCGTTTTCCCGGTCATAAGAAAAATCCATGTAGCACTCGGCGAGATGGTCGAGCGGCGTGCCGTCCGCCAGCAGCAGGGAGAACTGCGCGTTGCAGTAATTCATCGCACCGCGGAAAGAGAATGTCGCGGTAGCCTGCTTTTCGCCGATTTCAAGGCTTTCGAGCGTGAAGCCGTTCTCGGAATCGTCAGTCAGCGGTAGTTTATCCAGCGAACCGGTCACCTCGTGCGCGCGTCCCTCATCGAGATAGGGGATCAGCGTGACCGACCTCGTATCCAGATCCGCACCGAGGAACTCGAATGTATTGGTCGCCCGGCTGATCATACTGCCGCCGACACTGCCGATATTCAGTACGGGAAGGAAATTGCCTTGGTCATCGCGCAGAACAAAGTTGGTCAGGGGATTTTCGGCCCATTCGCTGAGTGTGATCGTGGAGCCGAACGGGGAAATGGATACGCGCTCAATGCGAGGCTTGCTGTTGACAGTATACGGTTCACCGATATCGTTTACGCCGGTAAAGTGAACGGTAAAATCCTGCTTAGGCTCGACAGTCAGTGTCTCAACCGCGACAGAACTCTTGTCCACCGACATTTCAAACTGGAAATTTGACTGACTGATATCGCTCGTACCTCCGTCAAACAGCAGAAGGTCGAACTGGTCGGGCAGCAGCTCCTTGAGCGCGATACGCTGCACCGAGGTCAGCGTACAGTCGTCTACCAGACGGGCTTCCGTTTCGACCGGACCGGACATGTCGAGCAATTCGCCGTTGATCTCGGCGAAGAAATTGGGCGCAGTCCACTTAACACGGGCGGAAAGCGTCGCATATTCGCCGTCCCGCAGTTCCAGCGGCTTCTCGCTTTTCAGCGTGGAGAAGATCATCAGATAGCTGTCGTCGACCGCGATATTGTCGATGGTCAGCGTCTGATTACCGTTGGTGTCGCTCATACCGACTGCTGCGTTGAACTGCTCGTATTTGCCCTGATAATTGGCATATTCCGAATGCTGGTTTTGATCAAAGTAGTCGATCGCATTCTGTGCCATCTCCAGCACGGCGGGCGCGGCAGCCGCCGCCCCGACCACCATCGCCGCCGCGATGCCGATGCAAACGGCCAGACGCGGCGCGCGGCGCTTTTTCGCGGGCTGTACCCCGGCGGGCAGGGTGTCCAGCAGCGCGTCCATGCGGCTGTCAAAGCCCTCGGGGATGGGGCTGCCCTCGCGTGCGGCGCGCGCTTTCAGCTTTTCATCAAACGTCATGTCTTATTCCTCCTCCAACAGCGTGCGCAGACGCTTCCGTGCGCGAGCCAGGCGGCTGCGCACCGTGCCCTCGCGCACGCCGAGCGCCTTGGCGATCTCCGCGGTCGTCATGTCCTCGTAGTAGTACAGCACGGTCGCAACGCGGTAGTCCTCGGGCAGACGGCAGACCGCATCCCAGAGCGCAAAGTCGTGCCGGTCCTCCGCGCCGCCCGCGAGCGGCTCAAGATCATCCGTATAGGTCACGCGCGCACCCCTGCGGTGGTGCTCATACGCGCAGTTGACCGTGATCTTGATCAGCCAGCCCTTGAGCGATTTCTCGTCGCGCAGGCGGCCGAACGCCTGCCACGCGCGTAGAGTGGCTTCGCTGACCGCGTCCTCCGCGTCCGCGTCGCTGTCCAGCAGCACGCGCGCCGCGCGGTACATGGCGTGGCGGTGCGCTGTGACCGCGGCGGCGAACCGCTCGCGCGCATCCTCCTGTATATTCGTCAATATCATTTCCATCGTGTCACCTCGTCTCATCGTCCGGACACTATAAGGATGCGCGGGGGAGGGGAAATGCTCCCGGTGGAGAGGGAATTTTTTTGAGACGGTTTATCCGAACAGCTGGCCGGGCAGGCGGTGCTTTTCGCGCGGCGGGAAAGTCGCGTCAAACGCCTCGACGTCCGCGGGCGTGATGGAGAAGAACACCTCGCTCTCGGTGAGCACGCCTGCGGGCAGGGGGGCCGCTGTGAGCGGCAGCGCCATCAGATAGTCCGAGCTGTTGCCCTCTGCGTCCGTGATGCCGAAGTCCCGGCCGGGGCGGAAGCCGAAGCGCGGGTAATAGTCCGGGCTGCCGGTCAGCGCCACGCCCGCAAAGCCCATCTCCCTCGTCTGTTCCAGCGAGTGCCGCACGAGCGCGGTGCCGACGCCGCGGCGCTGGCAGTCTGGATGCACGGACAGCGGCCCGAAAATGACGATGGGGAAGCGCGTACCGTCCGGCTGCACGATGGCCGCGCGGCTGTACATGATATTGCCGACGATCCTGTCGCCGTCGAGTGCGACAAAATCCAGCTCCGGGATAAAGTCCGGGTGCGAGCGCAGGCGGTGCGCGACCAGGTGTTCATCGCAGCCGGGCTTGTACACATCCCAGAAAGCGTCGCGGGTGAGCTCTTCCACCGTACGGTAGTCGCCGGGCTGTTCCAGACGGATCAAAACGTTGTTCATGGGGGAAAAAACCTCCTTGCTTATTATATAAAACGAGCAGCCGCCCGGCGGCGGAATGAGGATAGAGGCCTGCGGGCTATACAAACCGCTGGCAAGTGTGCTCATTAAAATGCCGCAAGCGGCAAATAAGGATAGTGGCCTACGGGCTGCCTGAAAGGCGCGCGCAGACAGCGGCTTTTTCATTGCGCCCGGCGGTAGAGGATCGGCTGGTCATAGCCAAAGGTCCGCTTGCCGTTCATTTCCATGCACTCGGATACCTCGAGCACGTTCTCGGAAAAGCGCTCAAACAGCGTAAACTTCAGGACGGGCGTAAACATGCTTTCGCTGCCGCCCTCCCAGACGCCGTTGCTCCGGCGGTAGAGCGCAGGGGTGAACTTGGCTGAGGGCCGCAGTGCGGCATAGTCGGTCTGCGGCATGGTCTGGTAGGTGAAATCAGTTTTGCTGCATCCATCCGGCAGATCGTACGAGGTCAGCTTGACTGCCCCGTCCGCCTCCTCGGTGAACAGGAACAGGTGGGGCGAGGCATTGGTGCGCCCGCCGATGGTGTAGTAGCTCTCTTCAACCAGAAACACGCCCGGAAAATCCGAAGGCAGGCCGGTGATCTTATCGTTGCACGGGGTGTTGACATGTTCGGCATAGGGGAAATCCGTGACGCCCTCAGCCTGCAGTGCATGAAGCTGCTGCGCATTGTTGAAGCGTCCGGATAGGATGCGGATAAAATTCTGTAACTGGTTCATTGCACAAACTCCTTTCGTTTTGCTGTGAAGAAAGCCGGGCGTGCGTCGCCCGGCTTTTGCATTTTTAGGGGGATCAGATGGTTTCCAGCACCATCTTGCCGTCCGCCGCGCGCAGGTATGCGCCGGTGAGCGGGCGGTCGCCTGTGACGATCGCGGTTGCGAGCGGGTTTTCGATCTCCTTTTCGATCAGGCGGCGCAGGTTGCGCGCGCCGAACTTGATGGAGAACGATTTTTCCGTCAGCCAGTCGAGCAGGCTGTCGTCCCAGGTCAGGCGGATGCCCTTGTCGGACAGGGTGTCGCGCAGCTCGCCCAGCATGATAGTCGAGATGCGGCGGAAGTCCGCCTCGGTCAGCTGGTTGAATGCGATGATCTCGTCGATGCGGTTGAGAAACTCGGGGCGCATGATGTCCTCAAGCGCCTTCATCGCGCGCTCGCGGCTCATCTGGGACACCGTGCGGCCGAAGCCCGCAGGCGTGCCGCCGGTCGCGGAGCCTGCGTTCGAAGTCATGACGATGACCGTGTTCTCAAAGCTGACCACGCGGCCCTGCGCGTCGGTCAGGCGGCCGTCGTCCAGGATCTGCAGCAGCGCGTTGAGCACATCCGGGTGCGCCTTTTCGATCTCGTCGAACAGCACGACCGAGTACGGACGGCGGCGGATCTTTTCGGTCAGCTGGCCGGCCTCGTCATAGCCCACATAGCCCGGGGGCGAGCCGATCAGGCGGGAGACCGTGTGCTTTTCCATATATTCCGACATGTCGAGCCGCACGAGCGCGTCCGGCGAGTCGAACAGGTCGAGCGCAAGCTGCTTGACCAGCTCGGTCTTGCCCACGCCGGTCGGACCGACGAACAGGAAGGACGCGGGCTTGCGCTTGGGGCTGATGCCCGCGCGCGAGCGGCGGATGGACGCGCAGACCGCGTCCACGGCCTCGTCCTGCCCGATGACATGCGCCTTGAGGCGTTCCTCCATGCCTTTGAGCCGCGCGGACTCCTGCGCCGCAACCTTGGAGGCCGGGATGCCGGTCCAGATCTCGATGACCTCCGCGAGCAGCTGCTCGTCAACCGCCGGGGCGGGCTTGGTCAGCAGCTCGTGCAGCCGTCCCTCCACCTGCAGCAGGCGCTGGCGGCAGGACGCGATGCGCGCGTAGGTGTCCTCCTGCTCGTTCCGCGCGCTCGACTGCGTGAGCAGGTCGAGCTGGGTCTGGAGCCCTTCCATCTCGGTCTGGAGCGCCGGGATCTCGGAGAGCTGGGGAGAGTCAAGGTTGAGCCGCGAGCAGGCCTCGTCGATCAGGTCGATGGCCTTGTCGGGCAAAAAGCGGTCGGTGATATAGCGCTCGCTCATCTCGGCGGCCCGGCGGCATATTTCGTCCGAAACGGTCACGCCGTGGAAGGTCTCGTAGTACGAGCGGATGCCCTTCAGAATCTCGGTGGTCTCCGCGACCGACGGCTCGCCGATGTACACCGGCTGGAAGCGGCGCTCGAGCGCAGCGTCCTTTTCAATATACTTGCGGTACTCCTTGAGGGTGGTCGCGCCGATCACCTGGATGTCGCCGCGCGCGAGCGCGGGCTTTAAGATGTTCGCGGCGTTCATCGAGCCTTCCGAGTCGCCCGCGCCGACGATGTTGTGCACCTCGTCGATCACAAGGATGATGTTGCCGAGCTTTTTGACCTCGTCGATCAGGCCCTTCATGCGGCTTTCAAACTGGCCGCGGAACTGCGTGCCCGCGACAAGCGCGGTCAGGTCGAGCAGGTGCACCTCTTTGTTGCGCATCTTGAACGGGATGCGCCCCTCATTGATGCGCACAGCAAGGCCTTCGGCCACGGCGGTCTTGCCGACGCCCGGCTCGCCGATCAGACAGGGGTTGTTCTTCTGGCGGCGGTTCAAGATCTGGATCACGCGGTCGGTCTCGCGGTCGCGGCCGACGATGTGGTCGATGCGGCCCTCGGCGGCTTTGCGCGTCAGGTTTTCACAGTAGTTGTTCAGGTATTTGCGCTTTTTGTCGTCGCGCGGGGGCGCTTGCGTGCGTGTGCGCGGGCCTTCGGACGGGCGCAGCGGCGACTGCGGCGGCAGCGGCGACGAGGGCGCGGGCGGGTTTGCGAGCGGGTCGGTCTCATGCGGGGCGTCGTCGTCCGAGCCGTCCGAACCCGCGGTGACCAGATCGTTCAGGTCGGCCAGCGAGCCGATCTCGCCCGACAGGGCCTCGAGATCGTCCTCGGTGATGCCCATTTGCTCCATGATGTTGTCGAGCGGCTTGACGCCCAGCTCGCGCGCGCATTTGAGGCACAGCCCCTCCTGCGTGGTCTTGTCAGGACCTTCGATTTTGGTGATGAACACCACCGCGATGTTTTTCTTGCACCGCGAGCACATTGGCATGTTCATAATGAAACTCCTTTTGGGGGGATGGGAGCCATCCGGGGATGGCCCGGTTTATATGGCCACCGGCAGCACATCGATCAGTTTTGCCAGCAGCACGGTGTTTGAAACCCGCTCAGGCGAAAGCCACCCGAGCGAGGAGTAGGTGATAGGGGAGAAAAACTCGATGCCGAGCAGGAGGAGCGCAATGAGGATCACGCCCGTTGCAAAGCCCACCGCGCCGCCCGCGATCGAGTCCAGAATGCCCAGCGGGGTCAGGTGCGCGATGAAGCGCAGGCTTTTGGTGAGCACGCCGACCAGCCAGCCGAACAGGATGCAGCCGAGGATGAGCAGCATGAGGAACGCTACGCTTTCCGCCATGCTGACGGCGGCCTCGGTCACGCTCTGCCGCAGCGCGTCGAGCACGCCGCTGGGCATGCTGAGCGCAGCCTGCTTTTCAAATACCTCGCCCACGATCGGGGTGACGACCCACTGCGCCACATAGGGCGCCGCCGCGCGCGCGGCAAAGTAGGCCGCGGCCAGCGCGATGATGCGGCCGACAAGGCCGTAAAGCGAGCCGAAAAAGCCGCGCTTGAAGCCCAGTATCATATTCACCAGCACGACCGCGATGATGATGAGGTCAGGCAGGTTGAGCAGCTGGGACAGCTGCCCGAGCAGGTCATTTGGCATTGGAGATTTCCTCGGATTGTTCGGAATGCGCGGTAAACACGCGCGCGTTCCGGGAATAAAGCGCATAAACGGTGCCGTTGTCGGTCAGCAGGATGCGGCGGGCGCCGACCGCCTCAGCATTGCGCCAGAGCGGGGTGAATCCGGTATCGCAGACCGTGACGCCCGAGGCGCTGAGCGCCGCGGTGCCCGCGGCAGAAACCGCGAGCGCGGTCGGCTCTTCGGCAAGGCCGAACGGTCCCTCGAGTGTGCCGCTGCGCACGGTATACAGGTCGGCGCGGGCGTCGCCCGAGTACGAGCGCGCCGCGATCGCCATCGCGTTGCCCCGGGAGGCGACCGCGATCAGGTCGCTCGAGGCCAGCGTGAGCAGATGCTCGGCTTTGCCGTTTCGGGTGACAAAGTACACGCCGTCGTCACAGAGCACGGCAGCGCCGCTGTTTTCCTGATAGCACAGCTCGATGCCGAGCGCATCGGAAAGCGCAGCGTCCGCGTCCAGCTCGCCGCTGGAAACATCGTAGAACAGCACATGGGAATCCAGCGCCACGCCGTTTTGCAGGAAGGCGAGCACGGCGAGCGTGCGGCCGTCCGGCGACAGGCTGGCAGACAGGATATAGTATTCCGAAGACTGGTATTTGAAAACCTCGGTGCCGTCCGTATCATACACCGCGACCGCGGTGCGGTAGCCCTGGTCGTCGGTCACCAGCACGAAGCGCCCGCCGCGGCCGATGCTGCCGGTCAGGATGGGGGCGGAGAGCTCAAGCTCCGCAGACGGCCCGGCAGAGCTGACGAGCGCGGCCTTCATGCCGCCGCGGTCATAGACCAGCGCATAGCCGCCCTCGGCCTCCACCACGGGAGAGGAGTAGCCGAGCGCGTAGGTCAGCTCGGTCACGCTGCCCGGCCGCGCGAGGAACAGCGAGTCGCTGTCCGCATAGGCCAGCCCGGCCTCGAACAGCGCGGCGTCGGAAAAGGTTGCGTTTTCATAGTTGATGGCAGTGATATCGCCCTCGCGGCGGCCCAGCCCCGCCACCGTATATTCCGCAAAGCTGCGGATGGAGGAGGGGGAAAACAGCTGGTAGTTGGTCAGCAGGAACAGGAATGCACCGACGATCAGCAGCCAGCCGCAGGCGATGCGCAGCGTGCCGACGATGCGTACGCGCTTGTCCTTGCTCTCCCGCAGCAACTTGCGCCGCTCTTTTTTGCTCGCCGGGAAGCGGACGATATTCGCTTTGTTCTGAGGGGTTTGTTGTTCACTCATATCAAAAATACTCCGCCTCCTCATTGTATCGCGTTTTGGGGGAGAAAATGTGAATAAATCCTGAAATTTTGCGCCGCCGGGTGCGCGGGATACCCGCGCCGGAGGGGCGGCGGCTCATTCGCCCAGCCGGAATCGGTCCAGCTCGGGCGTGTGGTCATACCACAGCCGGTTCATGAACAGCCCGTGCGCGGGCAGGGTCGGGCCGGCCTGTTCGCGGTCGCCCGAGCGCAGGATGGCGCTGACGTCGTCCGGCGAGAGCTCGCCGCCGCCGACATAGACAAGCGTGCCCGCGATCGCGCGCACCATGTTGTACAGGAACCCGTCGCCGCACACACGGATGCGGATCCGGTCGTCCACCGGCTCGACCTCGCACCAGAACACGGTGCGCACCGTGCTCTTGACCGGGGTGCCCTGGCTGCGCACGGCGGCAAAGTCCTGTTTGCCGACAAAGCGCTGCGCGCCCTCCTGCATGCGCCGGATATCGAGCGGATAATTGTACCGGTAGGCATAGCGCGCGTGGAAGGGGTCGCGCAGGGTGGATGGGTAGATATAGTAGGCGTATTCTTTTTTGGTGCAGTCGAAGCGGGCGTCAAACCCGTCCGGCACGAGCGCCGCGCCCGAGACCGCAATGTCCTCGGGCAGGAAGCTGTTGAGCGCATAGGGCAGGCGGTCCATCGGGATGGTGCAGTCCGCCTTGAAGTTCGCGACATAGCGCCGCGCGTGCACGCCCGAGTCCGTGCGCCCCACGCCGGAGACGTGCACCTTCTGCCCGAGCAGGCGACAGACTGCGGTCTCCATGCTCTCCTGAATGGAGGGGCCGTTTTTCTGCACCTGCCAGCCGTTGTAATTCGTCCCGTCGTAGGACAGGATGAGCGCAATGTTTTTCAT
>DGYFR06201__coassemble_1519_pt1 | contig 11963 bp, 11 predicted proteins | sample DGYFR06201__metabat2_high_PE_040 | metagenome-assembled genome bin DGYFR06201 | reverse complement strand
ATACCCATACGCCGCTGAAATCGGCGAGGTTGGTGTTGTTGAAATCAGCCATTGTTCAGTATTCTCCTTTCGATTAGATAATGTGCTTCTTGAGCAGCTCGGCAGCCAGCTCAGCGCAGGTGTTCTTGTCCGCGCCTTCGAGCATGCGGCCCTGGCCCTTCTGCGGGGGCGTGAAGCTCTTGAAGATGTTGGTGGGAGAACCCTTCAGGCCGATGGTGGTGGGATCGATCAGCGGATCATCCTTCAGGGTGTTGTAGTCATAAACCTCGACCGGCTTGGAGTAGCAGTCCATAATGCCGCCCAGGGACATGTAACGGGGAGCGTTCAGCTCCTTGATGCAGGTCAGCAGGCAGGGGGTCTTGCACTGGATGGTCATGTAGCCGTCCTCGAGCATACGCTTAACGGTGACGGTGTTGCCTTCCTTCTTGATGTCGGCAGCGTAGGAGATCTGCGGGATGCCGAGCTTCTCCGCGATCTGGGAGCCTACCTGCGCGGTGTCGCCGTCGATTGCCTGACGGCCGCAGAATACGATATCGTCGTCCTCAAGGCCGACCTTCTTGACGGCAGCCGCGAGGATCTGGGAGGTAGCGAAGGTGTCGGAGCCGCCGAACTCACGGGCGGATACCAGAACAGCCTCGTCCGCGCCGCGCGCGAGCAACTCACGGAGCATACCTTCTGCCGGCGGGGGGCCCATCGTGATGACAACGACCTTGCAGCCGGTCTCATCCTTGAGCTTGAGGGCAGCCTCAACCGCGTTGAGGTCGTCCGGGTTGGTGATGGTTTCCATCGAAGCACGGTTCAGGGTGCCGTCGGGATTGACTGCAACCTTGCCGGAGGTATCCGGAACCTGCTTTACACAAACAATAGCCTTCATAGTTCAGTTTTCCTCCTTCTCTTAGCGCAGTACCTGACCGGCGATGACCATTCTCTGAACCTGAGAAGTGCCTTCGTAGATCTCGGTGATCTTGGCGTCGCGCATCATGCGCTCCATCGGGTACTCACGGATGTAGCCGTAGCCGCCGTAGATCTGTACGCACTTGGTGGTAACGTCCATAGCGGTCTCGGAAGCGTACAGCTTCGCCATAGCAGCTTCCTTGGTGAACGGCAGGCCGACGTCGTGGTTGAACGCCGCGCGGCGGACGAGCAGGCGGGCAGCGTCGATCTTGGTGTACATATCGGCTACCATCCACTGCAGGCCCTGGAACTTGTCCAGCGTCTTGCCGAACTGAACGCGCTCCTTCATGTACTGGATCGCCTTGTCCAGCGCGCCCTGCGCGATGCCGAGCGCCTGAGAAGCGATGCCGATACGGCCGCCGTCCAGCGTCATCATCGCGATCTTGAAGCCGCCGTTCTCCTTACCCAGCAGGCGGTCTGCCGGCAGATGAACGTCCTCAAAGATCAGCTCAGCGGTCTGGGAACCACGGATGCCCATCTTGTGCTCGATCTTGCCGATCGAGAAGCCCGGGTCGTTCTTGTCAACGATAAATGCCGAAATGCCCTTGTTGCCCTTGGACTTATCGGTCATAGCAAATACAACGTAGGTATCCGCACGGCCGCCGCCGGTGATGAACACCTTGGTGCCGTTGAGGATGTAGGAGCCGTCCTCCTGCTTGACAGCAACGGTCTGCTGCGCAGCGGAGTCCGTACCGGCGTTAGGCTCGGTCAGGCCGAACGCGCCGATCTTCGCGCCTTCATGGGGCTCGATCAGCGGGCGGAGCCACTTCTCCTTCTGCTCCTCGGTGCCGAACGCGTAAATCGGCCAGGCGCCCAGCGTGCCATGCGCGGACATGATGCCGCCGGTGGTCGCGCAGACGCGGCTCATCTCTTCGATCGCGATCGAGTAGCAGATGTAGTTGCCGCCGGAGCCGCCGACTTCCTTCGGGAACTGAATGCCCATCAGGCCGTACTTCATCAGCTTCTGGACGGTCTCTTCCGGATAGCGCTCCTGCTCGTCGATCTCTGCTGCAAGCGGCTCTACTTCATTGAGCGCGAACTCGCGGCACATCTTCTGGAACAGTGCTTCTTCTTTTGTAAGCCTAAAATCCATGCCATATACCTCCCAAAAAAAATTCTCGGATGTACAGAAAAACACAGCGCCGGATGCCCATCGGCCCCGAGCGCCGCGCAACTGCCGACACCCTACTTTGGAGCATGTCTATTTCTATTATACTGTTTGCCGGGAATATGTCAAGGATTTAACAGAGTTTTGCCGGAGAATTTCCGGCCACTTTTTTTGTTCCGGCGCGCCGCACTTTTACATTTCGTGGAATCGGCGGGTTTCACTCCATTTTGTAATCATCTCACCGGTTTTCGACGCATAATGCACGCATTGCGTGCATAAAAAGCAGGGAAGGCCAACATCTAAAGGAGGAAAAAGCCTATGTGTGGAATCGGCGGGTTTGTCGATTATGAGCGCGACGCCAGGCGGTTCACGCCGGTCGCGCAGCGCATGAAACGCACGCTCACGCCGCGCGGCCCGGACGCGGAGGGCGAATACAGCGATCTGGATGCGCTGCTCGTCCACCGCCGTCTGATCGTCATCGACCCGGACGGCGGCAAGCAGCCCATGCGCTCGCCAGATGGTAATACAATTCTTATTTACAACGGAGAGTTATATAACACCGAAGAGATCCGCCGCGACCTTGTGCTGCGCGGGCACCGCTTTGCCGGCCACTCGGACACCGAGGTGCTGCTGCATGCCTTCCTTGAGTGGGGCACAGACGCTTTCCCGCGCCTGAACGGCATTTTCGCCTTTGCCATCTGGCAGCAGGCCGAGCGGCGGCTCATCCTGTGCCGCGACCGGCTGGGCGTCAAGCCGCTGTTCTTCGCGCGCACGGGCGGCGGGCTGGTGTTCGGCTCGACCATCGGCACAGTGCTGTGCCACCCGGACATCGAGCCGGTGATCGACGCGGACGGCCTGCGCACGCTGCTGCTGCTCGGGCCAGCGCGGCCGCCCGCCGCGGGCGTGTTCCGCCAGATCGAGTCCCTGCTGCCCGGGCATTACGCCATCTTGACCCCCGCGCACTTCACCGACGAGACCTACTGGAAGCTGGAAGCGCACGAGCACCCGGACGATCTGGAAGGTACGATCGCGCGCACGCACGAGCTGATCTGCGACGCGGCGCAGCGGCAGCTCGTGTCCGACGTGCCGCTGTCCTGCTTCCTGTCCGGAGGGCTGGATTCGTCCATCCTGTCCATGCTCGCGGCCAAAGACTACGCCGCGCGCGGCGAGACCCTGCATACCTGGTCGGTCGACTACCGCGACAACGATAAATACTTTACAAAAAGTAGTTTTCATCCAAATAGTGACAATGAGTATATCCAGATGATGGTGGATGCGCTGGGCACGGCGCATCACAACGTGGTCATCGAGCCGGAGGCGCTGTGCGCCGCCCTGCTGCCGGCCACGGACGCGCGCGACCTGCCCGGCATGGCGGACGTGGACTCCTCGCTTCTGCTGTTCTGCGCGGAGGTCAAAAAGGGCGCGACCGTGTGCCTGTCCGGCGAATGCGCCGACGAGCTGTTCGGCGGCTACCCGTGGTACCACCGGGAGGAGATTTTGTTCGAGGACACCTTCCCGTGGTCGCGGTCGGTCGACCTGCGGCTCGGCCTGCTCGCGCCCGATGTGGTGCGGGACGGCGCGGAATTCGTCCGCGAGCACTATCTTGATACCTGCCGCCGCGCGGAAAAGCTGCCCTCGGACAGCAAAAAGGACGCGCGCATGCGCGAAATGTTCGTGCTCAATCTGGACTGGTTTATGGCGACCCTGCTCGAAGGCAGCGTTGCGGGAGGATACCCGGACAGGAGGGCGGCCGCATGACGACGACCGTCACCATCGCCGCGGGCGGCCCCGCGCCCGGCGAGATCAAGGCGCAGATCATCCGCATCCGGCAGGGCTTTGACCGCCCGCTGCCGGCCCGCTGAGGCCGCCGCACCCGGACGAAAGGAGGGAGCCGCACGGTCGCGATCTACACCCGCCAGTCGGTCGAGCGCGCGGACAGCATCTCGGTCGAGCAGCAGGCGCAGCTCTGCCGCGAAGCGCTGACCGCCCGCGAAGCGCAGGGCTGCAAGGTATACACGGACAAGGGCTTTTCCGGCAAGGACATCAACCGCCCCGCCCTCCAGCAGCTGCTCGCGGACGCGGAAAACGGGCGGATTGACAAGATCATGGTCTACCGGTTGGACCGCATCAGCCGTTCGGTGCACGACTTCACCGGGCTGTGCGCCCGGCTGTCGTCACGCGGCGTGCATTTCCAGTCGGTCACTGAGGGCATCACGCTGGACGATTCGCCCTCTGGCACGGTCATGGCGCAGATCATGATGGTCTTTGCCCAGTTCGAGCGCGAGACCATCCAGCGCCGCGTGACCGACAACTACTTTGCCCGCGCCAAAACCGGCATGTATCTGGGCGGCCGCCCACCGTTCGGCTTTGACAAGGGCGAGACCATCGTCGGCGGCAAGCGCACGGCCTGTTACGTCGCCAATCCCGCGCAGGCCGCGCTCATGGCCGGGCTTTTCGAGCGCTATGCGCAGGAGGACGAGACGCTCGGCTCGCTTGTGCGGCGGCTCAACGCGGACGGCTGCCGCACCGCGCGCGGCGGCAGCTGGTCCACGCTCCCGCTCGGGCGGCTGCTGCGCAATCCCGCGTTCGTGCGGGCGGACGCGCTGGTCTACCGCTATCTGAAAAGCCGCGGTGCTGTGATGAACGACCCGGTCGCGGCCTACGACCAGCGCCGCGGCTGCTACTGCTATGCGCCGCGCGGCTCCGCTCCGCCCGCAGAACGGCCCGCGGGGCGCAAATTCACCGACCTGACCGGCTGCTTTATCACGCTCGCCCCGCACGAGGGCATCGTGGACGCCGCGCTCTGGCTCGCAGTGCAGCGCAAGCTCGACCGCAACCGCGCGCTGGGCAACCGCGGCGCAGGCTCGCACAGCTGGCTTTCCGGGCTGATGAAATGCCGAAAATGCGGCTATGCCATCACGGTGGTGAACAAGCCCGGCGGCCTGCGCGGGCACTATATCAACTGCGGCGGGCACAAGCGCGGCAACGCGGTCTGCCCGGGCCGCAGCGAGGTGGTCACGCTCGAGCAGATCGAAAGCGCGGTCGAGGTCCGGCTGCTCGACTGGCTCCGGCGCTGCCGCGCGGTCCGGATCCCCGCCCCGCCGCAGCGCAGCGCCCGGGCAAACCAGCTCGAGATCGCGATCGCGCAGCGCGAGGAGGAGATCCGCCAGCTGACGCAAAACCTCGCCCACATCCGCGAACCCGACGTGATACATATCATTTCCGCGCAGATACACGAGGCAAACCGCGCGCGGGCGGCGCTCGAAGCCCAGCGCAGCGCGCTGCTGCATGAACGCGCCCCGGCTGATCTCGATGCGGTTTTCGACGCTGTGCTGGACGAGTGGCCGGACTACACCATCCCGGAAAAGAAGCAGATCGCGCGCGCGGTCATTGCGCGCGTTGTGGTCGGCGACGACACCATCGAAGTGGTGTTCCGCGCGGACTGCGGCGCGGGCGCGCCCCTGTCCCCCGGACAGTAAAAACGGACGGAAGCGGTCTGCTTCCGTCCGTTTGCTTATATTATTCAGTCTCCGCCAGCATATCGCGCAGCGCGCGCCGCACCTTGTCCAGATCCGGGTCGCACAGCAGCGGCAGCGTCTCCGCCAGCCGCTCGGGTGCGAAGTCCCACCAGCGCACGCGCAGCAGCAGGTCGATCATCTCGTCGTCGAACCGCTTTTTGACAAACCGCGCCGGGTTGCCGCCGACCACGCTGTACGGCGCCACATCCCGGGTCACGACCGAATAGGCCGCCACGATCGCACCGTCGCCGATCTGGACGCCCGGCATGATCACGCTTTCGCGGCCGATCCACACGTCGTTGCCGATGATGGTGTCGCCCTTGCGCGGCAGCTCAGAAAGGTGGTCGGGCGTGCTGCGCTCCCACGCGCCGCCGAACACATGGAAGGGATAGGTGGTCACGCTGTGCAGCCGGTGGTTTGCCGGCCCCATGATGAACTTCGCGCCGCTCGCGATCTGACAGAACCGGCCGATCACCAGCTTGTCCCCGAATTCCGGCCAGTTGAACAGCACATTGTTGCGCTCAAAGCCCGTGGGGTCGTCCGCGTCGTCGTAATAGGTGTAGTCGCCCACGAAGATGTTCGGGGCGGTGATCACGTTCCTGATAAAGCACGAGGTCTTGTATTCGTTCGGAAAAACCTCGTTCGGGTTGGGAAAATCGTGCATTTCGTCCTCCTTATGCGCTTTTGGTATCACCTCCATGCAGATTTTCCCATGCAGCAGCGACCGCCCGCTTTTTTCTCAGTTCCTTCATCGTTTCCGCTTCCTTTATCTATTGCACGCTGTCGCGCGTGTCGATGTCATATAGTTCCCGCTCGCTTCCCGCCTGCACGAGCACGCAGTCCGGCCGCAGGAGCAGCGGCCTGCCGCCGCCGTCGCCGCGCAGCGCGCGCAGCTGGGGCACAAGCGCGGCCGAGAACAGCGCCGGGTTGCCCCGCCGCTCGCCAAAGCCGACGCGCGCACAGACGACACCCGGCCGGGCCGCGTCCAGCAGCTTGGCGACCGTCTGCGCCGTCAGATACGGCTGGTCGGCCACGACCGACACGACAAAGTCGCCCGCGCGCACGTCGAGCGCGTCCAGTCCCGCGCGGATGGTGTAGGACTGGCCTTTTTCGCTCTCCGGGCTGTACACCGCGCGCACGCCGCACGCCCGCGCGCCGTCCAGCACCTCGTCATACCGCGAGACCACGGTCAGCGTGCAGTCGTCCCGCGTTTTAATAAGCGAGACGAGCATGTCCAGCCCGTGGCGGTAGAGCGGCTTACCCTCCAGCTCGTACAGCAGCTTGTTTTCCCCAAAGCGGCGGCTGTTCCCGCCGGCGAGATACAGGATATGCTTCATTCCTGCCCTTTCTGTATGCCCCGGAGCACCTTTTCCGGCGTGATGGGCAGCTCGCGGTGCCACACGCCGGTCGCGTGCGCGATGGCATGCGCGATCGCGGGCGAGGGCGTGTTGATGACGATCTCGCCGATCGACTTTGCGCCGAACGGGCCGGTCTGCTCATAGCTGGACTCGAACTCGACGCGCAGCTTGCCCATATCCAGACGGGTCGGGATCTTGTACTGCATGAACGAATTTTCCATGATGCGGCCGGTCGGCTCATAGGTCACGTCCTCATAGAGCGCCATGCCGATGCCCTGCACGATGCCGCCCTCGGTCTGTACGCGGGCGAGGTTGGGGTTGACCGGCGTGCCGCAGTCCACGACCGCCGCATAATCCAGCACATCCACCTGACCGGTCTCCTTGTCCAGCTCGATCTCGACCATGCCGACCATGAAGGGCGGGGGCGAGATGGGCGAGGAGTGCGAAGCCGTGGCTTCCACCGCCGTCATGTTGCCGCACATGGACCTGGTCGCGATGTCAAACAGCGAAACCTCGCCTGTGCCGTCTATTTTGCGCACCGCGCGGCCCGCGAACTCCAGCTCGTCCGGCTTGCAGTCCAGCAGGTCCGCCGCGATCGCGCAGATGTTTTCTTTCAGCTGGCTGCACGCCTTTTCGACCGCCTTGCCGGTGACATAGGTGGTCGAGGACGCATACGAGCCCGAGTCATAGGGCGAGGCGTCCGAATCCGCGCCGAACACCGCGATGTCGTCCATCGAGCAGTCCAGGCACTCAGCCGCCATCTGGGCGAGGATGGTGTCGCAGCCCGTGCCCATGTCCGCCGCGCCGATGATCAGGTTATAGAACCCCTCGTCGCTCAGCTTGATGGTCGCGGAGCCCACGTCCACGCCCGAAATGCCCGAGCCCTGCATGGCCATCGCCACGCCCGCGGTGCGCACCTTGCCGTTCCCCATGTCGCGCACGGGGTACTTCTCGTCCCAGCCGAAGATCTCCTTGCAGCGCGCCATGCAGCGGTCGAGTGCGCAGGCGTTCGCCGGTTCATTATAGTATGCCGGCATGATCTGGCCCTCGCGCACCATGTTCTTCTCGCGGATCGCGACCGGGTCGATCCCCAGCCGGCCAGCCAGCTCGCTGACCGCGCTTTCGACCGCGAAGATACCCTGCGTCGCGCCGTAGCCGCGGTACGCGCCCGCGGCCTGCACGTTGGTATACACCACATCGTAGGCAAAGCGGAACGCCTCGAGGTTGCCCGTATACAGCGGGATGGACTTGTGGCCGGACAGGCCGACCGTGGTCGGGCCGTGCTCGCCGAACGCGCCTGTATTGGACAGGGTGTATACGTCGATCGCGCGGATGACGCCGTCCTTGTTCGCGCCCACGCGCACATGCACTTCCATCTCATGACGCGGCGAGCCTGCGATCTGGCACTCCTCGCGGGTGTAGATCATCTTGGCGGGCTTGCCGGTCTTCCAAGTCACGAGCGCGGGGTACACCTCGGCCACGACCGTCTGCTTCGCGCCAAAGCCGCCGCCGATGCGCGGCTTTTCGACGTGGATCTTGCTCTTGGGGATGTCCAGCGCGTTCGCGATGATGCGGCGCACATGGAACACGATCTGCGTGGACGAAATGATGTGCAGGCGGCCGTAGTGGTCGATCTCGGTATAGGTGCGGAAAGTCTCCATCATGGCCTGCTGGCAGGCCTTGGTATGGTAGACGTGGTCGACGACCTCGTCGCAGCTTGCCAGCACCGCGTCCACGTCGCCGTCGCCGCAGGTGTCGCTTGCGCACAGGTTGCGCCGGTTGTCCGCCCCGACCGGGCAGAGCGAGCGCCAGTTGTCCTCCGGGTGCACGAGGATCTTGTTGTCCTTGGCCGTGTGGATGTCGAGCACCGGCTCGAGCACCTGATATTTCACTTTGATGAGCTTTAACGCCTTGTCGACCGCTTTTTCGCTCTCGCCCGCGACGATCGCGACCGCGTCGCCCACAAAGCGCACGCGCTGATCGAGGATCAGCCGGTCATAGGGAGACGGCTCGGGGAAGGTCTGTCCGGCCATCGTGAACCGCTTTTGCGGCACGTCTTTCCAGGTGAACACGCACTCGATGCCCGGCACCTTCATCGCGATGTCGGTGTTGATCTCCTCGATGAGCGCATGGGCGTGCGGCGAGCGCAGCACCTTGACCACCAGACAGTCGTGCGGGGTGACGTCGTCCACATAGGCAGGCCCGCCGAGCAGGAGCTGCATGGCGTCCTTTTTGCGCACCGGCTGGTTGACCACACGGAATTTGCTTTCGCTCATGCCTGCGCCCCCTTTCTGCTGTCCAGATACGCGCGGATGCCGCGCAGCTGGCCCTCATAGCCCGAGCAGCGGCACAGGTTGCCCGCGAGATAGGCGCGGATCTCGTCGTCCGTCGGGTCCGGGTTTTCGCGCAGCAGCGCGATGGTGTTCATCACAAAGCCCGGGTTGCAGAAGCCGCACTGCTCCGCGCCCTGATCCGCGATAAAGCCCGCGAAATCCTCGGCCTCGTCCTGCAGGCCCTCGAGGGTCTGCACATGGTGCCCCGCCGCGCGCGCGGCGAGCACACTGCACGACAGCACGGGCGTGCCGTCCATGAGCACGGTGCACAGGCCGCAGTTTGCGGTCTCGCAGCCGCGCTTGACCGAATAGCAGCCGTGGTCGCGCACAAAATCGATCAGCAGGGTGTCCGCGTCGATGGACGCGGTCACCGGTTTGCCGTTGAGCGTCAGTTTGATCTCCATGCCTTATCCCTCCTTCGTGAGCGCCATCGCCGCGCGGCGCACCAGCACCTTGCAGATCTCGCGGCGGTAGTCCGCGCTCGCGCGCATATTGCCGCCGAGCTCCACACGGGCGGCGATGTCCTCGGCAAAGGCGCGGGCGCTCTCTTCCGTAATGCCCTGCGCGAGCAGGCCCTTCTCGTCCGCGAACGCCACGGCGGGCATGGGCCGCGCGCCGATCACGCAGGTGTATGCGCCGTCCCGCTCGCTGAGCGCGCAGGTCAGCACGGGGAAGTCGGTCGAGATGTTGCGCTGGGACTGGTAAGCCACCCGCCGCGGCGCCTTGGGCACGGTGACCTGCGTCAGGATGTCGCGCGTGGTGCGCGGCAGCGCGGCGAAGTCCGCGAGCGGCATTTCGCCCGCGTGGTGCAGCGTGACCGTCGCGTCCAGCGCGAGAAACAGCGTCAGCACGTCCGAGAACCCGAACCGCCCGAACAGGCTGCCGCCCACGGTCGCGCAGTTGCGGAACTGCACGCCCACGATGTGGCGTACCGCCTCTTCCATCGCGCCATGCGTCAGCGCAGCCAGCCCCGCGTGCTGCTCGAGCGCGCGCAGGGACACCATTGCGCCGATGCGGTATGCGTTTTCATCCTCCTCGATCCTGTCCAGACCCAGGTCGCACAGGTCGATCGCCGTGCCGATGTTCCGGTGCTGCATTTTGAGCCACAGCATACCGCCCAGCACCACATTATTTTTCTTTTGACAAAGCGCATACGCTTCGTCAAGGCTCTCCGGCCTGATATATTGCCCGATCGTCAACAAAGCCCATTCCTCCGTTTTCCTTTGATGGACGCATGGTATTGATGTGCTTATCATACCATGCCAATGCGGAAAATACAATTTTCCGCGCGTTTTTTCGTTATCCTATTTACGGAATAACGCTTTTCCTGCACAAAAATGCGGCGCATGACAAAACCGGCTGAAGCCAGCCGGTTTTTCAGGTCCCTTCCGCTTGCTTATTCGCGGAACTGGATGGTCTGGGTCTCCGCGTCCATGCCGTCCACAATGGCGAGCGACTCAACGCGCAGGCCCTTTTCGCGCAGCATCTTGCCGCCGCACTGGAAGCCCTTTTCGATCACAATGCCGATGCCGGCCACGTTTGCATGCGCCGCCTCGACGATCTGGCACAGGCCCATCGCCGCGCAGCCGTTGGCAAGGAAATCGTCGATGATCAGCACGTTGTCCCCCGGTTTTAGGAACCGGCTGGCCACGATGACCTCGTACCGGCGCTTGTGGGTAAAGGATTCGATCGGCGCGGACAGCATCGTGCCGTCCAGATTGATCGACTGGGATTTTTTCGCAAACACCACCGGCACGTTAAAATACTGCGCCGCGATCGCCGCGATGCCGATGCCGGACGCCTCGATCGTCAGGATGCGGTCCACCTTGACATCCGCGAACCGGCGCTTGAACTCCTTGCCGATCTCATTGAACAGCTCGATGTCCATCTGGTGGTTGAGGAAATTGTCCACCTTGAGCACATTGCCCTCTTTGATCACACCGTCTTTTCTGATTCGCTCTTTCAAAAGTTCCATGCTTTCGCTCTTCCTTGTCCGTTTCGTCTTTTATTAAGCATACCATTTTTCGGCCGCGGTGTATAGATTTTTTCGACAAAAATTTCAGGTGCTGTGATTTGCTCCTCCTGCGCGGTATCCTCCCGCAACGCTGCGCGACCGCAAGGACCGCATGAGTATGTATTCCGGGCTGGAGGTGCGCGTGCCGTTCTGCGACCACCGCATCGTGGAATACGCCTATAATATGCCCTGGGCGTTCAAGGCGCTGGACGGGCGGGAAAAGGGCATTGTCCGCAAGGCGTTCGAGCGCGAGCTGCCGGAAGAGATCGTCTGGCGCAAGAAAAGCCCCTATCCCAAGACCTTCCACCCGGTTTACACCAGGCTGTGCGCGGACTATGTGCGCCGCATCTTCGCGGACAGCGAATCGGTCGCCGCCCGGCTGTTCGACCACGCGGCGGTCGAGGCGCTCATGGAGCAGCCCGAGAGCCTTGCCGAGCCGTGGTACGGCCAGCTCATGCGCACCCCGCAGATCTTCGCTTATATCATCCAGCTCGACCGTTGGTTCAAGCAGTACCGGGTGCGTATCGCGTAAATCAAAAATAAAAACGGCGGCCGCGCCGCCGTTTGAGGCTGTCGAAAAACACAGTTTTTCGAACAGCCTCTCGATTGAAACCACGCTTTCAATCGAAAATTCCGCTGTCTGCGCGCGCCTTTCAGGCACACTTGCCAGCGGTTTGT
>DGYFR06201__coassemble_1509_pt1 | contig 12040 bp, 13 predicted proteins | sample DGYFR06201__metabat2_high_PE_040 | metagenome-assembled genome bin DGYFR06201 | reverse complement strand
CGGAATATCAAGGAAAATCATCGCTCAGACGATTGAAATACGGCCTCAAGGCTGCACGTCGCGCACCGCAGTTCTCCAAGCGCTAAAATTTGCAGTTTTGCATCATACCGCCAAACGTCTGTTTGGCGGTATTTTTTTGCGCAAAACCTCGCGCGCACGGGTTGACATTTGTCCCGGCATGTGTATAATACGAAGTATACTTCACATGAAACAAACTTCATATGAAGCGCGCTTCAGCGGAAGGGGGATGCCCGGTTGAAAAACAAAGTCAAAGAGCTGCGGACAGCCGCGGGCCTGACCCAGCAGCAGCTGGCCGAGCGGGTGCATGTGTCCTCGCGCACAATCATCTCGCTGGAAAAGGGGCAGTATAACCCCTCGCTGCTGCTGGCGTACCGCATTGCCGAGCTGTTCGGCACAACGATTGAAGAGCTGTACTGCCTCGCAGAAAACAAAGCGGAGGAGGATAAGAAGTATGAAGATCTATAACAAAAAGAACTTCCGGTACGGGCTTGGCATGACCATGCTCGGCGTGCTCATGCTGCTTACAAGCATCTGGAAAGGCTTCGACGTCAAGGGGACGGTGATCCTCGCGCTCTGCCTGTTTGTGGGGATCGGCCTCATGCTGCGCAGCCTGTCGCGCGATATGTCGCGCGAGGATAAGATCGCGGAACTCGACGAGCGCAACAGGATGGTCGAGTGGCGGGCGAAAAGCCGCGCGCTCGGCATCGCGGAGCTGGTCTGCGTGGTCGGGTTTTTGCTGAGTATCGTGGGGATCCGGGTGCCCTCGCCCGCGCGGGAGATATGCGGCGGCATGCTGGTGGCGTTCGGTCTGATGTATACCATCATGCTGCTGGCCGAGCTGCTCACCCTGCTGTATTACGACAAAAAGCTGTGATCCTGTCCGTCTTTGCCGGAAACGCGCCGTCCGGATTGCCCGGGCGGCATGTTTGTGCTATAATAGAGCGGCAGAATTATCCCGCAGTTTACGGAGGAAATACAATGGATTTTGCTGATTTTTTTGCGATGGATCGCCTGTCCGAGCACGATGAGGAGCAGCTGATCGAATCCGCCATGCAGCTCCAGCAGGTCATGCTGCTGTACGAGGCCGGCATCCGCGAGATCAAGACCAAGCTGGACATCCTGAGCGATGAATCGCGCATCTCGGGCAAACCCAGCCCGATCGACTCGATCAAAAGCCGTATCAAGACCCCGCGCAGCATCATCGGCAAGCTCAAGCGGCGCGGCTATCCGATCTCTCTCCAGTCCATGATGGAAAACTTAAACGACATCGGCGGCATCCGTGTGATCTGTCCGTTCATCGAGGATATCTACACGGTTGCGGATATGCTCATGCGGCAGGACGACCTGACGCTGATCGAGAAAAAAGACTACATCCAAAACCCCAAGCCCAACGGCTACCGCAGCCTGCACCTGATTCTGGAGGTGCCGATCTTCCTGTCCGAGCGCACGCAGCCCGTGCGCATCGAATTGCAGCTGCGCACGATCGCGATGGACTTCTGGGCGAGCCTGGAGCACCAGCTGCGGTACAAGTCGGACGTCAAGGTGCCGCCGCAGATTTCGGATGACCTCAAGGCCTGTGCAGATGTGATCGCCGCCACGGATGAGGAGATGCAGCGCATCGCCAAGGAACTGCATGTATTATAAGGGAAAGGAAACCGTTACTGATGCAATACATACCTGTAATCACGCTGGCGCTGGTGGTCGTACTGCTGGTGCTGGTGATCGTGCTGCTGACGCGCAGGCCGGCGGAGCCGCCGCGTGCGGACAGCGGCGACATGAGCGGGACGATCACCGCGCTCGGCTCGCTCGTGAGCCAGAACCTCAAGGAGGGCCGCGAGGCCCAGCGGCAGCAGCTTTCCGCAATGGACAAGGCGCTGACCGACAAAATGGGCGGCGTGACCGACCAGCTCGGCCAGTTTGAGCGCCGCCTGCACGGCTTCACCGCCGAGACCACGCAGAACCTCGAGAACATCCGCACGACGGTGGACAAAAACCTGCGCGCCATGCAGGAGGACAACAACAAAAAGCTGGACGATATGCGCCAGATCGTAGACGAAAAGCTGCAAAAGACCCTGTCCGAGCGCATGAACGAGTCCTTCCGGCTGGTCAACGAGCGGCTGGAGCAGGTCTACAAGGGCCTCGGCGAGATGCAGACGCTCGCGCAGGGTGTGGGCGACCTGAAAAAGGTGCTCACCAACGTCAAGACCCGCGGCATCGTGGGAGAGATCCAGCTCGGCGCGATTTTGGAGGACATCCTCGCGCCTGACCAGTACGAAACCAATGTCGCCACGCGGCCGGGCAGCCGCAACGTGGTCGAGTATGCGGTCAAGCTGCCGGTCGAGGACGGCGGGCACGTCTGGCTGCCGATCGACTCCAAGTTCCCGGGCGACACCTACGGCGCGCTGCGCGACGCCTATGAGGACGGCTCGCGCGAGCAGATCGACGCCTGCGCCAAGCAGCTGGTCGCCACGCTCAAAGCCGAGGCCAGGGATATCCACGATAAATACCTCGAGCCGCCGTATACCACGGATTTCGGCATCCTGTTCCTGCCGTTTGAGGGGCTGTACGCCGAGGTGGTAAACCGCAGTCTGGTTGAGGTGCTCCAGCGCGACTACCATGTCAACATCGCAGGCCCCAGCACGATGGCGGCGCTGCTCAACAGTTTGCAGATGTCCTTCCGCACGATCGCGATCCAGAAGCGCTCGGGCGAGGTGTGGAGCGTGCTCGGCGCGGTCAAGACCGAGTTTGACAAGTTTGAGGCCTGCCTGACGCAGACCCAGACCCGCCTCGATCAGGCCAGCCGCGAGCTGGACAAGCTGGTCGGCACGCGCACTCGCGCCATCCGGCGCAAGCTCAAGGGCGTGACCGAGCTGAGCGAAGCGGAAAGCCAGGCGGTGCTTGGCTTTGACGCGGCAGGTGCGGAAGCGGATACCGAGGAATAACGCAAAGAGGCTGCCCGGACAGGGCAGCCTCTTTACAAAATCTTAAGAAAAATTTCATGTTTTCTGAAGGAAAAACAAAGAAAAATAGGGTACAATAAAATCAGAAAATAAATCATCCGCCCGGCGTCAGCCGGAGAACCAACAGGAGGGACATAGCATGAAACAGGATTTTACCATTACCAGACAGCGCGGGCTGTGGGCCCTGCTGAAGCGTTTTGCGCTGGGGCTGTTCGGCCCGATCGAGCGCGGCAAATACCAGCAGATGCGGCAGTAAAAGTGCACACCGCCCCTGTGGCTGCAATCGCAGCCGCGGGGGCGGTTTTTTATATTTCCAAATAATAGCCCACGCCGCGTTCCGCGTGGATCGCAACCTCGGAGCCGATCGCGCGCAGCTTGCGCCGCACAAGCGAGAGGTATACCTCGATATTGTTGTAGGCGAATTCGTTATCCACGCCCCAGACCTTTTGCTGCAGGGTGGTGCGCGACAGCACCTGTCCGGGATGCAGCAGGAACAGCTCGATGATCTGCATCTCCTTGCCGGACAGGCGGACCTGTCCCTCCCGGCTTTGCAGCATGCAGTGCCCGCGGTCGAGCGTCAGGTCGCCCGCGCTGAGCAGGCGGGGCTGGAGCATGGGGCCGCGGCGGCCGAGCGCGCGCACGCGGGCGAGCAGCTCGCCCATCAGGAAGGGCGCGGTCAGCACGTCGTCCGCGCCGGCGTCGAGCACCTGAATGCGGTCGCGCGCGGAAAGATGCGAGGCGACCACCAGAATGGGGAGCGCCGCGCCGCTCTCCTCCCGCAGCGCGCACAGGGTACTGCTGAGCTGCATGGCAAGCTGCCGGCCTCCCTGATCGGCCAGCAGGATGCAGACGTCGTACAGCCCTTCCGGGATCTCTGCGGCGTCGTTGTTAAGGGTTTCCATATAGTCGTATAAATATCGCTCTTTCCGCAGGGCTTGTATAATTTTGTCATGGTTCGGCGACCCCAGCAGCAGAACGCGCATAGCGGATTTCTCCTCTTCTATATCGATAAGGTAGTTCTTATTTTGCGGTACCTGTGTGGAGTTTTCGTGTATAGCTTATGAAGAAAGTGTTAAAGTGGGATTTTTGCAATATTTCTTCAAGGGGCGGCGCTTATGATAAAACGCGAATCAAAAGGCAACAGGAGGGATCCGGCTGTGAAACTGCCACTGAATAAAATCAAGCTGTTTTCCGGAAAAAGCAAAAAAGCCGCGGCCCAGCCCGCGGAAGCCGCGCCGCCGGGCGCGCATAAAAAGAAAAAGCGCTGCAGGCTGAAAAAACGGGTGGTGATCCCGCTGGCGGTGCTTGCGGTCGCGGGAGGCGCGTTCGGCGTGCATCACTTTCTGACCGCCGGGCAGGCCGAAGCTGCGCCGACCTATACCGAGAGCGCAGCCGGCCGGCAGGACATCCAGCTGACACTGTCCGCCACCGGCACGATTGAGCCCGCCAACCAGTACGACGTGACCAGCACGGTGCAGGGCGAGGTGCTGTCCTGCACGTTCGAGGAGGGCGACGAGGTCAAAAAAGGCGATGTGCTGTACGAGATCGACAGCACGGATGCGGAAAATTCGATCGAGCAGGCGCAGCTCTCGCTCCAGCAGAGCCAGAACAGCTATGACCAGACGCTCAAGAGCATGGACGACCTGACCGTGATCTCCAAGAAGTCCGGCATGATCACCGAGCTGTATGTCGAGGTCGGCGACGAAGTGCAGGCGGGCGCGACCATTGCGGACGTGCGCGACTCCTCGGTCATGGAGCTGACCGTGCCGTTCAATTCGGCCGATGTATCGGCCTTCGGCGTGGGCTCGGCCGCAACCGTGACGATGGACGGCTCGTTTGAGACGCTGAGCGGCACGGTCACCGCGATCGACGCGGCGGACACCGTGCTGGACGGCTACCAGATCGTCCGCTATGTCACCATTCAGGTGAACAACCCCGGCGGCCTGTCCATCTCGTCCGCCGCGTCGGCAACCATTAACGGCGTGGCCTGCAATCAGGGCGCAAACTTTACCTACCGCAGCGAGTCCATGATCACCTCCAGCGCTTCGGGCACGGTGACCAGCCTGAACGTAAGCGAGGGCTCGCAGGTCTCGACCGGCACGGTCGTGGCGACGCTGTCCTCGGACTCGGTCGACCAGCAGGTGGAGAGCAGCCGCCTGTCCCTCCAGCAGTCCCAGCTGTCCTATCAGAATACCGTGCAGCAGCTGGATGATTACACCATTACCGCGCCGATCGACGGCACGGTCATCACTAAAAACACCAAGGTCGGCGACACGCTGGACGCCACCAACGGTCAGACCACGCTCGCGGTCATCTATGACCTGTCCTATCTGACCTTTGACATGTCGCTTGATGAGCTGGATATCAATCAGGTGGAGGTCGGCCAGACGGTCGAGGTCACCTGCGACTCGCTCGAGGATATGGGCACGATCGAGGGCGTGGTCACCAAGGTTTCGGTCGCGGGCACGACCTCGAACGGCGTGACCACCTACCCGGTGACCGTGCAGATCGACAACCCGCCCGACGGCCTGCTGCCCGGCATGAACGTGGACGCGGTCATCGTGGTCGACGAGGCGACAGACGCGGTCGCGGTGCCGGTTTCTGCCGTGCAGCGCGGCAATATCGTGTATGTCAAGGATGATTCCGCCACCAATACGGACGGCACGATGGTAAACGGCACGCTGCTGCCGGACGGCTGGCGCGCGGTCGAGGTGGAGACCGGCCTGTCGGACGAAAACTACATCGAGATCACCTCCGGCATTGCAGAGGGCGATATCGTCTATGTGCCGGAAACCGTGCGCGAATCCTCGGGCGAGGAAGGCGAGATGGGCATGATGCCCGGCGGCGACATGGGCGGTGGCATGCCTTCCGGTGATATGGGCGGCGGCGGTATGCCGGCCGGCGGCGGTGGCGGCGGTATGCCCTCCGGCGGAGGAGGCGGTATGCCGTGATGACCACCGCAAACCAGACCCCGCTGATCGAGCTGCGCGATGTATATAAGATCTACCAAATGGGCGACACCGAGGTGCACGCCTCGGACGGCGTATCGCTCAAGATATACAAGGGAGAGTTCGTCGCCATTGTCGGCCAGTCCGGCTCGGGCAAAAGCACGCTGATGAACATCATCGGCTGTCTGGACGTGCCGACGAGCGGGCAGTATTTCCTGGACGGCGAGGACGTATCCGAACTGACCGACGACGAGCAGGCCGAGATCCGGGGCAAGACGCTGGGCTTTATCTTCCAGCAATATAACCTGATCCCCAAGCTGAACGTGCTGGAAAACGTCGAGCTGTCGCTGCTGTATGCGGGCGTGCCCGCGGAGGAGCGCGCCGAGCGGGCGCGGTACCAGATCGCGCGCGTCGGCCTTGCGGGCAAGGAGAAGAACCTGCCCAGCCAGCTGTCCGGCGGCCAGCAGCAGCGCGTGTCCATCGCCCGCGCGCTCGCAGGCGAACCGTCGGTCATCCTGGCCGACGAGCCGACCGGCGCGCTCGACAGCCGCACCAGCCGCGAAGTGCTGGACTTCCTGCAAAAGCTCAACGACGAAGGCAATACCATCGTCCTGATCACGCATGACAACAGCATCGCGCAGGAGGCGAAGCGGGTCGTGCGCGTAGCGGACGGCAAAATCATCTTTGACGGCCCGGCGCGCGAGGCCTTCCCGAGAGGAGACTGACGGATGGGAGTTACACAGGCGTTCAAGCTGGCGCTCAAAAGCCTGGCGGGCAGCAAGATGCGCGCGTTCCTGACCATGCTGGGCATCATCATCGGCGTCGGCTCGGTGATTATTCTGGTTTCGCTCATGCAGGGCATGACGGGCGAGGTCACCTCAATGTTCGAGGACATGGGCACCAATATGCTGACGGTCAGCATCACCGGCCGCGGCTCGTCCCGCACAGTGGATGTGGACGATATGTATGCGCTGTACGAGGAGAACACGGATACCTTTATGGGCATGAGCCCGACCGTGAGCATCATGGGCACAGTCAAATCCGGCACGGATTCGGACAGCTTCGGTTCGACCGCGGTCAGCGGCGTGTCCGAGCAGTATGCGGAGATCAACGGGTATGCGCTGCGCGAGGGGCGCTTTATCAGCTATACCGATCTCGAAGCGCGCAGCAAGGTCGCGGTGGTCGGCACCTATGTGGCGAATATGCTGGGCGGCAGCGCGGTCGGGCAGACCATCAAGGTCAACGGCAACGCGCTGACCGTGGTCGGCGTGATTGAGCAGCAGGATGACTCGACCGAGGGCTCGGCGGACGACTGCATCTATCTGCCCTATACCACGGCGTCCAAGCTGACCTTTGGCGAGATCTCGACCTACACCTTTGCCACCTGGGACCCGGACCTGAATGCGAAGGGCACGACTCTGATCGACAACGCGCTGTACGAGGTATTTGAAAACGAGGACTTTTACACCATCTCGGATATGCAGGAGATGGTGGACTCGATGGAGGAGATGACCTCGATGATGACAATGGTGCTGGTCGGCATCGCGGGCATCTCGCTGCTTGTCGGCGGCATCGGCATTATGAACATCATGCTCGTGTCGGTCACCGAGCGCACGCGCGAGATCGGCATCCGAAAATCGCTCGGCGCGAAGAAAAAGGACATCATGCGCCAGTTCGTCATTGAGGCGGGCACGACCTCGGCGCTCGGCGGCGTGATCGGCATTGTGTTCGGCGCGGCCGTGGCGGTCGCACTCGGGCAGGTGATCGGCATCGATGCACAGCCGAGCCTGTCGGCAGTCGGGCTGAGCTTCGGCGTGAGCGTGTTCATCGGCGTGTTCTTCGGCTTCATGCCGGCGAACAAGGCGGCAAAGCTCAACCCGATCGACGCGCTGCGGTACGACTAAAAACATCCTCGCTTGAAACTACAGTTTCAAGCGAAGAGGACGCACCGCGCAGCGCGCGGATGCGTCCAAAGCTATGAAAAGTTCCGCATAAGCGAAACTTTTCATAGTACTTGTATAAAAAGTCAGGCACATGTCCTGACTTTTTAAGGAAATCACAGCAAGCTGTGATTTCCGGTTTGAAACGCGCCGTAGGCGCGATATCGAAACTGGCTCATGCGGGGCAATAATAGAGCATGAAAGAGGAGGATAACCACTTGAAGAAAAGAATACTTTCCCTGCTGCTGGCGGCGGTGGTGCTGCTGGGCAGCGCGCCCGCGGCCTTTGCCGCGTCCGAGGTATCGGACAGCGTGATCGAGCAGGTCGTCCGCGCTGCCGGCATCATGGTGGGCGACGCGAGCGGCAATATGAATCTGGATAAAACCGTCACCCGCGCGGAATACGCCAAAATGCTGGTTGCAGCCTCGACCTATAAGGACAAGGTCTCCGGCGTGTCCAACTCGTCGCCGTTCAGCGATGTGCCCTATACGCACTGGGCGGCGGGCTATATCAAGACTGCGGTCGCGCAGGGCTGGCTGACCGGCTATCTGGACGGCAGCTACAAGCCGGACAACACGGTCACGCTCGAGGAGGCGGCGACAGGCGCGCTCAAGCTGCTCGGCTATACAACCGAGGACTTTTCCGGCTCCTATCCGTATGGCCAGCTTGCGCTGTACGAGTCGCTCGGTCTGGATACCAAGGTCACCGCCTCGCAGGGCACGGCGATGACCCGCCGCAACATGATGTACCTGTTTTATAACCTGCTCAATGCGGAGACCAGGGACGGGCAGGTCTATGCGCAGACGCTGGGATACACCCTCAACGACAACGGCGAGATCGACTATCTGAGCATGGTCTCGGACACGATGCAGGGGCCGTATGTGGTCGAGGGCAGTCTGTCCGACATTGTTTCGGGCGATAACAAAACCGTCTACCGCAACGGCTATGCGTCCACCGCGGACGCCGTACAGAAATACGATGTGGTGTATTATAACGACTCGGCCATCTGGGCGTATGCCAACGCCGTGACCGGCACCTATCAATCCGCATCCCCCTCCACGTCGTCGCCGACCTCGGTGACCGTGGCGGGCAACACCTATGAGATCGAGACGAGCGACGCCGCGTTCGAGCTGTCCACGCTCGGCGGGCTGAACATCGGCGATATCGTGACCCTGCTGCTCGGCCGGGACGGCAAGGTCGCCGCCGCCCTGCCGGCGGATGAACACGCCACGGGTGTGGCCGGCGTGGTGACCGCCGTCGGCACGGGGACGTATTACAACGCGGTCGGCAATGCCTACACCGCGCGCACGATCACCGTCACGGCGACAGACGGCGCAAGCTACACCTATCCCTGCTCCAAAACCTCGATCGAGGAGGGAGACCTGGTTTCCATCGGTTTCGGTTCTGCCGAAACCGATGTTTCTATCCTGAAGTCCGCATCGCTCAGCGGCACGGTGTCCGGCTATTCGATCGGCAGCCGCACGATGGCAAAGGATGTGCGCATCCTGGATGTGAATGACACGGACGCAGTGCGCATCTACTATTCCCGCTTAAACGGGGCCGAGCTGGACTCTTCGGACGTGCGCTACTATGCGGAAAATGCGGCAGGGGAGATCACCGACCTTATCCTGCGCGACTTTACGGGCGACCTGTATGAATACGGCATCATTACGAGTGTCAGCGAGCAGTCGGATGATATGAACCTGTCCGGCAGCTACACCTATCTGCTGGACGGGGAAAAGCAGACGCTCACGACGAGCGGCAAGACGCTGGGCGCATCCTACGGCCCGGCGCGGCTGACGATCGAGAACGGGCAGCTGGCCTCCGTGCGCGCGCTCTCGCAGATCAGGAACCCGGATGCCATCACCCAGCTCGGCGTGACCAAGGACGGCGAGAGCTGGCTATTTTCGGATGAGTGTACGGTGTATCTGTATCAGAATACGCAGTACAGCCTCATCTCGCTGACCGAGCTGCGCAACAACTTCGCGTCCTACAACATCACCTGCTATTATGACAAGGATACCGACGACGGCGGGCGCATCCGCATCGTGATCGCGCGGCCGCAATAACAGAAACAGCAAAAAGGGTTTCCCCCGTCGAGGGAAACCCTTTGATATTTCTTGCTTGTTGCACAAAATAAAGGTATAATATCTGTATAAAACGCAGATAGGAGCGAGAAAAATGGCTTCGGATAAAACCAACGTGATGCGCGTGCTCGAGCAGCACAAGATCGCCTACACCGCGCATGAATACCCGCACGGCAAGGACGCGGTGGACGGCGTGACGGTCGCGCAGCTTTTGGGGCAGAATGTGGAGCAGGTATTCAAAACGCTGGTCGCGCGCGGCAAGTCGGGCGGCTATCATGTGTTCGTCATCCCGGTTGCCAGGGAGCTTGACCTGAAAAAGGCGGCCAAGGCGGCGGGCGAAAAGTCGGTCGAGATGGTGCACGTCAAGGAGCTGCTCGGCCTGACCGGCTATGTGCGCGGCGGCTGCTCGCCGGTGGGCATGAAAAAGGCGTTCCCGACCGTGTTTGACGAGAGCGTAAACGGCCTGCCGTCCGTGATCGTGTCCGCGGGCAAGATCGGCTACCAGATCGAGTGCGCCCCGGCCGACCTGATCGGCCTGGTGCGCGCCAGAACCGCCCCGATCACGACGGACTGAGCAGCATCTCGGCATCCGGGAACAGCGCGAACACGGTCTGCACCCCGCAGCCCGCGAGCTGGGCGAGCTTGGCCTCGAGCGTAGAGGGATCGTCATACAGCACGAAATGCGCGCGGTTCTCGCTGTCGGTATAGGTAAAGTACTTGGCGCACAGCTCGCGCGAGAAAAAGGTCTGCGAGCCGGTGCGCGCGAGCAGGGATTCGCGCTCGGTCTGGGTGAGCGTTTTCCCGTTCGGGGAGGCGGAGGGCAGGGTGAAATCCTGCGAGACCGGCTGGAGGAACGCCGCAATGCGCGCCGCGCCGTAGATGCCCTGCAAAGAGGAGATATAGGCAGTCAGGCTGCCGCCGGAGAGTGCCGTCGGTGTGGTGAGCACGGCGTGCGTCAGCGCGCGCCCGGAGGCGAGCGGGACGTAAAACGGGATGTCCGCTTCGTGCAGCGCCTTGTCGAATGCTGCGAGCAGGCGGCGGCCCTGCGGGGTGTCGTGCTCGAAGTCCGCGAACACGCCGGGCGCCCCGGTGCGCCGCGCCTCGAATACCAGATCCGCGGCAAGCCTGTCTGCATTGCAGTCGACAAGATCGCGCGGCGGGTCGCACAGGCCGAGCAGGCAGCGCGTGTCCGCGGTCGGCAGCTGCAGGCGCTGGAGCGCGCCCGTGGGCGTGATGCCGAGGCAGAGATGCAGGACCGGCATCCCCTGCTTGACTGCGCGGACGGCGTCGCGGCCGGTGCATACCAGAATCAGATTTTTCGTATATACCATGATGATCGACTCCCTTGTACTTCGGCAGCGCGCACGGCGGAATGTGCGGCGCTGCTCTGGACTTTTTGGACAAATTCTATTACACTATATGTGGCAACTGCCAAAGTGAGAACGCAGGAGTGAATGAATGAGCAAGCTGATTCCCGATTATGTTTTTGATTCGATTTATGATATTACCCCGGCTCTGCTGGCAAAGCACGGCGTGCGCGGCGTGCTGATCGACCTGGACGGCACGATGGCCTCGCACAAGGCGGCGCTGCCGCCCGAAAAGCTCTCGCCGTTCGTGCGCACGCTGCACGACGCGGGGCTCAAGGTGCTGGTGTTTTCCAACAACCGCGAGGCGCGCGTGGGCAAGTTCTGCCGCGCGCTCGGCGTGGACTTCATCAGCCGGGCGGGCAAGCCGTTTTCCGCGGGGTTCCGCCGCGCGGCAGAGCGGCTGGGCCTGCCGCTCGAGCAGATTGCGGTCGTGGGTGACCAGATCTTTACCGACGTGTTCGGCGGCAACCGCATGGGCGCGCTGACCTGCTATGTGCAGACGCTTGACCGCCGGTTTTTCTGGGTGAACGTGCGCTACCAGATCGAGCGCGGGTTCATCGAGCGCGGCAAACACCGGATGGAAGCGAGGGCGCGCCATGAGTAAAGCAAAGTTCGGGCCCGCGGGCAACTCGGAGTCCTTTGCCGCGGAAGGGTATAAGAAGAGCGAGGATGCGCCCGCGTGGCTCGCCGCCAAGGGGCTGACCGCGTTTGAATACC
>DGYFR06201__coassemble_1440_pt1 | contig 12544 bp, 9 predicted proteins | sample DGYFR06201__metabat2_high_PE_040 | metagenome-assembled genome bin DGYFR06201 | reverse complement strand
TCGTTTGCCGCTTAAGGTTTTGCTCATGGGTGTACGGTTTTCTTGACTATTCCAGTGCACTGCCAGCAGGCATTTTCTGCCCCGCAATTCTATCACATGCAAATCCCAACAAAAGCGCCGGTCCGGCTGTGTGCCGCAGTCCGGCGCTTTTATTTTCAGGAATCGTTGCAGTGGGAAAGTCAGCCCCAGTTCCATCACTTCACCTCGCGCGGGATGTCAATTTTTATTTCTGTATACTTCTTTTTATCAGTGTGTCCTATGGTGCAAGTAAATCAATGGAATACTTTAATGCTGCTTGTTCCCGCTCTTGCGGGGCTTATGGCGTCTGCCCAGCCGTCAAAATTGTATCCCGGCGGTTACCCCCGCGCATGCGGGGAAAAGTACATGGCGACCTTGGGCAACCGGCCCGATCTAGGATCACCCCCGCGCGTGCGGGGAAAAGATGCCGCCACCGTCAGGATTGAAGCCCTGATCGGGATCACCCCCGCGTGCGCGGGGAAAAGCTCATGGATCTGCCCGAAGCGCGCTTCGGTGAGGGATCACCCCCGCGTGTGCGGGGAAAAGGCATGGGATTTTGGCCCATACGTTCCGGATGTGGGATCACCCCCGCATGCGCGGGGAAAAGCAATAGATGGTATCCGCTTCAACGGGTTCGCCGGGATCACCCCCGCGTGCGCGGGGCTTATGTTCATCCCTGCCTCCGCAGCAAGAGCATGCCCAGCCCATACGCTTTTCCGGCGCCGATTCCTCCGGAGACCGCCTGGCGAAAGCGCTCCGCATCTTTGATTTGCAGGATGCCGTCATAGCGATAGCCGTCCCAATACATTCTTCCGCCCTGCTCCTGCGCATGTTTTCCGGTCATGTGGACGCCTTCCCTCTCGTTGGCCTGCAGCAGCGCAAATCCGTACTGCGCCGCCTTGCGGGAGAGCCACTCCAACCGTTCTGTTTGTTCACGCAGGATACGGCGGCGGCTGTTTTTATGCCCCTCCTCTGCCACCTTTTTGGTCGGGGCAGCCAAAAGGTCAAATCCCCAAACCTGCCCTGCCTGAAATTCCTTTAACCAGTCTGTCAAATCCCGCTCGCCCGCAAAGGTCATCCCCGCAGTCAATGCGCTCCGATCTACCGGCGTATTCGAATAAAGGTACAGCGCCGTCAATCCCCGGTCATCGCGCAGGCGGTACAGGATTTCGGACTCTTTTCTGCCGCTTTGGAACAGTCCGCTCACCAGGCGGTGCATCTGCTGGCAGTCCCCCAGCGCCCGCCAAATCGTGCGCACCTGCGGCTGCAAGTCAATCCTTGTCAGATACATCGTTCTCCCTCCTCGAAATCACGCCGCGCCACACGCGCCGCCGCGCAAATTGGCGGCTGCCTTCCTCCGGTTTTCCATCCTGACGATGCAGCGTTGCCAAGTGCAGCTGCTCCTGCTCACATTCGTACTGCATCGGATATTGCGCCCGATCCGCTGCCGGATAATTCTGGACGGCATCCATCAGATCCGCATACTGATCTGTCGCAGCTTCGAGCACAGGCCGCGACGGAACACAGCTTTTCCGCCCCAAATACATGCACCACACAGGATGCCGCAGCGCGTGCTCCAGCATCCGGACCGTCTCTTGCTCCGCTTGCAGCACAACCAGGAAACTGGCATCCTGCAAATATTGTCTGTGGGAAACAAGCGTGTCTCCGCCCGGACTGCGCGGTTTTCCTAACGCATTCCGCAGCGGATGACCGGTCACGGTGTGATAATCCGTCATCCGGACGCCCGGACGGTCTGCGCGGACGGCGATCTGTATTGTATCGTATAATGCCGCAATGCGTGCATCGCCGCGCTCCCAGCCGAGCGCACAAGCCAACAGCCCGACAATGCCCGACTTGGTTGGCAGTGCCGCCGTGTCGCGCGCATCCCACTTGGAATTTTCACCCCATGACTGCAGCGCGCCCTCCAGACGCAGGATCAGCAAGGTCGGATATGCTGCCATACCACACACCTCACTTCAGCGCCTGTTCCGCCTGCTCTACCAGATCTGCAAACGTATCGCATACCACCGCATCGCTTTCCAAAGCAATATTCCGGTACCGATCCACGCAGAACCACAGGCGTTTTTCAACAGGCAGGCCAAAATCATGGCTTGTCTGCTTCACCTCCTGCGCGAGTCTTACAATGCTGTTCCGCACCAGATCTCCCTTATGATCCGGCCGGACCGGCTCCGCAAACGCATTGACCAGACTCACCGGGATCTTTTCCTGTTTACATTCGACCAGCATAGCGCTCGGCAAAATATGCCCGGCAAAACTGTTCTGTTTGCCCGACGGGTTTGTCATTGCGATCGTCCGCAGCAGCGCCGGGATCGCTTTGCGCACCAGTTCATCGGGATCCTCCGCATGTTTCAGATTCTCGCGCAGGGCATCCGTGTCCAACGAGGTATAGAGATAGTAGCAGGCAGAATCATAATCGATATCCCCAATCATACCGGAACCGCTTTCCTCCATTGTATCGCCCCGAAGCAGGTCATCCATCGCTGTAAAGTAATCGGATTCCATCATCACCTTGTTGGTCGAGATCGCAGGCGCTACCTGCATGGCTGCCTCTACGTCCGCAAACGCATTCGAAGTCACCATGCGGCCGAACAGCGCGATATCCAGCGTAACCGGGCGGACGTCTGCGCCGGTCACCATCTCCTGCAGCTCCTTGCCCTTGATGGCTTTGACCGCTTTGCGCGTCGCGCACTCCGCCAGCTTGTTCTCCACTGCATCCGCGACGGCTGCAATATCCTCCGGCGCGTAGAATACCATCTGCGCAGTGTAATTGCCATTTTTGTTTTCTTCCCCTTTTTTGTTGCCAAATGCGCTCAGTTTGGGCAGGAGTTCTGCCAGATACGCTTCCTCCACGCCGCGCGCGCGCAGTTCATCCACAACCAGCTGCGGCAGTTGGCGGGTGCGGATGCCGAGATGCGATTCCCCAATCGCCCGGCGGAAGAGTTCTGAGGTGCGCCAGCTTCTTTTCAAGCATTGGCTCGAAATGCGCCCGCGCAGCACGCCTCCGAACATGCAGGTCTTGGGCGTGCCTGTATTGTCACGGTTCAGATTGGTCGGCGGATAATTCTTGATCATGTGAATTTCATACAGCATCAGACAGTTTCTCCTTTCTCATCTGCCGGATCGGTGATCTGATACATAGTGCGCGCCCATTTGCGCTGCACGATCTGCAAATCAGAGTTCCAGTGCAGCAAGTCATCCAAAAGCGCTGCGCAGTCAACGCAATATCCTTTTTGACGCGCCATCTTGATCATGCGAGTTAGCTTGGTCAACAGGTAGCCATCGTCTTCCCACCGCTGATCCAGCAGCGCCGCCACCCTGCGCTTCATGCTATCCGATTCGTTTTTCATACGGCACAGTATCTTTTCGAGCGGTATCCCCCGGCTGCCGGCATCCCACAGGCAGTAAAAACACCCTGCCGCAAACCATTGGCTTTCCCTATAGGGTTTTATCCCGTATGGAAGGCAGTGAAAAAATGCCGACATGGCCTTCCCGTCCGCTTCGGAAAGCATGCTGCCTGCCGCACGTTTGAGCGCTGCGCGGTCGCCGCTCGGAAGGCTGTCCAGCTTTGTAAAAAAAGCATCGCTCAGTTGTTTTTGCTGTTCCTGCAAAGCCCATACTCCTTTCTGATCTTGTGTATTTTCGCCATCAGTAACCCTTGCCGCTGCGTCACCGCAATCAGCGCTGCGCCGCGCAGCGAGATCCGCCCGATCGCCTTTGCATACTGCTGCCGCGCAGATTGCGTGATGCCCTCTGCCCATTCCAGCAGAAGCGGCTGCAGGTCCGCGTCTGCATCCGCCGGGATTTCGCCGCACATCTGCCACATCCGCCGTTCACAATCATCATAATAGGCCTGCTCCGCTTCGCTCGTGACCGCCGGCGGAATGTCTTCATGCGTCAATGACGCCCGCAGCACGGACGCCAACTCTTCCGACAGCTTGATACACGCCTCAACCAGCGCTGCGGCATAGGGATGCCTCAGCGCGGCAGTTGGGATTTCCAGATCATATCGCATGATATCAACATATCTGCTTCGCTCGGTCTGCACCCCGTAGAGGGTCACAGACGCATATCGTTTTTCCGGCCTGAGCGCTGTAAACTGTTCCAAAGTCCTCGGGCGGCTCTTTTTGTCGTTTCGCAGAAGCGTATCCAAATTGCGCCAAACCGGCCGCTCCTGATTGGGCCGCCAGGCAAACCGGCCTTCGTCATGGAACCGGTATGTGACGTGCGGATCGGTCCAGTTCTGCGCGGCAATGTAATTCATGCCCTGACTGAAGTAAACGCTGCTCACGGTCTGTGTCTGCTTATCCGGCAGCAGCAGCACGCGCCGCGCTGGGAAAAGCATTCCATACAGCCAGGATGTTTCCGGCACCACACGTTTGGGCTCTATTTCTATGGTGCTGCGCCACAACGCGGGCGGCCGGTCGAACTGCCCGCGCACGGTATCCAAATTGATCATGGACAGCACAAGGGTCTCAAACAGATTGTCCCCCTGCAAGAGCGCATAGTACGGCGGCGCCCCGTTTGGGCCAGGGCGGTAGTCCTGCGCCCCTACTGTGCAAAACAGCTGTACGCTAGGCAGCAGCCGGGCCGCCTGCGCATAGGAAAACGAGATATTTTCATTCTTCCGATGGTCGAAATGCGTATGATTGTTGCCACTCGGTATGGTGACATCCAGAACGCGCACAGGCTTGGGCGCTTTATCCCATTCCGGGCGGTACGACGCTTGCAGGAAGGGGCGTTCCGGATCAAACAGATCGAATGTGCATCCTTCCCGCTCGCACTGCGTGTAATACCGCTCCAATGTTTCCGCGTCGAACTGCCCTTTGTCCAGCAGCTCCTCCAAATCTTCCAACTCCTGTGGCCGCAGCGCGTCCATCAGCAGCACACACAGCAGCCGGTGCAGGCCGTATTCCACCAGAGGCGAAGCATCCGTCAGCGCACGCATGGTGTGTGCCTGCTGTAATATCTGCCGTATCCCGCAGGAAATGTGTTCGCCCGTCAGTGTGACTGCAGCAAGCCAGGGTTCGTCCAAAAGGGAATAGTACGGTCTCATCTCTCACCATCCTTCAGTAAAACACCGAGTTCGCGATCAAACACAATCTGTTTTCCATCCGGTGCTGTGTAACACCCTCCTTCCGCCGGATAAATTCTTACCATATCCAAAAGTTTACGCCCCTGTATGACCGATGAATCGGACGGATACGCCTGCAGCAGCTTTTTTCGGATGGATACGCTCTGTTTCAGCACTGCGCGCGCCAGTGCTTTATCCCGCACCGGCGCACACATCGTCCCGCTTTCCCATGCTGCACATTGCCGCACGCGCGCATAAAGTTCCGCCTCCAGCAGCGCGATGCGGACACTCGGTTCACCCAGCCGGGTTTTGGCAAAAAGGAAACTGTCGCGTTCCAAGTCGTCGAACCGGAGCTGTTCGCTTGCTGGGCGGAACCCTTTCTGTGGGTCGTCTAAGGTCATATCGTCTCCGCTTTGCGCCTGTATGGTGTCCTTGATCCTCTGTTTCTCCCATGCTGCCCGAATATCCACTGGCGCTTTGCTCTCATCATATCCATCTGCGACAAGCTGCGCCATATCTTCCGGAATCCTGATCTCCTGTCGGTCTGCAAGCAAATACTCGCTCTGTGCCAGCAAGCAGAGCGGATAAACAGCGCCGTCCTCTCCATATTTCTGCTCCAGCGAAACAGCAGGCTTGTCCTTTGGCACCAAAACATACAGGATTGGCTGTTTGAAATGCGCAGGCCGCAGGGTGTCCAAGTGCCGCTGTTCCCGCCCTGCGCGCTGCAGCAGCAGGTCGACCGGCGCGATCGCGGTCATCATCACATCCCAATCCAGATCAAGACTCAACTCGCCTATCTGCGTTGTGACTACAATCGCCTTCTTCGGACGATGGGATTTGTCCTTTCCGAACAGGCGCAGGCACTGCGTTTCGATTTCGTCCCTCCTGCCCGCCGGAAACCGCGCATGAAACAACAGCAGGACTTGCGAGGTGTTCTGCTTCTTTAATTCCCGGTAAACCTGCCGCGCCTGCGCCACGGTATTGAGCATCACGCACAAGCAGCCGCCGTTTCCAACCAGCTCCAGTGCTTTTGCGGCAATCCGTTCGGGCTCGTGCAAAATAGCGCAGAGCTTCACACCCAGCCTGCGCCGCATGACCGTTTTATCAAAATGCCGTTCTATCAGCCGCCCCGACTCGGTTACCGCCGTGACCGCCGGATAACAGCTGCTCAGGGGCGCGTTGGTAAACGGCGCAAGCATTTGCTGCTTTTTGGCCGGCGGCAGCGTAGCAGAGAGCAGTACAACCGGGATTTCGAGTGCCTTGCACCACTGCATCAAACAGGTCAGTATACTGTCCATGTATACATCGTAGGCGTGTAACTCGTCGATCACCAATGCTTTTCCGGACAGGCCAAGCAGGCGCAGCACGCCATATTTGATCATCATAACCGACTGCATGGCCTGATCGACCGTCCCAACCGCATAGGGGCTGAGCAATCCGCGCCGCAGCGGCGCGAGCCACTGACGGGCAAAATTTTCATCCTCTGTTTGGATTTCCTCCGGGTCCGGCTGCTGTTCATCCACCAGCCAGGCCATTGCATGAAGCAAACGCACCTCTTCTTCCGCGTGGTGCATTTTCAGTAAGTCGCGCATCCGGCGCACCATTTGGTTGGATGTCGCCGCTGTCGGCAAGGCAACGTAAAAGCCTGCTTTCTCCCACTGCTTTGCCATTTGGAGCGCCGCATACATACCGGCCTCGGTTTTCCCTTCTCCCATTGGCGCTTCGAGCAGGACAAGCGATAGTTTCTCATCGCAATCCGTAAAGAGCGCTTCGGTTTCCTGCTGCAAGGGACGCATTCCCTGCTGCGGAATATTGGGCCAGACCGAGGAAAAGTCACTCACCGGGAACAAGGTCTGCTTTTCCAGTCCGCTGTCGCGCAGGAAGGTCTGCATCCGTTCTTCCACCGCTTCCCGCAGGTTGTCTTTCCAGTTATCGGCGTCGGCAAACAGCGCGGCCGAAGATATCCAGTCCGACAAAATCGTAATACCGAGCAGCAGCGCACCGACAGCGCCTTTGTCCTCCCTCGCGATCACCGGCCAGACGACGGCGGTGTCGCCGTAAAAATACTGCCGCAGCCTGCGATCCAGCTCGTCCTGCCAGTCCTTCCACGCATCCAGCACGATATCTTGTTCCCCTGTTTTCCCCTGATGATGCGCGCCGAGCACCGCAGCCAGGAAACGGGCAGTCCGCTTCTCCATGCCGTCCGCCATCCAGATCCGCTCCATGATCGCTGCAGTGTTCTTTTCATGCCTCGGATAACTTCCCAGGCCGAGAGACATGAGCCGAATGCCCTCCGCCAGCATTTTTTGCCGCATCGCTTCATCTGCAGCCTGGTTGTTGGGACTTAACTTCCCGTTATCGTGCGATGATGCCAAATATCCAACAAAACAAAAGAGTTCATGCAAGGCAAGATGCAGTAAATGCGCAAGCAATTTGAGGGTGCCCTTTGGCAACATATACCGCAGCAGTTGCTGCGCCACGATCCCGCATACTTTGCTGTGTGTTTCCTGGGATTGTCTTGGCTGTGTTTTTGCCCACATATCTTCCAGTTGTATAGTAATCCCCTCCCTTTTATCAAATTCCGTCCCCACATCGGTGGGGTTTTTCCCTTTACAGAAAATTCTTATAACTTTCCTACGGAGCATCCCAACGAATCTGTTGGGTTATCGTTTTTTCTTTTAACATTCCTAGTTAAGTAATTTTCCTCTGCTGTTAGCAGTAACTCGTACGATCACTTTTTTCTAGAGCATAAATCACCAAAATATCCTTGTACTTTTTGACATTTCCATCATCCGATTGCAAACTATTCGTATATTAATTTTGTTTTATTGAATTTTTCCAAATCGCCTTATCCGTTCTTGTCTTTCCTGCTGATTCTTATTTTTTCACGAATCTTGCTTTCATTATCCGGCGAAATGCGCTACACTATATTTAACACCAAGCAGCGGAAGGCCCGGTCCAAGGCACGCTTTCCGCCGCGCAGCACTGCAAAGGGAGACGGGGTACATGCCTTCACAATCCAATTATCTGGAACGCGCCGTGCCGGACAATTCCGGCATCACACTGACGCACGAAAAAGCCGGCGCCAATCAGGAACCCATCCCTGTGTTCCGCCCCCCGCTCCACCAGCACCGTTTCTATGAGATCACCCTTGTCCTGCGCGGCAGCTGCGAATTCTTCTTCAGTCAGGGCCGCATGTCCCTCATCCCGGGCGACCTGCTGATGCTGCCGCCCGACCGCCCGCATACCTGCCATCTCCAGCCCGGCGCGCAGCTTTGCTGCTGCCAGTTCGAAGCGCAAATCATCTCCGGCGCGCTTGCAGCGTCCCTGCAGGATATGGTATACTGGAATATACCCCAGACAAATGCTGCGGAAAAACGCATGCGCGAGCTGAAAGCATTTGAGGAGGAAGCCCGCGTCGCCGGCGAGTCGGTCCTGCTGCACATGAGCGTATCCAGTCTGCAGGGCATGACGCACCTGACGCACGCGGAACTCGACTACCTCTATCCCATTCTGCAAAGCATCGAGCGCGAGCAGAAGGAGCGCCACTTCAACTTTGAGCAGATGAAGCTGCTCCGCCTGCAGGAGCTGCTCGTGCTGATCCGCCGCATCCAGCTCAGCCAGTTCCAGCTGATCAGCCGCGAGGCCTCCTGGAAGGAGGACATGATCAGCGCCGTGCTGACCCAGATCGATCAGGATCTGTCGCAGAATATCGACTTTGAGGGCATTGCGCGCGGTCAGGGCATCACCCTGAGCTACTTCCGCATGATCTTCAAGGAGATCACCGGCATGCCGCCGACCGATTACTTAAACCGGGTGCGCATCCTGCATGCGCTCGAGCTGCTGCAGACCAGCGACGCGCCGGTCGCGGAGATCGGCCGCAAGGTCGGCATCTATGACGCAAACTACTTTTCGCGCCTGTTCAAAAAAATCACAGGCTATCCCCCGCGCTATTTCAAATCCATCCCCCATAAGGATGAGAAAAAGCCTTAATGCGCCATCCTAGTCTGCAAAATACAGGAGGCAACTGATGAAGAGTTATGAGATCGGCGTACTGCCCGAGTCCGAATGGTACTTCTTTTCCCCGTCCGCAGAGACCCAGCGGATGTTTTACTACCACACCATGTGCGGGCATTTTTACTGCAATCAGGATTACTACATCAAGCGCGAGACCTTTTCGCCGCTGCTGCTGGTCTACGTCAAGCGCGGCACCTTCTTTCTCGAGCTGACAGACGGAAAATACGAGGCACACGAGGGGCAGATCGCGTTTTTCGACTGCCGCCAGCCGCACTATTACTACGCCTCTGAGGAGATGGAGTTCTATTACATCCACTTTGACGGCCCGCAGGCGCACGAGCTTTGCAGCTATATCAACCAATCCAGCGGCCTGATCATCGACGGCGAGAACAACGACGCCATCCTCAAGATGATGGACGATATGGTGAACTTCTACCATGACGGCGGCAGCGAAAGCGTATTTGAGACCTCAGCCCGCATCTACCAGATGCTCATGCTGCTGAACAATCCGGTGCAGTCGCCCCGCCTGAAAAAGAACGACGATTCGCTCATCCGCGTGGTCAGCTACATCCGCAGCCACGTCGGCAAGCGCATCACGCTGCAGGAGCTTGCGGATGTCGCGGGCCTGAGCCTGTATTATTTTTCGCACCTGTTCAAGGAGATGACCGGCCAGTCCCCCAACGAGTTTGTCATCTATTCGCGCATCGATCAGGCGAAAGCGCTGCTGCTCACCTCCGACCTGTCGATCGCGGAGATCTCGCAGCAGGTCGGCTACCCGAACAGCAGCAACCTGATCACGCTGTTCACGCGGCGCGTCGGCTGTTCGCCGGCGCAGTACCGCCGGGAGCACCGCATGCCGCTGCGTCAGGACACCCTCGGCTGACCGTAACTCGGTTCGGTCAGCCAATTCCGCAGGCTGCGCAAGCTGACGCTGTGCACACCGGAAAACGAGGTGCCGTCTCCACTCCGTGACAGAACGACTCCTTTTCACAGGCCCCGCAGTACCGTTCTGCGTTTCCCGAAAAAGAGCGCTGTCCCGCAAACCGGGCGGCGCTGTTTTTGTTTGCGCCGGCGGCTTCATCCCCCGCATTCGCCCCTATCCCACCATCTCCCATTCCTGCGCGCCGCGCGTCCATCCCGCTTTTTTCCTGTTTTGCTTGATTTATTGCCCCCGTTCCAGTATAATATTTAGTATTATCGGTAAGTTTGCCGTTTTATTGGGGGTATATGAATATTATGGGAGATACTTTTCAGATCATGATCACGATGGTCGTCTATATGCTGGCGGTCATCGTCATCGGCCTGGCTTTTGCCAGAAGGGCGAACCACAGCTCGGAGGCTTACTTCCTCGGCGGGCGTTCGCTCGGCCCGTGGGTAACAGCGATGAGCGCGGAAGCCTCGGATATGTCCGGCTGGCTGCTCATGGGCCTGCCCGGCGTCGCCTACTGGTGCGGCATTGCGGACGCATCCTGGACGGCGATCGGCCTCGGGATCGGTACCTATATCAACTGGCTGATCACCTCAAAGCGCCTGCGCCGTTACAGCGAAAAGGCCGGCAACGCCATCACCCTGCCGGAGTTCTTCTCCAACCGCTACCATGAGAAGAACAAAGTCATCATGACCATCGCCGCGCTGTTCATCCTGATCTTCTTTACGGTCTATGCAGCCAGCTGTCTGGTCACCTGCGGCAAGCTGTTTTCCACGCTGTTCGGCCTGGATTACATCCCGATGATGATCGTCGGCGCGGTGTTCGTGCTGGTCTACACGATCATCGGCGGTTTCCTTGCGGAAAGCGCCTCGGACTTTATGCAGTCCATCGTCATGATCCTGGCGCTGGTCATCATCGTTGTGACCGGTACTGCGGCCGCGGGCGGTCTGGATGCCGTGCTTGAAAACGCGCGCAGCATCCCGGGCTTCCTTGACTTCTTCGGCATCGCCACCCCGGTGACCGATGCGGCGGGCGTGCAGCAGGTGGTTGACGGTGTGCCGCAGTTCGGCGAAGCGGGCGTATACGGCGCGCTCAACATCGTTTCCATGCTGGCCTGGGGTCTGGGCTACTTCGGTATGCCGCAGGTTCTGCTGCGCTTTATGGCGATCCGCAGCGAGAAGGAGCTGACCACCTCGCGCCGCATTGCAACCGTTTGGGTTGTGATTTCGCTGGTTGTCGCGGTATTCATCGGTGTTGTCGGCCGCACGCTCTTCCCGACCGCGCTCACCACCGCGTCTGAGGCGGAAAACGTATTCATCCTGCTGTCCACCAACCTACTGCCGCCGCTGCTGGCAGGTCTGGTCATGGCGGGCATCCTCGCTGCAACGATCAGCTCGTCCGACTCCTATCTGCTGATTGCGGCATCCGCCTTTGCAAAGAACATTTATCAGGGCCTGATGCACCGCAAGGCGAACGACCGTCAGGTGCTGACCATTTCCCGCATTGCCCTGCTTGCGATCACCGCAATCGCCATTGTGATCGCGCTTGACGAAAACAGCGTCATTTTCACCATCGTCAGCTTCGCGTGGGCAGGCTTCGGCGCCACCTTCGGCCCGCTGATGCTGTTCAGCCTGTTCTGGAAGCGCACCAACCGCGCCGGCGCGATCGCGGGCATGATCGGCGGCGGCAGCATGGTGTTCATCTGGAACCTGTTCATCAGCAAGCTGGGCGGTATCTGGGATATCTACGAGCTGCTGCCCGCCTTCCTGTTCTCCTGCCTGTGTATCGTGGTGGTTTCCCTGATCACCGCGCCGCCGTCCGAGGAGATCCAGAAGGAGTTCGACGAGGTCCGTGCGGGCCAGATGTAAATCTGTTCAGCAATCCACATTGCGAAAAGCCAGCGTTACGCTGGCTTTTCTTCATCATTACAGAAAAAAAGAGATCCAAAGCACGCCTTGTGCCTTGGATCTCTCTGTTTTTTCGCGTTTATGCAAGGGCATGAACAAAGCCCGGACTCACTGTCATTATCCCCCCTAAAACCGACAGAAAATCCGAGAAAAACGAGCGATTTTTTGATTGGCGGTGTAAAGAAATTTGCCGGAAATGTGGTGATAGTTGCGATTTGCGAAGCAAAATGAGAATTTCACAATAATGCAAATTGGCGGAATTCGATCCGTTCCAAGCCGTTCAAATCCGTTATTATCTCGATTTATTTCCGTTTTCCGTCCGTTCCAGTCCGTTATGAAAATCTATCCGTTTTCTTTTTCGTCTCACCCAAAATCGACCGAAAGTCTCTGAAAAATAGACATTTTTCTTTTTGCACGTTTTCTCCCCTCTCCGTTTCCTACACTTTTCTATCCCCTTACCTCCCCTTTTTACGCATCAAAAAAGGACTTAAAGCACTTTCGTACCTTAAGTCCTTATTCCTCTCTATTTTTACCTGCGAGTTTTTGGGGGATTTTTCGCCGGTTTTGGTTGGGAGGAAATCA
>DGYFR06201__coassemble_1413_pt1 | contig 12768 bp, 10 predicted proteins | sample DGYFR06201__metabat2_high_PE_040 | metagenome-assembled genome bin DGYFR06201 | reverse complement strand
GCGTAGTTCCGGGGTTTTTGACCACTTTTGATAAAGTTTAGCGCTTGCTGAACTGGGGAGCGCGACGAGCGGCTTTGAGGCCGTACTTCTTACGCTCCTTCATACGCGGATCGCGGGTCAGGTAGCCGGCCGCCTTGAGCACGGGACGGTACTGCTCGGAATCAGCCTGCAGCAGCGCACGGGCGATGCCGTGACGGATCGCACCAGCCTGGCCGGTGAAGCCGCCGCCGGATACGGTGCACTCTACGTCGAACTTGCCGGCGGTGTTCGTCGCTTCGAACGGCTGACGGCAAACCATCTTCAGGGTCTCGAGACCGAAGTAGTTGTCAATCGAACGGTTGTTGATCTTGATCTCACCGGTGCCGCCCGGGAACAGACGAACGCGGGCAACGGAGGACTTTCTTCTGCCGGTGCCGTAGAAATAAGCCTTCTTAGGTGTATACATCAGTTAGTTCCTCCCTTACTTATCCCAAACTTCGGGCTTCTGCGCCTGATGGTTGTGGCTGTCGCCGCTGTAAACCTTGAGACGGGTAGCGGACTGGCGGCCGATCGAGTTCTTCGGCAGCATGCCCTTAACCGCGAGCTGCATTGCAAACTCCGGCTTCTCGTGCATCAGGGTCTTGTACTGAACTTCCTTCAGGCCGCCGACCCAGCCGGTGTGGTGACGGTAGTACTTCTGAGTGAGCTTCTTGCCGGTCAGAACCGCCTTGTCCGCATTGATGACGATAACGAAATCGCCGCAGTCGACATGGGGGGTGAACTCAGCCTTGTGCTTGCCGCGCAGCAGCATGGCGGCGGTAGCAGCGGTGCGGCCGAGCGGCTTGCCCGCAGCGTCCAGCACATACCACTTACGCTCGACAGTCTCTGCCTTAGCCATAAAAGTAGACATGTTTCTTTCCTCCGTTTATTCTATCAAAAATATATTTGACAACATTTTCATGCGCTCCAAGCGAGCATATCTATTAAAACACATCGGTTTGCGCAAGTCAAGCGGAATTTTTAAAATTTATTACAAATCCGACGCAATCTCTTTTATTCTCTTTATATCTCTGTTATACTCTTTTATTCTCACTTTGCAATTCAAAATTTGCAGTTGCCCGCCGGGCTGTTTTCTGGTATATATAATAGGTATTTACGCAAAAACACGGAAAAACGAGGCACAAACCATGCAGAAAATGCTCTCTTACGTCCGCCGCGCGGTGGACCATTACCATATGATCGAGGACGGCGACCGCATCGCGGTCGGCGTGTCCGGCGGCAAGGACTCACTCGCGCTGCTGGTCGCGCTGGCAAAGCTGCGCGCGTTCTACCCCAGGAAGTTCGAGGTCGTCGCAATCACGCTCGAAATGGGCTACGCGGAGATGGACTTTTCCCCCGTCGGGGCGCTGTGCAACGAGCTGGGCGTCGAGTACATCCGCATTCCGACCCAGATCGGCCCGATCATCTTCGATATCCGCAAGGAGGAAAACCCCTGCGCGCTGTGCGCCAAGATGCGCCGCGGCGCGCTGCACGAGGCCGCAAAGGCCGCGGGCTGCAAAAAGGTCGCGCTCGGCCACCATTTTGACGACGTGGTCGAGACCTACATGCTCTCGCTGTTTTACGAGGGGCGCATCTCCTGCTTCCAGCCCGTGACCTACCTCGACCGGACGGGCATCACGCTCATCCGGCCGCTGCTGTACACGCCCGAGTACTATGTCCGCTCGTTCGCCGCGCGGCACGAACTGCCCATCGTGCACAACCCCTGTCCTGCGGACGGCAACACCAAGCGGCAGGAGATCAAGGATCTGCTCAAAAACCTCGAGCAGACCATGCCCGGCCTGCGCGAGCGCATCTTCGGCGCGATCCAGCGCTATCCCCTCAAGGGCTGGGCGCCCGACCGCACGAGAACGCCCAAGCACCCGCCCAAATAAGCCCCGCAGCCGCTGCCTGGAAAACAGGCGGCGGCTTGCCCATTTTTTACACAAATCCCTTTGTGTTTCTGCGCGTTTTATGGCATACTAAAGGAAGAGAAGTACCAGAAAGGAGCATGATCCGATGGACAACCGCACTGACCGGCAGAAATACCTGCGCCTGCTCGCCCTGCAATACCCCAATGTACGGGCTGCCAGCAGCGAGATCATCCATTTACAGGCCATCCTCAGCCTGCCCAAGGGCACTGAACACTTTATGAGCGATCTGCACGGCGAGGCAGAGGCTTTTGTACATATCTTGAACAACGCTTCGGGCGCGGTGCGCGAAAAGGTGGACAACGTGCTGCGCGACAGCCTGCCCGCGGACGAGCGCGCGCGCCTTGCAACGCTCATCTACTACCCCGAGGAAAAGCTCGAAGAGCTGGTCGAGGCCGCGCCCGACCGCGCCGAGTGGTACCGCATCACGCTCAGCCGCCTGCTCGAGATCTGCCGCCTGTGCGCCTCCAAATACACGCGCGCCAAGGTGCGCCGCGCCCTGCCGCGCTGGAACGGCGACATCATCAACGAGCTGCTTAACAAGAATAACGACATCTACAACAAGCGCGAATACTTCGACACGGTCATCGCCTCCATCATCGAGACCGACCGCGCCGAGGAGTTCATCATCTCGATGTGCAACCTGATCAAGCGTCTGGTCGTCGATCACCTGCATATCGTGGGCGATATCTTCGACCGCGGCCCGCGCGCGGATATCATCATGGACCTGCTGATGGATCACCACTCGGTCGACATCCAGTGGGGCAACCACGACGTGCTCTGGATGGGCGCCGCGACCGGCAGCCGCACCTGCATCGCGACCGTCCTGAGCAACTCGATCACCTACAACAATCTGGACGTGATCGAAACCGGCTACGGCATCAGCCTGCGCCCGCTCGCGCTGTTCGCGGACGAGACCTACCGCAATTCCGACCTGTCCTGCTTCCAGCCCAAGATGCTGGAAAAGGGCGAGCAGTCCAAAATGGATATCACGCGCGCCGCGCGCATGCACAAGGCGATCGCTGTCATCCAGTTCAAGCTCGAGGGGCAGACCATCAAGCGCAACCCGTCCTTCCACATGGACGACCGCCTGCTGCTCGACAAGATCGACTTTGAGAAAAAGACCGTCCGGCTGCCCTCGGGCGAATACCCGCTGCGCGACTGCGACTTCCCGACCATCGACCCGGCCGATCCCTACCGCCTGTCCCCCGAGGAGCACGCGCTCATGGTGCAGCTCAAGAATTCCTTCCTGCGCAGCGAAAAATTGCAGCGGCACATCAGCTTTTTGTATTCCAAGGGCGGGCTGTATAAGTGCTTTAACGGCAACCTGCTGTTTCACGGCTGCATCCCGATGGACGACAGGGGCGAGTTCCTCAAGTTCTCCTTCGACGGGCAGGAGCTGTCCGGCAAGGCGCTCATGGACTTCTGCGAGACCGTCGCGCGCGAGGGCTACTACGCCCGCGAAGGCACGCCGGAGCGCCAGTTCGGCAAGGACTTCCTGTGGTTTTTGTGGTGCGGGCGCAATTCGCCCTCGTTTGGGCGCGACCACATCGCGACCTTTGAGCGCCGCCTGATCGCCGACCAGTCCACCTGGGCGGAGCCCAAAAACCCGTACTACTCGTTCTACAACGAGGACGAGGTGTGCGTGCGCATCCTGCGCGAGTTCGGCCTCGAGGGCGAGCACTGCCACATCGTCAACGGCCATGTGCCGGTCAAGACCAAGGACGGCGAAAGCCCGATCAAGGCGGGCGGCCGGCTGATCGTCATCGACGGCGGGTTCTGCCGCGCCTACCAGCCGACCACGGGCATCGCGGGCTACACGCTCGTATACGACTCGTGGGGCATCCACATCACCGCGCACGAGCCCTTCCCGGGCAAAGAGACCGCCATCCGGGACAACAAGGATATCCTGTCCACCTCGATGGCGTTCGACCGCTCGGAAAACCGCATCCGCATCCGCGAGACCGACATCGGCCACGCGCTCCAGCAGACAATCGACGACCTCAAGGAGCTGCTTGCCGCTTTCCGCCGCGGCGAGATCAAGGAGGACAATGCGGACGGTGCCATCGTCCGCGGCCCGATTTCCTAACTGCATATAAAACAGGCCCGCAGCCAATGGCTGCGGGCCTTTCCAGTCTTTTGTTTACTCTGTGACAGCAAAGGACAGGAAGTTCTCTGCGTAGTAGTCGCCGTTTTCTTCATCCATCACGATGCAGATCAGGTCGCCGTTGCTCTCCACGCGGACCTTATCCGGATCAACGCCCACGCAGATCCACTTGAACGGGTCGATGTTCTCCGCAATCTTTGCCTTGATTGCCTCCACGTCAGCACCGTCCTTGAGGCGGAGCAGCACGACCGAGTGCGCCTGCGAGGTCATCGCGGACTCGGATGCGAGGCCGGCCTCGAACTCGATGTCCGACGTGCCGAGATACCACTCCAGACCGCGGCTCATGCCGTCCGCACCCATGCCGTCATACAGCACGGTCTGCATGACCATGCCGCCGTACGGCTTGTCGCCGTAGACCTGCTCCATCAGGGAAACCAGTGCCGCGTCCGCCTCGGGCGCTTCGGGCTGCTCGGGCTCGGTCTCCTCGGACTTGACATAGCCCCACTCGGCCTCGCCGTACTCTTTCATGAACAGGTCGTAATCCTCGCCGTAGCGCAACGCGTAAACGCTTTCGATCTGCGGGTCAAAGGTGTAGGCCACGCCGTCGATCGTGATTTCGGTCCAGGCGTGTACGGACTCGCTGCCCTTGGGGGAAACGCCCGTGCCGGCGATCGCCTGTGCGTCAAAGCCGACCTGGCGCGCCAGATAGGTGAATACGCTCGACCACGAATAGCAGTTGCCGCGCTTATTCTTCAGCATATTGATCGCCTGCTCGATCTCCCAGCCGTCCTTGCTGGTGTCGACCTCGCCGATGCCCAGATAGCCGAAGGTCTCCTTGGCGTAGTCATAGACCGCGCGCAGCTTTTCCATCTGGGTCATGTCGTCGGTGACAACGCCCGCGACTGCATCCGCCAGCAGGCCGTCCAGTTCCTCGGAGCCGGTGGTGTAGCGGCCGTTGCGGTCGAGCTCGAGGCCGTCCACCGTGGTATTGCGGTCGAACTGGCTGTCCGCATTGACATGGAACAGCAGGCCGTCAATGTTGTGCCAGCCCTCGGCAAGCGAGGTGGTCTCCTTATCGTAGCTGGTCCAGCGCTCCACGCCATTCGCCTTGTCGTACTCGTGGTCGGTGGTTGCCTCGAGCATGTCCAGATACGCCCAGTGGGTATCCGGCACATCCGGCATCACGCGGATGCCCTCGCCGGAGGCTGCCATCGCCGCGTCCGCCGAGCGGCCGAGCACACGGTTGAGGATGGTCACGACCTCGGCGCGGGTGATCGCGTCGTCCGGACGGAAGGTGCTGTCTGCATCCGCCGCCGTGAGCCAGCCCTGCGCGAGCGCGGTCTGCACTGCATCATATGCCCAATGGGTCGCGGGCACATCGGCAAAGGACTGCTCGGTGCCGATATCATTGTGCGGGAAGCGGGTCAGGATGGCGATGAACTCCGCGCGGGTGATGGTGTTCTCCGGGCGGAAGGTGCCGTCCTGATAGCCGTTTACCAGCGAAAAGCCGGTCATCTCGTCAACAGCCGCCGCATACCATGCGTCCGCTGCAACGTCCGCGAATACATAGTCGCCGCCGCCGGACTTCTCGACCAGCAGGCTGGTCAGCAGCTGGCAGGCCTCGGCGCGGGTGATGGTGGCGTCCGGACGGAATGTGCCGTCCTGATAGCCGTTCATATACTGGATATGGTCAGTAGTATTGAGCGCGGGCGTCTTTACAGGCGCCATGTCGTCTGCGGCAACCGCACAGGCGGAGATCGGCAGCGCGCCTGCCGCGATCAGCGCGGAAAGCGCCGCTGCGGTAAGTTGCTTTTTCATAGTCGGTTCTCTCCTTTTCATTTGTACTGCGCGGTTAGACGGAATCACGGTTCATCCGGTTCCCTGTCCGGCGCATTTTTCTGCAAATTTTCTTTGTTTTCTTCCTGCTCCTCCGGATCGAGTACGATCGGGATGAGCGAAGCCGCGAGCTTGCCCTTGCCGCGGTTCTTAACATAGAAATAGCCGATGACCGAGAACGCGACCGCGCCGACAAAGTTGACCTGCAGATCCTTCATCGTATCGATCAGGCCGACATCCAGATAGCCGCCCGGGAATTCCATCCAATCCTCGCCGTTGACGACAAGGCTCTCGATCGGCTCATGGACGACCGTATTCAGGCCCGAGGGGTTGAGCGAAACCGAGTTGACCTCTTGGACGATGAAATCCTTCTGCATATCCGTGCCGAGGAACTGGTCCGCGCCGAATTCAAAAAATTCCCACAGAACGCCCACGGTCATCGAGAAGCAGAACGCCACGATCGCCAAAAACAGGGGCGACAGCTTGAAGGAAAACCGCTCGCTTCGGTCGAACAGATCGACCAGGCAGAACCCGACCGCCGCAACCAGAAAGCCGTTGATCGTGTGCAGCATAGTGTCCCATCCCGGGATGATGGTATAAAACGAGTTGATCTCGCCCAAAATCTCCGCGGCAAAGATAAAGCAGTAGATGATCGCCTCCATCAGCGGTGGGATATCGATCGCAAGGCTGCGCTCGATCAGCATGGGCAGGCTGAACAGCACCAGCGACAGCACACACACGAAGACGTTCTCGAACCGGTGCATGAATGCCGCACGGATCAGCGTTGCGACAATGAAAAAGGACAGCACGCCGCGGATGGTCAGGCGGCGCTTACGGCGCGCCGCAGCGGTTTTCGGCGCTTTGGGGTGTCCCGTGTTTTTTCTGAACATGGTTGCTCCTTTCCATATATGACATTTTTCTTCCGCCATACAGTATAACATAGCATGCCGCAAAAGGAAAGGACGCATAAAGCGTCCTTTTGAGGCAGTTCGAAAAACATATTTTTTCGAACTGCCTCTCGATTGAAACCACGCTTTCAATCGAAATTCCGCTGTCCGCGCGCCCTATGGCTGTCTGCAGGCCACTGTCTTTCATTTGCCGCCTGCAGCAATTTTAATGAGTAGCACACTTGCCAGCGGTTTATATAAAAAGATTTGCAGAATCGTCGGATACAGCCCTGTAAGAACGAAGTAGGCATATACTGTTAAAATAAGCAAAAATTAAAGTTTATTACTGCATAAACAATATGCGTGACCATCATTCCGCCACCTGATTACTGCTTTCGAACGGGTCTTGATACAGCAAAAGCCTTGCCTGCACTTTGGCAGATCAGGCCAGGCTTAATTTATCGTTTGATCACATTTCCAGTGTGATTCGGATTATTTTATATTAGTCAGCGGTTATCCGATCGATATCATCAAGTTTTGTTTGACACCATTGATTTAGCAGCAAAAAAATTATATAATTAGATAAAATTATAAAATGTGTGATGTCATATGAAAGTTACATTAAAACAGATTGCAGAAAAAACCGGCGTATCGATCAACACTGTATCGCTTGCGCTGCGGGGGATGTCCAGCATCAGCGATGAAACCCGGGAAAGAGTGGTGCGGGCGGCGCGCGAGCTGGGGTATCACAAGCAGCTGAAAACGCCGGCAGGCAGACGGAATCTGTGTCTGGTATCCACCGGGATGCATTTGCAGGATTCCTATTTTTATATGGAATTTTACCAGCTTTTCCTGAGTTACGCCTCCGCGCATGGGTATACCATGCTCGCAATGGAAGCCGAGTATTTTCAGAATAATCCTGCCGAGATCCGCGAACGGCTGGAGCAGTCCGCCATCGGCGGCATTCTGTCCCTGGGGGATATGAAGGAGGAAATGTTTCAAAACCTGTACCAAAGCGGCCTTCCGGTCGTGGCGGTTGGCGCACGGTATTATAAGAGCCCTGTGTGCACCTTTATTGAGGATAACCAGATGGCAGCGCACCAGGCGGTGCGGTTCCTGCTCGAAAGTGGCTACACACGCATTGGGTTTGCCGGCAGCCCGCTGCACAGCATCGCGTTTTCCGAGCGGTATTTCGCATTTCGGCAGGCTTGCTACACAGCGGGACTGTCAGTCAGGCCGGATGATGAATGGCTTGAACTGATGCCGGAGCATGGCGTAGCAGAAAACGAAAGGCAGATTCTGAGCCGTCTGGATGCTGGCGCAGACTTGCCGGAAGCATTCTTCTGCGCACATGACCTGCTTGCTATTTCCATGATGAAGGTTTTTCGGCAGCAGGGACTTCGCGTGCCGCAAGATGTTGCATTGATTGGTGTGGACTATAACCCGATCGGGCAGATTATGGAACCACGTCTTACTTCTGTTGATGTGTGCTGCCGGGCGCAGGCCGAAGCGGCAGTGCGCAAACTGATTGCGTTTATCGAATCCGGCACATATTCCCCGGCAAGGATACTGCTTCCGACCGTGCTGCGGGTTGGTGGAACAGTGCAGGACCGAAGAAAACAGGACAGGGGCTGACCGAAAGTCTCCGGAGATTCCGGAGACTTTTTTTATTGGAAATTTGGCAATATGAATATTAATTTTATAGGAATCATGCGGTTCCATAAAAAGTTTCGGAATGTACTGTTGATATGAACAAAAGATTTCCTGCGCTGCTGTGCAGAGTCATGAATCATTTTGATATTTAATGTTATTTTAATATTAAATATCGATTTAAATTATTTGACAGAACGTGTGAAGAATGTTAATATGCACTCGTGAAGAAGAGGAAAAGGGAAAGGAGTGAACGACGAAAGGAGAAAGAGAAATGGAAAAAACAGATGCAGGCCGCGCAAAGGCATGGGGCGGAGGAGGCAGTATAAAGGCCAAGCCGCTGCCCGCAGACGGACGCCTGACATGGGTCACCCGCATTGCCTACGGCAGCGGCGATGCAGCATGCAACGTCGTATACGGCATGATCAGCACACTGCTCACGATCTTCTATACGGACTATGTCGGCGTTTCGCTGGCAACCGTTGGTATCGTTATGCTGATCTCCCGCATTTTTGACGGTACATCGGACGTCATTATGGGCATTGTGACGGAAAAGACAAAATCCAAGTGGGGCAAATGCCGGCCGTGGATGCTGTGGATGTCTGTGCCCTATGCGATAACAGCGGTCGCGCTGTTCACCGTGCCGCAGACCTCGGATTCGCTGCAGTTCTGGTATATCTTTGTCGCATATAACCTGTGCACGACCGTGGTATACACCGCGATCAACGTGCCGTACGGCGCACTTTCGACGCGCATGACGCGCTCCTCCTCCGAACGCGACATGCTGTCCATCGTCCGTCTGGTGCTCGCCCGCTGCGGACAGATCATCACGGTCATGCTGACCATGCCGCTGGTCAAGCTGCTCGGCAACGATCAGGCCGCGTGGATCAAGGCGATCGCGATCTGGTCGATCATGGCGGTGGCGCTGCTGATCTTCTGCTTTGCCAAGTGTGAGGAAAAAGTGCAGGTGGAAGAGGTCGTCAAGCAGGCCAAGGTCTCGCTCGGCCGCTCGATCAAGGCGCTGGTCACCAACCAGTATTTCTGGGCGACCCTCGTGCTGTGGGCCATGACCTGCGTCCATACACAGGTAATCGGCACTGTACTCCCGTATTACTGCAAATATATCTTCGGCAACGACGACTGGATGTACAGTATCCTGTATGTCGCGGAAATCGGCACACTGGTGATCGCAGCCATGTTCTGCCCCATGCTGCTGCGCCGCATGGGCAAAAAGGCACTTGCTCTGTCCGGCGCGGTGCTGGCGATCCTCGCGCAGCTCGCATTTATGCTCAACCCGGAGAGCTATGGTTGGGTCGTTGCCATGACGATCCTGCGTGCGATCGGCGAAGCGCCGCTGTATGCGATCATCTTCGGCATGATCGGCGATACGGTGGAGTTCGGCCAGTGGAAAAACCACATCCGGCAGGAAAGCCTGATCTTTGCCTGCGGTTCGATGGGCTTTAAGGTCGGCACCGGCATCGCGAGCGCCCTGGTCAGCGCGCTGCTGGAATCCGCCGGCTACCTCAGCTCGACCGAAGGCGGCGTTGCACAGCCGCAGAGCGCGCTTGACATGATCCACTCGATCTATGCGTGGGCGCCCATCATCATCTGGGGCGTTGTGGCAGTCGTCCTGCTGTTCTATCATCTGGATAAAAAGTATCCCAAAATCATGGCAGACCTCGCGGAACGCGAAGCACGCGGTGAAATGTAAGCACAGTCATTGAGAAAGGAAGTATGGTCATGGAAAACAAAGTCAGAGTAGGTGTGATCGGCTGCGGCGCGATCGGGCGCGACCATATCCGCCGCCTTACCGGTCTGGTGCCGGAAACCGACGTGGTAGCGGTTGCGGATTTCGTACCGGAAGCAGCCCGGAAGGTTGCCGACCAGTACGGCGCGAAATTTTACGCTACGGGCGAGGAGCTGATCGCCGCCCCGGAGGTTGACGCGGTGCTGATCACCTCTGCCGACCCCTCGCATGCAGGCTATGTGCTGGAATGCCTGAAGCACCAAAAGTATGTATTCTGCGAAAAACCGCTCGCGCAGACCGCGTCGGACTGCGAAAAGATCATGCAGGCGGAGCTGGCCTGCGGCAAGCGGCTGGTACAGGTCGGCTTTATGCGGCGCTATGACCGCGGCTATGCGGCCATGAAAGAACTGATCGCCGGCGGCAGGCTGGGCGACCCGCTGATGATCCATGCGGCGCACCGCAACGTCTCTCAGGCGCCCGGTTTTGAGACCGATTACGCGATCACCCGCGTGGCGATCCACGAGCTGGACATCTCCCGCTGGCTGCTGGGTGATGAGTACGCGACCGCACAGGTGCTGGCTGTCCGCCAGAGCAAGGCGACAAAGGGCGAGTGGCTCAATCCGCAGGTGGTCATGCTGACGACCAAATCCGGCCAGCGCATCGATATCGAAGTGCAGACCGACGGGGCGTATGCTTACGATATCCAGTGTCAGGTCGTATGCGAAAACGGCACAGTCAACCTGCCCGATCCGGCGGCGGTTGTTACCCGCGCAGATGCGAAGTACTCCTTCGACATCCTGACCGACTGGTCGCAGCGCTTTATCGAGGCCTACGATATCGAGTTCCAGCAGTGGGCGAAAGCCGTGCTGGCGGATCAGCTGACCGGCCCGAGCACATGGGACGGCTACGCAGCCTGCGTGGCGGCGGACGCTGTGATGCTTTCCCGCAAGACCGGAAAACCGGAGAATGTGAACATGATCGACAAGCCGGCGCTGTACGCCTGAGCGATAAATAAAAAACGACATCAATACGAATAAAGGAGCAATTAACATGAAAAAGGTAAAAATCGGTTCTGTCGGCCTCGGCCGCCTCGGCTATGAGCACGCCTGCAATATCGCCAATCTGGTTCCCGGTGCAGAGCTGACCGCGCTGTGCGATGTGGATGAAAAGCGCGTCAAGGAAGTCGCCGTGGAACTAGGCGTCCCCTACACCTACACGGACGTAGCGGAGATGGTCAAAAACCCCGAGCTGGACGCGATCGTGATCGTATCCCCGTCCATGTACCATGCGGACCATATCAAGCTGGCGCTCGATGCGGGCAAGCATGTGTTCTGCGACAAGCCGCTTGACACGACGATCGAAAAGTGCAAGCAGGCGGAGAAGGCTGTGGAGGCTCATCCGGACAAGGTGTTCATGCTCGGCTTCATGCGCCGCTTCGATGATTCTTATGCAGAGGCCAAGCAGCGCATTGACAACGGCGACATCGGCAAGGTCGTGCTGGTCCGCTCCTATACGCAGGACCCGCGCACCACGATCGAGGGCACGCTCAAGTTCGCCCCGCATTCGGGCGGCCAGTTCCTCGATATGTGCGTGCATGATATCGACCTGATCCGCTGGTTCACCGGCTCGAACATCAAAAAGGTATGGGGCATCGGCGGCGTGTTCGAGTTCGACCTGTACCGCGAGCTGAACGACGCGGACAACGCGGCTGCGACCGTACAGTGCGAGAACGGCGCAATGGGCTTTATGTTTACCAACCGCACGCACGGCGCGGGCTGCAATGTCGAGACCGAGATCATCGGCACGCACGGCACGCTGCGCATTGCGAACGTCGGCCGCAAGAATATGCTGCAGATCGTGGATGGCAGCGGCGCCCGCGAGGAATATTACCCGGACTTCCTCAGCCGCTGGCATCAGGCGTATGTCAACGAGATCAAGGAGTTTGTGGCCTGCATCAACGAGGGCCGCAAGCCGGGCGTCACGGTTTACGATGGCACCAAGGTCTCGCAGGCGGCCTACCGCTGCAAGGAATCCTTTGAGACCGGAAAACTGCTTGAAGTAGAGGAATGATCGCTTTCCCTGCCGGGTTCAGGGCGTGCTGCGCGCCCTGTCTTGGCAAAAAATAATTTTTCAATCATGCAGCAATCTCCTTTATATATGGGAACCCCGCCTGAGCTTTGTCTTAGGCGGGGTTCTGCATGATACATCTGTATTAGGTTGACAACTGGATCGCCGTTCGCTGTCCCTTGAGCTTCTCCCGTTCCAGCCCTGCACGGTTTGCAGCAGAGTTTTCATCTCAGCCAGGGCGAGGCTTACAAGATCCGCAGGCAGCAGATATTCGTCAGGTTGGAAAAGATGATCTCCAACTGATTCCTGCCGTCGATATATGCCTCCTGCACGCGCTCCACATCAATGGTGATGATTTCCGAGTGCCAGCTCTTATCCCAATTCTGGGGAAAAACCAGGGTGTCCGTCTAGCCCATCAGATAGCTCACAGACACACCAAAATACTCGACCAGTTTTTCCCACACGGGCTGGCCGCGCGGAAGCCGCAGGCGCAGGCCTGCACCGCCGGGGCGGGCGCGGCGAAGCCGC
>DGYFR06201__coassemble_1267_pt1 | contig 14036 bp, 13 predicted proteins | sample DGYFR06201__metabat2_high_PE_040 | metagenome-assembled genome bin DGYFR06201 | reverse complement strand
CTGGACGAGATCACCAACGCCGTCACCGGCAAGACCAAGGCCTGCTTCGAGCCGACCATCGACTACTGCGTGGTCAAGTTCCCGCGCTGGCCGTTTGACAAGTTCGTCTACGCGGACAACACGCTCGGCACCCAGATGAAGGCGACCGGCGAGGTCATGGCGATCGACAACTCGTTCGAGGGCGCGCTGATGAAGGCGGTCCGCGGCTGCGAGATCAAGCTCGAGAGCATGATCGCCCCGCGCATCCAGCAGCAGACCGACGCGGAGATCAAGAAGGGCGTCGCCCGCACGGACGACCAGCGCCTGTTCCACATCTGCGAGGCGCTGCGCCGCGGCATCATGACCATTGAGGAGATCCACGAGATCACCACGATGGATACCTTCTTCCTGCACAAGTTCCAGAACATCGTCGACATGGAAAAGGAGTTGGCAGCGGCGGACGAGATCACCTCCGAGCTGTATCTGCGCGCCAAGAAGATGGGCTTCCTCGACAAGACCATCGAGCAGCTGTCCGGCAAGGATATTTCCGCAGTGAAGCGCCTGCCGGTCTACAAGATGGTAGACACCTGCGCGGCCGAGTTCGAGGCCGAGACCCCGTACTACTACTCCACCTACGACGAGGAGACCGAGGTCAAGCCCGCATCCGGCAAAAAGAAGGTGCTCGTGCTCGGCTCGGGCCCGATCCGCATCGGTCAGGGCATCGAGTTCGACTACTGCTCGGTTCACGCGGTCTGGGCGCTGCAAAAGCTCGGCTGCGAGACCGTCATCATCAACAACAACCCGGAGACCGTGTCCACCGACTTCGACACGGCCGACCGCCTGTATTTCGAGCCGCTGACGCCTGAAGACGTGACCGGTGTGGTGGGCGCCGAAAAGCCGGACTTTGCGATCGTGCAGTTCGGCGGCCAGACCGCGATCAACCTCGCCGCGCACATCGAAAAGCTCGGCATCCCGATCCTCGGCACGCCCGCGTGGAGCATCGATGCGGCGGAGGACCGCGAGAAGTTCGACGTCATCCTTGAGAAGTGCGGCATCCCGCGCCCGGCGGGCCACACGGTCATGACCGAGGAGGAGGCCGTCAAGGCGGCGGACGAGCTGGGCTACCCGGTTCTCGTGCGCCCGTCCTATGTACTCGGCGGTCAGGGCATGGAGATCGCGTACAAGGAAGAGGACGTGCGCGAGTTCATGCAGGTCATCACCCGCAACAAGGTCGAGAACCCGGTGCTGGTCGATAAATACATGATGGGCCGCGAGATCGAGGTCGACGCCATCTGCGACGGCGACGATATCCTCATCCCGGGCATCATGGAGCACTTCGAGCGCGCGGGCGTGCACTCGGGCGACTCGATCTCCATCTATCCGTCCATCAACATCGAGCAGAAGCACAAGGACACCATCATCCGCTACACCGAGGCGCTCGCGAAGAACCTCGCTGTCCTCGGCCTGGTCAACATCCAGTTTGTACTGTATAACGACGAGGTTTACGTCATTGAGGTCAACCCGCGCTCGTCGCGTACCGTGCCGTATATCTCCAAGGTGACCGGCGTGCCGATGGTCGACCTTGCGACCCGCTGCATGTTCGGCGAAAAGCTGCGCGACATGGGCTGCGGCACCGGCCTGCACCCGGAGAGCGACCACTACGCGGTCAAGGTGCCGGTGTTCTCGTTCCAGAAGCTGCGCGACCTCGACACCCAGCTCGGGCCGGAGATGAAGTCCACCGGCGAGGTGCTCGGCGTTTCGACCTCGTTCCGCGAGGCGCTGCTCAAGGGCCTGATCGGCGCGGGCTTCCAGATGAAGAAAAAGGGCGCGGTGCTGATCTCCGTGCGCGATTCGGACAAGCAGGAAGCCATCCGCATCGGCGAGCGCTTTGAAGCCCTCGGCTTTGACATCTACGCCACGAGCGGCACGGCGAACGTGCTCAACCGCCACATGGTCGCAACGAATGCGATCCGCAACGTGGACGAGCCTTCGCCCAACATCATCGACCTGATCGAGTCCGGCAAGATCGACTACGTCGTCGCGACCTCGGTCAAGGGCCGCCACCCCGAGCTTGGCTCGGTACACATCCGCCGCACCGCGGTCGAGCGCGCCATCCCGTGCCTGACCTCGATCGACACCGCCTCGGCGCTGCTGCGCTGCCTCGAGGGCGATATCAGGATCGAAAACTGCGAGATGGTGGATATCAACAAGATCTAAGGCTTGTTCTTCACTGTAATTGGATAGAAAAAGCACCGGAGACCGCGGTTTCCGGTGCTTTTGTTTTGGAAATTTCGCTTACTGCGCGGCGGCGAACGGCCTGGGCTTGCGGCGGACGCCGGAGAGCAGGGTGCAGATGGCCCAGATGAGCAGGGAGAGCAGGAGCGTCCCGGCGAATTCGTTCGGGTATAATGTAATAGTTCCGCGGGCATAAAGGTCGGTATACGAAGCGGTTACATCTACTTCCATCAGATAGTTGCTCGCCACAGCGAAATACCACAGCGGCATCTGCATCACCATGCACAGTACTGCGGCGCCACTGCCCGCGCCGGTGCACCTGCGCAGCAGAACGGCCAGCAGCACCACTGCAAGAACGACCGCCGCCCACACAACGGCGAATCGGATGAATAGCTGATTGCTTTGCTCCTCCAGCGGCGTTTGTATCTCAAACAGCGGAATGCCGTAGTCCAATTGCTCCAGCCTGGCGATGATGCGGAACCGGTAAACCAGCATCGCCGCTGCAATGCCCCATGCCAACAAGGTTGGCACCCCGCACAGCCCGGGATGGAACCGCGTCCCCGCCTCCATTCGGCGGTATGCCAGCACCGCAGCTACAATCAACAGTGAAAAAAGCGCAATCGACAGTAGCGGATATAGGTAAATGAGCACGGCTTCCACCGAATGATAGTCGTACGTTCGCATATTTCTGATGAATACATCGAATCTCCGGCTACCGGCAGCAGCTATCTTACCATAATACGGATATATCCCATGCAGCATACAATAGCCTAATATCGAGCGCAGCAACGCTGCAACCGAAATCCCGCCGAACAGGACGCCCAGCAGCCGGCAGCGTCGCCGGCTGCGTTCCGTATCCGTCTGACACAATGCCGCCAGCCGAGTACGTTTCTTGCTGTGCCAGCCAAAGCAGGCGCAAAACAGCGCAATACACAGCATGGTTACAAGCAGCCCATATGCAGACAGATAGGCAAAGACCTGTACCCAGTATACAAGCGGCAGCAGCAGAATAATCCCGCCCAGCAGCAGCTTATCATCCGCGTCCGCGAGCTTCTCCGCGGCGTACGCGCGCTGGATGTCGGACGGCTGCGGCGCAGCCTGTTCCGGCTCTGGTGCATCCGCGCGCACCTCCCCCGCGAGCAGTTCGTCGACCGTGATGCCGAGCGTCTCCGCGAGCAGGGGCAGCAGCGTCACCTCGGGGTAGCCCGCGCCGGTCTCCCATTTGCTGACCGCCTTGTCGGATACGATGAGCCGCCCGGCGAGCTCCTTCTGCGTCAGGCCGAGCGCCTTGCGCCGCTCCGCAATGAGCGCGCCGGTTTTCTTTGCATCCATCTCTCCCACCTGCCTTTCTCTGGTTCCAGTATAGCCGATTTGCCGCCCCGCCGCAACCGAGACGCAGAAGAAGGGCGCTCCACGCAGCGTGGAGCGCCCTTGCAAATCCTTTAATCGATGCCGATCTTCTTGAACATGCGGTAATGCAGGCCGTTTTCGTCCTCATATGTGCCGCGCTGCTCAAAGGCGAATTTGTGGTAGAAGCCCTGCGCGCGGGCGTTTTTCTCCGCCGCGTGCGCGCATAAGTAAGTCTTGCCGAGCATGCGGTACACGCTGATCGCCTGCCCGAGGATCTGCCCGCTGAGGCCGCAGCCGCGGTAAGTCTCGTCGATGCAGAAACCGCCGACCAGACCCACGTCCGGCTCGTCGTCGTAAAACGTCTTGAGGTAGATGAGCGCGACCTCCTCGCCGCTCTCGAGGCAGCCAAAGGTCACCGAGCGCGGGCTCATGCGCTGCGCCCGCTCGACGTCGCGCAGCAGCGCGTCCGGGTCGAGGGTTTCGTCCGTGCCGTAGGCATTGCGGTGCAGCTCGCGCATGAATGCGACGATCTTGTCCGCGTCTGCTGTATCCATCGGGTCCGCGCGGCGGAACCAGATCTGCGGGGTCGTGGGCACGCCCTTGTTGTCCGTCCAGCCGATCGACGCAAAGGTGGAAAGCTGCTGCGGCAGGTGGGAAGCGTCGTTTTCGTACACGACCTCGAGCTTGTCCGGCCCGTCGAACTCGAATTTCGCCACGCAGGTGTTGTCGCCCCAGCCGATCTCGCCCATCTGCTCGGGCGCAAAGCCGTGCGCAATGGTCAGCGCGCCGCGGATCGCCGAGCCGTGCGTCACGACCGCGATGCTTTTTCCCTCGTTCTCGCGCACCAAACCTCGCACGCCGTCCAGCATGCGCCGCCCGGCCTGCATGACGCTCTCGCCGTGCGGCGGCACCGCGTCCCACGGGCGCGCGCGCCAGACCGCGTATTCCTCGGGCCACAGGCGGGGCAGTTCGGCCCACGGCACGTCTTCCCAGTCGCCCATGTCGATCTCGCGCAGCACCGGGCGGATCTCGACGGTCAGCCCGTGCGTTTCTGCGACCGCCTTTGCGGTCGTGCGCGCGCGGAACAGGTCGGAAGCGTATACCGCGTCAAGCGGCACGTTTTCGAACCGCTTCGCGAGGCAGGGCAGCTGCTCATAGGCCCGCGGGGTGAGCAGGCTGTCGTACTGCCCGTGGCAGCGGCGGTAGACGTTGCCCTCGGCCTCTGCGTGGCGGATGATGTAGACCGTGGTCATGCCTTAAACCTCCACCGCACCGGAGAGTTCGCGGACGGATTTGACGCCGTGCGCGTCCATCCACGCCTCCAGCTCCGCGAGCGCCTTGGCCGGCGCCATCGGGTCGGCGAACATGACCGTGCCCAGCGCGACCGCGTCCGCGCCCGCGAGCAGCATTTCGACAATGTCCTTGCCCGTGCGGATGCCGCCCATGCCCAAAATCGGCACGTCGACCGCTTTTCGCACCTGGTACACCATGCGCACCGCGACCGGGAACACCGCCGGGCCGGACAGGCCGCCCATCACGTTGGACAGGATGGGTTTTCTCGTTTCGATATCAATGCGCATGCCGAGCAGCGTGTTGATGAGCGAGAGCGCGTCCGCGCCCGCGGCCACCGCGGCGCGCGCGATCTCGGTGATGTCGGTCACGTTGGGGGAGAGCTTGACGATGAGCGGCTTTTTCGCCTTTTTCTTTGCCGCCGAGACCACCTCGGTGACCATGTCCGGCTGGGTGCCGAACGCCATGCCGCCGCACTTGACGTTCGGACAGGAGATGTTCATCTCGATCAGATCCACGTCCGCGTCCGAGATCTTCTCGACCATGCCCTCGTATTCCTCGACCGTGTTGCCGGATACGTTGGCGATGATCGCGGTGTCGTACTGCCGCAGGAAGGGGATCTGCTCCGCGATGAAGCGGTCGATGCCCGGGTTCTGCAGGCCCACACAGTTCAAAATGCCCGACGGGGTCTCCGCGATGCGGGGCGCGGGGTTGCCGAGGCGCTCGGTCGGGGTCAGGCCCTTGACGCCGATGCCGCCGAGCCGCGAAAGATCGAAAAATTCGCCGTACTCATGGCCGAAGCCGAAGGTGCCGGACGCGGTCGTCACCGGGTTTTTCAGTTCGACGCCGCAGAAATTGACTCTCAGATCCGCCATTACCACTCGACCTCCTCTGCGTTAAACACCGGACCGTCCTTGCAGACGTGTCCGTATCTGGTTTCGCCGTTTTCCGCCTTGAGCGCGCACGCGCACACGAGGCACGCGCCGATGCCGCAGCCCATGCGCTCCTCCATCGAGACCTGGCAGGGCAGGCCCGCGTCCTTCGCGAGCGCGGCGATGGCCTTCAGCATGGGCTTGGGGCCGCAGGCGGCCACGCCGGTCGCGTCTGCAACAAGCTCTTTCAGCACATCGGTCACAAAGCCGTGGCGGGCATAGGAGCCGTCGTCGGTCGTGACAAAGGTCTCACAGACTGCGCGGAATTCATTCTCCAGAATGACCGCGCCCTGATTGCGGAAGCCGAGGACCGCGCGCGGGGCTGCGCCCGCCGCCTTGGCGCACTTTGCGGTTTGCAGCATGGGCGGCACGCCGATGCCGCCGCCGAGAAAGACCGGCTTTGCGCCGAGCGCCGCCACGTCAAACCCGTGGCCGAGCGGGCCGAGCACGTCGAGCGTGTCCCCTTCTTTGCGGCCGGCCAGCCATTCGGTGCCGCTGCCCTTGATCTGGAACACGATGTGCAGCGCGCCGTTTTCAGCGAGGCAGATCGAGATCGGGCGGCGGAGCAGGTTGCCCTCCCCGCACGCGATGTGTACAAACTGGCCGCACTGCGCCGCGGCCGCGATCTGCGGCGCGTCCAGCACGAGCCGGTATAAGCCGTCGCCCAGCTGCTCATTGCGCGCGACGCGGCAGATTTCCTGAATCGACATAACATGATTCCCCTTTCGCTTGTGTTCATCCATGCTCCTATTGTACAGGAAAACCGCGGAAAAAGAAAGCCAAACACTGCATTTTGCCCCATGTTTTCGGAACCTTTGCACACCGCGTGCGTCTATATGGGTAAAGGAGGGATGCGGTATGAAAAAGATCGCCATACTGGCGCTGATGCTCGGGCTGCTCGCGGGCTGCGGCGCGGCAAAAGCAGAAAGCGCCCTGCCGGAGGAGATGCCAGCGGATTTCGAGATCCGGTATGAAAACTGGGTCGATGCAGACGCGATCAACATCTACGACACGGGCGAAAAGCTGCTGCAAAAGGATCTGGTAAGCCCTGACGGGCAGCGCACCGCGCAGGCGGAGCTTATCGTTTCGGACGAGACCAAGCAGGAGATCTACGCCAAGGTGCGCGCCTGCGCGCTCGACCGGCTGGGGGACGAAAAGCTGACCTCGGAAAACCTGACCACGGACGGAACGCAGGTGGGCGTTGCCCCTCTGCGGGAGTATGAAATCACCTTTACAGCGAATGGCACAACCTATACGGTGACCGGCGACTCCACGGCGCAGAGCTATATCAGACAAGACGGACGTGCGGCGCAGTTCTGGGAATTTACGCAGTATATGAACGAGCTGTACCACAACAGCCCGGAATACCAGTCCCTGCCCGAAGCGCAGGGCGGATATATGTAAGAGAAGCGGACGCCGCCCCCTCACAGGGCTGTCTCAAACAAGTTTGGAAATCCCCCTGCGGGTATCGGTTGATACCCGCAGGGGGATGCTGTTTTTGGGGAACAACGCAGAGCGGTCACCCGATGGACTTGATAAAACCGCTCAGATCGGTGCGCCCGCCGGGCTTGCACAGGCAGTAGTAAGAGACATTTGCTTCTTCGTCCAGAATCGGGATGTTGACGCGGTTCACATGATTGCCCTCCCGGTTCAGCACCACATCGGTTGCAAAGCTCGGTAGGGCGGAGAATTTTACCAGCTCATCGAACGCCACATCCTCCTGCTCGAGAAAGCGGGTATCCGGCATCTTCCGGACGGTCAGCTCGCGCCAGAACCCGAGGCGGTTGCGCAGCAGCATGGTCTCGCCGTTGAGATCCTTCATGTACAGCGCTTTGCTGCCGGACAGCGGATGCGCGGGCGGCAAAGAGAAAAACAGATGCTCTTCACCGTATTTCGCGCAGATCATGCCCGGCTCGTCCACGGGGAACGGCAGGACGATCAGCTGGTACACATCATCCCGCAGGCCCTGCAGCAGGACATCGTTCTCCCGTATCTCAGAGGAGATCGTCATCTCAGGATACAGGTCGGATAGCAGCGCAGGGATCTCCCACAGGGGCGCGGGCGCGCAGGCGCCGAACAGGATCGTGCGCTGGCTGCGGTCAAACGCCTGGATGCGGCTGATCATGTCCTGAGACTGCTCCATGATTTTCCGGGCGTAGTCCACCGCCATGCGTCCGTTTTCATTGAGTTCGATTTTGTTTTTCTGCCGCGCGAACAGGGAGACCTGCAGCTCGGCCTCCAGCCGCTGCATGGAGCGGCTGAGCGCCGGCTGGGAAATGTGCAGCTGTTCTGCGGCGTTGGACAAGGTCCCGCACGCCGCCACGGCCAGCAGCTGCTCCAGCTGATAGAGTTCAAACATGTGCGACCACCTCTTGCCTCCATTATATCAGCCGGGTTTTCGGAAGACAAGATGCAGTATGCGATTTGGTTATAGCAGATTGCAGAATTGGCACTGTACTTTGCCCAAAAACCGGCCTACAATGTATTTGCCAAAAGGAAAAAGCCAAAATGGAGGGAGTGGTGCTATGCAGAGCAGGACGCTCTACAACGGGGTCGAACTGCCGATGATCGGGTACGGCACCTTTCAGATCCGGGACAGCGGCGAGTGTGAGCAGTGCGTCGCAGATGCGCTCGCGGCAGGGTACCGCCTGTTTGACACCGCGGCATCCTATGAGAATGAAGCGGCCGTGGGCGCGGCCCTGCGCAGCTCCGGGCTGCCCAGAGAGGAATGGCTGGTCACCACCAAGCTGTGGGTACAGGACGCGGGGTATGACGAAACGCTGCGGGCCTTTGACCGCTCGCGGGAGGCGCTGGGGGTGGAACATATCGACCTGTACCTAATCCACCAGCCCTTTGGGGACTACTATGGCGCATGGCGGGCGATGGAGCGGCTGTACCGGGAGGGCGCGGTCCGGGCCATCGGGGTGAGCAATTTCACCCCCGAGCGGCTGGTGGACCTGTGCATGAACCAGGAGATCAAGCCGATGGTGAACCAGATCGAGATCCACCCCTTTTACCAGCAGCGGGAGGCGCTGCGGGTCATGGAGGATTACGGCGTCGTCCCGCAGGCATGGGGGCCTTTTTCCGAGGCCCAGAAAGATATTTTCAACCATAAGACGCTGGCCGGGATCGCGGGCAGGCATGGCAAGACCACAGCCCAGGTCATCCTCCGCTGGCATCTCCAGCGGGGCATCCCGACCATTCCCAAGACGGTCCGCCGGGAGCGGATGGAGGAGAATCTGGACGTGTTTGATTTTGCGCTGACGGACAAAGAGATGGAGCGCATCGCCGCAATGGACATCGGCCACAGCGAGATCATTGACCACCACTGCTTCTGCACGGCGCGGCAGCTCAACAGCGTGAAGATCCACGGGTGATGGCGTCCCGAACCGCTTGAAGCGGGCATGAGCCGTCACCGGAGATAAAGCAATCCCAATACACCATATCAAAATAGAATTATTTATCAGGAGGAACAGAACGATGAGCAAGATGGAAACAGTCAAACTGAACAACGGGATCGAAATGCCGCTGGAGGGCTTCGGCGTGTTTCAGGTGCCCGATCCGGCGGTCTGCGAGCAGGCGGTGCTGGACGCGATTGCCACCGGCTACCGTCTGATCGACACCGCGGCGGCCTATATGAATGAGGAGGCCGTGGGCAAGGCGATTGCCAAGTGCGGCGTGCCCCGTGAGGAGCTGTTCATCACCACCAAGCTGTGGGTGCAGGATGCCAGCTACGAGGGCGCAAAGGCGGCCATTGAGACCTCGCTGCGCAAGCTGGGGCTGGACTATATTGACCTGTACCTGATCCACCAGCCGATGGGCGACTATATCGGCGCCTACCGCGCGATGGAGGAGGCCTATAAGGCCGGCAAGCTGCGCGCCATCGGCGTGTGCAACTGCTATCCGCAGATCCTGACCGATATCTGCGAGACCGTGGACGTTATCCCGTCGGTCAATCAGGTGGAGCTGCATCCGTTCTTCCAGCAGGAGAACGCGCTCGCGCTGATGAAGGAATACGGCGTCCAGCCCGAGGCGTGGGGGCCCTTCGCCGAGGGCAACCACGGCATCTTCACCCATCCGGTGCTGACCAAAATCGGTGAGAAATACGGCAAGAGCGCCGCGCAGGTAGCCCTGCGCTGGAATGTGCAGCGCGGCGTTATCGTCATCCCCAAGTCGGTCCACAAGGAGCGCATGGAGCAGAACATCGACATCTGGGACTTCCAGCTCAGCGACGAGGATATGGCCGAGATCGCGAAGCTGGACATCGGCCACAGCGAGATCGTCGACCACTACGACCCCAAGTTCGTCCAGATGCTCCATCAGCTGAAGGTCCACGAATAAGAATGACCCCTGATGCGGCGGGCAGGAGAGCAGCCGGACGGCTGGCTTTCCGCTCGCCCAGATCATCGGCACAAACCGGCGCAAGCGGAACGGTATGAAAAGGAGTGTTTTTTATTATGACCAGCATTACACTGAACGACGGCAACAAGATCCCCGTGGTCGGCTTCGGGGTGTTCCTGATCCCGGCCTACGGCCCCACCTATGACGCGGTGCTGACAGCCCTCAAGGCGGGCTACCGGCACATCGACACCGCGGCCGCTTACTTCAACGAAGCGGACGTGGGCCGCGCGGTCCGGGACAGCGGCGTCCCCCGCGAGGAAATCTTTATCACCAGCAAGCTGTGGCTGCAGGATTACGGCTACGAGGCGGCGAAAAAGGGGCTGGAAACCTCGTTGGAAAAGCTGGGGATGGACTATGTGGACCTCTACCTGCTCCACCAGCCCTACGGCGATGTAGCGGGCGCGTGGAAGGCGCTGGAGGAAGCCCGGGCGGCGGGCAAGATCCGCTCCATCGGCGTGAGCAACATGACGCCGAAGATCTGGAAGGAATTCGTCCCGCAGTTTGAGACGGTTCCGGCGGTCAATCAGGTGGAGTGCCACCCCTTCTTCCAGCAGCGGGAGCTGCGGGAACTGCTGGCGGGAGACGACGTCAAGATCGAGGCCTATCAGCCGCTGGGCCACGGCGACGCCAGCCTGCTCTCCCATCCGGCCATCACCAAGCTGGCGGAGAAGTACGGCAAGAACGCCGGGCAGGTCATCCTGCGCTTTGAGGTGCAGGACGGGCTGATCGTCCTGCCCAAGTCTACCAACCCGGAGCGGATCGCGGGCAACCTCGATATCTTCGACTTTGCACTTACGGAGGACGAGATGGACGCGCTGCGCGCGCTGGATACCGGCAAGGGCCACCACGACCCGGAGGCGCCGGGCGTGGCGGAAATGCTGCTTCAAAACTACAAGATCCATGACTGATGCGGGAGGAACCATCATGCGAAAGAATTTTGGCGCAAAGCCGTTTTTGTATCCGCAGCTTGTTATGGTCATCGCCAGCTATGGCGAGGACGGGACGCCGGACGCCATGAACGCCGCCTGGGGCGGCATCGCGGGAGGCGACAAGATCTTCCTGTGCCTCAGCGCCGAACACAGGACCGTAGCGAACATCCTGCACCGGAAGGCCTTTACCGTCAGCGTGGCGGACGAGGCGCATCTGGTGGAGGCGGACTATGTGGGGCTGGTCTCCGGAAACGAGGTGCCCGACAAGCTGGCGCGCAGCGGCTTCCATGTGACAAAGAGCGCATTCGTGGACGCGCCTGTGATCGATGAGCTGCCGCTTGCTTTGGAGTGCAGGCTGCTCCGCTACGACCCGGACTCCCACCTCATGCTGGGCGAGATCGTGAACGCCGGGGCGGACGAAGCGGTTCTGAACGAAGCGGGGATGATCGACCCGGCCAAGCTGAAGCCGATCACCTTTGACCCGGCAAATGGGGCATACTGGAGTTTGGGAGAAAAGGTCGGCAATGCCTTTGCGGACGGGAACAAACTGAAATAACACCACAGGCGGAACCTGCCGCCGATTGAAAAATGCCGGAGGGATCGGATTTTGATCCCTCCGGCATTGTTGCTTTGCACGGTTTTTATTAAAATTTTATGTCAGCGCCGCGAGCAGCGCCTTGCAGCCCGCATAGACGTCGTTCCATGTGGCTTCAAAATCGCGGGTGTACCACGGGTCGGCCACGCCGCGCGTGCTGCCCGTGTATGCGAGCAGCAGGCGGCACTTGCCGTCCGGGTCGCCGCCGAACAGGCGGCGCATATTACGCAGGTTGGCATCGTCCATGCCGATGAGCAGGTCGTATTCGTCGTAGTCGTCCGCGGTCAGGCGGCGCGCGGTCTTGCCCGCGCAGCCGATGCCGTGCTCGGCCAGCTTGCGCCGCGCAGGCGGATAGACCGGGTTGCCCAGCTCCTCGCTGCTCGTCGCGGCCGAGGCGATCGCAAACGCATCCGCCAGCCCGGCCTTGTCCACCAGGTCTTTCATCACGAACTCGGCCATCGGGCTGCGGCAGATATTTCCATGGCAGATAAACAGTATTTTTATCATCGTCTTATATCTCCATATAAGTCTTGTATTTCTTCTCAAATGCCCAATATCGCAGGGTTTTTCGGCATTTTCATGTTTCTGTGTTTTCGGGATATCTTCTCAAATCTTCCCGTATTTTCTCATGCTTTTTCCTGCAATATTGGTAAATCCGTTGGTAAATAAATGCTCTGTACCAACGGGGTGTTTTAGGCTTCCTCTACTCGAAGCAGCTCTGCCTGTGCATCATCGAACTGCACATGGGTGTAAACATTCAGCGTCACGCTGATGTCCGAATGACCCATGATGTACTGCAATGTTTTTGGGTTCATTCCGGATTTCGCCATATTGGAACAGAAGGTGTGTCTGCATACATGAGGGGTTACTTTGGGCATCTGGATGCGGTAGATCTTGTTGTACTTCTCGACAATGTGCTGCAGGTATTTCTCCCAGTGCAGTGCGACCATCGGCCTATCATTTTTGTCCAGAAACAGGAACCCAGCGTATCCATCCACCATCGGCTCCACTTTCGGTGCCGCACGATTGGCAAGAATACAGCGGAAACACGCCACCACTTCCTCGCTCATCGGCACATAGCGGATACCGCTTTCCGTCTTAGGGGCTTGAATCACATACTGCATCTGCGATGTTCTCTGCAACTGATGGTCAACCTTGATGCGCTTCTGATCGAACTCGATGTCAGAAATGGTCAACCCACAGAACTCCGAGATTCGTAGCCCCGTGTTAAAGAGAATGAAGATCGCATCGTAGTATCGGCAGAAGTGCTTATCTTCCTTGATAAACTTTAGAAGTTCACGCTCCTGCTTTCGGGTAATCGCTTCTCTGGTGACAGAATCATTTACGATTACCGATGCCAGTTCAAATCCAAACGGATTCTTACGAATCAAATCATCATCCACCGCCATATGAAAAGCCGGTCTCAGAACACCTCTGATGGAGTGAATAGAACTATACCCTCTGCCATCCACCTGCTGGAGCTTGATCAGCCACGCTTTCGCATCGGATAGGCGAACCTTGTCAATGCGCAGCTTTCCAAACGCTTCTTTGTTCAGGATATTGATCACGGTCTTATATCCCGCACGGGTGTTATGGCTCACTCCGGTTTTCAAAGACACATACTTTTCCACCGGTTCAACGACCGTATAATTGCCGCCATGGGTAACGATGTGGTCAAACAGATCTGCCTGAATCTGTTTTTCTTTCTCTCTCAGCGAAGGCTCTCGCTTTTTGCCCTTGGGTGTCGGATCATTCTTGTCCAAACGCCAACTGTATACATTTTTCTCCTTGCCGTCCTCGTCAATATATCGGTAACGATACCTCCCATCTGTACGCTGGTATTCGCCTTCACGCAAAATCCTGTTGCGATTGTCTCGTCTTTTTTCGCTCATGGAATCTCTCCTTTCAAGGAAGGAGAGCCAGACTTGCGACTAAATCATATCACAAATCCGGCTCTCAGTATAGTTGTATCATGTGAAAATGGCAGTTCTGCCACATTATTTTTTTGAATTTATACTGCGGTGGCCTGATCCAGATACCGTTCGAACTTCTCTCGCTTGATCAGCGCCCTGTTGCCGTTCATGACGTAGAAATCTTCGTGCGGGTTCTGATCGATCAGCATCCGTAATTTCCCTTCACCGATGTGATAGTACCCGGCGGCTTCCTCAATAGTCAGCGTGTACCTGCGCCACACCGGAATATCAAAATAGTTCTTCTCACTTGCATTGTTCTTGTTATTCGCCATAGGCATTTACCTCCATATATCAATTCGTGGTGCAGGGATGGGTCGTTCCAAACCCTGCGTTTTTCTGTGCTACGTTCATT
>DGYFR06201__coassemble_1142_pt1 | contig 15397 bp, 12 predicted proteins | sample DGYFR06201__metabat2_high_PE_040 | metagenome-assembled genome bin DGYFR06201 | reverse complement strand
ACCCGAAGGACGCCGCCCAGGGCGGCTGAGTCGAGGTATCAAAACCCACGCGCATGGCCCAGGCCACCTTCTCTTGGCCTTCGGCCAATTCACCTTGTGTCGCGGGTTTTTATGAGGCCGTAGCCCTCTATCCTTGATATTGCCGCCTGCGGCATTCGAATGAGAGCCAATTGCGGTCTACCGCAATTTTCTATTTGATGCGCGCTACGCGCGAAGGACTTTTTTGGCAAGCTGAGCCATGACGCATCGCGTCATGGCTTTTGTCATGCCCTGCGTTTAAAATAGGCTGCATTTATGATCGCTGCGATGACCAGAAGCACTGCTGCGATGAGCAGCACTGCAAACCCGAAGCGGATATTCGCAAGGTCTGCGACCAGGCCGACAGCAGTCGGGGCGACCGCCGCGCCGACGCCCGTAAGCGTGACAAAAATCCCCATCGAGGCCGGATAGCGCGAGAAGATGGTGCTTGCATTCGCAACCGAAGTGCCATACATCCCTGACATGCAGAGCCCGAGGCCGATGGTGGCGGCCAGCAGCACCGGCAGCGCCGTGCCGCAGACCAGCAGCGCCAGAAAGGCCGCGATCCCGATACACATCACCAGAATCATCTGCCAGGGCTTATAGTGTGCCGCGATAACGCTGCACGAGAAGCGTCCAACCAGCAGCGCGATCCAGAGCAGCGCGGTGACGATCTGCGCGGTGCCGGTATCCAGTGCGCCGGAATCCACATAAAAGCTGGTCAGCCAGCCCATCATTGAGGCTTCGACTGCCTGATAGAAAAAGCCGATCGCAGTGGTCTGCCAGAACAGGCGCTCGCGGAAAAAGCCGAAGCCGCCGCCCGCCGGGGCGTGGTAGCCTTCCGCCGGCTTTTCGCTGTCGATCTGCATGAACAGTCCGAACACCAGCGCGCCGACCAGCAGGACGGAAGCGGCCGACATCGCGATGCGCCAGCCGTTTGCGCCCAGCCCCTGACAGAACAGCACGAGCAGCGGCGCAACACAGGCGCCGAATGCGAAAAACGCATGCAGGAAGTTGAGCGGCATCGCATTGCCGTTTGCATATTCGCTCATAATGCGGTTGTTGTAGTCCGTGACCGCGCCCTTGGACAATCCGGTCAGCAGCATGGCCGCCATCAGCCAAAGCGGGGCGCTGCCCGTCAGGAGCATGATGAACCCGATCGGCATCAGGGCATACAGGATGAGATATGCGCGCTTGAGCCCCAGCTTGACCGAAAGCACGCCGGTCACCAGCCCGACCCCCAGATAGCCGACCGACTGGATGGACAGCAGGGTGCCGCCGGTTTTGTAATCGAGCGCATAGGCGGTGCGCAGGTCGGGCAGCACGGACCCCAGCATGATCAGGCCGATGCCGAGCACCAGATAGACCAGGAACAGCTCGATCACGACATATGTTTTGCGCCTGCCGATCGAGGCGAAAAATTGCTTCATAGAACGAAAACCCCTTTATTGATATGGATGCTGCGCCGATTCAGCGGCGCAGCAAAAACGCCGGCAGACCGTGCCAGCGCGCAAAAGAACAGCGGACCGGGATTCCGGTTCGCTGTTCCTGTATGCTTGTTTTTTCAAATAAATCAGATGCGGCAGGATGCCAGCAGCTCGTTTTTGCAGTTCCAGAGCTTGAGCGACAGGTCGACAAAATAAGTCTGCGGGTTCTCAAAGCGCTTGATCTGCTCCCACAGCGTATCCAGCTCGGACAGGCAGTAGCTGCGGATCTGTTCGATATCCGGGCTTTCGTATACACATTCGCCCGCCTGAAACAGCTGCACACGCAGCGGGCGCACGGTGTAGTCCGAAACGATCTTCTGCTTCCATGTGTGGATGGGGTGGAACAGGACGTAGGGGAGGGAGGGGTCGATCACCTCGTCGTGCACGGTCAGCACATCGCCGATCGCCTTGCCGGTCTTGTTGTCAAACAGGCGGTACACCTGCTTGAAATGCGGGGTGGTGATCTTTTCCACGTTTTCCGAAACCTTGATCTTGGGCACGATCTCGCCGCACTCGTTTTCGACCGCGGCCAGCTTGTATACGCCGCCGAACACCGGCTCAGACTTGGAGGTGATCAGGCGCTCGCCGATGCCGAACGAGTCGATCTGCGCCCCCTGCACCAGCAGGTCGCGCACCAGATACTCGTCCAGAGAGTTCGACGCCATGATTTGCATATCCGGGAACCCGGCTTCGTCCAGCATTTTGCGCGCCTCGATCGAAAGATAGGCGATATCGCCCGAATCCACGCGGATGCCGCGTGGGCGGATGCCCTTTTCTGCGACCATCTCGCGCGCCACGCGGATCGCATTCGGCACGCCGCTCTTGAGCGTATTATAGGTGTCGACCAAAAATACGCAGTTATCCGGATAAATATCCGCGTAAGCCTTGAATGCTTCGTACTCGCTGTCGAACATCTGCACCCAGGAGTGCGCCATCGTGCCGCCCGCCGGGATCTTGTAGTCGCGGTCGGCCAGCACGCAGGCTGTGCCCTGACAGCCGCCGATGTAGGCTGCGCGCGCGCCGTAAATCGCGCCGTCATAGCCCTGCGCGCGGCGCGAGCCGAATTCGAGCACCGTGCGGCCCTGCGCGGCGCGCGTGATGCGGCTGGCCTTGGTCGCGATCAGCGTCTGGTGGTTGATGGTGAGCAGCACCATCGTCTCGACAAACTGGGCTTGGATCATCGGCCCGGCGACCGTCACCAGCGGCTCGCCCGGGAACACCGGCGTGCCCTCGGGCACAGCCCAGACATCACATTCGAACTTAAAATCCTTGAGATAATCGAGGAACGCTTCGGAGAAACAGCCCCGGCCGCGCAGATATGTGATGTCGTCCTCGGTGAAATGCAGGTTTTTGAAGTAGTCGATCAGCTGCTCGACCCCTGCCATGATGGCATAGCCGCCGCCGTCCGGCACGCGGCGGAAGAACATGTCGAAATACGCGCGGCGGTTGGCGATACCCTTTTCAAAGTAGCCATGCGCCATCGTGAATTCATAAAAGTCGGTCAGCATTGTCAGATTTTTCTCGGTCATGCGAAATTACGCCCCTTTGCGCACGTTTCCTATCATGCGCTTTTATTCATCCTCTGCACCTGTCTTGACACAGTGCATTTATAGATATAATAGTACGGTTTTTTCCAAAGTGCAAGCATTTCTTTTGAAGATCGAATACAGCGTATGAATATTTATGCAATATATAAAATAATTATAAAATTTTTCTTGCCAAATCAAAATAGAAGGAGTATAATAAACGAGTCATAAAAACGACAGATACGGAGGATTGCAGACATGGAAAAGAAATATAACAAGGTAGTTTTGGCATATTCGGGCGGTTTGGATACTTCGGTCCTCATCCCGTGGCTCAAAGAGCATTACGGCTGCGAGGTCATCGCGGTTTCCGGCAATGTCGGCCAGGGCACGGAGCTGGACGGTCTGGAGGAGAAGGCGCTCAAGACCGGCGCATCCAAGCTGTACATCGAAGACCTGACCAAGGAGTTCGTCGACGACTACATCATCCCGACCATGAAGGCAGGCGCGACCTATGAGCAGTACCTGCTCGGCACCTCCTTTGCGCGTCCCATCATCGCAAAGCGCATCGTCGAGATCGCGCTCAAGGAAGGCGCGGACGCGATCTGCCACGGCTGCACCGGCAAGGGTAACGACCAGGTGCGTTTCGAGCTGGCGATCCATGCGTTCGCCCCGCAGATGGATATCATCGCCCCGTGGCGCTTCTGGGAGCTCAACTCCCGTGAGAAGGAGATCGCCTACGCAGAGGCACACAACATCCCGCTCAAGATCAACAAGGAGACCAACTACTCCAAGGATAAGAACCTGTGGCACCTGAGCCACGAGGGCCTCGACCTCGAGCTGCCCTCCAACGAGGCGCCGATCAACCGCCCGGGCTTCCTCGAGCTGGGCGTTTCCCCGGAAATGGCGCCGGATAAGCCGACCTACGTCACCATCCACTTTGAAAAGGGCGTCCCGACCGCGGTAGATGGCGAGGAGATGGACTCGGTCGCGATCATCGAGAAGCTCAACAAGCTCGGCGGCGAGAACGGCGTTGGCATCCTCGACATCGTCGAGAATCGCCTCGTCGGCATGAAGAGCCGCGGCGTATACGAGACCCCGGGCGGCGCTGTGCTGTATGCGGCGCACCAGAAGCTCGAGGAGATCACCCTCGACAAGGAGACCGCGCACTACAAGCAGCAGGTCGCGCTCAAGTTCGGCGAGATCGTCTACAACGGCCAGTGGTACACCCCGCTGCGCAAGGCGCTCTCCGCGTTCGTGGACTCCACGCAGGAGACCGTTACCGGCGACGTTAAGCTCAAGCTCTACAAGGGCAACATCATCCCGGCATCCGTCACCTCGCCGTACAGCCTGTACTCCGAGGATATGGCGACCTTCAACGAGGACGACTGCTACGATCAGGCGGACTCCGCGGGCTTCATCAACCTGTTCGGCCTGCCGCTCAAGGTGCGCGCGCTGAACGACCAGATGCTGTTTGAAAAGACCGGCGAGCATTTCCCGTCCGTCGAATAATCATTGAGAATGCGGAATGGAAAATGGAAAATGAAGGGTCCGCATCCATGCAGGGCTGACATTCTCCATTTTCCATTTTCACTTATCCATTTACTTGAAACGAGGAAAAAATCATGGCAAAACTTTGGGCAGGGCGTTTCCAGAAGGAAACCGATCTGGTGGTAAACGATTTCAACTCGTCCATTCTGTTTGACTGCCGTTTATATAAGGAAGATATCACCGGCTCGATCGCCCACGCGACCATGCTGGGCAAGCAGGGCATCATCGAGGAGCACGAGGCGGAAAAGATCGTCGAAGGGCTGAAGGGCATCCTCAAGGACATTGAGGACGGCAATGTGGAGTTCTCGCTCGACTACGAGGATATCCACATGAACATCGAGCAGCTGCTGACCGAGCGCATCGGCGACACGGGCAAGCGCCTGCACACCGGCCGTTCGAGAAACGATCAGGTCGCGCTCGACATGCGCATGTATGTCAAGGGCGAGATCAAGGAGATCATCTCCATGATCTGCACCTTTATGAAGGCGCTCACCAAGAAGAGCCGCGAAAATCTGGACGCGGTCATGCCGGGCTACACGCATTTGCAGCGCGCACAGCCGACCACGTTTGCGCACTATATGATGGCCTATGCCAACATGCTCAAGCGCGATATCACCCGCCTGCAGGACTGCTACGAGCGCATGGACGAAATGCCGCTCGGCTCGGGCGCGCTGGCGTCCACCACTTACCCGATCGACCGTGAGTTCGTCCGCCAGCAGCTGGGCTTCGACCGCCTGACCGACAACTCGCTCGACGGCGTTTCCGACCGTGACTACTGCGTCGAGTTGCTCTCTGCACTGTCCATCCTGATGATGCACCTGTCCCGCCTGTCCGAGGAGATCATCTCCTGGTGCTCGTGGGAGTTCAAGTTCGTCGAGCTGGACGACGCCTACTCGACCGGCTCGTCCATCATGCCGCAGAAAAAGAACCCGGACGTGTGCGAGCTGATCCGCGGCAAGACCGGCCGCGTCTACGGCGCGCTGACCACCATGTTGACCGTGCTCAAGGGCCTGCCGCTGGCATATAACAAGGATATGCAGGAGGACAAGGAGGCTGTATTCGGCGCGATCGATACGGTCAAGCAGTGCCTCGAGGTATTCACGCCCATGTTCTCCACCATGACCCTGCGCCGCGACAACATGCGCAAGGCGGCGTCCGCCGGCTTTATCAACGCGACCGACTGCGCGGACTACCTGACCAAGAAGGGCATGCCGTTCCGCGATGCGTACAAGACGGTCGGCCGTCTGGTCAACCAGTGCATCAAGGCGGACGAGACGCTCGAGACCATGACCATGCGCGACTTTGCCGCGATCTCCAACAAGTTCGGCGACGATGTTTACGACGCGCTTGACCTACGCAACTGCGTCAGCGAGCGCAAGGTGATCGGCGGCCCCGCGCCGCAGGAGGTCACCCGCCAGATCGACAAGATCGAGAAGTTCATCGCCGATGTGGAGGACGAAACGCTGTAACCGGACAGCATAAGGATTTACCGCAAAGGAAGAAACACATGAAACCAAAGGTTTATATAGACGGCAAGGAGGGCACGACCGGGCTCCAGATCTACGAGCGTCTGGGCGGCCGGGACGACCTTGAGCTGCTGCTGATCGACGAGGCTAAGCGCAAGGACGTGGAGGAGCGCCGCAAGTTCTTAAACGCAGCGGACATCGTGTTCCTGTGCCTGCCGGACGCCGCAGCCAAAGAGGCGGTCAGCCTGATCGAAAACGAAAACACCCGCGTGATCGACGCCTCGACCGCGCACCGTGTCGACCCGGACTGGGATTACGGCTTTGCCGAGCTGTCCAAAGCGCACCGTGCCGCGATCCAGAGCTCCAAGCGGGTAGCCAACCCCGGCTGCCACGCGAGCGGCTTTATCTCCTCGGTGTATCCGCTGGTCGCGCAGGATATCGTGCCTGCGGACTTTGCGTTCACCTGCTCGTCGCTCACCGGGTACTCGGGCGGCGGCAAAAAGATGATCGCGGAATACGAGGACGCGGGCCGCGACCCGCGCCACGATTCCGAGCGCATTTACGGCCTGAACCTGCGCCACAAGCACCTGCCCGAGATGGAATACGTCTGCGGGCTGATGCAGCCGCCGGTGTTCGTCCCGATTGTGGGCGACTTTTACAAGGGCATGGCCACCACGGTCATGCTGCCGGGCGTGGATGCGCACCGCGTGCACGAGGCGCTTGCAAAGCACTACGAGGGGCAGAAGCTGGTCTCGGTCGCGCCGTTCGGCGGCGAGGAGCCGGTGATCTACGCGAACACGCTCGCAGGGCACGACAGCCTCAAGCTGATCGTATGCGGCCACGAGGAGCAGGCGATCGTCACCGCGCTGTTTGACAACCTCGGCAAGGGCGCATCGGGCGCCGCAGTGCAAAACATGAATATCATGCTGGGGCTGGACGAAGCCACCGGTTTGACGGTATAATAGATCCATCCGGATTACCACGATTTCACTCCGCCTGGAGCGGCAAGGAGAAATGTCATATGAAGATTATCGACGGCGGCGTGTGCGCCGCACAGGGATTTACCGCGGGCAGCATCCGCAGCGGCATCAAGGAAAGCCGCGCGAATGACGATACCGCCATCATTTTCAGCGCGTGCGAGTGCACCGCTGCGGCGACCTATACCATGAACCGCGTCAAAGCCGCGCCACTCTATGTCACGATGGAGCATCTGGAAAACGGCGTGGCGCGCGCGATCGTGGCCAATGCAGGCAATGCCAACGCCTGCGCGCCGGATGGCATGGAAAATGCCCGTCGCATGGCCAAGGCGGCGGCAAGCGTGCTCGGCGTGGAAGAGGACGACGTGATCGTCGCCTCGACCGGCGTCATCGGCCAGCGGCTGCCGGTCGAGTGCATCGAGCAGCACCTGCCCGAGATCCAGCTGACGGATAACGGCTCGGAGAAGGCAAACCTCGCCATCATGACGACCGATACCAAAACCAAGACCGCAGCGGTCGAGTTCACCATCGGCGGCAAGACCTGCCGCATCGGCGGCATCTGCAAGGGCAGCGGCATGATCCACCCGAACATGGGCACCATGCTGTCCTTCCTGACAACCGACTGCGCGATCACCCACGAAATGCTCTCTGAGGCGCTGCAGGAAAACGTCCGCAAGACCTACAACCGCGTCACGGTGGACGGCGATACCTCGACCAACGATATGTGCGTCGTGCTGGCAAACGGCATGGCGGGCAACGAGCTGATCGAGTGGCAGGACGAGGAGTATCAGGCGTTCTGCAAGGCGCTGAACGAGGTCAACACCCGTCTGGCGCGCCAGATCGCGGCGGACGGCGAGGGCGCGACCAAGCTCGTGACCTGCACGGTCAGGAACTCCCGCTCCGAGGAGGCAGCCGAGCGTCTGGCCAAGGCGGTCGTCGGCTCCAATCTGGTCAAGGCGGCCATGTTCGGCGCGGACGCCAACTGGGGCCGCGTGCTGTGCGCGATGGGCTACTCCAAGGCGCCGTTCCGGCCGGAGTACGTCACGGTCGCATTTGCATCCGCGGCGGGCAGCGTCACGGTATGCGAAAAGGGCGCAGCGCTCGACTTTGACGAGAATCTCGCCAAAAAGGTACTCAGCGAGAGCGAGGTCACCATCCAGGTCGATGTCAACGAGGGCACGGACTGCGCGACCGCTTGGGGATGCGACCTGACCTATGACTATGTCAGGATCAACGGCGATTACCGGACCTGATCTTATTCCAAAATAAAGGACGAATGGTATGGATACACAACTGAATGCAGAGCTGAAAGCCAAGATACTGGTCGAAGCCCTGCCGTATATTCAGAAATATTACGGGCAGACCGTCGTCGTCAAGTACGGCGGCAATGCCATGATCAACGAGGAGCTCAAGGACGCGGTCATCCATGACCTCGTGCTGCTCAATCTGGTCGGCGTCAAGGTCGTCGTGGTGCACGGCGGCGGGCCGGAGATCTCGGAAATGCTCAAGAAGATCGGCAAGGAGTCCCAATTCGTCAACGGCCTGCGCTATACCGACCGCGAAACGATGGACATCGTGCAGATGGTGCTGTGCGGCAAGGTCAACAAGGACCTTGTCACCCTGCTCGAAAAGGCGGGCGGCCGCGGCATCGGCCTCGGCGGCATGGACGGCGGCCTGTTTCAGGCCAAGCGCCTGACCGACCGCACGGGCACGGACTACGGCTATGTGGGCGACATTGTGGACGTCGACCCGTCCCCGGTCATCGACGTGCTTGAGCAGGGGTATATCCCGGTCGTCTCGACCGTCGCGCAGGGCGTGGACGACGAGACCAATTACAACATCAATGCGGATACCGCGGCGTGCAAGCTCGCGGTGGCGCTGAAAGCGAAAAAGCTCATCCTGCTGACCGACGTGCGCGGATTGATGCTCGACCCGGATGACGAGTCGACGCTCCTGACCAACCTCAAGGTGTCCGAGGTGCCCAAGCTGATGCGCGACGGCGTCATCAAGGGCGGCATGATCCCCAAGGTGGACTGCTGTGTCGAAGCGGTGCGCAAGGGCGTGGATCAGGCCAACATTCAGGACGGCCGCGTCAAGCACTCGATTCTGATCGAGCTGCTCTCCAAGGTCGGCGTCGGCACCATGTTCCAGTAAGAAAGAAGAGAAGAAAATGACCTATCAAGAGCTCAAGGCCGAGGAAAACAAATATGTGATGAATACCTACGGCCGGTTCCCGATCGCGCTCGACCACGGCGAGGGTGCGACGCTCTGGGACATCGAGGGCAAAAAATACATCGACCTTGCCTCCGGCATCGGCGTCAACTGCATGGGGTACAACAACCCGGCGATCGTGGACGCGATCACCAACCAGGCGCACAAGCTGACCCACGTTTCCAATCTGTTCACGACCGAGCCGATGGTGCAGGTGGCGAAAAAGCTGGTCGAAAAGACCCACTTAAACGGCAAGGTGTTTTTCGCCAACTCAGGCGCGGAGGCGAACGAGGGCGCGATCAAGCTCGCGCGCAAATACTCCTTTGACAAATACGGCGAAGGGCGCTACAAGATCGTCACGCTCGTCAACTCCTTCCACGGGCGCACGGTGACCACGCTCAAAGCGACCGGGCAGGACCGTTTCCACAACTACTTTTTCCCGTTCACCGAGGGATTTGACTACGCGGCCGCGAACGATTTCGATTCCGTTCGCCATAAGGCGGACGAGATGACCTGCGCGGTCATGATGGAGCTTGTGCAGGGCGAGGGCGGCGTGCTGCCGCTCGACAAGGAATTCGTGCAGCAGGTCGAGGCGTTCTGCCGCGAAAGAGATATCCTGCTCATCATCGACGAGGTGCAGACCGGCATCGGCCGCACGGGCAGCCTGTTCTGCTTCCAGCAGTACGGCATCCGCCCGGACGTTGTCACGATGGCCAAGGGGCTGGGCGGCGGCGTGCCGATCGGCGCGGTGCTGGCGGCGGAAAGCTGCTCGAACGTGCTCACCCCCGGCACGCATGCAACCACCTTCGGCGGCACGCCGCTCGTGTGCGCGGCCGCGAACGCGGTGCTCGATACCGTAGGGGACGGGCAGTTCCTCGCGCAGGTGAAGGAAAAGGGCGAATACCTGAAAAACGGCATCCTGTCCATCGGCTCGCCGAACATCCTCGGCGTGCGCGGCATGGGGCTTATGCTGGGCATCATCGTGGAGGACGGCAAGCATGCCGCCTACGCGAATAAGCTGATTGAAAAAGGCGTGCTCGCGCTGACGGCAGGCAAAAACGCTGTCCGCCTGCTGCCGCCGCTGACCATTTCCAAGGAAGAAATGGACGAAGCGCTGACCATTATGAAAGAGGTGTTTTAAATGAAGCATTTACTCAAGCTGCTCGACTGCTCGACCGAGGAGATCATCGGCCTGCTCGACCTTGCCGATCAGCTCAAATATGAAAAGAAGCACAATATCTCGCACCGCCATCTGGAGGGCAAGAGCCTCGGCATGATCTTCCAGAAATCCTCCACCCGCACCCGCGTTTCGTTCGAGACCGGCATGTACCAGCTGGGCGGTCAGGCGCTGTTCCTGTCCAACCGCGATCTGCAGATCGGCCGCGGCGAGCCGGTGCAGGACACCGCGCGCGTGCTGTCCCGCTATCTGGACGGCATCATGATCCGCACCTATGCGCAGAAGGAAGTGGAGGACCTTGCGGATTACGGCACGATCCCGGTCATCAACGGCCTGACGGATTTCTGCCATCCCTGCCAGGTGCTGGCTGACCTGATGACCATCCGTGAGAAGTTCGCGGTGCTCGAGGGCCTCAAGATGTGCTACATCGGCGACGGCAACAACATGGCGAACTCCCTGATCGTCGGCGGCCTCAAGACCGGCATGAAGGTCTCGGTCGCGACCCCCGAGGGCTACCGCCCGCATGCGGACGTACTCGCTTTCGCAGAGGGCAACCCGGACTTCTTCCTCACCGACGACCCGATGAAGGCCGCGGAGAACGCGGACGTGGTCATCACGGATACCTGGGCTTCTATGGGCATGGAGGCCGAGAAGGAAGTGCGCATGAAGGCGTTCAAGGGCTATCAGGTGAACGACGAGCTGCTCGCCGCCGCCAAGCCGGGCTGCATGGTGCAGCACTGCCTGCCCGCTTACCGCGAGCAGGAGATCACGACCAAGGTGTTCGAGGCGCACGCGGACGAGATCTTCGAGGAAGCGGAAAACCGCCTGCACGCCCAGAAGGCTGTTATGGTCACGCTGATGGGCAATCAGGAATAAGCAGGAAGGCAATGTGATCCGGAGGTAAGAATCATGGACCGCTTTGAGAAAATTTACAGTCAGGGTGCGATCGACGTGATGGAGATCTGGGTCGATAAAGAGACCGGCGTGCAGTACTTGTTCCATAGGAACGGCAACGCCGCGGGCCTTACCCCGTTGCTCGACAAAGAGGGCAAACCGGTTGTAACCGCTTGACTTTATGTTTCCCGATTGAAAAGAGAAAGGCAGTCATCTTTTCGATGACTGCCTTTTTATCGTGTGTCAGCGGTTTTGCGGCATCTGCCATGCAAAATGGTCGCAGTGGAGCAGGTGCTCGGCTTTTTCCGAGCAGGGGGCATCCAGATATTCCTGATAGAGCGCCTGCACGGCCGGATTTTCATGCGAAAAACGAAGTTCCGCTTTGCGGTCAAGGTCGTACAGCACCGCGCCGCGCGGCGCGGCCTTTTCGCGGTCGCTGCCGTCCACCGGCTGGCCGCCGCCGCCCGCGCAGCCGCCGGGACACGCCATGACCTCGACAAATTCGTACTGCACTTCGCCGCGGCGCAGCGCCCGGATCAGCCTTCTGGCGTTGCCGAGGCCGCTTGCGACCGCGCAGCGCACCGGCGTGCCGGCAAGGTCAAACGTCGCCTCGCGCCAGCCCTTGCTCCGGCCGTCGTCCCGCACCTCGCGGAACGCATCTGCGGGCGGGTTCTCGCCGGTCACAAGGAAGTACGCTGTCCGCAGCGCAGCCTCCATCACGCCGCCCGTTGTGCCGAAGATCACGCCGGCGCCCGAGCCGTCGCCCAGCGGCGAATCAAACGACGAATCCTCGAGGCCCGATACTGCAATATTTTCCGCGCGCATCATACGCGCGAGCTCGCGCGTGGTGAGCACCAGATCGACGTCACAGCCGACTTCGGACTGCATGCCGGGCAGCTCGCTTTCCGCTTTTTTCGCCACGCAGGGCATGACGGAGATGCTGAAAATGTTCTTCGGGTCGACGCCCAGCCGCTTTGCCAGCCATGTTTTCGCGACCGCGCCGAACATCTGCTGCGGGGATTTCGCAGTGGACAGGCGGCCGGTCATCTCGGGGAACTGGGACTTGAGGAACCGCACCCAGCCCGGACAGCAGGAGGTGAACATCGGCTGGCTGGAAAGGTCGCCCGCCTGCAGGCGGTGCAGCAGCTCGGTGCCCTCCTCCATAATGGTGAGGTCGGCGGAAAAGGTCGTGTCAAATACATAATCCGCGCCCATCTGCCGCAGCGCCGCCACCAGCTGGCCGACCGTCACGCTGCCGCTTTCCATGCCGAATGCTTCGCCCCATGCCGTGCGGACGGCAGGCGCGATCTGCACGACCGTCACCTTGTCCGGCGCCGCCAGCGCAGCAAAGGCCTTTGCCGTATCGTCGCGCTCGCGCAGCGCGCCGGTGGGGCAGTGGGTGATGCACTGGCCGCACAGCGAGCAGTCGGATTCCTTGATAAAGCGGTTGCCCGAAACGTCGATCGTGGTGCGCGAGCCCGAACCGCTCACGTCCCAGACCGAGAGCGACTGCACCTTGTCGCACACCTGCACACAGCGCATGCACTTGATGCACTTGTTGGTATCGCGGTACAGGGGGAAGGTCGTTGTCCAAAACGCCTTTTTGCCCCGCGCCAGATCGGAGGGGTAGGGAATGCGCAGCACGCCCAGATCGTTTGCCACCTTTTGCAGCCGGCAGGTGCCCGAACGGACGCAGGTGGCGCACTTGTTGTCATGCTGGGAGAGGATGAGCTCCACATTGGTGCGGCGCGCCTCGCGCACGCGCGGGGAGTTGGTATGGATGACCATGCCCTCGCTGACCACGTTGTTGCAGGAGGGCACGAGCTTGCCTTCGCCCTCGATCTCCACGCAGCACACGCGGCAGGCGGAGATCTCGTTGATATCCTTGAGGTAGCACAGGTTGGGGATCTCGATCCCGGCCGATGCCGCGGCATCCAGAATGGTCGTGCCCTCGGGGACGGATACCGATACCCCATTGATCGTAACAGTTACCATTTGGAAGATCGACCTCCTTTGAAGATGCCGTAGCCGAAGTGGTCGCAGCGCAGGCAGCGGGAGGTCTCCTGATGCGCCTCCTCCTCGGTCATACCGCATTTGACCAGATCAAAATTGCCGATACATTCATCCGCCGGGCGGTTGCGCAGCTCCACGCGGCCGCAGGCCGGGGAATTGGTCAGATGCGGGGCAGGGATATCCACGTCCGACTCGATGATGTGGCGGAAGCCGAGATGCGTGTCAATGTTCGCCGCCGCGACCTTGCCCGCCGCGACAGCGCGGATCACCGTCGCAGGGCCGGTGACCGCATCGCCGCCCGCAAATACATGAGGCGTGTTGGGCACGAATGCGTCGGACTCCGCCTGGATCTTGCCGCGCACGACCGGCGTCACCTGCTCAAACGGCTTGGCGTCGATCGCCTGACCGATCGCAACGATCACGATATCGCACGGGATGCGGAACCGCGGCGCGTCTGCGTCGGATGGGCGCGGGCGTCCGTCCGAGCCGTAGGCCCCGATGATCTGCGGCCGCGTCCACAGCGCGGTGACGCAGCCGTTTTCGTCCGCTTCAATGTGGTCGGGCGCCTGCAGGGGCAGGATCTGGCAGCCCTCGCTCTGCGCCTCTTCGATCTCCTCCGCAAGCGCGGTCATATCGTTGACGCGGCGGCGGTAGACACAGGTCACCGACTGCGCGCCGAGGCGGATCGCCGTGCGGGTGGCGTCCATCGATACGTTGCCGCCGCCGATCACGCACACGCGCTTGCCCTGAAAGTCCGGGATACGCCCCTCGCCGATATCGCGCAGAAGCTGTACCGCCGCATAGACCCCCTTGCTGTCCTCGCCCTCGATGCCGAGCTTTTTGTCGTTGTGCGCGCCGATCGCGATGTAAACCGCGTCGTACTGGTTCTCGATCTCGGAGAACGGGATGTCCGTTCCGATTGCGGTATTGGTATGTACCTCGATGCCGGTGGACAGGATAAACCCGATATCCGCGTCCAGCTTTTCCGGCGGCAGGCGGTAATCCGGGATGCCATAGCGCAGCATGCCGCCGAGCTTCGGGCGCTGGTCGTACACCACGACCTGATGGCCCATGAGCGACAGGAAATACGCCGCAGAGAGCCCGCACGGGCCGCCGCCGACAATGCCGATGCGTTTGCCGGTCGGCGCAGCGCAGGGCGGCGCGACCCAGTCGGTCGCGTGGTCGCAGGCAAACCGCTTGATCCCGCAGATGTTGACCGCGTCGTCCACCATCCGGCGGCGGCAGCGCGCCTCGCACGGATGCTCGCAGACGTAGCCGCAGACCGTGGGGAAGGGGTTGTCTTTGCGGATCAGGCGCACCGCATCGTTGTACCGTCCCGCGCGCACGAGCGCGATATAGCCCGGGATATCCACCCCGGCGGGACACAGCGCAACGCAGGGCACGGGCTGGTTCAGGCCAAACAGGCACCGGCCGTGCTCGACATGGGAAATATAGTCCTCACGGAAGCCCTGCACGCCCTGCAGGACCATGCGCGCCGCCTCGTAGCCGATCGCGCAGTCCGCTGTATCCTGAATGACGCGCGCCGTCTTTTCGATCAGGTCGATGGTTTCGCGCGAAGCGGTCGAATCGAGGACCGCTTCCAGCAGGGCGGTCAGCTGTCCCAGCCCAATGCGGCAGGGGACGCACTTTCCGCAGGTCTGCGCGTGGCACAGACGCAGGAACGACAGCGCCATATCGACCGGGCAGAGGCCCGGCGGGCTCGCGCTGATACGGTGTTCGACATCACGGTAAAGGCCTTCTACAACAGTTTGCGCCCGCCCGGGAGTCTCGATGGATAATCGGCTCAAGGATGTCCCTCCTTTATAAAACTATGCACTAAAATCATATGACTTTTTGGCAAAAAAGTCAATTATAAGCGATATAAAATTCTATAAATGGTCGATAGTTTACAAAAATATACCGATAAAACAAAATTTTACAGTCCGGTATCCCTGCGGAACCCGGATTCACGTATTGACAGCAGGGAGCAAATTTTGGTATACTTACAAAAGAACGCAAATCGCCATCCGGGTGTAGCGCAGTTGGTAGCGCGCCTGCTTTGGGAGCAGGATGCCGCAGG
>DGYFR06201__coassemble_1115_pt1 | contig 15624 bp, 13 predicted proteins | sample DGYFR06201__metabat2_high_PE_040 | metagenome-assembled genome bin DGYFR06201 | reverse complement strand
GTCCGGAATTCAATGAGTTGTTTTCGACTCAAAGCGGATACAGCCGCCGGTTTTCCGGTCAAACTGCCGAAATGTATAAAAGGATTTCTGTTTTTTGCACAAAGTTTTTTCTCAATGTTATAATATCTGTTAGACAGCACACAGCCGCAGCAGAGACGCAGAGGGGATGAGAAGCGCATGGAATATGTTTACGGCATGAATTTTGAGACGTTTTTTTCGATCGTGGACAATATGTATGACGAGATCCTGATTTATGACAGAAATTACAATATCGTTTATATCAATCAGGCCTGCAGCCGGCACTATGGCTGCAGACCGGAGCAGATGATCGGCAAATCCTTTTTTGACTTCGTCTATGCGGATTGGTGGTCGCCGTCCATCCTGCCGGTGATTTATAAAGAGAAAAAATCCTATGCCATCCGGCAGAGCACCTTCCTCGGCAGCGAGCTGCTGACGATCGCGGTGCCGCTGTTCGACCGCAGCGGCGAGGTGGAATTTGTGGTCATGAACGTGCGGGACACTGTCAACGAAGCGGATCTGTACAATCCGCAGTATCTCTCTGTGCGTCCGCCGGAGGAGAGTGCGCCGCTGATCGGCGAGAGCCCGGAGATGCAGCAGCTGCAGCGTCTGGTCGAGCGGGTGGCACCGCTCAACACCCCCTGTATTTTCTCCGGCGAAACCGGCGTCGGCAAGACCGTGATGGCGCATTATCTGCATACCATCAGCCCGCGGCGGGATAAGCCGTTCGCCACGTTCGACTGCGCGGGGCTGCCCGCCGGACGCATGGAGCGCGAGCTGTTCGGCAGTGCGGACACGCCGGGCCTGCTGGACAAGATGCGGGACGGAACGCTGCTGCTGGAGAATATTTCCGGACTGTCGATGGAGGCCCAGTCCCAGCTCATCCAGTATCTCAACGACACCCGCACACGGGCGGATGCGTCCGACCGGCGCGCGCGGCTGCTGGCGTCAACAGACAAAAACCTGCGCGCGCTCATCCAGAGCGGGCAGTTCCGCGAAGACCTGTATTATCAGCTGAACGTGGTGGAGATCTATGTGCCGCCGCTGCGCAAGCGCAGGCAGGATATCCGCCCGCTGATTTATCACTTCCTGGGCGTTTTCTGCTCCAAGTACAACGTCAACCGCAGCTTTACCGAAGGGGCGATCCAGACGCTGATCCATGCCGACTGGCCGAGCAATGTGCGCGAGCTGCGCCATACTGTCGAGCGCCTGATCGTCACAGTGGACAACCCGGTGATCGACGTCAACCAGCTGCCCAAGACGCTGTTCGGCATCGTGGACATCGACGATGCGCCGCTTTCTTCGGAAAACGAAAATTTTGACGAACGGGTCAGCAATTTTGAATCTTCGCTGATCCATGACGCCTATCAAAAGTACGGCTCCTCCCGCCGCATTGCGAAGCATCTGGGCATCAGCCAGACCCGGGCAAACAATCTGATCCGGAAGTATATTACAAATGCCGGCAAAGCGGAACCGTCGGCGCCCGATACCGACTGACAATATTGCCGGAAATGTCCCGCAAAGCGCCGCGCAAATTGTAAAAACAAGGACAGCCGTTAGGCTGTCCTTTTGCGTTTCACTTTTCCAGAACCGCGTTGATGCCGATGTCCGCGACCTCGATCTCCCCGCAGTACGCTTCGGCCCCCGGCGCATCCTGCCCCTGCTTGCGCGCATGGAAGGTGACCGTCCAGTCCGCCCGGACCGCGCCCTGCGCCGCCTCGCCGGTGTCCGCGTTAAGGCCGCTCGGCAGGTCGAGCGCGCACACCTGTCCGGCCGCCCGGTTCATCATATCCGCTGCGCGCAGCCCGCTCGGCCGCAGCGCACCGTGGAAGCCCGTGCCGTACAGCGCGTCCACCACAACATCGCAGGCAAGCACCTCGGCCTCCTGCACCTCCCCGATCTCGTCGAACGGCCAGATCTCAACGCCTGCAAGCCGCTCGAAATTGCATATCGCATCCTCGGTCACAGGCGCGCCCTCGCACAGGATGACCCGCACCCGGGCGCCCTCCTGCGCCAGCAGCCGCGCCACGACAAACCCGTCGCCGCCGTTGTTTCCCTTGCCGGCAAAGACGACCGCGGTCTGCGGCTTCGGACAGCGGCGGAGGATGCTCTCGCACGCCCTGCACCCGGCGTTCTCCATCATCTGGCGGTAGCTGAGGCCCGCCGCATCCGCAGCGCGCTCGATCTGCTTCATCTGTTCGGCGGTCACCGTATGCTCTTTCATTTTCCCATCGCCTCCCATGCCTGTATCTGTCTTTATTATACCGGAACGCGCCGCAAAGCACAACGGCGTTTTACCCAAAGCACGAATCCCGGTTGCAATTTGCCGTTTTTCGGTATACTATGGAGGTAAGGAGGGCGATCGCCAATGTGCGGACGGTATGAATTTTCTTTGGAGCAGCCCACGCTGCGCGAAATCTGGCGGCAGGTGCAGGCGCGCTTCCCCCATGTCAATATGGAAGCGGGCGAGATCTTCCCGACCTCGCTCGTGCCGGTGCTGCTCGACGCGGGCGGAACGCTCGGTCCGCAGCCTGCGCGCTGGGGCTTTCCCGGCAGGGACGGCAAAGGGACGGTCATCAATGCCCGCGCGGAAACCGCCGCCTCCAAGCCCATGTTCCGCAGCAGCCTGCTGCACCGGCGCTGTGCGGTGCCGACAAGCGGCTTTTTCGAGTGGTCGCACGACCGCGCAAACAACAAATACCGCTTCCGGCAGACAGGCAGCGGCGCGCTGTACCTCGCCGGGCTGTGGCGGGACTGCAGCGGCGAGCGACGCTTTGTGATCCTGACGCGCCCGGCCAACGCTTCCATCGCGGACCTGCACGACCGGATGCCGGTCATCCTGCGGGAGGATCAGCTGGACGCCTGGGTGCATGACGACCGCCGGACCGCATACCTGCTCACGCAGGAAGCGCCGCAGCTCACGCGCAAAAGCGAGGACTACGAGCAGCAGAGCCTGTTCTGAGCGCCCGCGCGGCGGAGCTGTGCACAAGCCCCGCGCTTTGTCGGGAAACCGCCTGTGACACAGGGTGTGCCGGATTTTTTACGATTTGCGGCACAGCCGGCGGCGCAGCGCTGTGGTATACTTTTCCCATATCTGACCAACAGGAGATGAGGCCATGCTGCTGTTCAGCGAGTACCTGCGGGAGCTGCTGGAAGCCAAGAAAATGACCGTATCGGCGCTCGCGCGGCTGACCGGTGTGGAGCGGACCACGCTGTCCAAAGCATTGACCGGGCAGCGGGTTTTCCCGTATGACGCGCTCGATGCGCTGATCTATCATCTGCGCCTGACGCCGGGCGAGGAAAAGCGCTTCCGGTATTACTATGACGCGCAGTTTGAGCGGGAGGGCATCCGCCGCTCGCGCGAGGTCATCGGCAAAATGTTCGAGGATCTGGCAAACCTCAACTTTGCCGCGCCCGCCTTTGAGGAGACCCGGCTGCTGATGAACCTCGGGCAGTATGCGGGCGAGCGCTCGGTCTTTTCGGGTGCGACCAACGTGCAGCCCCTGCTGCGCATGGTGCTGACCGACGAGCTGTCCCGGCCGGACGCGCGCATCGAGCTGACCGTCCCGCCGGCGCGCGCCTTTCTCACAGACGAGCTGCTCCACCGGTATTTAAACGGCCCGGTCACGGCGGAGATCATCCAGATCATCGCGTTTGACGCCTCCGGCATGGCGGAGGATATCAACCTGCACAATCTGGAATGTTTCTGCCGCGTCCTGCCGCTCTGCCTGCTGTCCCGGCGGAGCTATCACCCGTATTATCGGCAGCACCTTCCAGCAGCCCGCCATCCAGTCCATCATCCCGCAGCTCGTACCGGCGGACCAGCTGGTCAAAACCAACGGCTGGATGCAGCTGCTGAACGCGGGCTCCTTCCTGCTCGGCCCGGTCATCGGCGCGGCGCTTTACGCGGTCTTCCCGCTGTCGGTCGTGCTGCTGAGCGATGTCATCGGCGCCGTGCTGGCCAGCCTCGCGCTGGCGTCCGTCAAGATCCCCAAGCTGCAACCCGCGCAAACCGGCCGGACGCATATGCTGGCCGACTTCAAAGCCGGCCTTCGGGTCTTTCAGCATGACAAAAAGCTGTTTTATCTGGTGCTTGCGCAGGCGCTCTGCATGTTTTTCTACGCGCCCCTGTCCTCCTTCTACCCGCTGATGACCAGCGATTATTTCGACCTGTCCGCCCTGCACGGCAGCGCGGCCGAGCTGTGCTTTGCGCTCGGCATGATCGTCTCCTCCCTGCTCTTCTCGAGCGTGCTCAAGGTCAGGCGCAAGATCCGCACGTCCTATCTCGGCCTGCTCGGCATGGGCGCGGTATCCGCCGCCTGCGGCTTGCTGCCGCCGGTCTTTGCTGGCTGGATGGCATTTGCGGCGCTGTGCATCTGCCTCGGCGCCTCCGGCAATGTGCATACCATCCCGCTGACCGCCTATATCCAGGAAACCGTCGAGGCGGAGAAAATGGGGCGGGCGTTCTCCGTGCTCACCCTGATCTCCTCGGTCACCATGCCGGTCGGCCTGCTGCTCAGCAGCCCGATCGCAGAGCAGGTCGGCGTGCACACATGGTTCCTGCTCTCCGGGATCGCCATCGTCCTGATGACAAGCGCGGTTATACTATGGCAGCGGATGCGCTGCCGCAAAGGAGGTGAGGCACTTGATCCGGAAATTTGAGCCCCGCGACATCGAGCCGGTCATGCAGATCTGGCTGCGCGGCAACCTGCAGGCCCACAGCTTTGTCCCCGCGGCCTACTGGAAGCAGAACGTCCCCCTCGTGCGGGAGCAGCTCCTGCAGGCGGAAGTCTATGTATACGAGGCCGAGCGCGGGATACAGGGGTTCGCCGGGCTGCAGGCGGATTACCTCGCCGGGATCTTTGTCAAGCAGTCCTGCCGCTCAAAGGGCATCGGGCGGCAGCTTTTGGCGCATGTCAAGCAGCTGCATCCCTCCCTGACCCTGAACGTATATCAGAAGAAGCGGCGCGCCGCCGCGTTTTACCGGCGCGAGGGGTTCTCGCTCGTGTCCGAAGCGACGGATGAAGCGACCGGCGAGATCGACTGCACCATGCGCTGGCGCGCCGGACAGTCCTGAACCCTACCCGCTGGAAAGGAGCAAAGCATATGCCGCAGCACATTGCCTTCACCGCATGGTCCCCGGTCTGGACGGAGCGGTTTGCGCAGGAAGCAGCTGCCATCCGCCGCATTCTGGGCGCAAACTGCGCCGCTGTCCACCACATCGGCAGCACCGCAGTCCCCAGCATGTGCGCCAAGCCCATCATCGACATCCTGCCGGTCGTGTACGACCTGTCTCTGACGGATGCGGCGCAGGCCGCGTTCGAGCGCATCGGGTACGAGTATCTCGGGGAATTCGGCATCCCCGGCAGGCGCTATCTGCGCAAGGGCGGCGACGAGCGCACCCATCAGATCCATATCTTCGCCCAGTCCGACCGCCGCAATATCGAGCGGCACCTCGCGGTGCGGGATTATCTGCGCACCCATCCCGAGGCGGCCCGGCAATACGGCGCGCTCAAAACCGCCCTTGCCGCGCGCTTCCCATACGATATCGAGGGCTACTGCGACGGAAAAGCTGCGTTTATGCAGCGGCTCGAGCGGGATGCACTCATCTGGCAGGCGCGCGGGCAGGCGGCCCGGCACAAATAAACAGGCAGGCGGCCGGTACAATGTACCAGCCGCCTTTTTCTTCTGTTTTATGCCCCTGCCGCGGGCAGCCGCTGTTCTGCCCGATTTACTCGTCCTGCTTTTTCCCTGCCGCGCCGCTGAACGCGCAGCCGCCCAGCTGCTCCTCGGGCAGATGGCAGGTCCGCCGCTCCTTTTCGACCAGCTGCTCGACAAACGGCGTCGCCGGGTGCCGCAGCAGCGCCGTGGGCGGAGCGTACTGCTGGATCGCGCCCCGGTCCATCACCAGCACCTTGGTCCCGAGCAGCAGGGCTTCCCCAATGTCATGGGTCACGAACAGCACGGTGATGCCGGTCTGCTTATAGATGCGCCGCAGCTCCTTTTGCAGCTGGCCGCGGGTGATCTCATCCACCGCGCCGAAGGGCTCATCCATCAGCAGGATATCGGGCGACGCCGCCAGCGCGCGGGCGATCCCCACCCGCTGCTGCTGGCCGCCGGAGAGCTCATCCGGGTACCGGTCTTTCAGCTCCTCGTCCAGCCCGACGATCCGCATCCACCTGGACACGGCCGCCTTTGTCTTTGCCTTGTCGCGCCGGTTGAGCAGGTTCGGCACATAGGAGATGTTTTGTTCGACCGTCATATGCGGGAACAGCACGCTGCCCTGAATGGCATAGCCGATATTGCGGCGCAGTGCTGTCTGGTCCCTGCCGCGGATGCTTTCGCCATCCACCAGAATATCGCCGGATGTCGGTTCGATCAGGCCGTTGACCATTTTGAGCGCGGTCGTCTTGCCGCAGCCCGAGGAGCCGATGATGGTGACAAATTCGCCCTTCTCCACGGTCAGGTTAAACCCCTCCATGACCGTTTTATCGCCATATGCCTTTTTGATGTTTCGAAATTCGATCGCTGTCTGCATCGTGTATGCCTCCTACTGCAGCAGGCCGCGGCTGCGCAGGAAGTCCGCCGCCACATCGCGCGGCTCCCTGCCCTCGGTCTCGACTGCGTAATTCATCTGCGCCATATCGCTGTCCGAAATCGTCCCGGCCAGCTTTTCCAGCACGGTTTCAAGCTCCGGGTGCTCCTCCAGCACCGCGCGGCGCACCACATTGCCGCACAGGTAGGACGGATAGAACTGCTTGTCGTCCTCGAGCACGACCGCGTCCGCAGCCGCGAGCTGTCCGTCGGTCGTGAAGATCACCATGACGTCGATCTCGCCCTGCGCAAGCGCCTGATACTTCAGCCCGATGTCCATGTCCATCGTCTCCTTGAAGCGCAGGCCATAGGTTTCACACAGCGCGTCGTATCCATCCTCGCGCTCGAAAAAGTCATACTCCGCGCCAAAGACAAGCCGGTCTGCGACCGCCGCCAGATCCGAACAGGTATGCAGGTCATACTGCTCCGCGATCTCCCGGCGCACCACGAGGCCGTAGGTATTGTTAAAGCCGTACATGCAGACCCATTCCATATCGTAGCCGTCCTGATAGGCCTGCTGCAGCTGGTCGAACAGCGCCTCGATGTACAGGCCGTCCTCGCCCAGCACCATGTTCCACGCCGTGCCGGTGTACTCGGGATACAGGTCGAATTCCCCGCTTTCCATCGCGGGCTGGATGTTGGAGGTGCCGCCGCCCACGCCCTGCGTCAGCTCGACGTTCAGGTCGGTGTCCTGCTCGATCAGCAGATCCAGCATCTCGCCGAGCACATACTGCTCGGTCATGGGCTTGGTCGCGATATGGATGGTGTCCCCCGTTCCGGCCGGAACCAGCATACCAATCACCAGCGCCGTGCAGGCCAGCAGCGCGGTCCCGCCGAGCAGGCGGTTGGTCTTTTTCGCTTTTGCGCTGCGCCTGTGCATGCGCTTTTCCACGAATCCCAGCACAAAGTCCAGCACCAGCGCCAGCAGCGCGATCAGCAGGCTGCCGGTCATGGTCATCGCCGCGTTGTTGGTCGTGATGCCGCGGTAGATCGCAACGCCCAGACCGCCCGCACCGATGAACGAGGCGATGCCGGCCAGCGCAATGGTCATGGTCACCATGCTGCGGATACCGGACAGGATCACCGGCATGGCCAGCGGCAGCTTGATCTTAAACAGGATCTGCATCCGGGTGCTGCCCATGCCCTTTGCGGCCTCCAGAATGGCCGGGGATACGTTTGCCATGCCGGTATGCGTATTGCGCACCATCGGCAGGAGTGCATAGATGGTCAGGGCGATGACCGCCGTGGCGTTTCCCACCCCGGAAAACGGGATGAGGAAGCCCAGCATGGAGATGGACGGGATGGTATACAGAAAATTGATGAGCGCCAGCGCAGGTTTGGCGGCGCGCTGAAATTCGGAGATCAAAATGCCGGCCGCGCCGCCGATCACGACCGCGATCAGGATCGCAGCGAGCGAGATCTCCAGATGCTCCCACAAAAGCCCGAGGAAGAACTCCCGGCGCTCGGAAAAGAGCGTCAACATATCATGCAGCACGGTCACTCACCTCTTCTTTTTATTGCGCGCACCAGGCACACCTCGGCGCAGAGCCCGCAGTGCAGGCAGTTTGCCTGCCGGATGCAGTAGGGCGCGCCCTGCGCAATGCACTGCTGCGGACACTGACGGCTGCACCTGCCGCAGCCGATGCAGGCATCCGTGATCACAAATCCCTTTTGCCGCACCGGCTCGTCCGCGAGCGAAAAGCTCGCCCGATGGATCGGCTCCGTGCCCAGATCGAAGAACTTGATCTGCCCGTTATCGATGCAGAACGGCTCGAGTATATACCGGCTGTCCCCGGGATAGACTGCGTTCATGGACGGGTTTTCCGAGAAAATACGGTCGATCCACCGTTTCTGCTCACTCAGCCTGTGCGCCCTGCCGGTAAGCCGCACCATCTGGTACTTTTCATTCATGCCGGTAACGGCCGCCTGCCCGTTTGCTTCCATCTGGCGGAAAAAGTCCTTGCCGCGGGCGGTGCAGAAATACAGCCTGCCCTGTTCCACCAGCATCACGTCGATGATGCGGACTTGCGGCAGCCCGTTTTCGTCCACCGTGGCAAAGGCCACATCCTTGATCTGCCGCAGGATTTGCAGGCAATCTTGTGCGTTCATCGTATCCTCCTACATTCCCGGCCGATGCACCCGGCCGTCACCTATGGTTTTCTGTACGCCCCGGGCATAGCGGATCTCCGGGTACCCGAACCCGATCAGCATGCCGATGTAATGATCCTCCGGGATCTCCAGCAGGGCCTTGATCTCCGGCATCTGCTCGAGCGCGCCCAGCGGGAAGGTCATCATCACCGCGCCCAGCCCACGCGAAGCGCAGAGCAGTTCAAAGTACGTTCCGGCGATCAGCACATCCTGCACCGGCTCGCCGCGCCCGAGCGGCGCATGCGGGATGAGCAGATGGGGCGCGCCGCAGAACAGCATATCCGGCCGGACGTTTTCCTCCCAGCGCTTCATATCCGCATAAGAGGCGCGGTCAAAGCCCTTGGGGTAGATGCCCTGTCCGGCGAGCCGCTCCATCTCCCGATAGGCCAGACGGCGGAACCGCTCCATCCGCTCCCTGTCGTCGATGAGCGTAAACGCGACCTGCTGCTTGTTGCCGCCGTTTGGTGCGTTCGCGAGCCGCTCCAACATATCCTGGATGATCCCGGCGTCCACGTTGCGGTCCTGGTACCGGCGGCAGGAATGCCGGTTTGCGATCAGGGCGTCCAGCACCGGCGCAGCTGTGCGCGGTTCGGGCGGCGGCAGGCTATTCTCCGGCCTGTGCCCGAAGATGGAGACCGCGCCCGCTGGACACACCGCAAGGCAGTGCTCGCACTGCCAGCACCCGTTCCAGCCGTATTCCTCAAACGGCGCCATCCGGACGGTTTTCGTCCCGTCCAGCGAAAGCACCCCGCCCGGGCACACCTTGACGCACAGCCCGCAGCCCGTGCATTTGTCCCGATCAACTGTAAATCCCGTCTCCTGCATTTTGTGGGCCTCCCTTCTGTCCGTATCCATTGTATGCGGCATTTCGCTCCCGCACAAGTACGCACTTTTATGTACCTCGGTCACCTTCTGGTAACCAATCCATCCGTTTTCTTCTGCCGGCACACAGTCTGCTCCTGGGCAAAACAAAAGACGTGAGGCAAAATTTTATGCCTCACGTCTGTTTTGTTACAGCAGTGCCGCTCTCTGCGCAGAGGGATCACCGGCTGCCCGAACAGGGATTCATCACACCACGCGCAGTCAGCCATCCGGCGTCACTTCTGGATATCGCTCTCAAAATGGTCGATATCGTCCACCTTGCCGATGACCGTGATGATATCGCCCGCCTGAAACTGATACTGCGGCGAGAAGTCCACCATCGTCTGATGGCTGCGTTCGATCGCAATGATGTTGACCTTGTATTTGCGGCGGACGTCAAGCTCCTGAATGGCGGAGCCGACCAGCGGCCCGTCGATGGTGAACCGCCTGATCTCAACATGGCTGCCGAGCGTGATATAGTCCAGCAGGTTGTTGGAGATCATGCGGTGGGCGGTGTACATCGCCATATCCGCCTCCGGATAGACCACCGTTGCGCCCAGATGCCGGAGCACCTCGCCGTGCTCGGGGCTGTTCGCCTTGGAAATCACGTGCGGGATCTCCATTTTGATCACCAGCATGGTCGTGAGGATGCTCACATCCACCTGCTCGCCAATGCAGATCGCAACCGTCCCGCAGTTCTGGATACCGGTCTCCTCGAGGGTGTCCTCGCTGAGCGCCTCAATGACAAAGGCGAAATCCGTATACTTGCGCACGGCCTTGACCTTCTGCTCATCCTTGTCGACCGCGATGACCTCCTGACCGGCCTCGGCCAGAGTCCTGACCAGCGCGGTACCGAAGCGGCCCAGGCCGATCACACCGAACGATGTAGAGAAATTCTGCTTTTTCATAGCGGTTACCTCATCCTATCATAATCTGTTCTTCTGTATAATGCGCGCTCGGGTCCGGACGGTTGATCCAGATCGAGAGCAGCGTAAACGCACCCAGCCTGCCGGTGTACATGGTCAGGATAATGACCAGCTTGCTCAGCACGCCCAGGTCCGGGGTGATGCCGGTCGAAAGGCCGACCGTGCCGAAGGCGGAGACCACCTCGAACAGCAGCTGGATAAACTCGTATTCCGGCTCGAGGATGCAGAGCAGGAAGGTGCCGATGCACACCACCAGCATGGACAGCAGCGCGATCACCGAGGACTTGCGCAGCACCTCTCCCGGCAGGGTGCGGTGGAACGCGCCCGCCCGGCGCTTGGAAACCACCGTGCGCACCTCCTGCATGAGGGCGAAAAAGGTCGTTGTTTTGATGCCACCGCCGGTCGATCCGGGCGACGCGCCGATGAACATCAGGATGATCAGCACAAACAGGCCGGCATCGGTAAACGACCCGATCGGGTAGGTGGAGAATCCCGCCGTACGCGCGGATACGCTGTGAAAGAACGCGCCGAGCCAGCTGATATCCTCGGTTGCCTTGAGCAGCAGCGTGCCCAGCACCAGCAGCAGGACGGTTGTGGTAAGTACGACCTTGGAATGCAGCGTCAGCTTGCGGAAGGAACGGCAGCGGCTGAGGTCCAGTATGACGAGGAATCCCAGACCGCCGAAAATGATCAGGCCGCAGGTCGTCAGGTTGAGCAGGATGTCTGTCTGATACGGGATCAGGTTGCGCATGCCGCCCAGAATATCAAATCCGGAGTTGTTGAACGCCGCGACCGAGTGGAAAATGCTGATCCACAGCGCCTGACCGGCCGGATAGTCCTGTGCAAACGAGATAAAGCTGAGCACCACGCCCGCGCCCTCAAAGCAAAGCGTCATAAGCAGAACGGCTTTGATCAGCCGCACCATGCCTTTGAAGCCGTCCACGTTGAGCGCTTCCTTGACCAGCAGGCGGCTTTTGATGCTGACGCGGCCGCCGGCGGCGAGGATCAGCCCGACGCCGACCGAAGTGACGCCCAGCCCGCCGACCTGAATCAGCCCGGCGACTACGGCCTGCCCGAAAAACGTGAAATGATCCGCCGTGTCGATCGCGATCAGGCCGGTAACGCAGACCGCGCTGGTCGAAGTGAACAGGGCGTCGATAAAGCTGACCTCCGCACCCGGGCGGACCGAGACCGGCAGCAGGAGCAGCCCTGCGCCGAGCAGGATCACGAGTGCAAAACCCAAGGCGATCAGCCTGCCGGGCGGCTGCCGCTTGAAAAAGCGATCCAAGTGTGACATGATGATACGGAAAACAGGCGATGAACGCCGGTTTCCAACCTCCTTTGTGCGTCTCCGCCGGATGGCGGATGTACTGATATCTGCGGCAGTGCCGCCGCTTCTATAAACAGCATATACCATAACACCGAAGCGCCGGACAGTCAATATGAATCCAACCAAAAATGCGCTAATAAAGCGTTAATAAACGCCGGTTTATGGTAAATTTATTATAAAATCGCTGAAATCGGGATTGCAGCACCCAAATGTCTGCTTCTGCGGACAGCATCGGGCCCGTCATGGCCGGGCCTGCCTATTTTCACCAAACAATACTTTTTTTAAGCTCCAAATTGCGTAACTCTTTTTTCAAAGAATACATTGTATCGCCCAATGGAGAATGATATAATATTTTTTGATTTCATTTGCATCGACAACCTGTAAATATGACAAAGGAGGATACAGCGTTGCAACTTGATCTGATCGAAATATTGAAAGTCATTTTCCTCGGTATCGTGGAGGGCATTACGGAATGGCTGCCCATCAGCAGCACGGGCCATATGCTGCTCGTGGATGAGTTCATCACGCTGCAAATGAGCGATGCGTTCAAGGAAATGTTCTTTGTGGTCATCCAGCTGGGCGCCATCCTGGCGGTCGTCGTCCTGTTTTGGGGCAAGATGTTCCCGTTCCAGTTCCGGGATAAGACAAAGCCTGTGGTTGAAATGGATAAGATTTCGCTCTGGCTCAAGGTCGTGGTCGCTTGCATCCCCGGCGCGGTCGTCACCCTGCTGTTTGATGATTATATTGAAGCGCATCTGCATACGCCGGCTGTGATCGCGGCTGCGCTGATCATTTACGGTATTGCTTTTATCGTCATCGAGAACTGGAACAAACGGCGCACGCCTTCGGTGGCCACGCTGCAGGATATTACTTATATGACAGCGCTGCTGATCGGCCTGTTTCAGGTACTGTCCATCATCCCGGGCACATCCCGCTCGGGCGCGACCATTGTCGGCGCCCTGCTGATCGGGGTATCGCGCGTTGCGGCGGCGGAATTTACGTTCTTCCTTGCGGTGCCGGTCATGTTCGGCCTGAGCGCAATCAAGATCCTGAAATTCGGTTTTTCGTTTACCGGCGAAGAGCTGCTGGTGCTGGGGATCGGCACGGTGGTGGCATTTGCCGTATCCGTTCTGGTCATCAAGTTCCTGATGGGATACATCAAAAAGCACGACTTTAAGGTGTTTGGCTGGTACCGCATCGCGCTGGGCCTGCTGGTGATCCTGCTTATGGTCCTGTAAGACTAAGCAGGCGCCTCCAAATCCATTCCCAAACCCTGTTTCCGGCTTTTTGGGGCAAAATCAAAAGACCTGAGGTAAATCACTTTACCTCAGGTCTTTTCTTTTTCTCGGCGGTTTTATACGACTCGCGCGGAGCGCACGCACAGGGACTGCATCAGGCATATCTCATTGTCCCGGTCCGTGCTCCGTTTTCCGCTGCGCCGCCGGATCACATTTCAGCATCCCGATAAAGGAATGTGACGATCTGCGCACGGGTGCAGTCGGATTCCGGGCTGAAGGTGGTCCCGCTTGTGCCGCTTGTGATATCCTGCGCCACAGCCCATCTTACTGCAGGCGCATAATACGAATCAGGCTGCACATCCGAAAAGCTCCCCCCGCTCACGGACGGAGAGCCAGCCTGACGGTACAGGAAGGTCACGATCTGCGCTCTGCTGCACGACTCATCCGGTGAAAACACCGCATCGCCGGTTCCCGATGTGATGCCGTTTTCCACTGCCCACAAAACCGCATCATGGTAGTATGCATCCGCACCTACATCCCGGAACGGATTGCGGCCATCTGACGGCGCAGGCGCCCCGGCTGCACGCCAGAGGAAGGTGACGGCCTGTGCCCGCGTGCAGGTATCGTCCGGGCCGAATGTCAAGTCGCTTGTTCCGGTCGTGATCTCCTGATCCACGGCCCATTGGACGGCATCGTAATAATAGGCATCCGAAGAAATATCGGTAAAGCCCTCCGGCTGAATGTAGATGCCCGCCGGGCGCTCAAAACTTTTGTAAAACGCCATCGCTTCGATGACCAGCTCCGCTGCATCCGAGCCGCTGTAGAGCAGGTCGATCAGATGGCCGGTCGGTATGATATTCATAACAGCCGACTCTGTCAGCGAGGCAATGCCGGCAGCAGATGCGATCTTGCGGGTGATCGTTTCCATCAGGTCAAAGCCGGATCGCGTCAGGGCGTCAAAGAAAGACTGCATGCCGTCCCGGAAACCGGTGGCACTCCAGTTTCCATTCATCAGCTCGTTTTTGGCAGCATCCTGTATTGCGTTTACCATTGCAGATTTCAGATAGTCCTTGCTGAGGGCGTCCTCCAGCACCTGCTCAGCGATCCATTTGCTGTCCAGCGTCTTTCCAATGTCGAGCGCCAGTTCGCCATACGCGGAAATAAAGTCCACCATGATCCCGGTTGCGTTCGCAATCAGCGGGACAACCGACTGCGCATTATTGGAAATCTCAAGATATCCGCCTTTCGGCACCTCGATGGAGATGTCTGTCTTTTTCGATATGCTCTCGCCGGAATAGTATCTTTCGTTATCCAGCAGGTAGAACAGATCTCCTGTCTGTTTGATCAGGCTGCTGACCGAGTCGACAAAGCTGCTGTCCATTGACTTGAATTTGTCAGCCACAGCATAGTCAAATACGTTGCCGTCCTTGTCATACGCGGTGACCGCTGCATACAGATCCAGCGTGTTGTAGATCGTCATATTGACATCATAGTCGCCATCCGCACGTTCCGTATACCGGAACCCGTCGATTACCAGACCACTGAAATCATAAAAATTCGTTGTTTTCCCATCTTCGATTGTCATTTCCGGCACCGAATCAAAGGTATATACCATTTCGGAATCCACAACATGAAGCTCCAGGGTCCCGCTCGCCCCGACCCGCGGGTCGGTTATCGTGACGGTAACCGATCCGGGCTGCAGCGCCTCCAGCCGATAGTGCTGCCCCAGCGTATCGCTCCATCCGTCCGCTGTGATCCTTACCACACTGCTGTCGCTGACCGAAATGTCATAAGAGCCCGCAGATGAATCCGGATACAGGGCATCGTTTGCAAATAAGCCGGCATACATTTCCGCAGACGAACCGCTTGCCATGCAGTTTGATGCCGTATCCAGATAAAAGCGGAATTCCGCATCCTCTGCCGCTTCGAGTTCCCATTCACAGATGAAGCTGTTGTATTCGCGGTCCGCGTGTCCATCGTTCCAGCTTCCGTTGGCGTTGATGAAAACATAGTCCTCGTCGCCCTGATTATTGGGCTCTCCGCCATCCCAGTTGGCATAGGAGAAAGGCTCTCCGGTCACCCATTCCCACGTGCCTTCGGATGCCGCATCGTTTAAGCCGATCATTGCCACGCCGTATTTTTCGACAAGGCTGGTGTACACAAAATCCTGCTCCGCCTGCGAAGTGATGGTGACCAGATGTCCGCCGATGTCCTCGCAATACGCCTGCGCATCCTGCCATGTCATTTCCTCATGGATAAACTGATACCGATGGCCGTTCCACGAGACGATCTCTTTCTCCACCGACGGACCGGAATAGGTAAGGATATTCCGGATCAGTTCACCGGTCGTGGCATCCACTGCGGCGCCGGCTACCGTTTCCCCCTGATAGGTAATGGTGATTTGTACCAGCCACCGCTCACCGGCCTCCCAATAATAGGGCTCGCTCTGCGTGATTGGAGTGATATAATAAAACCGCACACCTAAGGGAAGAAAGGACGGAGAGGAAAT
>DGYFR06201__coassemble_1049_pt1 | contig 16487 bp, 16 predicted proteins | sample DGYFR06201__metabat2_high_PE_040 | metagenome-assembled genome bin DGYFR06201 | reverse complement strand
GGTCGCCGATGATCTTGATGGAGTTCTTGTTCGCGCCGACCGTGCCGTCGCCGCCGAGGCCCCAGAACTTGCACTCGATGGTGCCTTCCGCCGCAGTGTTCGGCGAGGGCTTCTCCTCGAGGGACAGGTAGGTGACGTCGTCGGTGATGCCGATGGTGAACTGGCGCTTGGGCTGGTCGTGGGTCAGCTCCTCGTATACTGCAAAGACAGAGGACGGGGGCGTATCCTTGGAACCCAGGCCGTAACGGCCGCCGATCACGGTCTTATCGGTGATGCCGGCGTTTGCCAGCGCGGTGACAACATCCAGGTAGAGCGGCTCGCCCTGGGCGCCCGGCTCCTTGGTGCGGTCGAGGACAGCGATCTTCTTCGCGGTCTCCGGGATCGCGGCGATCAGCTTGTCCGCACGCCACGGACGGTACAGGCGGACCTTGATCAGGCCGACCTTCTCGCCGTGCGCGTTGAGGTAATCGATAACTTCCTCTGCTACGTCGCAGATCGAGCCCATCGCGATGATCACGCGGTCAGCGTCCGGCGCGCCGTAGTAGTTGAACAGCTGGTAGTTGGTGCCGAGCTTGGCGTTGACCTTGCCCATGTACTCCTCAACGATTTCCGGAACCGCTTCGTAGTACTTGTTGCACGCCTCGCGGTGCTGGAAGAATACGTCGCCGTTCTCGTGAGAGCCGCGCATCATGGCGTGCTCCGGGTTGAGGGCGCGCTTGCGGAACGCTTCGACAGCGTCCATGTCGCACATTTCCTTCAGGTCCTCGTAGTCCCAGACCTCGATCTTCTGGATCTCGTGGGAGGTACGGAAGCCGTCGAAGAAGTTGATAAACGGAACGCGGGACTTGATGGTCGCCAGATGCGCAACCGCACCCAGGTCCATAACTTCCTGCGGGTTGGTCTCAGCCAGCATGGCGAAACCGGTCTGGCGGCAGGCCATAACGTCGGAATGGTCGCCGAAGATGTTCAGCGCATGGGATGCAACCGTACGCGCGGAAACATGGAACACGCAGGGGAGCAGCTCACCCGCGATCTTGTACATGTTCGGGATCATCAGCAGCAGGCCCTGAGAAGCCGTGTAGGTGGTGGTCAGCGCGCCGGCTGCCAGAGAGCCGTGCACCGTACCCGCGGCGCCCGCCTCGGACTGCATTTCGATGACCTTTACGGTCGTACCGAAAATGTTCTTCTGACCCGCGGCTGCCCACTGGTCAACGCTGTCTGCCATGGGGCTGGAGGGGGTGATCGGATAGATACCCGCGACCTCGGTAAACGCATACGACACGTGTGCCGCAGCGGTGTTACCGTCCATGGACTTCATCTTTCTTGCCATGTTTATATCCTCCTGTTCAGTTATAACATGCTGAAGGGGCGAAAGCGTTTTTCCCCGTTTTTTGCGCGGGAAAAAGCCGTTTTCACCGGCCTCATTTATTTTATCACTACTCCCCAAAAATGTAAACACCAAATATGACAATTTCGTAACAAATCCCCGATTTTTGATAAATATTTCGCATTGTGAAACAGCTTTTACTTTCATTCCCCTATGTTACAATTTTTTTGCATTTATTGTTTTGCATTGCGGAATTCCCCGGATTATAGTATAGTATAAATGAGTTAATCTCCGCAGAAGGGGGCTTTCCGATGGTATCGCGCGTATTTTCGGCCGGGCTCTCGGGTATTGACGGCTATATCGTCACGGCCGAGTGCTTTCTGTCCGGCGGCCTGCCGCGGCTGGACGTGGTCGGCCTGCCGACCGGCGCGGTATCCGAGGCGGGCGAGCGCGTGCGCGCGGCGGCAAAGGCCTGCGCCTTTGACTGGCCGGTCTCGCGCGTGACGGTCAACCTCGCCCCTGCGGACACCAAAAAGGCGGGCACGGCCTATGACCTGCCCATCCTGCTTGCCATTCTTGCGGCTGCGGGCGAGATCGACGCGCCCCCGCAGGATGCAATATTTTTCGGCGAGCTTTCGCTCACCGGCGCGCTGCGCCCGGTATGCGGCGCACTTTCAATGGCGCTTGCCGCGCGCGACGCGGGCTTCCGCACGGTTTTCGTCCCGGCGCAGAACGCAGCCGAGGCGTCCTATGCCGCAGGCGTCACGATCGTGCCGGTCTCCGACCTGAACGGCCTGCTCGCCCATCTGAGCGGCCGCGCACCGCTGCCGCCCTGTCCCCCGCCGCCTGTGCCGGACAGCCACAGCAGTGCGCTGGATTTCTCCCATGTCATGGGACAGCACGCGGTCAAGCGCGCGCTTGAGATCGCCGCCGCGGGCGGGCACAACATCCTGCTCTCCGGGCCGCCCGGCTCGGGCAAGAGCATGATGGCCAAGCGTTTCCCCACCATCCTGCCGCCGCTGTCGGACGGCGAACGGCTCGAGGTCATCCGCGTCTGGTCGGCGGTCGGCCGCGGGCAGGAGGCGGTCATGCGGGCGGAGCGCCCGTTCCGTGCGCCGCACCACAATTCGTCCGCCAACGCCATTGCAGGCGGTTCGGGCGCTGCCGGACGGCTGCCCCAGCCGGGCGAGATCACGCTCGCGCACCGCGGCGTGCTGTTTCTGGACGAGCTGCCCGAGTTCCACCGCGACGTGCTCGAAACCCTGCGCCAGCCGCTCGAGGACGGCAGGGTCACGATCTCGCGCGTGGCGGGACAGGTCACCTACCCCGCGCGCTTCCAGCTGATCGCCGCGATGAACCCCTGCCGCTGCGGCTGGTATGGGACAAGCCGCTGCACCTGCTCCAAGGCATCCGTGCAGCAGTACCTTAAACGTCTTTCCGGCCCGCTGCTCGACCGCATCGACTTGCAGGTCGCGGTGCAGCCGGTGGAATACGCGGCGCTTGCCGCCCGCGGGCAGGCTGCGGAGGAATCCTCCGCGGACATCCGCGCCCGCGTGCTCGCGGCCCGCGCGGTGCAGTACGCGCGCCAGGGCGAGGACCTGTGCAACGCCGCCCTGCCGCCCGCGCGCCTCGCCGAATACTGCGCGCTGAGCGAGGAGGCCTCGCGCCTGTTCGCCGCGGCCTTTGAGCGGCTCGGGCTGACCGCCCGGGCGCACGACCGCGTGCTGCGCGTGGCGCGCACCATCGCAGACCTGGCGCAAAGCCCGTCCATCGAGGCGGAACACCTCGCGGAAGCGATCCAGTACCGCACGCTCGACCGCGCGGCCGCCGACTGAATCCACAAGGTTCCCCACAAGCTGTGGAAAAGCCTGTGGAAATTGTGAATAAGTTCGGAATTTACACAAATTCGACACAATTCTACCTTATACTTATCATAGAAATATCTGTCCTAACGCTCATCCCAAGGAGGTCTTTCATCCATGCACCATTCTTTTGCCCGCCGCGCGGGCGTGCTTGCCCTGCTGGCAGCTGCGCTTGTGCCGCAGGCCGGCGCCCTGTCGGGCGTGTCTGCCTGGGCGCAGGAGGGCATCACCGTCGCACAGAACGCGGGCCTGATGCCCAGCGCGCTCGAGGCGCGCAGCGCACAGGGCGAGATCACGCGCGCCGAATTCTGCGGCATTGCGGTCAATACCTATAAGGCGGTCAGCGGCAAGGCCGTGTTCGCCTCGGGCAAGCAGCCGTTCCGCGACTGCGACGACCCCTATGTCACCGCCGCCTACGAGCTCGGGCTGGTCAACGGCCGCGGCAACGGCGTCTTTGACCCGGATGCCAGCATCGAGCGGCAGGACCTCTGCGTGATGCTGTACAATATTCTGGATGCCGCCGGCATCGAGGCGGCCGAGATCGCGGGCGACGCCTGCATCGAGGACTACCCCGATGTGCCGAATATCAAGAGCTATGCGGTCGACGCGGTCATCACAATGGTCGACCACACGGTGGTCAACGGCATTTCCGCGCCGGATTCCCCCACTGTCCTCGCGCCGGACGGCACGGCGACGCGCGAGCAGGCGCTGCTCATGGCGACCCGCTTCTGCGACGCATTCGCCGAGGAGGGCTGGGACGATGGCGGCAACACCTCTACCGATCTGCCTGAGGCCGAGGAACCCGACACGCCCGAAGATCCGTGGTCCGATCCGGACTTTACCCTGCCCACCACCGAGCAGGAGAAGATGGATCTGGTATACGGCGCAGGCGGCCAGAAGTACCAGACCGCAGAGGAAGCCGAGGCCAACATGGTCGAGATCGCGGTCCCGGTGTGGCGCCTGCAGTCGGACGGCAGCAAGACCACCGGCACCGCTTACCTGCAGGTGAACAAAAACCTCGCGCCGATCTACGAGGCCATCTTCGAGGAGATCTATAACGGCGACGAGCAGTTCCCGATCAAGGACGTCGGCTGCTATTCGTGGCGCACGGGCGAGCATTCGCAGGGCACCGCGGTCGACATCAACTGGGACGAGAACATGGAGGCGACCATCAACGCCGACGGCTCGCTCACCCCGACGACCGGCTCGCACTGGTCGCCCGGCGAGGACCCGTACTCCATCCCCGAGGGCGGCGACGTATACAACGCCTTTACCAAGTACGGCTTTACCTGGGGCGGCAACGCCTGGTCGAGCAAGCGCGACTACATGCACTTCAGCTACTTCGGCAGATAAGAAAATACATAAGCACCCCGCGGATGCAGAATCCGCGGGGTGCTTTATTATTCTGTTTTTTCCGCCGGCAGCAGGCTGCGCCGCTTTTTCCAATAGTATGCCGCGCCCGCAAGATCCGCCAGCGCCCAGCCGATCGGGACGGACACCCAGATACCGGTCACGCCGATCGCCGGCACAGCGCTCAGCAGGTGCGCCAGCAGCACGCGCGTGCCCAGCGAGATCACGGTCAGCACAACCGACATGCCCGGGCGGCCCACCGCACGGTAAAACCCGTACAGCAGGAACAGCAGCCCGATACCGAAATAGCAGGCGCCCTCGATGCGTAGGTACTGCACGCCGACCGCGATGATCTCCGCCTCCTCCGGCTGGATGAACAGCCCCATCAGCGGTGCAGCAAACACGCACACCGCAAGGCTGACAACTGCACAGAACGCAAACGCGCACACCGCCGCGCTTTTGATGCCGCGGCGGATGCGGTCGGGCCGTCCCGCGCCGTAGTTCTGCGCGATAAAGGTGGAGAACGCATTGCCGAAATCCTGCACCGGCATATAGGCAAACGAGTCGATCTTGACCGCAGCGGCAAACGCCGCCATCACCACGGCGCCGAAGCTGTTGACCAGCCCCTGCACCATCAGGATGCCGAGGTTCATCACCGACTGCTGCACGCAGGTCAAAAAGGAAAGCCCGGTGATCTTGCGCATGATCGCGCCGTCCCACCGCATGTGCCGCCGCGCAATGCGCAGGGCCGGAAACCGGACGAGGTAATACAGCATCAGCCCCACGCCGGAGACATACTGCGCGATCACGGTCGCCACCGCTGCGCCCGCCACGCCCCAGCGGAACACCAGCACGAACACCAGATCGAGCACGATGTTGAGCACCGCCGACACGCCGAGGAACACCAGCGGCACGACCGAGTTGCCGACCGCACGCAGCAGATTGGCAAAGTAATTATAGAAAAAGGTCGCGATGATGCCGAAAAAGATATAGAACAGGTACTCCCGCATGAGCGGCACAATCTTTTCCGGCACCTGCAGCGCGCGGATGATCCAGTCCAGCCCGGCAAAGGAGAGCGCGCTCAGCACCAGCGCCACCAGCCCGATCAGCACAAAGGACAGGAAAAAGCTGTTTTTCAGGCGCTCGGCATCCCGCCGCCCAAACTGGACGGAGAAAAACGCGCTGCTGCCCATGCACAGCCCCAGAAGGATCGAGGTCAAAAAGGTCATCAGCGTATAGGCCGACCCGACCGCCGCCAGCGCGTCCGCGCCGAGGAACCGCCCGACGATCAGGGTATCCGCCACATTATACAGCTGCTGCAGCAGGTTGCCCGCCATCAGCGGCAGCGCAAAGCGCAGCAGTCTGCCGGTGATGCTGCCCGTTGTCATATCGCCTTTCACCGTGCGCACCTTCTTTTTGCAATTAATATATTTCCTTTTGCAAGTATATCGTAGCAATTAATTTTCAAATCGTCAATATTATATTTCCTATTGTGCGCAGCTTTGTGATATAATGAAACCATACCAACGCCGGAAGGAGCGCCTGCATGTATCTCGACCGTTTGGACGACCTTGACCAGAAAATCCTCACCCTGCTGACCCGGAACGCCCGCTACTCCTACTCCGAGATCGGCGACCGGATCGGGTTGTCGCGCGTGGCGGTCAAAAGCCGCATCGACGCGCTGGAGAAAAAGGGCATCATCGAGGAATACACCACCATCATCAACCCGCAGAAGATCAGCGGCGCGGTCTCCTGCTATTTCGAGATCGAGACCACTCCCGCCGCGCTGGATGCCGTGATCGACCGGCTGTACCAAAGCGACACGGTGACGCAGATCTACCGCATGAGCGGCAGCTGCTGCCTGCACGTCCATGCGGTCGCCGCCTCGCAGGACGAGCTGGAGCGGTTCATCCGCGAGGAGATCGACCGTCTGGAGGGTGCGGTCAGCGTGAAAACCCATATCATCCTCGCGCGCATCAAAGATGTCAAAGGCCTGCGCCTGTGATGGGTCTGCAAACATCAGAAAACTTAACCGCCGGTTGAAAAATTCAACCGGCGGTTAAACTTTGCCTCCATTGTGCGGCGGCAGGCCGCATGGTATGATAAAGGCACAAAAGATCTTTTGCATACCTTATATATAAAGGATGATTGCCATGCAACTGCAAATCGGGAGCATTATCCTGCGCGCACGGCGCGCCAGGAGCCTGACGCAGGAAGCCCTCGCCGAACAGGTCGGTATATCCGCCGCCGCGGTCAGCAAATGGGAGACCGGCGCGAGCTACCCGGATATCACGCTGCTTTCCCCGCTTGCCCGCGCGCTCGGGCTGACTGTGGATGCGCTGCTCGACTTCCGCACCGCGCCGACCGACGAGGAGCTCAAAAAAATCACAGCGCACCTGCGGGAAATATTCGACGGGCAGGGCTTTGCCGCGGGCCGGGACGCGCTCGAGGAAGTGCTGCGCGAATACCCCACAAGCGGCGCGCTCAAGCTGGTCGCAGGCGGCCTGTATTATCATTACCTCGCCTCCGCCCTCCTGCAGGCGGATGATACCGATCAGACAGCAGAGGAGATCAGCGAGCGGTGCCTCCAGCTGTTCGAGCAGGGAGAGCGCGAATGCACGGATGTACGCGAAAAGCTGAGCGCCCAGATGCTGCGCATCAATACGCTCACCATGCTCGGGCGTTATGAGGAAGCGGAGCAGCTGATCGAGGCGCTGCCGGCAAAACAGGTCGTCGATCCGGACGTGCTGCGGCTCAACCTGTACCTTGCGCAGGGGGAACTGGATCAGGCCGAGCAGCTCGCGCGCCGCGTCCTGCTCTCCCGCGTCTGCGACGTGTCCGGCGCGCTGATGAGCCTGTCCACTGTGGCGCGGCGGCAGCACCGTTTTGAAGAAGCCGCCGCTCTGATCGACGCCTATGCCTCTGTGGACGCCCTGTTCGGGCTGGACCGCTCGAACGGCGAAATGCTGCGTCTGATGCTTGCGCTTGACCAGGGCGACACCGCTGCGGCGCTCGACGCGCTCGACCGCTACATCGACGCCCGCCTCGCCTATTCGCTCGACTACCGCGATAACCCCTTCTTTGCCGGGGTGCAGACCACGGTTCCCTCCCCGCGCGAGATCGCCGCAACCCAGCGGCTGACCCTGCGCTCACTCGAGGAGGACGAGAGCTACGCTGCGATTCGGGACGAGCCGCGGTTCCGTGCCGCGCTCGGCCGCCTGCGCGCCGCCATCCCGCCCGAGGCATAAAAAATGCGCCCGGAACGGAAAACCGTTTCGGGCGTTAGATTTTTTTGAGACGCTTTTTCATATTCAGAATGGAACTCCCCTGTTTTTGATTGCCGGGAAATAAATATAAAAAAACCACGCGGCTCGATCTGCAACCTGCGGCAAGCCCTGCGTGGACATATCGGTAAGTGGATTACTTATCGCTTTGCGTCTCGTGTTCGTCACCGAAGATCAAATCATCAATATCCGGGCGATCGGGCTTCTGCGGGATTCTGATCTTTCTCATTATCCTTTGCACCTCCTTCGTTTGCTATTCTATGCTATAGTATATCACGTTATGCAGAAAAAGCAAATGAAATTTCTGTAAAGTTACACAATTGTAACAATTCATTTGGAGGGTTTGTTAAATTCTTTGTTAAATCCGCTCATATCTCCGGGAAAATGGTCGTTTCTGATAAAAACGCACCTTTTATTTAACCACTCTTGTGCAAATATATGCAATGAATGAATGCAGAAAAAAATGCACCGCACCCTCCGGTGCATCCAACAAAAAAAGCGGCAGGACATGCACCCTGCCGCTTTTGCGCATAATAAAACCCCCGCCCTGCCGATGCAGCCCAATTAGTAACCTGCACGACTCGGCAGGTGGGTTTTCTGTTTGGCATGTCTGCGCTTCCAACGTCCGTGTATACCCGGGAGGCCTGCTGCTCGATGCCAAAACTTTCCGAAATCCCGTACTAAAAATGTGGGTTAAAAAGGGGCTGCTGTCGCACAGGGCAGGGATTACTGCCTTGTCATATGCGCACTTTGCGCGGGAGAGGTTATTCGTCCTCCTCGGCCTCGGCGCGCTCCATGACGATGTTGAACACTGCGTCTGCGATCTCATCGTCCTCGACCGCTTCCAGCATCTCTTCGCCGTCTTCCTCGACGATCTGCATGATGACGACCTCGGCATCCTCCTCGAGCGAAAGCTCCGCCGGGATAAACGCCAGATAAGTCGTGCCTTCATATTCCACGGTGTCGATGTGCTCAAACTCGACTTCGTTGCCGTCCTCGTCGATCAGCGTTACAAAATCGTTGCCGTATTCCTCGCTCACAGCGCCGGCACCTCCTTCATTTTCCTTGGTGCAAGATGCGGGGAAACCTCTCCCCGCTTTAAGCATAACAAATCGCGTCCGGTTTGTAAAGCCCAATTATGAGGGACTGCGCACTGTCATAGTATGCCGTCCATGCGAATTATCATACCAGCTAAAATCACCGAAATAAAGCCTTGACTTTTGCATGGGTTTCTGATATAGTGGTTCAGGAAACAAAGAAGAAGGCATCGTCCTCACCCGCAGCGACTGAGCAAACGGGTCAATAAATCCAAAGCCGTCTTGTGCGGTTTTGCGTTTATGTTTGGAGGACTGCCGCTTTGAGCCGGTCCTTTTTCTTTTTGTCTGAACCTGTTAATCGTTTGGAGGTGCTTACCAATCAGCAGCATGGAACATCAAATCAATGAAGAGATCCGCGATAAGGAAGTCCGTCTGATCAACGACGACGGCGAGCAGCTCGGCATCGTGCCCATCCAGAAGGCGCAGGAGGCCGCTGTGGAAAAGGGCATGGATCTGGTCAAAATCGCCCCGCAGGCCAAGCCGCCTGTCTGCAAAATCATGGACTACGGTAAATTCCGTTTCGAGCAGGCCAAGCGCGAAAAGGAAGCGCGCAAGAACCAGCGCATCGTGGAGATCAAAGAGATTCGCCTGACCCCCAACATCGACGTCGGCGACCTGAACACCAAGGTGAAAAACGCCTGCCGCTTCCTCAAGGACGGCGACAAGGTCAAGGTTTCGGTCCGCTTCCGCGGCCGTGAGGTCACGCATGCGTCGCTCGGTCAGGATCTGCTCCATCGCTTCGCGGAGCTGTGCGCGGATTGCAGCACGGTGGAAAAGCAGCCCAAGCTCGAAGGCCGCCAGATGCTCATGTTTCTGGCGCCCGCCAAGGACAAGTAAACCAAAAGCGCGGTTTTTGCGCAAATTCAGAGAGGAGCAAACCTAATGCCTAAGATCAAAACGCACAGCGGTGCAAAGAAGAGATTCTCCGTAACCAAGAACGGCAAGTTCAAGCGCGGCCACGTCGGCAAGCGTCACCTGCTCAACGGCCACGGCAAGACGACCAAGCTGAAGCGCCACCTCCGCAAGGAAGGCTTCGCGGATTCCACCAACGTAGCGCAGCTCAAGCGTCTGCTGCCGTACAAGTAATCAGAACATTATCTTTCATATAGGAGGCAATTACAAATGGCAAGAGTTAAGGGCGCAATGATGACGCGCAAAAGAAGAAAGAAGATCCTCAAGCGTGCCAAGGGCTACTGGGGTGCCAAGTCTACCCACTACCGCGTAGCCAACCAGGCGGTCATGAAGAGCCTGAAGTACGCGTATATCGGCCGCAAGCACAAGAAGCGCGACTTCCGCCGCCTGTGGATCACCCGTATTTCGGCTGCTGCAAAGTCCTGCGACATGAACTACAGCCGCTTCATGAACGGCCTGAAGAAGGCTGGCATCGACCTCAACCGCAAGATGCTCGCCGACCTGGCTGTCAACGACAAGGCTGCTTTCGCTGCTCTGGCGGAGAAGGCCAAGGCTGCGCTCTAATCCGCGCACCGGGGTCACGACCATTCAAGGGAAGCCCGTCCGGTCAAACCGGACAGGCTTCCTTTTTTTATTTCCTCCCCCGGAAAACTGTGCTATAATAAAGGCAGCAAATGTATGAAAGGTGGTTTTCCCATGCAGCAGCCGATCCGAATCATTTCCCGTGCGAACAAGCGGCTTTTCGCCGATGCGATACCCGGGCACTTTGCAACCAATCATTCGCATATCAATTATTACGTTGATATGTCCGAGATCAAGCACAATATGTCGATGGCACGCGAAGCGGCGCAAAGCATTGCGTTCCACTTTTCCATGACCAGCGTAGATACGATCATGTGTATGGAAGGCACGGAATACATCGGCGCGTATATTGCGCGCGAGCTGGCCAACGGTGGCCTGAACGGCATGAATACCGGCAAGGATATCTATCTGGTCGAGCCGGACAGTAATGTCAACGGCCAGTTCATGTTTGCCGACAACCTGCGCCACATGATCGAGCACCGCAACGTGCTCGTGCTGGTCAACACCGCCTCGACCGGCCAGACCCTCTCGCAGACGCGAGAGTGCGTCGAGTATTACGGCGGCCGCATCGCGGGCTACTCGGCGCTGTTTTCCAACATCTCCGAGCTGGACGGCAAGCCGGTCGTCAGCCTGTTCTCGGGCGCGGATTTCCCGCATTACCAGAATTTCGTGCGCGGCAAGGACTGCCCCGCTTGCCGCGCCGGCACGCCGCTGGACGCGATCGTCACCCCGCGCGGCTATACCAAGCTGTAAGCAGCATCAAAAAACCGGAAGGGTCATTTCCCTTCCGGTTCAGCTTGTCTAAAAAGTCTTTCGCGCGTAGCGCGCATTAAATAGAAAGTGGGCGCCATCGCGCCCACTTTCATAAAATCCGGGGACATGCGCCTCGGATTTTATACAAAATCGCTGGCAAGTGTGCCCGATGGGCGCGCGCAGACAGCGGAATTTCGATCGAAAGCGTGGTTTCGATCGAGAGGCTGTTCGAAAAACTTTGTTTTTCGACAGCCTCAACCGGAAGGGTCATTTCCCTTCCGGTTTTTGTTTTGCGCAGCCCGTGTGGGCGCAGCACCCGCCGCGCCGCGGGCAGTGCGCGCGCCGTTCACATACCTCGACGTCCCCGCCCTGGATGCGCAGCGCTTTTCCGTTGACCACGCAGTCCGCCATCTTGCGGCGCGCAGTGTTGTACATCGCCTGCACGGTCGTGCGCGCCACGCCCATCTGCGCGGCCGCCTGCTCCTGCTGCAGGCCTTCGAGGTCGATCAGGCGGACCGCCTCATATTCGTCCAGCCCCATGATGACGGTCTCCGCCGCGCATCCCATGCCGCGCGGGGCGAACTCGCGCCACGCCGGCAGGCCGCATACCCGGCGGCATTTTTTCGGTCTGGGCATGGGTCAGCCGTGGCAGTGCCCGCCGCAGGCATGGTCCCCGTGGGAGGCGCAGTCGTGCCCCTCGCCGTGATGCTCGTGATGGCTGCACTTGACATCCGGGTTGTATGCCAGCGAGCCGGACAGGAAAGCCGCGACCGCCTCGTCCGCGCCGCCCTGCACGCCGCCCAGCAGGCGGATGTTCGCCTCTGCGAGCGCGGCCTGCGCGCCGCCGCCGATGCCCCCGCAGATCAGGGTATCCACGCCCTGCGCCGCCAGGAAGCCCGCAAGCGCGCCGTGGCCGCTGCCGTTTGTGTCAACGACCTGCGACGAGAGGATTTTCCCGTCCTTTGCCTCATATATTTTGAACTGGGCGGTGTGGCCGAAATGCTGGAATACCTGACCGTCCTCATAGGTGACTGCGATTTTCATCTGGAATACGCCTCCGTGTTTTATTTCCGGCATATGCCGGTTACTAAGTATATGATAGCACATTTTCGGCATATGTCAATAACTTCCGGTCGCAACATGCGCTCTCTCAGCATTGCGCAAACGAAAAACGGCGGCAAACGCCGCCGCTTGAGCCTGTCGAAAAACATAGTTTTTCGAACAGACTCTCGATTAAAACTACAGTTTCAATCGAAGTTCCGATACAAAAGGGTGCGAAAACGCACCCTTTTAATCGGTTTGTATCACAAAATCGGGCAAAGCTCGATTTTGCGATGCCGCTCACAGAGCGGCTATTAAATACGCGCTGCGGCGCGAAAGACTTTTTCGACAAACTGACAGCAACATGCACCGCCTACTGTTTTTACGGCCGCAGGAACGCCGGCAGGCGCCGTCTCGCCTCCAGCCGGTAGATGCGCGCCCCCTCGGCGGAAAATTTCTCCTCGTACTCGGTCATCACATTGCCCTCGAAGTCCGAATGGTGCAGGTCGAGCGAAATGTTCTGGATCAGCCAGCCGAACTGACAGATCTCCGCGAGCGTCCACTCGAAAAAGCGCTGGTTGTCGGTCTTAAAGCAGATATCGCCCTCCCGCGCGAGGATCTCGTCATAGACCTCGAGATATGCGCGCCAGGTCAGGCGGCGCTTGCGCTGGCGGTTGGGCGGCCACGGGTCGGAAAAATTTAAGTAGATGCGGTCGACCTCGCCGGGCGCGAACACCTCGCGCAGCTCGGCGGCGTCAAACGACACGAACCGCAGGTTGGGCAGCGGATGCAGCTGGCAGCGCTCGGCCGCCATGATGAGCGCACCCTCCTCCCGCTCGACCGCGATGAAGTTGATATCCGGGTGCTGCTCCGCCATGCCGATGGCGAAGCGCCCCTTGCCGCAGCCGATCTCCAGATGCAGCGGCTGGTCATTGCCGAACAGCGCGCGCCACTTGCCGCGCTGTTCCTTCGGCTCGAACGCCATCACATCCGCGCACGCCGCAAAGCGCACGTCCAGATTTTTCTTTTTGCGCATTCTCATGCGTTAAAATTCCCCTTTTTTCGATTTTTCAGTGTTTTCATTATACAGGGACGGACGTGGATTTGCAAGGGAATTTGATACACAGCCTCCCTTTCCGCTGCCTGCAATATATTTCTTGGGAAATCCGGCAAGCTGTGCTATAATAATTGCATATTGATTGGGGGAAGAAAAGTATGTTCAAACGCTCCAGTGGCGTGCTTGCGCACGTCACCTCCCTGCCCTCGCCGCACGGCGTGGGCACGATGGGCCAAACAGCCTATGACTTTGTCGATTTCCTTACGGATGCGCACCAGACCTACTGGCAGGTGCTGCCGCTCGGCCACACCGGCTTCGGCGATTCGCCCTACCAGTGCTTTTCCGCCGCGGCGGGCAACCCGTACCTGATCGACCTTGACCTGCTGGTCGAGGACGGCCTGCTGACCGCGGCCGAGGTCAAGGCCGGCGACTTCGAGGCCTCGCCGGATGAGGCGGACTTCGAGCAGCTCGCAGACACCCGCTGGCCGCTGTTCCGCAAGGCATATTCCCGCGTGGACGATGAGATGCGCGAAAAGATCGCCGCGTTCACCGAGGAAAACGCCGAATGGCTGCCGGATTACGCGCTGTTCATGGCGCTCAAGGAAGAGAAATACCACCATATGCCGGTCTACATGTGGCCGGATAAGGCGGTGCGCGACCGCAAGCCTGCGGCGCTCGCAAAAGTGACCGAAGAGCTGCGCGACGAGATCGACTTCCGCATCTTTTTGCAGTATATCTTTTTCCAGCAGTGGAAGGCGCTGCGCGCCTACGCCAACAAAAAGGGCATCCAGATCATCGGCGACATCCCGATCTATGTCTCCGCGGACTCGTCGGATGTGTGGACGCATCCCAAGCTGTTCAAGCTCAAGGCCGACCGCAGCCCCAAGCTGGTTGCGGGCGTGCCGCCCGACTACTATTCCGCCACCGGCCAGCTCTGGGGCAACCCGGTCTACGACTGGGACGCCCACCGCGCGGAAAACTACGCCTGGTGGATCTGGCGCATGAAGAGCAACATGGCGCTGTTCGACGTGGTGCGGCTCGACCACTTCCGCGGCTTCGCGGCATACTGGGAGGTCAAGGCCACCGAGGAGACCGCCATCAAGGGGCACTGGCGCAAGGGTCCGGGCATGGAACTGTTCCGCGCCATCGAGGACGCGCTCGGCCCGGTTAAGCTGATCGCGGAGGACCTCGGCGTGCAGACCGACGAGGTGCGCGAACTGCTCGCGGAGAGCGGCTTCCCGGGCATGAAGGTGCTGATTTTCGGCTTTACCCCGGACGAGGACAACGAGCACCTGCCGCACAACTATGTGCCGAACAGCATTGTTTACACCTCCACCCACGATTCGCAGACCGTGTGCGAGCAGATCATGGACATCTGCACTGAGCCGGAAAAGCAGTTCGCCTACCGGTACCTGCGCACCTCGCACAGCGAGGCGATGGGCTGGAGCGCGATCAAGAGCGTGTGGGCCTCCCCTGCGCGCATCACGATGACCACGCTGCAGGACCTGCTCTCGCTCGGCGCGGACGCGCGCATGAACACGCCCGCGACCATCGGCGGCAAAAACTGGCGCTGGCGCGTGCGCAAGGAGGCGCTCAACCCGACGGTTTCCGCCATGCTGGGTGAGATCACCAAAACCTATATGCGTTAAACCGGTTTGTCCGCAAAACCCCATGACCCACAAGCGACAAGATAAAGGATAGCGATAGCATGAAAATCAAAACGGCAATTTTCGATCTGGACGGCACCCTGCTCAACACGCTGGGCGACCTGTGCGACAGCGTCAACTGCGCGGTCATGCGCCGCGGCTTCCCGGCTGTGACCGAGGAGCAGACCCGCCAGCGCGTCGGCAACGGCGTGCGGCGGCTGATCGAGCAGTGCATCCCGGAAAACAAGCGCACCGAGGCGATGATCGACATCTGCCTGGACGAATTCCGCACCGCCTACACCGAGCGCATGATGAACCGCACCCAGCCGTATGACGGCATCCTGCCCCTGCTTAAGGCGCTGCGCAAGGCGGGCGTTGCGGTCGGCGTGCTGTCCAACAAGTACGATCTGGCGGCCAAGGGGCTGATCCGCCACTATTTCGGCGATCTGGTACATATCACCTACGGCGAGCGCCCGGGCGTGCCGCGCAAGCCCGACCCGACCAGCACGCTCCAGCTGCTGCGCGAGCTGGGCGGCGACCCTGCCACAACGCTTTACATCGGCGACAGCGCAATCGATATGCAGACCGCGAAAAACGCCGGCCTGACCGCGGTCGGCGTGACCTGGGGCTTCCGCACCGCCGAGGAGCTGAAAGCAGCGGGCGCGGACGCGCTGGTCAGTGAACCGGCCGAGCTGCTGCCGATGTTCGAGCGCGGCCTGCTGCATGTGGATACGATCTGCAAGGCGTTCACCGACCGCGGCTTTGGATTCACCTATTTCCCGACCGCGGCGGAGGCAGTCGCCTACCTGACCGACGCCTGCCGCGGCAAGTCGGTCTCGCTCGGCGGCTCGATGACGCTCAAGGAACTCGGCTTCCCCGAGGCGTTCCAATACGGCACCTCTGTGCACTGGCACTGGGTACGCAAAGGCGAGTATTTCCAAAAGCCGGATATCTACTTATCCTCCGCCAACGCGCTGAGCGAAAGCGGCGAGATCGTCAACATTGACGGCACGGGCAACCGCGTCTCCGCCACGCTGTTCGGCCCCAGGCGCTGCATCTTTGTCTGCGGCGTCAACAAGCTGTGCCCGGATCTGGCGAGCGCGGTCGAGCGCGTCCGCAATGTCGCGGCGCCGCTCAACGCCAAACGTCTGGGTGTGAAAACGCCCTGTGCGGTGGACGGCAAATGCCACGACTGCAAGAGCCCGGAGCGCATCTGCCGGGCGATGGTCATCCACATGGGGCCGCCGCTCGGCATGGAAAAGTGCGAGGTCGTGCTGATCGGCGAGCCGCTCGGCTATTGATGCACCCCTGAGAAAAACAACCTGCAAACGGCGCGTTTTTGCGTGAAAACGCGCCGTTTTTCCTGCCTGCAACCGCAGGTTGCGGGATTTCCAGCCAAACTTGGTGGCATGCAAACCGGTTTTTCGCTAGAATAAGGCCATCAAGCAAGGAGGTAAGCAAACATGACGCTTGGAGAAAAAATCATCGACCTGCGCAAAAAGCGCGGCCTGTCGCAGGAGGATCTGGCGATCACGCTGGGCGTGTCGCGGCAGGCGGTCAGCAAGTGGGAGACCGG